>ERZ827168.193-NODE-193-length-104439-cov-9.366847_pt1 | contig 104439 bp, 86 predicted proteins | sample MGYA00519868_ERZ827168 | MGnify/ENA primary metagenome ERZ827168 (study PRJEB31778, sample SAMEA3449271) | human gut metagenome | biome: human gut; feature: human-associated habitat; material: faeces | place: United Kingdom | collected 2010/2012 ... | reverse complement strand
TCGAATACGGCCTTCAGCACGGGGAAGATCTCCACGTCCCGGTTATAGTTGACGGTGGTCTCACCGTAGGCTTCCAGATGGAAAGGGTCGATCATGTTCACATCGTCCAGATCGGCGGTGGCGGCTTCGTAGGCGACGTTCACCGGGTGGTTCAGGGGAAGATTCCAGATGGGGAAGGTCTCGAACTTGGCATAGCCCGCCTGAACGCCCCGCTGGTGCTCCTTGTACAGCTGGCTCAGACAGACGGCCATCTTGCCGCTGCCCGGGCCGGGAGCCGTTACCACCACCAGGGGACGGGTCGTTTCTACATATTCATTGCGGCCGAAACCGTTGTCGCTGACGATCTGTTCCACATCGTAGGGGTAGCCCTCGATGGTAAAATGACGGAATACCCGCACCCCGAGGTTTTCCAGCCGCTGTTTGAACAGGACAGCGTTGTGCTGGTCGTTCCAGCGGGTCATGACCACGCTGCTCACATACAGGCCGATGCCGCGGAACGCGTCGATCAGCCGCAGCACGTCCGCGTCGTAGGTAATACCAAGGTCGCCCCGTACCTTGCTTTTTTCAATATCATCCGCGTTGATGACAATGACCAGCTCGGCCTGATCCTTCAGATTCAGCAGCATCCGCACCTTGCTGTCGGGCAGAAAGCCGGGAAGCACCCTGGAAGCGTGATAGTCATCAAAGAGCTTGCCGCCGAATTCCATGTAGAGCTTTCCGCCGAAAATGTCGATGCGCTGGCGGATACGCTCGGACTGCATGGCCGTGTATTTGTCATTGTCAAACCCGATCTGCATATGTATCTTTCCCCTTTCCAGTGTACAACCCATCTTATCATGACATTTTTCGGAAGACAAGGGAAAGATTTGACGAAAACGGAGAAAGTTTCCGGGTGGATGGGCGGCGAAAGAAATGCTATAATGCAGAAAAAAGGAAAAGGAGAGATTCCTGTGCCGTGCTTCGAAAGCGAACATTACCGTTTCCACTATTCGGCGGGCAGCTTTGCAGAAAAACATATCCGGGAGCTCGCCTTGCGGCAGGAAAAATGCTTCGCCTACATCTGCCGGGTGCTGCAGGTGAAACCGGACCGGAAACTGCAGTATTTCCTTTGCGAAACGCCGGAGGAGGTAGGGGCGTATTACGGCGATGAGGAACCATGCGACGGGTTTGCCCGGGAACCCGACCGAATCTATGCCGTGTACAATGAGCGCTGCCGCTGCGACGGGTTTCATGAGGACGCACACTTGATCAGCTTTTTTCTCCATAAGCCGCCTCAGGCCGCTGTCCGGGAGGGATTGGCCATGGCCTTTGACAGGCAGTGGTGGGGAATCTGTAATTTCGAATGGGCGTTGTATTACCGAGAAGAAAACCGACTGCCGCCTTTCAACTGCCTTCTGGAAAACGAATGCTTTTTTGCTTTGGACTGCGGATTAAGCTATCCTATCGTAGGGGCGTTTACCGAATATCTTCTGCTGACCTACGGAACGGAACGCTACCGGCTCTTCTGGCAGAAGGAAAACGGCGGGGAAGAAGGGTTCCGGAAGGCCTATGGCAAAACAACGGGCGAACTGAGCCGGGAGTTTGAACAGTACTTGACCCTGTTTTCGCTGGACGGCGGCGTAAGGGAACGGATCGCGGCGAAATTGAGCGGAGCGCCCGCTTCTCCGGGTTGACAAGCAGGGAAGGGAATGTGTATAATTTTTTTATCTGCGCATGGCGCGGAATGGGAATGAGGTGTAGGAAATGTTGACGAAGATCCCGAAGGGAATGAAGGACGTGCTGCCCGCGGAAAGCGCCCGCTGGCGCGCGGTAGAGAAGGAATGCCGCCAGGCGGCACTGCTGGCCGGATACCGGGAGATCCGTACCCCGGTTCTGGAGCATACGGAGCTGTTCGCCCGCTCGGCCGGCGAAAGCAGCGACGTAGTGCGCAAGGAGATGTATACCTTTAAGGATAAGGGCGACCGCAGCGTGACCCTGAAGCCGGAAAGCACGGCGGGCACGGTGCGCGCATTTTTGGAAAGCGGCCTGTACGCTCAGGCGCTGCCCATGAAAATGTACTATATCAACGCGCCCCACTTCCGCTATGAAGCCCCCCAGTCCGGGCGGCTCCGGGAGCATCATCAGTTCGGCATGGAGTGCTTCGGCGCGTCCCAGCCCTCGGCGGACGCGGAGCTGATCGTGCTGGTGGTGGAACTGCTGGGCAAGCTGGGGCTGGAAAACCTGTCCGTGCGCATCAATTCCATCGGCTGCCCCAACTGCCGCCCCGCGTATCAGCAGCATTTCAAGGAATATCTGAACGCACGGCGGGAGAAGCTGTGCAAGTCCTGTCAGGAGCGAATGGACATCAACCCCATGCGCACGCTGGACTGCAAGGAAGCCGCCTGCAAGGAAGAACTGAAGGACGCGCCTGTGATGATGGATCACCTCTGCGACGAGTGCCGGGCGCATTTTGAAGCGCTCAAGGGCTATCTGGAGGCGGCAGGCATCCGTTATACGGTGGATCCCCGCATCGTGCGCGGGTTGGACTACTACACCAAGACCGTGTTCGAGATCATCACCGACACCCCCAACGGCGAGCTGACCGTGTGCGGCGGCGGCCGGTATGACGGACTGGTGGAGGAGATCGGCGGACCGTCCATTCCGGCGGTGGGTTTCGGCATGGGCATCGAGCGGGTGCTGATGCTGCTGGATCAGCAGAACAGCCAGAAGCTGACCGTGGAGGACGAGCGCCCGCAGGTGTTTGTGGCCTGCCTGAATCAGAGCCTGTCGAAGAACGCTTTCCTTTTGATGGAGCAGTTCCGCCGGGCGGGGCTTCGGGCGGATATGGATCATCAGGGACGTAGTCTGAAGGCACAGTTCAAGTATGCCGATAAGCTGGGCGCACAGTACGTGGCCGTGCTGGGCGACGACGAAGTAGCCAAGGGCGTGGTCAAGCTGCGCAATATGCAGACCCGGGACGAATGGGAATCTCCGCTGAAAACGGCCCCGGAGGATCTGAAAGCCCATCTGGAAAAATAAGCCGGATCGTTACAGGCTGTATTTGTAGATCCGGGCAGACACGGGGATGGCGAGCCGTTCCGGGAAAATGCTGACTTTGGGTGTTTTTCCCCGGAAAGCGATCCCTTCGCCGGCGCCTCGCCGGGTTGTCAAGCGCTGAAATATCTGGTATACTATCCTTCGGGTATGCGCACCGGCGCGCCCGTGAGGAAACAGACCACAGGAGGTGTCTATCATGGCCCCCAAAAAGGATAATTTGCCCCTGACGCTGGATCAGGATCAGGACTCTACCGGAACCATCACCTACGCCAATGAAGTGGTGGCCGTCATTGCAGGCGTCGCCGCCAACGAAGTGGAAGGTGTTGCCGGAATGTGCGCGGCCAGCGGGATTTCCGAGGTGTTCTCCCGCAACACCAAGAACGTCACCCGCGGCATCAAGGTGGAGCTGGGCACGGAGGAAGTCTCCGTGGATATTTACCTGATGATCGAATACGGCACGCCCATCCAGACGGCCGCCCAGAACGTGCAGGAAAACGTTCGCAAGGCCATTGAGACCATGACCGGCCTGCACGTGGTGCGGGTGGACGTGCATGTACAGGGCGTCAGCTTCGAAAAGGAAAACAAGGACACGCAGGCGGGGCTGGACGAGCTTCATTCCAGCGTGGCGGAAGTGGCGGCGCAAAAGCCGGCGGGCCATGTGGAATTTGAAGGCGAACCCACTCCGGCGGAGTCCCACAACACGCCTGATCCCGAACCGATCGACGTGAAGGATGAAAACGAGCCCGAAGAAGCCTGACAAACGACGGCAAAGCAATACCGGCCCAAACCGGCATTGCTTTTTGCCGTTTTTACGAATCTGACCCCATGAGGATGGGAGAGGAGGTTTTTCCATGAGAAACAAGTTCTGGAACCGGGTGCTGGTAGCCCTGAGCGGCCTTTTCATTTTCGCTGCGGGTGTGCTGCTGTTTCTGGTCAGCTTCCTGTCGCTGTTCAGCATCAGCCTGTCTTTGGGCGGCACGGAGCTTTCCCAGCTGCTGAACGGGCTGGCCGTGTGGCAGAAGATTCTGTTGATGCTGGGCGGCGTTGCCGCAGCGGCGCTGGGTCTGCACGATTTGAGTATTCCCTTTCCCAGCCGCCGGGAGCGCGGCTTCATCATGCAGCACACCGAGCTGGGCGATATGAGCATTTCCATGAACGCACTGGATACCATGGTGCGCCACTGCGTGGATCAGCATAAGGAGCTGACCGTCAAGTCCACCCGTATCAGCCGTGTCAAGAGCGGCATCGTTGTGGAAATCCGCATTATGCTGGCTGCCGGGGTGAATATTCCCCTGACGGTGAACGCCCTGCAGAAGCAGGTGAAGCAGTACATCATGTCCTGCAGCGGCGTGGAAGTGTATGAAGTGAAGGTGCTGGTGGAAACCGGCATTCCCAACGGAAAAGTCCATCACGGTCAGGAATTGGTGCTGGAGCCGCAGACGGCGGCGCAGCCTGTGAAGACGGAAGCGTCCATTGAAACGGCCGAGGAGCCGAAGGCTGCTGCGGTGAACGAGCCGGAGCCGGAAGCCACCGCCGAAGAGGAAGCCCCTGCGGTCACGGCGGAAGAAACCGAAGAAGACGCCCGTTGGGAAGAAACGCAGGAAAAAGAAGAAGAGACCGAAAACCAGCCGGAAGAGACCCTTTCGGCCAGCGAGGAATAAGGAGCGGCAGTCATGGACGAGAACAAGGGATTTGCGGTAGGCACGAAAAAATGCGGTCTCCTGTGCGGCACGATTGGCGCGCTGGCGGCTTTGTGCTGGGTGCTGTTTGGGTTTTGGAACATGATCTTCATCGCGGCGATGTTTGCCGTCGGGTATTTCGTCGGCGCGTGCGACCATAAGGCGGAGCTGTTCAAGCGCATCGTGGATCGCTTCGTTCCCAAGAAGGGCGAGTAAGCCCCGGGCGGGGAGACCCGCCCTTTTATGCGAAACTGCGACAAAAGAAATGGAGTGTTGAATCGAATGGCGCGTTCATTGGCCAGACGGGCTGCCATGCAGCTTCTGTACGAACGCCTGTCAGGCGGCGAGGCGGATCAGGAATCCCTGGATATGGTATACGAGCAGTTATCCGAAGAGGGGGAAAAGCCTCAGCGCGTGAACCTGACCCCGGAGGATCGGGCCTACATCGATGATGTGCTGCAGGGTGTTCAGGATCACCAGCAGGAGCTGGATGACCAGATCGCCAGCCATTCCACCGGCGAATGGACCATCAGCCGTGTACCCCATGTGGATCTGAGCATTCTCCGCCTTGCGGCCTACGAGATGCTCCACCGCAGCGACGTTCCCGACAATGTGGCCATCAGCGAGGCGATGGAGCTGGCCTCCCGGTACAGCGAGCCCCGCAGCAGCCGCTACATCAACGGCGTGCTGGGCGCCATGGAACGCGACAAGCAGGAAGGCTGATCTCCATGGACGCAGTGTTGGGTCTGGATACCAGCTGTTATACCACTTCCGCCGCCGCGGTGGACGCGCAGGGAAAGGTGATCGCCTTTTCCCGCCTGCTGCTCCCCGTGGAGGCGGGCCAGCGCGGCCTTCGCCAAAGCGAGGCCGTTTTTGCGCATGTAAGGCAGCTGCCGCAGGTGATGGAAAGCCTGATGGCGGAACTGCCGCCGGAAGCGACGATTCGCGCCGTCTGCGCGTCCTCCAAGCCCCGGGATGAGGCGGACAGCTATATGCCCGTGTTTCAGACCGGTTGCGGTTACGGACGGGGGATCGCCGCAGCGCTGCGGGTCCCGTTTTTTGAAACGACCCATCAGCAGGGGCATATCGCCGCAGGATGCATCGGCCTTCCGCCGCTGGACGAGCGCTTTCTGGCGCTGCATTTGAGCGGCGGCACCACGGAACTGCTGCTTTGCGAAAACGGCCGACTGCGGCTGGTAGGCGGTTCGCTGGATCTTCACGCCGGGCAGATGGTGGACCGGGTGGGCGTTCGGCTGGGATTGCGTTTCCCGGCAGGGCCGGAGCTGGAAAAGCTGGCCATGGCCTGTGCGGATCCCACCGAAGCCCTGCTGCCTGCTTCGCTGGAAAAGGACGCCTGTTACTGTCACCTTTCCGGGGCGGAGACCCGGGCGGCACAGCTATGGGAAAAGCAGGTTTGTACCCCGGAGCGGATCGCCGCCGAGACCTTCGATCTGCTGGCCCGGACGGTCAGCCGGATGCTGACAGCGGGATGCAAGCGCTATCAGGTGCGTCAGGCGCTGGTGGTAGGCGGCGTAGCGTCTTCAAAGCTGCTGCGCGGACTTTTGCAGCAGCGGCTGAATAAGCTCCGTTCGCCGGTGGAGGTTTTCTTCGGAGCCCCCCGCTACAGTGCGGATAACGCCGCCGGGGTAGCGGAGCTTGGGCTGGAACAATACCGGCAGTGGAAGGAACACCACGCCTGAAACAGGCGCTTGATTCGAAAACAGGGAGGGACGGGCAATGGCGGCGAAGCTTCTGGACGGCGCGGCAATGGCGCTGGAGGTCGAAAAAGAACTGAAACAGCGGGTGGAAGCCCTGCGGGAGCGCGGCGTTGTGCCCGGCCTGTGCGTCATTCTGGTGGGCAGTGATCCTGCCAGCCAGACCTATGTAGCCAACAAGGAAAAAGCCTGCGCTCGGCTGGGGATACATTCCCGAACCGTCCGCATGGGGGAGGAGACAACCCAGGCGGAGCTGGAAGCCGAGATCGAAAAAGCCAATCATGACGAAAGCATTCACGGCATTCTGGTGCAGCTGCCCCTGCCCGCACAGCTGGACGAGCACCGGGCGCTGGCGCTCATCCGCCCGGAAAAGGACGTGGACGGCTTCCATGCGGTGAACATGGGTCGTCTGGCTCGGGGAGAGGATTGCGTGGTGGCCTGTACGCCCAAGGGAGCGCTGCATATGCTCAAGGCGGCGGGCGTGCCCATCGCGGGCAAAAACGCCGTGGTCATCGGCCGCAGCAATATCGTCGGCAAGCCCATGGCGCTGCTGCTGCTACAGGAAAACGCCACCGTCACCATCTGCCACAGCCGCACGGAAGATTTGGCGGAGCACACACGCCGGGCGGATATTCTGGTGGCGGCGGTGGGCAAGCCCCGGTTCGTGACCGCCGATATGGTCAAGGAAGGCGCGGCTGTGCTGGATGTGGGCATCAACCGGGTGGACGGAAAGCTCTGCGGCGACGTGGATTTTGAGCACGTGAAGGAAAAAGCCGGATGGATCTCGCCCGTGCCCGGCGGCGTGGGCAAAATGACCATCGCCATGCTGATGGAAAACACGGTGTCTGCGGCGGAGAAGGCGGCGTTATGACCAACGAACGGATGACCCTGAGCGTCGCTCAGCTGAACGAATACGTCCGCCGGACGCTGGCGTCGGACGTGATGCTGAAAAATATCTGCATCACGGGCGAGATCAGCAATTTCAAGCGCCATGTGTCGGGACACTGGTATTTCACCCTGAAGGACGAAGAAGCGGCCATCAACTGCGTCATGTTCCGTCAGGCGGCTCAGACGGTGCGCTTTCAACCGGAAAACGGCATGAGCGTACGGCTGACGGGCAGTGTGAGCCTGTATGTGAAGACCGGCTCCTACCAGTTTTACGGCGAACGGATGGAGCAGGAAGGGTTGGGCGAACTGTATCTGCGCTTCGAGCGGCTGAAAAAGAAGCTGCTGGCCGAGGGGCTGTTCGACCCGGCGATGAAAAAGCCCCTGCCCCTGCTGCCCCGGGGCGTTGGCATTGTCACCAGCTCCACGGGCGCGGTGGTACACGATATCTGCACCGTCACTTGGCGCAGGAACCCGGCCATGCCGCTGTATCTCTGCCCGGTGAAGGTGCAGGGCGAGGGGGCGGCCAGGGAGATTGCCGCGGCCATTCGCCGGCTGGATCGGATGCCGGAGGCAGAGGTGCTGATCGTGGGCCGGGGCGGCGGCAGCATGGAGGACTTATGGCCCTTCAACGAGGAGATCGTGGCCCGGGCGATTGCCGCGTGTCAAACCCCGGTGGTCAGCGCCGTCGGTCACGAAACGGACTTCACCATCGCAGATTTCGCCGCGGATATGCGGGCGCCCACCCCGTCGGCAGCGGCGGAATTGTGCGTGCAGCCCCGGGAAGCGCTGCTGGACGAGATCGACCAGCAGGCGGAGCGGCTGGAACGCTGCCTGACGCTGGCTTTCAGCGATGCGGAAGCGCGGCTGAAACAGGCGGAGACCCGCTTGAAGGCTCGGGAGCCGGAGCAGCTTTTGAGCCGGTATGGCCTACGACTGGAAAACGTTCGGCAAAGGCTGGACAGCGCCGCATCCCAGCGATTGCAGCAGACGGAAGCGCGGCTCCGTCATGCGGAGACACGGCTTCGTTCTTCCGGGCCGCAGGAGACCCTGCGCCGGGGCTACGCCGTGGCGTTGAAGGACGGTCGGCTGCTGAAAAGTACCGCCGACGCGGCGGCGGGCGATGCTGTGCGGCTGATGCTGCAGGACGGCAGTCTGCTGACCCGGGTAGAGACGGTGGAAACCGAACGTTGAACCCATGGAAAGGACGGGAAGAATATGCCCGCGAGAACGGTCAAGAAAACGGCTTCTTTTGAGGAAGAACTGCAAAAGCTGGAAGCAATGGCCACCCAGATGGAGCAGTCGGAGCTGCCTCTGGAGGAACTGATGAAGCTTTATGAGCAGGGCGTGGCCTTGACGGCCGAGCTGAAAAAACGGCTGGAAGGGATGCAGGCCACGCTGAAGGAGATTCGCGTAAGCGCAGCCGACGAAGCGGCCGATCAGCCTATGGAGGGGCAGATCAGCATGAGCGAGCTGGAAGGGAGCGGCAGAGCATGAACGCCTACTTTGACGCGGTTCAGGCGGCACTGGAGAACTACGGTCTGCTGCTGCCCGACCCGGGCCGGCCGGTGACGGAACCGGCGCAGGAAGCCCCCGCCGAGGGCGAGGTGCCCCAGCCCCTGCGCAGCGCCATGCGCTACAGTCTGCTGTTGCCGGGCAAACGCATCCGCCCGGTGCTGCTGCTGGCTGCGTATCACCTGCTGCGGGACGACTGGCAGGAGGCCGTGCCCTTCGCCTGTGCGCTGGAAATGATCCACACCTATTCCCTGATCCACGACGATCTGCCCGCCATGGACGACGACGCCCTTCGCCGGGGAAAGCCCACCAATCATCGGGTGTACGGCGAAGCCATGGCCATTCTGGCCGGGGACGGTCTGCTGAACCTGGCTTATGAGACCATGCTGGCCGCGCCGCTGACGCAGAAAGCACCGGGACGGGCGCTGCCTGCCATCCGGGAGATCGCGGAACGGGCGGGCGTTCGGGGCATGGTGGCCGGTCAGGTATTGGACGTGACCATGGAGGGGCAGCCGCCCCGAAAGGACATTGTCCGCTACATCCACCTGCACAAGACCGCCGACCTGCTGACCGCGCCGCTGACCGCTGGACTGATGCTGGCCGGGGCGGACGAAGCCCAACTGGAATTGGGCCGCCGGTATGGCCGGGGACTGGGTCTGGCATTCCAGATCGAGGACGACCTGCTGGATCTGGAAGGAGACGTCAAGCTGCTGGGCAAGGATGTGGGCATGGACGCCCAGCGGGGCAAGATGACCTGGCCCGCTGTGGCGGGCGTGGAACAGGCTCACCAGGACGCGAGACAGGCTGTCGAGGATGCTGCCGCCGCCATGGAGTCCTTCGGAGAACGCGGGAAATTCCTGACCGAACTGGCCCGGCAGACCCTGACCCGCAGCGTTTGACAGGCGGAAGGAGGAGCGCCTATGCACTCGATTTTAGGCTTGGGAGCCAATCATGTGCTGTTCGCCGCGCTGATTAGCTGGTTCGTGGCGCAGGCATTGAAGATTCCGATTTATCATCATGTGGAGCATGTGTGGGATTTTTCCCGCTTTCACGGTTCGGGCGGTATGCCCAGTTCTCATTCGGCCATGGTGACGGGCACGGCGGTCATGATTGGCGGCCTGTACGGCTTTGACAGCGGGCTGTTCGCCCTGAGCGTGGTGGTGGCCATGATCGTCATGTACGACGCGGCGGGCGTCCGCCGGGAGACCGGCACGCAGGCCACCGTCATCAATCAGATCTTGAAAGATATGCTGCTCAACGGTAAAAAGATTTCCGATGAGGAACTCAAGGAACTGGTAGGGCATACGCCGCTGGAGGTGGCCGGGGGAGCCTTGACAGGGCTTCTGGTCGCCGTGATTTACTTGCTGATTTTATTTGCTTAAAAGGCATTACACAGGAGGGAATACTATGGATCACTTTATGGAAGAAGTCGTGGTTAAGCACAATCGTACCTTTGATGACATCCTCTACGTGCTGTCCTGGATCATGCTGGTGATTTTCGGCCTGTTCGGGCTGATGATGCTGCAGTTCCTGCTGTATCAGTTCAGCGTACCGGCGCTGATCGAAACCGTGATTCTTGTCGGCGGCGCGGTGCTGCTGTTCCTGTTCAAGGACCGGCTGAAGACGGAGTTCGAATACACCTTCACCAACGGCGATCTGGACTTTGCTCAGGTGTTCAACAATCAGAAGCGCAAGGCGCTGGGCACCATGCGGGTGAAGAATGTGGAAGCCTTCGGTCCCGTGGATTCCAACGAGTTCCGCAAGCTCATCAACATGCCCGGCATCAATCGGAAAAACTGGTTCCTGAACCGGGGAGCCAAGCTGTACTACTTCTACTATCAGAAGGAAAACAACCGCACCATCATCGTTCTGGAGCCCTCCGAGGAGCTGGTAGGCATGATCCGCAAGTATCTGCCGCCTACCGCCTGGCGGGCCTGATCTTCTGAAAAAGAGGCGCGAACGACATGGTTTATCTGGATAACAGCGCGACCACACGGCCCAGTCAGGCAGTGCGGGACGCGATGGTTCATTCCATGGAAGAAGTTTATTTCAACCCGTCCGCCCTGTACGGCCCCGCCATGCAGGCGGAAAAGGAGTTGACTGCCGCCCGGAAGGCACTGGCGGATCAATTGGGCGTTCCGGCTAAGAATGTGATCTTCACCTCCGGGGGAACGGAAAGCGATAATCTGGCTATTCTGGGCCACTTGCAGACCCTGCGGGGCAAGGGCGAGGTGCTCTACACCGCCGCTGAACATGCGGCGGTAAAGAACGCCTGCCGGGAGGCGGAAGCCCGTTTCGGCTGCAAGGCCGTCGAAATTCCCCTGACCCGGGAAGGCTCGGTGGATCTGGAAGCGCTGGAAGGAATGCTTTCGGAAAACACGGCCATGATCTGCGTGATGCAGGTCTGCAACGAGACGGGCGTGATCATGCCCATTGCGGAGATCGCTGCGCTGCGCGACCGGCTGGCCCCCAAGGCCGTCCTTCACGTGGACGGGGTGCAGGGCTTCATGCGTCTGCCCTTCTCGCTGAAAAAGCTGTGCGTGCAGTCCTATGCTTTGAGCGGACATAAAATTCACGGCCCTAAGGGCGTGGGCGCGCTGGTCTGGCAGGATGGCTTCCGTTTCCGGCCCCAGATCGTGGGCGGCGGACAGCAGGAGGATCTGCGCAGCGGCACGGAAAATACCTGCGGCATCGCCGGTCTGCGGGCGGCGGTGGAGACGTACCCCGCAGACGGCTACGAGCATATGCTGCAAATGAAGCGGCTGCTGGTCAGCCTGCTTCGGGAAAAGCTGCCGGAGACCACCGTGGTGGGCTTCCCGGCGGAAGATGACCGCAGCGCAGGTCACGTGCTGAGCGTGGCATTCCCGCCGGTTCGGGCGGAGACGCTGCTGCATGCGCTGGAGGGCGACGGCATTTACGTGGGCACCGGCTCGGCCTGCTCGTCCAAAAAAGGCAAGCATTCGGCGGTGCTGACCGCGATGAAAACCCCAAACGCCGTGATGGACGGGGCTATCCGCATCAGCCTTTGCCCGGAGAATACGGAAGAGGAAATGCGCTTTACAGCGGAAAAGATCAAAGAGCATGTGGAGCTGCTGCGCCGCTTTGCGCGCCGCTGAGCCGGAACGGGGAAGAATTCGGAAGGAGAAAAACAACGTGCGGGAGTTATTGCAGGTTCGCTTCGGCGAGATTCATCTGAAAGGCCAGAACCGCCCCTATTTCATGCGGATGCTGGTGGAGCGCGTCCGGGAGGCGGTGAAAGACGTGCAGGGCCATGTGTGGCTCAATGACAGCCGGGTGTACGTCAGCGATATGACGGACATGGACGAGGCCATCCGCCGGGTGACGAAGGTCTTCGGCGTACACAGCGTCTGCCGGGCCGTGGAAGTGGACAAAAACGACTTCGAAGCGGTCTGCGCCGAAGGGCTGAAGCTGCTGGAAAACCATCACGGCACCTTCAAGGTCAACGCCCGCCGCAGCGATAAGCGTTATCCCATGGACTCCATGACCATCAATATGGAAATGGGCGGCTATATTCTGGAGCGCCGCCCCGACCTGAAGGTGGATGTGAAGAACCCTGACGTGACCCTGTCGGTGGAGATTCGGGACAACGCCTATCTGTACACCCATCCCATCATGGCGGTGGGCGGTATGCCCGTAGGCACCAGCGGACGAGCCACGCTGCTTCTGTCCGGCGGTATCGACAGCCCGGTGGCGGGCTGGATGATCGCCAAGCGCGGCGTGACCGTCAGCGCGGTGCACTTTTACTCCTATCCTTACACCAGCGAACGGGCCAAGGAAAAAGTGCTGGATCTGGCGCGGATCCTGTCTGAGAGCCTGTGCGGCATTCGGGTGCATGTGGTGCCCTTTACGGACATTCAGATGCAGATTCACGAGAAGTGCCACGAGGACTACACCACCATCATCATGCGCCGCTACATGATGCGCATCGCGGAAGCCATCGCCAAAAAGGAGCATGCGCAGGGCTTGATTACCGGCGAGAGCATCGGTCAGGTAGCCAGCCAGACCATGTACGCCCTCTGCTGCACCGACGAGGTGGTGGATATGCCTGTGTTCCGGCCACTGATCGGCTTTGACAAGCAGGAAATCATCGACATCGCTGAGAAGATTGGCACTATGGAAACGTCTTCCTTGCCCTTTGAGGACTGCTGCACTGTCTTTACGCCCCGGCACCCTGCCACCAAGCCCAAGATGGAGATCATTCTGGACGGCGAGAGCAAGCTGGACAGCGAAGCGCTGATTCAGGCGGCCATTGACAACGAAGAAGTGTTCGAGCTGTAAGTCAGAAGCTCCCGCCAAAAAAACAGGCCAGCAGCGCGCCGGGCAGGCCCAGAAGGCCGGTCAGCGCCGAAGCGGCGGGGCCCGTAGGGATAGAAATTCCCATGGGAAGGAAGATTCGGCTCAGCAGGAAGCATAGAATAATGCCAAGGAACAGCCGCTCCACCAGAAGAAGCAGCCCTCTGCGCGGGGTGGAGCGGAGGCTCCAGAACCACAAAGCGGCCAAAATCAGGGTAAAAACGCCGAGGATCCACAGACGGACGGCCATGGACGCACGCCTCCTGTCAGTCAGAGAATGGTACAGGCTATGCCCGGCTGGCTGGGAAGATGCGGAAACCCCTGCTTTTTTGGCCAGAACTACCGAAATACGAAAGAATTGTCAAAATCCCTTGCGATTCCCGAACATTTCCTGTATAATGCCCGTGGGATAAATTTTGTCATGCGGGACAAAATTTGTCCCGACACGATGCTTGGGAAAAGGTGGCGAGAGGACGATGCAGGATAATTATTTTACCCTGATTGAACGGCTCGCCCCCGACTTGGCGCAGGAGATCGAGCGCCGGGCGCTGGTGCTGGAACGCATTGGCGCGCTGCAGCCTGTGGGCCGCCGCCAGCTGGCGGCAAGGCTGAACCTGCCGGAGCGGGAAGTCCGCACGGTGGCGACGCTGCTCAAGGAGCACGGGCTGGTCAGTCTGGACGCCGCCGGAATGAGCCTGACGCAGGAAGCCAGCGACATTCTCCCCATGGCGCGGCTGTTCAGCCGGGAGCTGCGGGGCCTGACCAAGCTGGAGACCGCGCTTTCCGCTCGCTGGAACGGCACGAAGGTCTGCGTGGTTCCCGGGGATGCGGATCAGGACGAACATGTGCTTCACGAAGTGGGGCGCTCAGCGGCCACGCGGCTGCGGAGCTTCCTGCAGAGCGGCTCCACGCTGGCAGTGACCGGCGGCACGACCATCGGTCAGGTGGCGGCGACGCTGCCCGGCGGTACGCCCATGAACGTCATGGTGGTTCCTGCCCGGGGCGGTATTGGCCGCTCGCTGGAAACGCAGGCCAACACCATCGCCTGCGAGATCGCCCGGCGGCTGGGCGGTCATCACCGTATGATGCATCTGCCTGACCTGCTGGATGAGCAGGCCCTGAACGAGATGCGCAAGCTCAAGGAAATCGACGAAACGCTAGCGCTGCTGGAACGGGCCGACGTAGTGCTGCACGGCATCGGCCGGGCAGACGAAATGGCCCGCAAGCGGCAGCTTCCTCCCGCCGTGGAGGCGGAGGTGCTCAAACGGGGCGCGGTGTCCGAGGCCTACGGCTGCTATTTCGACCGAAACGGTAAAATGGTATGCTCTGCCTCCACCGTGGCTCACGATCTGGGCAAGCTGAAACCCGACTGCGCGTGGATCGCCGTAGCGGCGGGCACGGGCAAGGCGGAGGCCATCGACGGGGCTATGCGGGCGAAGCCCCATCGGATGCTGGTAACGGACGAGGGCGCGGCCAAGGCGATTCTGGCGCTGCCCGAAAAGGAATGTTTGCACGCCTGAAAAACGGCTTTGCAATAGAAATTTTCATCTGCTAAGGAGTGTTGGTTATGGCGAAGAAGACCATTGAAGACATTCAGGTCAACGGAAAAAAGGTACTGGTACGCTGTGATTTCAACGTGCCCATGGACGAAAACAAAGTGATCACCGATGAGAACCGCCTCCGCGGCGCGCTTCCCACCATTCAGTATCTGATCAAGAATGGCGCGAAAGTCATTCTGTGCTCTCACCTGGGCCGTCCCAAGGGAGAGTTCAACATGAAGTATTCTCTGCGCCCCGTCGCCGAGCGTCTGAGCCAGCTGCTGGGTCAGGAAGTGAAGATGGCGGACGACGTGATCGGCGAATCCGCCCACAAGCTGGCCTCCGAACTGAAGGACGGCGAAGTGATGCTGCTGGAGAACGTCCGCTTCCATAAGGAAGAGGAAAAGAACGACCCCGCATTCGCCAAGGAACTGGCTTCTCTGGCGGAAGTGTATGTGAACGACGCGTTCGGCACCGCTCACCGCGCTCATGCGTCCACCGAAGGTGTGGCGCACCTGCTGCATCCCGCCGTTGCCGGTTATCTGATCGGCAAGGAACTGAGCATCATGGGCAAGGCGCTGGAAGACCCGGCTCGTCCCTTTGTGGCGGTGCTGGGCGGCGCGAAGGTGGCCGACAAGATCGGCGTTATCAACAACCTGCTGGATAAGGTGGATACCCTGATCATCGGTGGCGGCATGAGCTACACCTTCCAGAAGGCGCTGGGCGGCCGCATCGGCAACAGCATTCTGGCCGAAGACAAGATCGATCTGGTCAAGGGCATGATGGAGAAGGCCAAGGAAAAGGGCGTCAAGCTGATGCTGCCCGTGGATAACCTGGCTGCCGACAGCTTCTCCAACGACGCGATGTGCATCACCGTGCATAGCAAGGAGATCCCCGACGGCTTCGAGGGCATGGATATCGGCCCCGACACCCGCGTGCTGTTCAGCTACGAGGTGGAGAACGCCGGCACCGTTGTGTGGAACGGCCCCATGGGCGTGTTCGAGTTTGAGAACTTTGCCGAGGGCACCCGCTGCATCGCCAAGGCCATGAGCGAGTGCAAGGGCGTGACCATCGTCGGCGGCGGCGACAGCGCGGCGGCTGTGGAGCAGATGGGCTTTGCCGATAAGGTGACCCACGTGTCCACCGGCGGCGGCGCCAGCCTGGAGTTCCTGGAAGGCAAGACCCTTCCCGGCGTTGCGGCTCTGGACGACAAATAAGCTGCTTTGGGGGCTGCGGTATCGCCGCAGCCCCTTTTTTCTTGCATTTTTGATAAGAATCATTTGCAAACAGGCCCCTATCGTGGTATTCTAACAGATGGGAAAAAGCGCCTTGCGCCCTTTCCCACCAAGAGTCCAACAAATCAATGGAAGGAAGAAATTCGTTATGCGCAAGCCGATTATTGCCGGTAACTGGAAGATGAACAAGACCCCCGAGGAAGCCAAAGAGCTGGTTTCCGCTCTGATTCCGCTGGTCAAGGACGCGGACTGCGACGTGGTGGTGTGCGTTCCCGCCGCCGACTACACCGTGGTGGCTGAGACCATCAAGGGCACCAACATCAAGCTGGGCGCGCAGAACGTCCATTTTGCCAAGAGCGGCGCTTACACCGGCGAATTGAGCGCGGATATGCTCAAGGCCTGCGGCGTGGAATATGTGGTCATCGGCCACAGCGAGCGTCGTCAGTATTTCGGTGAGACGGACAAGACCGTCAACCTGCGCACCCGCGCCGCAGTGGAAGCGGGCCTGAAGCCTATCGTCTGCGTGGGCGAACTGAAGGACGAGCGGGAAGACGGCTACACCGATATTATCGTGGAATATCAGACGCTGATGGCTCTCCACGGCCTGACCGCCGAGGAAGTCGAGGGCGTTGTGATCGCCTATGAACCCGTCTGGGCGATCGGCACCGGCCTGACCGCTACCGACGAACAGGCCAACGAGACCATCGGCGCCATCCGCAAGGCCATCGAGCGTCAGTATGGCAAGGAAGTCTCCGATGCTGTCCGCATCCAGTACGGCGGAAGCATGAACCCCAAGAATGTGAAGGGCCTGATGGCTCAGCCTGAAATCGACGGCGGCCTGATCGGCGGCGCGTCTCTGAAGGCTCCCGATTTCTCTCAGGTGGTTCTGTACAACAAGTAAGGGGGACGTTGGGGCGCTGCCCCAAACCCCGGCAGGAGACAGTGCCTCCTGCACCTCCACACTGGCCGCGCATTGCGCGGCCAGAAGTGGGTCAGGCTATCAGAAAAGCAGCGAGCGGCGGCTGGATAGAACAGTCGATACCGCCCGTAAATCGGTACAGGGCATAGTCCCGCCCATGCGGTGAGAACTGGTCTCGGCGGCCAACGCCGCGCCCACAAGTGGGTGTGGGGTGAAACCCTGCTCATGCGGCGAGTGTTCGTCTCGGCGGCCAGCAATGCTCGCAAGTGGGTGCAGGGTGAAACCCTGCTCATGCGGCGAGTGCTGGTCTCGGCGGCCAGCAATGCTCGCAAATGGGTGCAGGGCAAAGCCCTGCTGGAAAGGAATGATTTTATGGATAAGACCATGACGGCTTTGATCATTATGGATGGCTTCGGCATCAATCCGGCTCATGAGGGCAATGCGATCTATCAGCAGGGTACCCCACATCTGGACGCACTGAAGGCCAAGTACCCCTATACCCAACTGGGCGCCAGCGGCATGGACGTGGGTCTGCCGGATGGCCAGATGGGCAATAGCGAAGTGGGCCACCTGAATATGGGCGCTGGCCGTATCGTGTATCAGGAATTGACCCGTATCACCAAGGATATTCAGGATGGCGAGTTCTTCAAGAAAGCGCCCCTGATCCATGCCCTGGATACCGCCAAGGAGACCGGCAAGGCCGTTCACCTGATGGGTCTGCTGAGCGACGGCGGCGTGCATAGCCACAATACCCACCTGTATGCTCTGCTGGAAATGTGCAAGCAGCGCGGCGTGAAGGACGTGTATGTCCATTGCTTCATGGATGGACGCGACGTGCCCCCCACCAGCGGCATCGAGTACGTGAAGGAACTGGAAGCCAAAATCAAGGAAATCGGCGTGGGCAAGATCGCCACCGTCGAGGGCCGCTATTGGGCCATGGACCGCGATAACCTGTGGGATCGCGTGCAGAAGGCCTATGACGCCATGGTGCTGGGCGAGGGTGTGACCGCCGATAACGCCGAGCAGGCCGTGGAACAGAGCTACGCCAAGGAAGAAACCGACGAGTTCATCAAGCCCACCGTCATCATGGAAAACGGCAAGCCCGTGGCCACCATCGGCGAGGGCGACAGCGTGATTTTCTATAACTTCCGCCCCGACCGCGCCCGCCAGCTGACCCGCACCTTCATCATGCCCGACTTCGACGGCTTCCAGCGGGGCAAGGGCTATTTCCACGTCAACTTCGTCTCCATGACCCAGTATGACGAGACCTTCACCGGCCTGGAAGTGGTCAATCCCCCGGAAGAACTGACCAACACTCTGGGCGAATATCTGGCCAAGAATGGCAAGACCCAGCTGCGCATCGCCGAGACTCAGAAGTACGCCCACGTGACCTTCTTCTTCAACGGCGGCGTGGAGAAGCCCAACGAGGGCGAGGATCGGGTGCTGATTCCCTCCTCCAAGGTGGCGACCTTCGACCTGAAGCCTGAAATGTCCGCCTATGAAGTGACGGAAAAGGCCGTTGAGTGCATCAACGAGAAGAAGTACGACGTGATGATCCTGAACTTTGCCAACTGCGACATGGTGGGTCATACCGGCGTGATGAAGGCCGCTGAAAAGGCCGTGGAGACCGTGGATATCTGCGTGGACAAGGTGGTCAGCGCCATTCTGGCCAATGGCGGACGCGCCTTCGTGACCGCCGATCACGGCAACGCCGATCAGATGATCGACCCCAAGACCGGCGAACCCTTTACCGCTCACACCACCAACCCCGTGCCCTTCATTGCGGTGGGCCCGGAGATGATCGGCCGCAAGCTCCGCACCGGCGGACGGCTGGCGGACATCGCCCCCACCATGCTGGAAAGCATGGGCATGGCAGTTCCTGCCGAAATGACCGGCAAGAGCCTGCTGGAAAAGTAAGCCATAGCAACAAGGAGCGCTTCCCGGATGGGGAACGCTCCTTTTGCATTTTTTTGAAAGGGTTATTGTTTTTTTTCATGCTTTCCAAATTTTTACGAATAGCCTTCAAGTCCGAAGCCATGCCAAGGAACACCATCGTGCCCGCCACAGACAGGAAAGCAAGCAGAAAAGCACCAATGATGATGAGAACACCGTAACTAGGAGCATATCTAAGGAAAGGAGCGGCAAGAACCAGACCCGCGATAATAATGGCGAAAAAAGCGACCCATGAGAAAACGTTCAGTCCGCTGATCCAGCCGGAAGAAGCTTCTTCCTCGTTTCCAACGTATGGAGTCATGGGGAGTTCGTGGGTAGCCAAATACTGCTGTTTGGCGTTCGCCTTTTCCTCTTTTGTCATTCTGGAAAAATAGGCGTAGTCAATATCGGCCTCGACCAGTTCGTGATGACAGTTCGGGCAGACTGCTGTCTTTTCATCCGCTTCATGCGAATACCAATGCTTACAATTTGGGCAGACATATACTCTTCTGTTTTCCATAGTAAAGCCTCCAATTTTTTGAACGTCCAAGACGATAACCTAATGATAGAAGAATCCCGACGAAAAGTCAAAAAAACCCCGGCTCAGCCCTTTCGTCTGGATGAACCGGGGTTCGGTTATAGCAGGCTGTTCCGATAATCGGTGGGGGAGACCCCCTCCATCTCCCGGAAAAGGTTGTAGAAGGTGGTGTACTGGGAGTAGCCGACGGCCTGAGCGATCTCCGCTATGGAAAGACGCGGGTCGGCCAACATGGTCTTGGCCATTTCCATGCGGCGCTTGCGCACGTGCTGGCGGAAGGGAATGCCCGTCTCCTGCCGCAGCAGGGCGGAAATGTAGTTGGGGCTGACGTAAAAACGGGCGGCCATGCTTTCCAGACTGATGTTTTCCATGGCATGGAGCTGGATGTAGGCCAGCGCGTCCCGAGCCAGCAGGGAAGATTTGCCCCGTTTGACCTCCAGACTGGCTTTCAGGGAATCACAGATGTTGGTAAGGCAGGTATGAACGTCCTCCACACTGCCTACGAACCAGGTCTCATATAGTGCCTGACTGGCCGCATCGTTTTCGGGGCAGCCGAATTTCTTCTGCAGCGACATGGCGTACAGCGATACCAGCGCCCGCAAGTTAGAATACTGCTGGCCGCTCATCTTCAGGATGGCGTCCGCCGCGGCATTGGCCGATTCCTGCGTCAGCTCCGCTTTCTCGATCAGGGCTTCCATCTGCTTGTATACGTCCGTCACCCGCTTGGCTCCGGGCGATTTGGCGTAAAACTGGATGGTCAGGGGCGCGTCCATCAGGGAAATATCCCACAGAGCCCGCCGAGCCTGCTGATAACTGGCGCGCACGGTGTTTTTGGAAGAACCGGGAAGGCTGACCCCGATGCGAAGCCCATCCGATACCTGACGGCCGATCTCGTCCGCGATCTGTCGGGCCTGCTGCTGGTAGTCCGCAGCGCCCTGCGGTATCACGAACATCACCACGGAGTCGTACAGCAGCAGCGTTTCCGCACTGATCTGCAGGCGCTGCACCGTTTCGTCTGCCAGCGCCAGAATTTCCTTGGAGGCCTGCTGGCCATTCTGGCTCTGGATCACCATCATATAAAAGGCGTTGAAGGGGAGGGTTTCATCCTCCAGAGATTCGTCCGGCTGATCCTGATACTGGCCGATATTGGTCAGCATACTCAAAAGCTGCGCCTTGCGCCGCACCCGCTGAGCCTGCCGGAGCGCTATGGAATAGGACGGCTGCATTCCACTGCGGCTGATTAGCCGTTCCAGTGCGGCGGCCATGGCGGCTTCGTCCACCGGCTGGGGCAGGTAGTCGAACACCCCCAGCCGAATGGCACGCAGGGCTGCGTCAAAGGAACGCTCTGCCGAAATCACCATCCAGTGCAGCGCCAGATGGACGTTTTCGATAAAATCAAGGGCCTGTTCATGATCTATCAGCACCATATCGGGAATGGAGCGGTAGATCTCCTCCTTGCCTTTGGCAAGGCTGTCCGCCATGGCGACGACCTCCACACCCTTTTCCGCAGAGACGATCAGCTGCCGGTAGCGTTCCAACCTTTGCCCGTCCGGGGCGATCAGTACGGCTTTCAGCGCCATGAGGGAACTCCTTCTTTCGGAATGTCAGGCCTGTTCCGCCTGCGGGGCAGCGCTTCGCTTGCCCAAAATGGTGGTGCGGTAGTAGATCGTCAAAAGCAGCGAGCACATGGCCCAGCCCACGGGATAGGCCACCGCAATGCCGGTAAGCGGGTTGCCGAAGAAATTCTTGATGACGAAAAGGTACGTCTGACGGAACAGCACGAAGGAGAACAGCATCAGCAGCATGGGAATGGTGCTCTTGCCTACGCCGCGCAGCGCGCCGCTGTAGGTCTGGTTATAGCACATGAGGAAATAGAACGGTGCCTGCAGCGTAATGAAATGCTGAGAGAAGTCCAGTACCTCTTTTTCGTTGGAAAACATGGTGGACAGCGGACGGGCGAAGGCGACCATGACGACGCTGCACAGGATGGTGATGCTGATGGAAAGGATCTGCGCGTCCCGAACGCCCTTGCGGGCCCGGTCGATTTCCCTCGCGCCGTAGTTCTGGCCCACGAAGGTGGTGGAGGCCATGGCGATGGCCTGCATGGGGATCAGGGTAAAGGCGTCCAGCTTGTTGTAGCTGGACCAGCCCGCCATGCACGCGGAACCGAAGAAGTTGATATAGCCCTGTACGAATACGTTGGAGAAGGAAGTGATAGCCTGCTGAATTCCGCTGGGCAGACCGATGGAGATGATCCGCTTAAGGGTGGGAAGATCAATGCACAGCCGGTTCCAGTGAATGCCGTAGGGCGCATGATCCCGAGTCAGCACGAACAGGGTCAGAAGCGCGCTGAGAAACTGGGCAATGATGGTGGCATAGGCCACGCCTTCTACGCCCATGCCCAGCACCACCACAAAGATCAGATCCAGCGCGGTATTGATAACGGCGGAGAAAACCAGAAAGTACAGCGGGCGGCGGGAATCGCCCACGGCCCGAAGAATGCCGGAACCCATATTATAAAGCAGCAGTCCCAGCAGACCGGAAAAATAAATGGTCAGATAGGTATGCGCCTCCGGAAAGACGTCCTCCGGGGTGGACTGGAGCCGCAGCAGCGTGTCCGCCCCCAGAACGCCCAGAGCGGTAAAGGCCACGGCCAGAATAAAGGTGATGCTGATGGAGGTATGCACGGCTTTGTGCAATCCTTCGTGATCGCGGCTGCCGTAGCATTGGGAAATGATCACGCTGGAGCCGGTGGAAAGGCCGGCGGCGAAGCCCACCAGCATGTTGATGATGCTGGATGTGGTGCCTACGGCGGCCAGCGCCTCCTTACCTACAAACTGCCCCACCACAATGGTATCCACCGTGTTGTATAATTGCTGGAAAATCAGCCCGATCATCATGGGAAGAGAAAACTCGATCAACTGGCGCCAAATGCTTCCCTGCGTCATGTCCGAGTCCAGACGTCTGCTCTTTCTGGCCATTTTCATTCCTCCTATTCAGCCAAAACGCATAAAAATACCTTATCACAATCCCAGCGGCAGGTCAAGAAAACGTCAAATTTTGATCGTGCGCGGCAAAAAAGCCCCGAAGGGCCTTATTTGCGGAATGTCCATAGCTTGTTGACCACGAAATTGAGCGGGATGGTGACGATCAGCGTCAGGATGGGGGAAAGCCACTCCGATAGGCCGAGGACCTGCACTTCCAGCCACATCAGCAGCGTGGACAAAAGAAAGGATGCGCCGTAGGAAACATAGCTTTTCCCCAAACGGAGCCACAGCTTCTTTCGGGTGGCGGCGCTTTTTTGAAAGACGAAGCGGTTGTTCCAGTAAAAGGCGTTCAGCACGCTGACAGCCCAGCCCACGAAATTGCCCCACAGGTACAGCGACGGGTCGATCCAGATGAAAAGATAATTGATCCCCAGTGAAAGCAGGGTGTTGACCGCGCCCACCAGCCCGAATTTGACGAACTGGGTCAGCCACTCCCACAGCTTTTCATTTTGGGAAAGAAAACCGGGCAGTTTCATCGGCGCGCCCTCCGATCCAGCGGCGCTTCGCCGTCGGAACGCTCGATCAGATAGGGAGGACGGCGGCGGGCCGCGTCAAAGGTGCGCCAGAGATACGCGCCGAGCAGCCCCAGCGTCAGCATGATAATGCCGAAGGCCAGCAGCTGGAAAATGAACATCATGGTCCAGCCGGTCACGTCGATCCTGCCGGAAAGCTTACTGATGAGCGCGTCCAGCGCCCAGATGACCGAACCTACGCAGCTCAGGCCGCCCAGCCATGTCACGATGGTGATGGGCAGCGTGGAAAAGCTGAACAGGGTGTCGGCTACCAGCCGAATCTTTTTGCGCAGCGTCCATTTGCTGGAACCGATCTCCCGGGCGCGGCGTACGTAGCCCACCGTGGCGGTCCTGAAGCCCGCCCAGAGAATCTGACCGCTGAGGGCGCTGTTGGGCTCGTCCATCCGCTGCAGCACCTCGATGACCTTGCGGTCCAGCAGATACACGTCGAAGCCGGTCTTGGGCATCTGGGGGAAGGCGAATTTCCGGGTCAGGGCGTAGTAGGCGTTGGCAAAGAAAATCTGCATCCGCCCTTCCTCCCGGCCTTCCCGGACGGCCAGCACCACGTTGTTGCCCTCGGCCCATTTTTCATACATGTCGTAGATCATTTCCGTGGGCTCCTGAAGGTCGGCGCATTTGACCACGGCGCAGTCACCCGTGCTCTGTACAAGGCCGCACAGCACCGCCGCGTCGCTGCCGAAATTTCGGCTCAGGTGGTAGATATGGATGCGCTCGTCCTGCGCCTTCAGTTCTTCCATCACCTGATAGCTGCGGTCGCCGCTGCCGTCGTCCACCATGACGATTTCCACGTCAAAGGGGTTGTCCCGATCCAGCAGCTTTTCCTTCAGGTCGGCGTACAGGGGGCGCAGGTTGTCTTCATTATAATAGACGGGTACCACGATCGACAGCTTAGGCATGGGCGTTGACCTCTCTGACAAATTCATCGTGATCGCGGATGTATTCCTCCGCGTCGTAGTGCTCGCTGGACAAAACCAGCAGGATGGAATCGGGCGAAAAATCGTACATATCCTTCCAGATCATGGGCGGCAGATAAATGCCCGTGTGGGGGCGGTTCAGGGAGAACACCGCCTCGTTGCCCAGCCCGTCGTCCACCCGGATTTTGCTCTGGCCGGACACGTTGATGAGGACAAATTCGGAGCGCCGGTTGGCGTGCTGGCCCCGCACCACGTCCCGGTCGGAGCCATACATATAAAAGATGCGCTTGACCACAAAGGGAATGTCCTGCTCCCCCTCCACCACCACCAGATGGCCCCGCTGATCGCCGTGCTGGGGAAAGGTCAGCATTTGTACTTCACGTCGGTTCATACGGGCGCGCCTCCGTTTTCGGATAACAGATTTTTCGTAAAGATGCGGTTGAGAGAGTGCTGGGTGCCGTATCCCTCTTTGTTCAGGATCAGGCCGGTGTTGAGCACCCGCCCCCGGTCGTGGGTGCAGGTGCCGAAGCTGACGGCGCTGCAGTTCCGGCGCAGCCCTTCCCGGATGACCGCGTCATAGAGCAGCGTGGAGGGAACATAGGCGGTAATGCCGGTATCGGTGGCCAGATATTGGGTGTGCAGTACATTGGTCTGAGCAAAATAGAACAGGCAGGCCGCCGCAGCCAGCGCCCCCTCCGGGGTGCGAAGCCCCAGAAAGCTGACCTCGTCCCGCAGCCGGGAATGACGGAAGTCGATCAGTTCTTCTGCCGTGTGGACAGGCACCGCGTCAAATTTGCGCAGGTTCAGACACAGCAGCGCGTGAAACTGGCGGATGTCTTCTTCCGTTTCCAACATTGCCTCGGAAAGCCCCTGCTTTTCCGCCTTTTTCAGGTCGTAGCGCTTGTTGAAGGAATAAGCCTTCCGCAGCTCTTCGTAGGGCCTGTCCAGCGGAAGCCAGCAGGAAATTTCTGCCTCCTGTGTATATCCCTGCTGGTATAGGGCATATTCCAGCGCTTCGTCCGGCTGACGGCTGAACAGGGCGGAGGTCTGCTTCAGCTCCGCCAGCGCATAGCCGTCGGCCAAAAGCTGCCCGTTCAATGCGGAAACCAGCTCCACCAGCTTAGGGGCCCGCTGCAGGGCCGGGGCCACCACCAGCCCGCCGAAGGTGCTGCCCGGGTGGGAGCGGAAGGCCCGCCGCCCGTCGATCAGCCCGTCGGCGGCGGGACAGACCGCCACCAGTTCCTGCTTGTGAAAGATCATCCGGGAATCGTCCCGGAACCGTCCGGCCGGGTGATAGCTCAGAAACCGGCGGGTCTGCAAAAAAGTACCGTTGGCGGACTGCTCCATGACGAAGCGGTCCCAGCGCTCCTGCTGTTCCTCCGTATAGGGGAGAACGGAAAAGGCAGACATGGCTTAGTCCCTCCCCGGCGCAAAGGCATTGATGGAGTCGATCACGAAATCCTGCTCCTCCCGGGTGATGCCATTGTACATGGGCAGGCTCAGCACTTCGTCCGCATAGCGCTCGGCGATGGGAAAATCGCCCCGCTGGTAGCCCAGATAAGCGTAGGCCCTGCTCAGATGGGGCGGGATGGGGTAATGGATCACCGTGCCGATCTCCCGCCGGGCCAGAAACGCAGCTAATTCGTCCCGGTACTCGGTGTGGATGACAAACTGGTGCCACGTGCTGTCGCTGTCCGGGCGGATGCGGGGCAGACGGACGCAGGGATTCGTCATGCCGGTCAGATACCGGGCGGCGATCTGGTTCCGCTCTGCGTTCATCTCGTCCAGATGGGTCAGCTTCACCCGAAGCAGCCCCGCCTGCAGCTCGTCTAGACGGCTGTTGGCCCCCACCACGTCAAAGTGATAGCGGACGCTGCTGCCGTAGTTGCGGAAGGTACGGAATTTCTCCGCCAGCCCATCGTCATCCGTCAGGATGCAGCCACCGTCGCCGAAAGCGCCCAACCCCTTGGTGGGGTAAAAGCTGAAGCAGCCCACATCGCCGAAGGTGCCCAGCGTTTTCCCGTGAAAATGAGTGCCGTGGGCCTGCGCGCAGTCTTCGATCACCCGCAGGTGATGCTTCCGGGCGATTTCCATTACCCGGCCCATATCGCAGCTCATGCCGTAAAGGTGTACGGGCATAATCGCCTTTGTGCGGGGCGTGATGGCCGCTTCGATTTTTTCCGCGTCCAGATTGTCATATTCGTCCGGCTCCACAAAGACCGGCGTTGCGCCAGCCTTCGTAATGCCCATCACACAGGCGATGTAGGCGTTGGAACAGACGATGACCTCGTCTCCCGGGCCGATGTCCAAAAGATGCACGCTCATCCACAGCGCGTCCAGCCCGTTGGCCAGCCCCACGCAGTGCTTCGCGCCCATATAAGAGGCAAATTCTTTTTCAAAATGCTCAACTTCCCGGCCCAGAATATACCAGCCGCTGCGGAGTACCTCCAGCGCTTTCTGCTCGTACTCGGGTGCGTAGAGATCATACATCCGTTTCAAATTATTGGGAATGATTTTCATGGCAGGTTTCCCTTTCTTTGCCGCCCATCGAAAAGGCTCCAAACGCCTTTGCGCAGCACAAAAATGATACCTTTTTTTCGGGAATGCGTCAAGGGGTCCGGCCGTTTGCACTTTTGCCCGGATGGTGCTACAATAGCCCAAACCAATGAAAGCGAGGGAACTGCCATGGAAACGAAGATCACCCGGGAGCAGGCATACGCCCTTTTGATCAAATACAATCAGGAACCCTTTCATATTCAGCATGCGATGACGGTGGAAGGCGTAATGCGGTATTTCGCCCGGAAGCTGGGCTACGGCGCGGAAGAAGATTTCTGGGGGCTGGTGGGCCTTCTGCATGACGTGGATTTTGAAAAATACCCGGAGCAGCACTGCGTTAAGGCCCCGGAGCTTTTGCGGGAAATCGGCGCGGAGGACGCTTTCATTCACGCGGTGGTGAGCCATGGCTACGGCCTTTGTGTGGACGTAAAGCCGGAGTTGGAAATGGAGAAGGTGCTGTTCGCTACCGACGAATTGACCGGCCTGATCGGCGCGGCGGCCCAGATGCGCCCCAGCCACAGCGTGGCGGATATGGAGCTTTCCAGCCTGAAGAAGAAATTCAAGGACAAGAAATTCGCCGCAGGATGCTCACGAGACGTGATCCGTCAGGGCGCGGAAAGGCTGGGCTGGGAGCTGGACAAGCTGCTGGGCGACACTATCGAAGCCATGCGGCCTGATGAAGCGGCCATCGCCGAAGCAGTGGCAAAGCTGGGCTGATCGGACTACCCCAAAATGAAAAGAACAGCACCCCATTTTCTGTTGGAAAATGGGGTGCTGTTTTGCATTGGGGAAAGTTTATTCCACGGCGGCAATCGCGTCGTAGATTTGTGCCGCGCCGCTGATGACCGCGCTGGAGGACACGGTCACGCCGGAGATCGCGTCCACGTTTTCATTCATGACCGGCGTGGAGGTAAGGCCGGGAAAGCGGTCGGTAAATTCAGGCTCCCGGGTGCGGGTACCCAGATTGGCCGTCTCGGCAAAGTCGCTTCCGCCTACGGAAATCCCGGTGACGGTGCCATTATTATCTACGCCCATGACCACGACGATGGGGCCGCCAAAGCCCTGCACAGTGGTCTGACCCACGTAACCGAGGGTGTTTCCATCCGCCACGGCCCGGTGCAGACTGGTCAGCGAGGAACCCTCCGGCAGCGCTTCCTCCACAAATTCCGTGGCGGAGGCCATGACGGAAGTACGGGCGGCGTTGAGCGCAATGACCTCCTGCTCGGCGATGCTGTCCTTGGTGAGCAGGTTGGTGCAGCCGAGAGCCACTCCGGCAATGATGGTAATGACGCAGAGGATGAGCCAGGCTTTGCTTTTCATGGTTGGGTCGTCCTTTCATTTGCAGCAGAATGGAGAACATTCTTTTGAATAGGGAAACGAAGATGAACCTGCAGCCGGCTGGCGATCAGCCCCGTGACGAAGCCCATGGCCGCACCCACCGGCAGAAGCAGCGCCAGATAGGAAATCAGAGAGGGCGTTTGCAGAAGCAGCATGGCCAGCAGCACCTGAGCCAGATTATGGGCCGCGCCGCCTGCCATGCCCACGCCGGTCAGGCTGACGCCGGGAACCCTCCGAAGGCACAGCATCGTCGCCATGCTGCAAAGGCCTCCGGCCAGCGCGTACAGCATGGAAAAGGGACTGCCGAAGAGAAGGCCGCTGAGCAGCACCTTGCCGGCCATCAGGCCGAAGCTCATGCCGCCGCCCAGCCACTCCAGCGAAAGCATCAGCACGCAGTTGGAAAGTCCCGGCTTCACGCCCGGAATGCCGGAAAGCGGGATCAGACTTTCCAGATAGCCCAGCACCAGCATCACGGCCAGAAGGAGCGCCCCCAGCGACAATCGTTGCGTGTTCTTCATGGCGTGACCTCCAGCCTTATGGATTCTTCGTCCTCGAAGACCAGTTCCAGTACCAGCTGATGGGGCAGGCAGATGATTTTCCCGCCCAGCGGCCGCAAACCGGCGCTTTCCGCCGTGACGCTTCCCTGCCGGAGGCAATCCTGATTGCGGCAGTTGCTTTCCGCCATGGAAAATCCTCCGGGAAAAATTCTCACCACATTGCGCGCGCCGTTTTCACCTTCGAGGGTCAGCATTTCTTCCTGGTCAAGGGCGATCAGCCGGGTCTCCTGCCCGGGTGCGGAGATACGAACCATAGGCGTTCCTTTGGCCGTCTCTTTTCCCGTCCGGCCGAAAAATAAATAGCAGAGAAACGCCAGCGCCAGAATTGCCAGCAAAATCCAAACGTCTTTCCGCTTCATACGGCCTCCGCAGCATTGCTTAGGATTATTATAGCATAGATGGGCAGAGGGGGCAAATCTTTTTGGAACGGCATTGAAAGGTCATTTGCGAAAAAAACGATTCAAAATAAGAAAATGACAGAAAAAAGTGTACAAAGGCGCTTCGAAATCGAAATTTACGATTGAAAAAAAGAAGATTGAAAACATTCTATTTTTATTTTCTATGCTCTGCCGGCCTTCGTAGAAATGGAGCGTTGCGCTATGCAAGGCAATATCAGCGTATGAAAGTGCATTATTACGTTTTCCTAGTCTAAAGTAAAAACAATATTTGCGAAGCTGCTGCCAACGAAAAACAAAGGTGTTTCAATGAACGTTTATACGATAGTGTTTCATATATGACTATAAGACTCTTTTTCATTGCACGTTACGGCTCTGGAACAGTGGCTTTATCTCCGCCGAGAATCCTCCAAAGTGTGGTGCGTCCAATGCCAAGGCGTTGCGCGGCTTTGGTTTTGTTCATTTTTTCTTCTGCTAATACAGATTGAACGACCTGTTTTGTAATTTCTTCCAAAGTTCCTTTGGGAACCGCGCTGATAGAAGAAACGGCATATATTTTTTTCTCCAAGGCAAGTGCGTTATGAATGGCAGAGCCGGAAAGCATATCGCTGCTGCAGGCGGCAACCAGCTGCTGAAGCACCCGGTAGAATTGCTCGTTATTTCCAGGCCATGGATATTGAATCAGCTCCTCCATGGCATCTGGGGCAAAGCCGATAATTTGCTTGGAAAAACAGTAGTTAAAATGTCCGGTCAGAAGACTGGCCAGAATGGGAATGTCGGATTTCCGCTCCCGGAGGGGCGGTACCTGAAATGTGAAACAGCTGCTTTGAAGCAAAAAATGTAATAAGGGCGTTTCCTGAGCAGCGGGAGAAAGAACGTAGATGAGTTTGCAGCGTGTGGCAAGACGAGAAACATGAGCATATTCCAGCCATTGATGCTGCTGAGCGTTTGTGAGCTTTTCAGGATGCTCCAGCCGCAAAATTCGGTGATTTTCATTTAGGGGGGAATTCTCTTTTTCCAGCAACATCCGCCAACAGGAATCGGTCATTTGCGAGCAGTTGATAATCAGCTGAGGCCAAGAACCAAAAGAGTCGGACTGAATTAAAGCTGGAAGTAGAGCGGATAAGTCACAGCCTTCTTCTGCGAGAATCAGGGAAGACGTTAAATTAGAAAGAATACCGTTCGCCTGTTGAACCACTTCCTGCATGGCACCAATATTATCATGGAATCCGTTTGCTTCCTTATTTTCTTCATACTGCAGAAACTTGTTGTTCCAAACAGGAGGTTTTTCAATCAAAGTCATTTGAAGACACGATTGCTCCATGTAGAAAGTGGGCAAAATGGAAATTTCATATGTTCGGCCGTTGATACGCCGAAAAACAGTGCTGGCTTTCTGCTCTGCAGCTTTGCGGTAGAGAACGGAGGCTTTTTGCAGAAAGGCTTCTTCTTGAAATAGACCGCTATTTAAAAGAACTTGCTGATTGTTTCCCAGCACAAGACAGGAAATGCCTTGCTGGCTTAATGTGCTGTGGAGCATCATGTTTTCCTGAGAAAGAAGGCTGATGTGGCGGAAAAGAGTTTCTGCTTCATCGAACGCCGCTTCTACGGATTCGGTACCAGAGGAAATGAGAATGCCGTTCATGTTCAGCGCATGTGCCTGCCGGATGGCTACGGTGTCGCCGATGATAACGGAGTATTCTTCCTTTTTCAATCTTTCCAGACAGGCGGCCGCCTCGGTCTCACTGGTGATGGTGATAACTTTTACAGGCCGTCGTACCAGTTCTAAAATGGTTTCGATATTGCGTGTTGTATTTTGAAAGCCAACCACGGCAAAACGATCTCCATAGCTGCCTACAAGACGGATGGCTCTTAGCAGGTCATAAATGCTGGAGTGAATCTCTATGACGGGTTTTTGACAGCTTTGCGCTAGAAGTTTTGCGGTGCCGCCACGGGAAAGGATCAGATCGTAATTTTCTTCGGGAATGGACTGAACGATCTCTAATGCCTCGGTAAGGTCGCCGATTTTTACGACAGTGTGAATATGAGAACGGTGTTGGCTTACTTCTCGAATGGAAAGCGCTAGCCCTTCGTTTGGAGCAATGGCAAGAATACGCAGCATAGAATTCCTCCAAATGTTTCAATATAAAACAATTATAAGCGCAATGAGAACAAAAATCAATATAAAATAGAAATAATTTTTATACGTTTCAAATTAAAACGAAAAATGACACTTGAACAGTTTTCAAATGAAATGCTTTCCGGTATGATTGAATCAACCTGAGAGACAGAAGAGGATGAAAAGCCATGAAACGACCAGTGTTGGCGATTACGATGGGAGATCCGGCTGGAATCGGGCCTGAAGTAACGGTGAAAGCGCTGCAGCATCGGGAATTGTGGGAGAAATGTATTCCTATTGTGGTGGGTGAGCGTTTTGTACTAGAAGATGCACTTCGCTTTTCCGATTTGAAACAGAAGGTTTGTTCAATTCGATCGCCGGAAGAAGCAACTGGCGAATCTGGCAGGATCGAATGTATTGATTTGCAGGCATTAAATCCAGAAAATTATCGGCTGGGTCAGGTAAGTTCCTTCTGCGGCGAGGCTGCATTTCAATATATCGTTAAGGCGATTTCCTATGCCCTGGAGGGACGGATAGCGGGTGTGGTCACTGCACCTATCAATAAAGAAGCACTGCATCTGGCAGGCCATCTTTATTCCGGCCACACGGAAATTTTTGCGGATTATACCCATACGCCTCACTACGCTATGCTTTTGATGAGCGGCAAATTGCGGGTAATCCACTGCACGACTCATGTCTCCATGAGAAAAGCCTGCGATCTGATTACAAAGGAACGAGTAGGAGAGGTCATCGGTCTGGCAGATCAGGCGATGAAAATGATGGGTTTGCCCCATTACACCATCGGCGTAGCGGGACTGAACGCCCACTGTTCTGAAAACGGACTTTTTGGAACAGAGGAAGCAGAGGCCATTTCGCCGGCAATTCGGGAGGCTCAGGCAAAGGGGATTCACGTAGAAGGCCCTGTTCCGCCGGATACGGTTTTTGTAAAAGCACTGGCTGGCCAGTATGACGTGGTGGTGGCTATGTATCATGATCAGGGCCACATCCCGCTCAAAGTGGTAGGCTTTCAGCTGGATGCGGCTACGGGACGTTTTACTTCTCTGAGCGGCATCAACACAACGATTGGTCTGCCGATTCTCCGTACTTCTGTGGATCATGGAACCGCCTTTGACAAGGCGGGGCAGAATCTGGCAAATGAAGCCAGCATGATGGAGGCCATTCAGTTGGCGGCACAAATGGCTCCCTATTATCGAAAGAAAGAGTAGCGTAACATGAAACTGGCCATTTTAGCAGACGACTTTACCGGGGCTCTGGATACTTCGGTTCAGTTTTCTTCCCGGGGGATATCGACCGTGTTGACCAGCGGAGAGCAGCCTTGGAAATTGATGCCGGAAAACTGCGAAGTATTGACCATGGATCTGCAGACGCGGCATTTACCACCTGCGGACGTGTACCGGCGTGTCTATCGGGCTGCGGAAGAATTAAGGAAAAAAAACGTTTCCTATTTATATATCAAAACTGATTCCGGGATGAGAGGAAATGTGGGGGCGGCTCTTGCAGCTGCTGCGGATAGCTGGAAAAGCAGCGTGTATTTTGTCCCAGCTTACCCTAAAACTGGTCGTACGGTCGTAGACGGCACTTTGTATGTGGATGGAAAACCTGTATCTGAAAGCGTATTCGGCGAGGATATGTTTAACCCTGTCCGCTATGACCGCGTTGCGGATATCATTGCGGAACAGACCCGGATGCCCGTAGTAGAAAAATGGCAGTCGGAGGGCGCTATTGTTTTGAAAAATGCTGCAACCAACGAGGATATGAAACAGCTGGTTGCGGAGATATCCCCGGAAATGCGGCTTATGGCCGGCTGCGCAGGGTTGGCGCACTATCTGCCGGAAAAGCTGCATATCCCGGCGGGAAAACTCCCAGAAGTAATGTTGCATCAGCCGTTGGTAGTGATTTCCGGCAGTACCAGCAAGGTCAGTCTTCGTCAACTGCGCTATTGTGAAGAACGTGGTTTTCGTTCTATTCTGCTGACCAATATTTTAGACGCTGAGCCGGATTTTAAATCGCTGGTGCGTCAGGTCAGTGAAGCAGATCAGCATTCCGGGATTCTGCTGGAGGTCATCCGCAGCGAAGAAGAATGCATTTGCCTGAACCGAAAGGCCGCCAGTCAAGGCCTCGATGCGGTTCATGCGTCAGAAAGGATTGCTTCTAATCTGGGAAAAGCGGCTGCAGCAATCATGAAAGCCGGATTCCCTGGTGCGCTGTTCGTTTTTGGAGGAGATACGTTGGCCTGCGTCCTTCGGGAGATCGGCGCTCAGCGTATTGAACCTCTTTGTGAGATCGAAAGCGGCGTGGTGGTTTCAGAAGTTTTCCGGGAAGACGGTTCGCTCTTTATCATTTCCAAATCCGGAAGTTTCGGCAGCGCGAACGTAGTAGAAAATGTATGCAGAAAATACAGCATGGGGGCATTTGCACAATGAATAAAAAAATTCACGGGATCATTGCCGCTATGGTAACGCCCATGGACGCAGAAGAAACAGTCAATCTTTCGGAGCTTCGGCATCAGACGGATCGGCTGATCGGAGCAGGTATTCACGGCCTGTTTTGCCTTGGAACCAATGGCGAAGCATATGTACTGGAAAAAAAGGAAAAGCTGGAAATCATCCGTAATGTGGCAGAACAGGCGAATGGGCGGGTGCCGGTTTTAGCCGGCACAGGATGCGTTAGCACAAAAGCATCCGCAGCGCTGGCGCGGGAGGCGGAAAAACTTGGCGCAGATGCTCTTTCAGTAATCAGCCCATGGTTTGCCGCAGCTTCTCAGGAAGAACTTTACCGGCATTTTATGACAGTGGCCGATTCAGTACAGATTCCGGTCTTTCTTTACAATATTCCTGCCAGGACCGGCGTGAATCTGTCTGTGGAGACGGTCAGCCGTTTGGCACAGGCGGGTAATATAGCGGGCATCAAGGACTCCAGTGGCAATTTTGACCAGATCCTGCAGTATATCGAAGCAACACCTTCTGATTTTACCGTGCTGTCGGGCAATGATTCCTTGGTACTATGGACGCTGCAAGCCGGTGGAAAGGGCGGCATTTGCGGAATTGCCAATCTTTTCCCGGAAACGATGGTCTCTATTTATGAATTATGGAAACAGGGCCGATTTGAAGAAGCCAAAAAGGTGCAGGATTCCATCCGAGCCATTCGAAATTTGTTCCGGCTGGGAAATCCCAATACCATTGTAAAGCTGGCCGCCAATTTGCTTGGACAACCGGTTGGCCCCTGTCGTAGGCCTTTCTGGACAGAAGATCAGAAGATCGTAAACGAAATTTCACGGGTGCTGAAGGAAAATTATCAGAACGCCCATTAGAAGGAGAACGAACGTGAGCCTGATTCACAACGGTATTCCATCATATGTGCACTATGGGACAAACGCGCTGAAGGAACTTACGGTCTCGACCCCAAAAACATTTCTGATCTCAGATGAAAATCTGGCCCGAACGGAAATGTTTCAGACTGTTCGAAAGATGATTGCTCCGGCAGAGGTCTATTTGCTTCCTGCAGGAGAACCCAAGGTTTCAGACGCTCAAAGAGCGCTGGATGCTTTTCGGAAACTGGGTATGGAAAGTGTGATCGGTTTGGGCGGCGGAAGCGTGCTGGACGTGGCCAAAACCGTCGCCGTTCTGGGAAAAAGCAACCTGACCGTGAAAGAAAGTATCGGTAATCCGGCGCTGGATCGCCAGGTGGAATTAGTCCTTGTGCCAACGACCGCCGGTACGGGCAGCGAGGCAACCCGCAACTGTCTGTTTATCGATGACCAGACCAGGATTAAATGCGCGTTGATCGCAGACGCCTGTCTCCCGGACGTGGTGGTGTTGGATCCTGTATTGACTCGTTCGCTTCCCCCGGCTATTGCGGCTTTTACAGGCGTAGATGCACTTTGTCACTGTGTGGAGTCCTATATTTCCTGTAATCATAGTCCTATCAGTCGACTTTGGTCTATGGCGGGAATCGAGAAAGTGCGCGAGTGGCTTCCTCACACCATCCGGGAGAGAGAAAGTGATGAAGCCCGACAACAAATGCTGTTTGCCAGTTTTTTTGGCGGGATGGCTTTGGCTCTGGCGGGAACGACAGCAGTCCATGCATTGGCCTATTCGCTGGGAAAGCGGGGCGTTCCGCATGGCGTGGCTAATAGTTTGCTGTTTGAACCGGTGATGCGCACAACGTTGGAAAAACCAGAGGAATTGATACCACATTTTTCAGAACTTTGTGCTATGATCCACAGGCTTCCGATTCCCACACTGGATCGTTATGACGTTCACCCGGAAGAAGCTTCGGCTATGGCCGAGGAAGCTATGGGTCAAACCAGACTTTTGAAAAACCATCCCGTTGTGGTGCGGAAAGAAACGGCAGAAGAAATCTTTGAAAGGCTGTTTGGATAAAAAGGGCTTTCAGATGAAAGAACCGACTATCTGGTAAAGATGATATAGCGTTAAAGGATGTGACAAAAGTGAAACGAATCCTTTTCTTCGATGATCGTTATTTACATGTGGTTCGTCAGGCAAAACGCGCAATGGCGCCGATGAAATTGATGAAGGATACGCTGTACGGCGATTCTAGTCCAGATATATTCGCCAATATTCCCAATGTGTTTTACAGCGAACGTTTAGGAAAGTGGTTGATGCTGACTTATGGAATGCATTTGAAAGAATTTTTCGATGTGATCCAGATTCATGAAAGCCAGGATGGTCTCCATTGGTCACCCCTTGATACGACAAACGAACTGCCGCTGAAAACTCGTCGTTATCCCAATCAGCTTTTTGAATTGGGGCAGTGTGGAGAGTATGCCGTTTATCGGGATGAAAGAGCGGGGGAAGAAGAACGTTTTCGTTTGCTGGCTATCCGCAAGCAAGAGAATGGTATTTTAGAGACCTGCATGTTTACCTCTGCAGACGGTCTTCACTGGAAGGATTGTCATACGCATTGGCATCCCTGTCCGCCGGATCTGGGCCCGCTGACGATTTTCTGGAATGAAAAACGCCAGAGCTATATGATCGCCACAAGGCCCGATATGGTGGATCGCCGTGTGGCTCTAATGGAAACCAAAGACTGGAAGGAGTTTACGCTGCCGCAGACTGTGCTGGAAACCGATGCACTGGACACGCCGGTCTGCGAATCCTATGGTTTGACGGTTTTGCCTTACGACAATTATTTTCTGGGACTGTATTGGCTTTTCCATCCAAATGCGGAGCAGGTAACGGGAATGCCGGGCGCTACCTCCGGGAAATATTTTGACGGCTATGTAGACGCCCAGATGACGTGCAGTGAAAACGGCTGGTATTTCAAACGAAGTCTCCGTGAGCCTGTTTTACCAAACGGTGACCCTGGAGAACCGGACTGCGGCTGTATCTATCCTCGTGGACTGCGCAGGGCGGCAGACGGGAGCCTGCTGGTAGACGCTTGCATTTATCCTTTTGAACATGGACGCTGGCGCGAGTTTATCCATGAAGACGGTTCTCATCGTTCCATTGGAACCTATCGGATTCGGGAAGACGGGTTTTGTTATTACCAGAATATTGGAGGAGAAGCGTTCCTTGGTTCGCGCGCTCTTCTGTATGGCGGCGGCCCTGTAACGCTGAACATTCAATGCCCCACGGGAACCTTTGCTTTGCAGGTGACGGATTCCAGAGGCAGAGTGCTGGAAGGGTATTCCTTTGAAGAGTGCGAGACCTTCACCGGGGATTCCTGCTGCTGGGAGCCGCATTGGAAAAATGGTCTCACTCTGGAACCTTTAAAGGGAAAGATCATTCGTCTGGAAATGAAGTGGAAAACAGGACGATTGTATGCTATTCACGGAGAACTGGATCTCGTGCTTTCGCCCAAAGATTAAACGAAAGGAGAAGACACGATGCAGAATATTCTTCAGAAGAAAAGCTGGCGGGAACGTCTTCGGCCATATACCAGGAATTACGAATTGTATTTGTTTGTGCTTCCGGCGCTGGTCTATCTTTTCCTGTATTGCTACCTGCCCTTGTATGGAGTACAAATTGCCTTTAAGGACTATCGAGTCGGAAAAGGGATCGAGGGGAGTGCCTGGGTGGGGTTCAAGCATTTTCAGAAGTTTTTAGGCAACGCCACCAATCGTTCCCTGATTTGGAATACGCTGCGGCTTAGCGTGGAAACGTTGATCGTTGGCTTTCCCATGCCGATCATCTTTGCGGTTTTGTTGAATGAGGTTCGGCAGCAGCACTTCAAAAAGCTGGTGCAGACCGTGTCCTATGCGCCGCATTTTATTTCGACTGTTGTGTTGGTCAGTATGCTGACGCTGTTTCTGGATAAAAATACGGGCATTGTCAATACCATGCTGAGGGCATTTGGGGCAGGCCCCTATGATTTTATGTCCCGCTCGGATTGGTTCCCGCACATTTACGTGATCTCAGACATCTGGCAAAATTTGGGCTGGAATTCGATCATCTACATCAGCGCCTTGGCAGGGGTAGATGTAGGGCTACATGAAGCGGCCAGAATCGACGGTGCTTCCAGACTGCAAAGGATCTTTCATGTAGATTTGCCGTGCATCTTTCCTACGATTGCGATCATGTTGATTATGCAGACTGGCAATCTGATGACCGTTGGCTTTGAAAAAGCCTATTTAATGCAGAATGCGCTGAATTTGGGCGCTTCGGAGATCATTTCCACTTACGTTTACAAAATCGGCCTATTGTATAACCAGTACAGTTATTCTACCGCGATCAATCTGTTTAATTCTGTGGTCAACTGCATTCTGCTGATTACAGTGAACGGACTGGTGAAAAAGATGACCGACACGGCTCTATGGTAAGAAAGGAGGCAGAACCATGAAAACCGCAACGCCTGCGCTGCAGGCTCAAAGTCATAAACCGCGAGGAATGGATGATAAGGTGTTTGACACGATCACGTTGATCGTCTGTCTCCTGATTCTGCTGGTGGTTGTTTATCCGCTGTGGTATGTCATTATCTGCTCCTTCAGCGATCCAAATGCCGTAACCGGCGGGCAGGTGGTATGGCTGCCAGTAGGCTGGACGCTGGAAGGATATAATACCATTTTGGACTATAGCCCGATTTGGATTGGTTATCGAAATACTCTGATTTATGCGCTGGTAGGTACTGCGTTTAATCTGGGCCTTACCCTTCCGTGCGCGTATGCGCTGGCACGTCCGGATTTCAAAGGACGGAATCTGCTTATGATGCTGTTCACCTTTACCATGTTCTTCAGCGGCGGTACGATTCCAACTTATATGACCATGAAGAATCTTGGAACCCTGAATACCATCTGGGCGATGATTTTGCCGGGCGCTGTCAACGTTATGAATCTGATTATTGCTCGTACCTATTTCGCCAACAGCGTGCCTTATGAAATTCAGGAAGCCGCCATGATCGACGGCTGCAGCAACACGAAAATGTTCCTGCGGATCGTCATGCCGCTGGCAATGCCGATGATCGCCGTTATCATGCTGTATTATCTGGTGACCCATTGGAATGTTTACTTCCGGGCACTGCTGTATATTTCCGATCCCGATAAATATCCACTGCAGCTGTATCTGCGTAATATCCTGTTATTCGATCAAATGTTGGATATGATGGAAGGCGATGCAGAAGCGCTGGAGGCGATGACCAGACGGCTGCAGCTCAGAGCATCCATCAAATATGGTATTGTAGTTGTCTCCTCTCTGCCGGTTCTAATCCTATATCCGCTTTTGCAGAAATATTTTGCCAAGGGCGTCATGGTGGGCGCTGTCAAAGGATGATCGTTGTATGCCACGGCATATAGCAAATAAACAAAGGAGGACTATCCCATGAAAAACTCGAACCGACTGCTTGCCCTGGTGCTTGCGATCATGCTGGCGGTTTGCCTGCCGGTCTTTGCCTTGGGCGAAACGACGGAAGCGGACGATATGGCCGCGCTGAACGCCTATCTGGTGCTTCCGACACCCCAATTGCCATTGGTGGATGAACCAATGACGCTGACGGTTACCTATCCCCGCAATGTGAAACATGGCGATTTCAACACCATGTGGTATCTGCGCAAGCTGGAAGAAAAAACCGGCGTCAAGCTGGAAATTCAGCCTATTGAGGAATCTGGCTGGAATGAAAAGGTAGGCCTGCTGTTCTCTTCCGGCGACTATGGCGATATTTTCCTCTTCGGTCTTTCCATTAACGATGCCAGCCAGTACGGCATGGCGGGTATGCTGCGTCCGCTGGAAGATCTGGTGGCACAGTATTCTCCCAATACGCAGAAAATCTATGAATCCTTCCCTGAAACGCTGCGTAACCTGACCGCGGATGATGGACACATTTACATTGCGCCTGCCTATAACAATACGCCCCGCGATATGCTGCTGGGTTATAGCGACTGGGTAAATGCTGAGTGGATCGCCAAGCTGGGGATGGAAATGCCTCAGACGCTGGATCAGTTCTATGCAATGCTGCAGGCATTCAAGACCGGCGACCCTAACGGCAACGGCGAAGCCGATGAAATCCCGTGGTCTTTCATTTACAACGGCGACGGATATAACATGGCTTTGGGCGCATTTGGTTTTGTGAATGCTCGTCATGATATTATCGACGGCCAGTATGTTTACGTCCCCGCTCAGGAAAATTTCCGGCATTATCTGGAGTTCATGGCGAAATGTTATGCTGAGGGACTGCTGGATGAAGACATCTTTACCATGACGACGGATGATTATCTGGCCAAGGTGCTTACGCTGAACGTTGGTTCTACGATCGAATACAATGTGACCAGCGAGGAAGAAATCCTCAAGCGCGAACTGCTCTCTCCGCTGACCAGCGAATACAACGACAAGGCCTGCTATCCCGGCCGCAGTCAGGAAAAGACGAACTCTGGCCTGTGCATTACTTCTAACGCTACCGAAGAAGAAGCTATCGCTGCAATCAAACTGTTGGATTACTGGTATAGTCAGGAAGGCACCTTTGAAATCAAGTGCGGTCCCGTATATGGCGAAGATGATTATATCGACGGCGGTTATGTACGTACGGTAAAGGAAGACGGCACTTATAGCTACGAGATCATTTATGATGAAGAAGCTTTTGGTGGTAGTTACTTTGATTTCCGTATGTATAATGGCCTTGGCAATATGCCATTCTGTTATACGCAGGCACATGCTGATGTGATTATCGGCGCAAACGTGGCTAATAAGTGGTGTACCACCTGCGTTGAAAAGTCTGGTATGCTGCAGGCACGGCGCGTTGGCTACCCGGAAGGCGTTACTTTCACTGCTGATGAGCAGGATACGCTGGCGATGTACGTGTTGATGGACAGCACCGTCGATCGCATGGTGGCTGAGTTTATCACCGGCCAGAAGGAACTGAACGATGCGACTTGGGCGGAATATCTGAACATTCTGGATAGCATGGATCTGGAAACGCTGGTTTCCACTCGTCAGGCTGCTTTCGATCGCTGGAACAGCAAGTAAATGCTTTAACGCCAGTATCGTCTTTTCAAAAAGAAAGGGCGATACTGGCCCCTTTTGTCAGAGAGAACTTTCGAAAAAGGTTAAGGTGATGGAACGATGACCAGAAAACAGAAAAAATCAAAAGCAGATAAGGCCTATGAAACTTTTTTGAAAATTTTGATGTGGGTCTTGATTGCATTTGCAGCGTATATTCTGGTGAATGTAAGTATCAAAACAATCGTTCCGCTGCTGCATTTGGATGACAGTCTGCCAATAAAGAACGGCAAAGTCGTTGCTGATGAACTGGAATTGGTTCATAATCAGGGAACAATCGCCCATCCAAAATATTTTTCTTATGGAAAAGTAAATCCAATTCCCGGTTACCGGAAAGATGAGGAATCGCTTTTATCCGATTCGAACGAAACCGATTTCCTTTTCCACCGGGAAGAAGGTGTACAGGGCCCAGACCAGATTTATTTTGCTGTATCAACCAAGGCGGCACAGGAAGCTGCGGAAGATGCTTGTGAGCGAATTGCAGGTTTTTATCAGAATGCGGAAGTTCAACCGCCCCAAAACGGGAAGGGAACAGATGTCGGGTACGTCCAATTCACATACACCTATCGTCGGGAGGATGGTTCTGACTGCTATGGATGCAATGTTTATTTAACCGGCAATGAAAATGCGGTTTTGATTGCAATGATTTCTGATGAGGCGCTCGATTGGGGACGCGAGATCGAAAAAGCCCTTTCGTATTTCATTCCGTCAACAAAATAAATGCTTCCCCCAGTAGAAAACGGTGCTTTCGATGAAAATGCCGTTTTCTACTGGGGGAACACTGCTTCTGAGAAAAGTCATTCGTAGTTGCTCTGGTACAAGTACAACTGCTATCCATTATTCTTCGGAAACTGATTTTAAAAGCTCCATATAGATCTGATGAAGATCGGGCTGAATCATCATCAGATCGACCTGCTGATTCTGGTATACATGATCTAGCCTCATACACAGGCGCTGTTTCCATTCCGTCAGATAGGCTTGGACTTCAAGCAGATGTTCCTGTTGTTCTGCATCAAACTCTGCAAGATACAAAGTGTCATTGATGATTTTTGTCAATAGCAGAACGCCTTTCCAAAAAGTTTGAACAAAATTATCGTATTCTTCTCCGAAAAGCGGATCGTAGTCCTTTTGGGCAAGAGACTGCAAACGCTCTGATAATTCAGCGGGACGATAGGGGACGTCCGCCTTCATGTCTTCGCTGCCGAGAATCGACAGCACGGCAAACATCCCGTTTCCTTCGAGAAGAGAATACAATACGGGCTTGACAAGCTCGATGGTTTTCAGAAGGGGAAGATAGGCTTGGAAGACCTCCTCGTTTTGCTTGCTGGGCTCCTCCGAACTGTTAGAAATGGAAAACTTGGACTCGCTGAGAAATAACGGCATTTGGGGAAGCTCTGTCTCCTGCCCCAAAATTCTGGCTATGGAGCGGCAGGTATCCTGAATTTTGACCGCCGCTTCTTTCATGCCCGGAAGAACGGCCTGTTCCTCTCCAAAACGCTCCTGCTGCAAGAAAGAAGCGATCTTGGAAAGAAAAGAATCACAGTTCTTTTTGAATTGCCGTGCAGAACGGCAGCGTTTTTGCTGCTGCAGCCATTCGTGAAGATCGAACTGGCAGGGTTGAACGTTTTCTTCGGTGGGGAGCAGCGCGCCCAATAGCCTGATGGTGCCGTCGATTTCTTTGTGCGACATACGCCAGTATTTTTCCTGAACGGTCCTCTCACTGTCCGACCCAATGACCACCCGCGTGGCTGGAGAGGGGCTCGCCACTGCGAAAGAAGCATAGGCATTTCCGCAGAAGGGACAGAATGAAACGGCTTCTTCCCACTGAAATTCCCGGCCGCACTTGCGGCAGGAGTAGATCATCTGCTTTTCCTCCTTTAGAAAATATCGAGCGCCTTTCGGACGGCGTCCACGGCATCCAGATAAAATACGGGCTGAACGGCCGACAGGAGTTCCCCGGAGACCTGCATCAGATCCGCCATGCTTTGCATGGGAAGCAATACTCGGCGTGCACCGGCATTTTTGGCTACGCGGATGATATCCTCTACATGATGTACTTCGCCCATGGAACCCGAAAGTTTGATCTCGCCCACGATGGCCGTAGCCTCCGTGACCGGCTTATCCACCAGAGCGCTGCAAAGTGCGACCCATTCAGCGATGGAAACCTCTGTACTGGGAGATTTTCCCTGAATGTCATTGTAGTAAAGCAAATAATCGCTGTTGGTCAACTGCGCGTTGGGCACGATTTTCTTAGCGTTGCTTTGAAAATAGGCCCATGCCGCGTTAACGCTTTCTTTCAAAGGACGATTGTTGCCGATGCCCTGCGTCTCGAATTTGCCACTGCCGCGGACGGATTTGTTTTCCAGCCGGTAAACGGCCACTTCTCCATCGTCCTGACAGGCGCCGATGGCAAATACATGGCCAGCCGGCAGTTTTTGCGCCGGGATCAAGGTCTCACTGCTCTGTTCCGGCACGCCGACAATCACTTCATTTCCATTGTCATCGCAATACCCCAAATCCGTATCGGCAAATTCGATCCCTGCCATGATCTTGAGTTGCTCCTTCACCCGCCGGCGGCCCTCGATGGCATATTTCAGAAGCCATTCCAGTTCATCGCGCGTTATGTTTTTATCAGGGAACAGCAGCTTGATAAGTCCGGACATGGTTTTACGCACAGCAATTTCATCGCGTTTATTGAATTTTCGATTCAAATGGAAATATTCATCGAGCACATGCGTAAAATCCATGCGCCGCATTCCCCGGGTGTATTCGGCCAGACAGTCGGTGATCAGACCGTATTTTTCCGTCAGCAATTCCGAACGCATCTTGGGAATTTCCCAGCCCGGCAGATAGTAATGAATTCGGTCGAAAAAGGCGCTGTCATTGTTAAATTCCGGTGGAAACGGGCTGAAAAGATGTGTGACCTTGAGCAGATTCTGAACGGAATCGTTGATGTTTCCCACGAATACCATGGAGGCATCCGCGTTGATCATATCCCGTCCACGGGCAAAGGAACCGGAGGCCATGTAGTCCTTCATGATCTGGATGGCGTCCTGATCGCGGAAATGCATTCCTGCCACTTCGTCGAAGGCAACGCAGTCCCAGTGACCGACCAGACCTACGCGCCGGGCGGACATGGAATAGAACAGATTCGCCGTGGTGGTCTGACCGCCGCTCATCAGAATGGAATAAGGGGAAATTTCTTTGTACAGGTGGCTTTTGCCTGTGCCGCGGGGGCCGAGCTCACATAGATTGTAGTTGTGCTCCACCAGCGGCACCATGCGCTCCAGAAAGTGCAGCTTTTCTTTTTTCTCCAGAGCATCCGGCTCCATGCCCTCCGTGCGCAGCAGCATATCCATCCATTCTTGGGTGGAAAAGTCGGCGCGCTTGGCGATGATCTCCTCCAGATCCAGATTGGGCAGTTGGATGGGCTTTAAACTGGTGATGTGGAAGGGAGAATCCTCTGGACCGCGTTTTTTCTTCTTGTTTTTCTTTTCATCCTCAAAGGAATCTTCTTTATAGGTGTAGGCAATGCGGACGATGCACCAGATGCCGCCCATCAGAATTTTGGTGTAATTGACCGCGTATTCACTTTGGATCAGAAAAGGCTCGATCTCCAGATTGGCGAAACGGGCGACGTAATAGTCGTTGTACTCGTCCAAATGGGCGGATATTTTGTCAATGACGGTATATTCGCCACGCTCACGGATCAGCGATTTGATCTTTTCACTTTCTTCCGGCCGCACGTAGTTTTCGGCAAGGATTTTTCGTATTTTCTCGATGCCTGCGGTGATCGCAGTCTCGTCGTCCGTTGCGCAATACATACCCAGCAGGTATTCCAGAACAAAGGTAGGCACGTTTGCGCCTCGCTTGAGCATGGCGGTCAGGTCTTTGCGGACGATTTTTCCGGGAAACGATTCGACGATTTTATGATCCAGAGCATCCATGTGATTGTTTCCTCCCGTGTAGTGAAAGGTACGCTGAGAAGTTTCGATTCTGGCAGGCGGCAGCTGTGCTGCGGGCGGTTGCCTGGAGGAAGCGAGGCTTCTTTCGCCGATCCCGTTGAACAGATAAGCACCGACCGCCGCGGCCGCAGCGCCAAGGGCGTGGTTCGATTCCTGCTTTCGCTTGGGGTGATAGGTTTTGCTGTAGTAGTGCTTTCCACTTTTGTATACGATTCGTTTTTTGTTGAAGGCCATGGACTGTCGCCGCCTTAAAAGTCAAAATCATTTTCGAATACGATGTCAATATGGAAGGGGATCCTTTCCAGATCGCATTTTGCTTCCTCGTCCCGCAGAACCAGCCAGTATTCGGCGCTGCGGTCATAGCCGCTGCCCAGCAGACGGAAGGTGGTGCGGAGGACACGCTGATCGTTTTCCGGGGCGGTCATGTCGCAAAGGAGGCGATGCTCGTCGCTGACGGCCTTGCCGCCGGAGTCCTCAAAGCGGGCCGTGACCGTCCGGGGCTGGACTTTTCCGATGCAGGGCTGTTTTTGATAGAAGTTTAGAGAAAAGATATTGTTGCTGATCTTTCGGTTTTCGCCCAGCAGGATCAGATCGACCTTGGTAATGGCCGTGAAGCCCTTTTGCCCGGCTTTTCGATTTTGATAGCGGATCAGCGGAACTGCCATTTCCTGCAGAGAGGGGCCGCCGTGCAGATAGGCGGAATTGCCGCCCTGCAGACGGAAACGCATACAGCCGTTGGGAAATACCGCCATCAGGTCGCTTCGGCCGAAGGCGTCCAGCGGCATGGAAACGGAACCCGGATCGGTACTCTGGCCGCGCAGAATGGCATGACGGCGCTTGTATTTCAGAATTTCCCCGGTGAGGATCTCCTTGCCGGTTTTTTCGTATTCCTCCATGGGGGAACGGGTATACAGAAAACCATGATCGGCGGTGATCAGCACCGTTGCCGCATTTAGTTCATTGGTCAGGATACGCATCAGCTGCATCAGCTCATCCATGGCGCCGGTGCAGGCCTCGAATACGTTGCCGTCGCTTTCGCCGATGCGGTCAATGGTGTTGTGGTAGAGATAAACGACCTTTTTCCCCTTGACCAACTCGCTTCGCTGGGCGCGGTTGCACTGACGAAAACGGAAATAGTCCACGGCAGCGCTTTCCGCGCAGGCGGCGTGAAGGACCGCCTCTCGGTCAGACGCTTCGGTGCTCCTTCCATCGCAGAGAACGTTCAACTGGTCGTCCATTTCCAGAGCACGATGGGGGAGGAGCGCAGCCATTCCCACGGAGGTGACCCCGGGCAGCAGTCCGGCCATGCAGCCGCATTCCGTGTTGCCGCTGAATTTGCCGGTCATCTGCGCCGCAAGCTCCTGCGCCGTTTCATAGCGGAACGCGTCGGAAATGACCACGTAAACGCGGCTGTCCATGGGAGCGACGTTTTGCTGGTAGAAGTCCTGCTGCCGCGCAACGCCGGTCAGCGCGCCCAGCCCCTGCGAGGAGAGCAGCTGCGTCCATGTCAGGTTCAATTCCGTGAGATACCAGTTTTTGTATAGCCGCTCCACCGCGTCCGCCGCCGCTTTCAGCGCATCTTCCAGCGCCATCATGCCAAGGGACAGCGCCTGATCGTAGCGGGTGCAGAACGCCCGATAGTGCTGATCCATCCGGTACAGTTCCCGGACATAGGCAGTCCACAGCTCTTTTGGCTCGGCGGCATGAAAACCGCCGCGGTACGCCAGATAAAAACGCTGCATATCGATCAGTTCACGAACGGCGCCATAGTAGGGCACGTATTCCTTCGCCCACGGCTGATCGCGCCGGGCGCGGAGCAGAGTTTCCGCATCATCCAGCGAAAAGCATCCTTCCGCAAAACTGTTCAACGCATTTTCCAGCAGCAGCCGGTCTGCCGCCGGAAAAACGACCATGGTCAGAAGCGCGTCCCGGCTGAGCCGTTTCAGCAGGGCGGACACGTCGAACGCGTCTTCCACACGCTGGCACAGCGCCATGAGGGTCTCCCGATCCGCATGGAACCAGCCGGCAAAGAAGCCGTAGGCTTGGACCGCATAGGCCCCGTTGGAGGGCAGCCCCGGCAGAGCGGACGCGCCGGAGACGTTCAGCGCCGCCGTTGCAAGCAGGTAGGCCGTCAGCCGCAGTTCCTCGGGCGCGCCCGCATAGCCGTAGACTTCCTCACAGGCGTTCCAGAAGGCGTTTTCGCCGCAAAACTTTGCCATGGCGTTCAGCGCCGTGGGTTCATCCTCCGGGGAGCAGGACAGCACCTGCTTGACCACCTCGGCAAAGCCGTAGGTTTTGGCACCGCACAGCACACCGAAAATGCCCGTCTGCAGCTCGCGCTCGTTGGCATATTTCTCCCGGAGACCGCGCAGCTTTGCCCGGCGCTCCTTGCTGGCAAAAAAGGCGGAAACGGTTTTGGCGTACTCCCGCACGGGACGCGTGTTTTCGATATTCAGCTCCGCAAACAGCAACGACCAGTAGTCCGCCCGAAATTCCTCGCTGTAGAGGAACACATCCAGCAGCCAGTTATCCTCGGGACGCTCAAAGGACATGGGACAGTAGAGCAGCAGGTTCTCGTCCGCAAAGTCCACCTCGATCTGCCGCCGCAGCTCAAACATGGCGTTGGGACGCATGGTCAGGACTCGGGCGTTCTCCAGCTGCAGGTCGGCCACGGTATCGGCAAATTCACCCGTCTCATCCTTCCAGACGATGATCCTGCGCCGGTAGTAGTCCGGCAGCGGGGCGCGAAAACGCGCGTTCAGCGTATCTTTCACTTGCGATCGTTCCTTTACTTGATCTTCGTTAAAAGCTCGGCCAGCTTGGCGTAGTTCGCCTTCACGCCGTCATCCAACTCCAGTTCCAGACGCATATCGGCGTAGTGGTGGACGATCTCCTCGTACTGGTTGACCTCCAGCAGCTGCTTTTCCAGCTTCTGGGCGCGTTTGACGGCGTTGACCCGGGCGCGGCCGTCGGCGGACTCCACCGTTTTCCGTTCGCCCTCCAGCTGGGTGCGCAGACGCTCCTGAATCTCATGCACGTAGTCGGTGCGCACCCGGCCCACGGTGTCCCGGTCGTAGCGGTGCAGGTAGCAAAGGCACTTGAACCCATTCTGCTTGCCGGAGTCAAACTGCCAGTAAATGGGCCGCTTCTGGTAGCTCTTCAGGTGGTCGGCGTAAAAGTCGTTCAAGTAGTAGTGGCGGAGCACCTGCCGGGGCGTATCGCCCTTGTTGCCCAGTGCATCGGCCAGAAATTTCAGGTTTTCCTCCAGCGTGTCCGCACCGTAGACCTTTTTGACAAATTCCTCGGTACGGGTCACAATGTCGTCGGGCAGGTATTCATCGTCCGTGATGGGCACGATGCCGTCATTGTCCGGCAGGAACAGCCCCAGCGACTCATCGTAAAAATCGCAGCTTTTGGCCCCCTCGGCGATGCGGGCGCAGATCTCCTTTTCGTCCCACGAGCCGCCAGCATACAGCAGCCCGTCCACATAGGGACTGTACCGCCCCAGCATACAGCCCACCATATAGGAGATCAGGCTGACGATCTCCTCCCGCATGGACAGCACGTAGGCCATTTTGCGCTGCTCCTCGTTGGGCTGGTCAATGATGCGGTAAACGGTCACGTCCTTTTCGGCCACCTCGGGGGTCAGCTCTCCCTGCAGACCGTAAATATCAATGAAAATGCGGTTCAGTTCTTCTTCGTTTTGCTTGAGTTGGGTGAAACGGTCAAGGTATTGCTGCTGGACTTCGCGGTATTTGGCGGATATTAGGCGGGACATCATGCGGCAGGTTGCACTCCTTTCTTATGGGCTTTTTTCTTTGAGTAGAATTCCGGCTTAGATTGGATGATTTTTATCCACTCAAGTAAGGAAACTTCGGAAATCAAGATTTTCGCTTTTAGCTTGCCGTGGTAGTTATTTTCAAACAAATATAATTCATTATCAATTCTTGAAAAAGAACCATGGGCAAGTGCATTCCGTATTGCATAAATCATTGATTGCACTTTTCCTCGTTCATGAGTGGAAACTACATACTGAACATCTGTTCTTTTTATCAAGTTTAATTGCTGTATTTTATCAATCTCCGTAAAAATCCAGTTATCGCTTTCGATTTTTGTGCTTTCTTTTAGGAGACGCTCAAGCATTTGAAAACGTGATGAACCAGACCAACCGATTTCTTTAAAAGTTTTGCCGCGACAGCTTACTCCATCTACTGGTGTTTCAAAGAGAAAAAATTGGAGTATTCTCTGGAACTCGGGTGTATATTCGATTTTTCTATAGTTCATATTCAGCCCCTCCCATCTGCTGTAGTTTGCTTGAAAATCTACAAAGTCTTTGGCTTGTACTTTCATTTTCATGAAAGTAATTCCATTCCGATTCGTTGATTACCGCTTCAGTAGAATTCATTTTTAACAAAAAGTATCCTAATTCAGAAGCTGAGTTAAGCCTTTTCAAATAAACGGCTTTAATATCGTTAATAAGAGTTAAATCGCGTTTGATTCTAAAACAATATATATAGTTGCTTGGATATATGATGGACTTCCATTTTTCTTCATCAGGATCAGCCATCAATTCTGCATCATCAATCTCTATTTTAAAGACAGTGATAGTATTCAGTAGCTTTCCTACTTCACCTCTAGATGAAAAGTCCATGGCATCACACAAGTTCTTTGTTACATAGACATAACCATGTCGTGTGGAACTGTGGCGAGCTATTTTCTTAGTGGTTCGAAGTATTTTTCCGCCCTGTATTATTTTCCTTGCACGGTCATATGTTGTACCGTGGTATACGGTAGCCATAATTTTTCCTTTCTTAAATCATCGGATGCTTCTTGAAGTCCCAACTTACTTCAAATGAATCCCAATCTTTTTTTGAAATTTGCACATTTCCTTTTGAAAGTTCTTCTATGTGCTCTTTGCAGGTGCCGTTGATTTTTAGGGGCAAATCACCGATATTTCCAACCTGAAAATTGACTGTTGGAGCTAATGTTGAAAGATAAAAAAACGCAACATTGCTAGCTAAAAAAGACAGTATATAAAATACTTTATCTTCTTCGGGAAACATGGAAGAACCTGATACATCGAAAATGAAGCCCTTTGTTTTATAACGAACACCGAAGTTTTCAAAACCAAAAAGAGACCATGTAATTCCTTCTCTAAAATAATATTGAGTATTTCGAAGTACTGATTTTTGTTTTCCATTTTCAAAAAAGTTTTTTAATTGTTTGCCATTATTAGCCCAATTAATGACAAATTCATTCATTCCATACCATTTTCTGAAATTACCCCCTTTATTATAGGGAAACCATTTTTGTTGAGAAACCTTTGCTTTATCATCGGTAAACATAAAACCTATTTTTTTTATTTCGACTTCATGCCAAAAGCGGACAAACCGATCATTGTCCCCAGTTGCTAATCCTTGCTTTGGTTCTGCGTATTCTCGCAGTTGCCTAAGTTCTTTAAAATTATTTCTTGCTTTTTCGGATAACCAGTAAACAAAAGGATAGCCCGGAACAATAGAAAAGGTTTCCTGAGAAAGGCAATAACAACAGTTTTTATCGGCAAAGTGTAAAGTTTTTTCTTGAGTGTTATAATAGTTTACGAGCCGGAGATAAGAAGATACATATCTTTTTATTAATTCATTTTTTAACGTAAAAGCTGCTGCTAATGCATTGAAAGAATTAAGTTCTTCAAAGGTCGCAGCGCCGCTGTGTACCATATTGACTATGGAGGTGTGTTCTAACACATAACGTCTTAAGGGTTCAAAAGAACCAATAAACATCCATGTATGTATCGTTATCATTGAAATAAAACCATCTTTTTTTGATAACGAGAGGCATTTTAATATAAACGCCGAGTAAAGCTCGCTTTTTCCATTTGGAAAATTTTCATCCAAAAATGAGCTTAAAATGGTGTTTAGGCTTTTTTTGCCCATATACGGTGGGTTGGTAATGACGGCATCGTACTTACGGGCAAGAATTTGTGACTGCTGGAGCAGCGGCTTCACGACGGCAACGGCCTGTGCACTGTCCGCCATGGCCAGCAGACTGTTCTGAGAGGAAGATCCCAATTCGTCCACTCGGGAGGAAAGACGGCGGAGTTCCTCCTGCGTCAGGTCTACGGACAGAAGGCTGCCGTACTCCTTGGCATTGGCGAAAGTATGGACGAGCTGCCGGGCCAGCGGTTTTTCCGCGCCGAAGACGTCCAGCAGGTGCTCGTCCACCGGCACGCTTTCCGCGATGGCGCACACATGAGGCTGCACGCCCCGGCGGAGGAAGCGGCGGTCGTACTCGCAGGCCTTCATCATCAGGGCAAAATAGGCCAGCTGGGCGGCTCGGTCGTCAATATCCAGCCCGTACAGGTTGTTTTCCATAATGCTCTGCACCGCGTCCCGGTCGGTATAGCCCACGGAGCGGTAAATATCCATCAGCACGTCAAAGGCATAGACCAGAATGTGCCCGGAACCCATGCAGGGATCCAGCACGGTCAGCTGCTCCGGCTGAAGGGCGGCATAGCCCCGGCGAAGCTCGGCCAGCTGCGCCGCCACCTCCGGCTCCTGCGGCGCTTCGTCCATATAATAGCGCCACTTCATACGGAGGTTCTTGTCGTGGTGTCCTTCCTGCCACAGGCGGCCCAGACTGTTTTCCACCATGTAGCGGACGATCCACTCCGGCGTGAAAAGCTGTGTGGCCGCGCCGATGCGGTCTTTGGTGATCTTTACATTCTTTTTGAGCAGTTCGAAGGTCTCGTCCTTCAGCTGGGTATTATAATACTGATACAGCCAGCCGATCACCTGAATGTCCGACCAACTGTCCGCATCCAGCTTGGCCAGCTCGCCCAGCACGGATTCGGCTTTCAGCAGCGCGTCCGGGAAAAGCAGCTCCGACGTCTGGCTGATCTTTTCAAACATCCCCGGCAGCGGGTCGGACAGGGCGTTGCACAACGCGATCAGCAGCAGCTTGTAAAGCTCGTCCGTGCGATTCGCGTCCAGCAGGGCCAGCACCGCGGCGGGGTCCACGCCGGGCAGGGAAACGTCCTGCGCCTCCCGCAGCACCTGGGGCAGAACGCTGGGGCTGTCCGGGAGCACCCGCTGCAGGACAGGCAGAAGCTGGTGCTCCTGCATATACTTGATGGCGATGAAACGGTTGAACCACGTATAGGCGGCTTCTTCCATGGCGGGCCGGTAGCCCAACCGGTAAACGCGGGCGATCAGGGCGTTGCGCTGACGGATCTCCGTATCGGTCAGCACGGCGCCGTCCAGTTTGTGAAACGTCTCGGAGGATGCAATGGTCCTAGTCTTGCTTTTGGCTTCGTCAACGCCGTAGAGGGCGGCGCGGTCCGCCACCCGCTGGAGCAGCTCCAGCCGGGCACGGATGGCAAAGTTTTTCAGATCGCTTTTGTTCATGGAAAACGCTCCTTCTTGCGTATGTTTTTCAGTTCAGCTGGATCGCGTCGTTGTTTTTCAGGGCTTCCATCAGTTTGGCGCGCAGGGCGTTCACGTAATCGTCCACTTCCCCGGGAGAGGTCAGCCGCTTTTGGGGCAGAACGTCGTAGCGGCGCAGCGTGGCGACGCGTATCTTTTTGACCTCGCCTTCCTCCTGACGGCTGGCGATGAGCTGCTCCATTTTCCGGCACACCGCGTCTTTATAGGTGAGGATCTGCGTGATGCTGGCGTCCAGCAGCGTGGGGCTGGTGGCGGACAGGGCTTCCTGCTTGCGGCGTTCCAGCTCCTCGTCCGCCTTGCGCACTGTCTCCCGCAGACCAGGTTCGTCTGCGGCAAGGGTATGGATATCGCCCCGGGACTGGACGATGATCTCCTGCACCCGTTCACGGCGGGCGGCATTGATACGCTCATAAGCCTGAGTGATCGTCTGCTGCAGCGTGGGCAGCTCTGCGATACGTCGATAGGGCTTGTCGCTTTTGAAAATTTGCTGCATCGTGTCAGCTGCGGAAAGTGCTCCTTCTTCCTCCGCAAAATAGTGCCGCTCCCGCTGCAGCTTTTCGCACAGTTTCCATGCCGCATCAAAGATGTGCCGCTGATTTTTGAAGAAGAATTCCACTTCGCGGCGGTCTTCCGACCAGTCCAGCAGATCGTCCTCCACTTTGGTAAAGGCCTCCAAAAAGGCAACGTTGTCGTTTCGATGGGCCAAAACGCCGTTCAGCACGGTCTGACCTTTTTCTATGACCGCTTTGCCCGGATAGGCGATCGTGGAGGAATACAGCTTCAGCAGGCCTTCGTTTTTATTTTTTTCATCCGCCAGAAGAACGATGAGCTTCCCGCAGAGGTTTTCTTCATCGCTGGGCAGGTCCATCAGGTCCAGCAGTTCTCCGGCCAGCTGCCTGGCTTTTTTGACCAGAATATCCGGCGCGGACACCTTTTGCCGAACGACGGTCTTTTCCGTTTCAGTGCGCTTCCGCAGGCAGTCCACCGTTTTTCGGTCAGTAGGAGAGAGCAGCGCGCCGCCGTACATCAGCTGAATTTTCTGGCCGCGCACCAGAGCGGCCGTCAGCGCGGCGATGTCGATCTCCCGCCAGCCGTAAGGCGCGGACTGGTAGCGCTTCTGGATCTCCGCCATGGTGATGGTCATATGCTGGCGCTCGCGAATTTCCAGATACTGCCGCATTTCTTCCAGTGCCATAGCGTTGGGCACCGCGCCCGCCATGGTTTCCTGCACGGCGCTGCCGGACAAGATCTGCTGAATTTCCTGATCGGATTGAACAAAGGTATCTACATAGCCGAGCTTGCTGTACACGTCCTCGATGAGATGGCTCAGCGCCGCGTCCAGCGTTTCCTTTACAGAGGTACAGCGAATTTGCGCCCGCTCGCCGGAAATGTAGAAGGAACCCTTTACAATGGCGTCCTTCAGCAGGTTGGTGGCGGTCTTTTCCCGCTCCTTGGCCTCGGACTGTTTCGCCTGAATGATCTTACGGATGGATTCGGGAAGCTGGGAAATATTGCGCTGCTTGATATATTTTTCGATTCGGCGGACTTCTTCAAATTCCTGATAATAATCGCCGGAATTGTTCAGCAGGACGATGGCTTCGTTTCCTGCACGGGACTGCAGGATCAGCTGCGCGTCCGCGTCGCTTTCCTGCAGTCCGGAGGCCAGCGTGATCAGCCGAAGCTTGATGTCACTGGCGGGCTGACCCACCACGGCGTTATCCACCATCTGGTCGTAGGCAAAGTCATAGCGGTTTTTGTAGCGGTATTTTTTGCCGGGATACAGGTCGCCGAATACGGCCTGCCCGATCATGTGGATCACTTCGTTCTGATCCACGATCACGTTGCGGATCTCCCGGTTGATATCCTGTTCTTCATCCGTCAGGAACAGGTAGGTCTCTCCGTTGCGGGAGGCATAGTTCTCGTGGACCAGACGATCCAGCGATCCCTGCAGGACACGGCGAAGCGTCACCTTATCCGCGTGGATATCCGAGATCATCAGCGTGGACAGGTTTTCGATGTTCGAAGCGATGCCGTCCACATAACGGATCAGGAACAGCAGCTTCAGCACATCCACGTCCTGTTCTTTCAGGCCGTCTCCCGTCTGGGCAGCGCGGGTCGCCCGGTCGATCACCCGGCGAATGGCGCCGTCCAGAAAAGTATGTACGGTGTCATAGAAGGCATAAAATGGAACGAAGCAGTTTTCGTCCTCAAATTTGAATTTCTGCGCGGCTTCCTGAAAGGCGGAAAGCATACTGCGTTCGCCGCCGGAAAGGTGCTTGCCGGAGGAGCCGTGTTTGCGCACCTGCACCAGCACTTCCTGCAGCAACTTGAATTGATAGGGAACGAATGGATAGGCCTCCACAAATTCGTCCTCGCTGGAATAGCCTTTCAGGTCGGCGATCGTGCCCGGTGCAAAGGAAAACAGATTGCGCATGACGGAGGAGTTCTGCTGGTAGTTCAGCCGCAAAAGCGTATCGGCAGTTTCGGTTTTGGACAGGATCCTGCGCTTGATCACTTCGTCTACGGAGGCAGAGGAAAGGCTCAGCCGCGTATTAAAACGTCCCTGAATTTTGGAAAAATCGTTTCCCTTGACATGAGTAACGCTGTCGATGTCCTCCTGACTGGTGACGATGACCCAGACCTTGCCCATGCATTTGGAACCGAGTTCCTCAACAACGGTCTGCAGGTTGAGCATCAGCCCGGAATTGTCGCCGATGTACTGGCCGATCTCGTCAACCGAGAAGATCAGATGGAAGTTCGGCGCTTTGCTTTCCACGTATTCAGATATTTCTCTGGCAAGACGGTCGATGCTGAGCTCGGACGTTTCCTCGCCGTTGAACCAGTTGTGGGCGGACTGCTCGGACATACCGGTCACTTGCGTCAGCGCCTGAACGATGTCGTCCTCCCAAAAAGCAAAGGCCTCCCGAGCCGTTTGCCACGGCTCGGTGTTGATCTTCAGAAAAGCCTCCTTGAAGGCGTCCAGCTTGCCCTGCCGATCCAGAAAACGCTCCAGGGAAGCAACTTTCATGTCGTCGCCATAGTAGCCGCAATGCTCGTAAAATACTTTGGTAAAGACCCGCAGGATCGCGTCGCTATCCTTCCCCATGGGCGACTTGGCGTCGATATTGAACAAAATGACTTCGGTAGGCGTTTCGCTGATGCGCCGCATCATGGCATAGCGATAGGGGTCATAGGCGAATTTATCCTCGAAATAATCGATGGCTTTTTTGCCGTCCACTTCTTCATTGGCAAGCAGATAAGACAGGATCTTCAGAAAATGTGATTTACCGCTGCCGAAGAAACCGGAGATCCAGACGCCGATCTTGTCGGTGCTGCCTTCGATGCCTTTTTCATATTGATCGTAAAAGGCGCCAAAGTGCTTTTGCAGCTCGCGGGTAATAACGTATTCTTCCAGCTCTTGCCGGCGGTTCTGGTCGTCCGTCTGCATGACTTTGATAACGCCGTTGATGGGGCGGTCGATGCTTTTCAGAAACATATCCTGCAGTTTCATCGTATTTTATTCTCCTTTTCAAATCAAATTGAAAGCGCGGTAATAATTGTCATCCATGAATTTTTCAAATAGCAGCAAAAACTGGCCGTTATATTCGCCCGGATAAAACAGAACCACCGGAACGTCGGAAAAAACATGCTGCATATTATTCAGGATGGAGTGGCTCCGCATATAGGGGAAGACCCGCCCTATCCCTGCGATCAGCACAACGTCGCCCGGCCGGTGATCGCTGTACTTCATGTGCTCGATGTAAGCTTCCGGCGGCGCGATACGCTGAATCTGTTTCAGCATAAACTCGGCGCCACGCTGCTCCTCCATTTGCGGTATGCGGTCCAGAATGCGTCTCTCCTGGCAGATGTCCAGCAATATCTGATAAAGGTCATAAAGGAGGATCCGGCAGGGCAGATGATCCGTCTCTGCTTTTTCCGGAAGAACCTGCAAAAAATGACGAACGGTCATTTCTTCATCCGGATGATAGGAAAATACAAAAAATCCAACTTCGTTGCTTAAACCCTTGTTGTGCAAAAAGGCATCTTCTGTCATCTTTGCGCACAGCGCGTCCAGTCTTGAAAAAATATCCTGCACTGCATCACACCTCAATCCACTCTGTAAAACGCCGCCAGATAACACTGCAATCCGGCTTCCTTTAACGTGGCTTCGAGACTGTCAGAAATGAAAACCGGATATAACGTTTCGCTTCTGACACCCTCCATATAGCCGTTTTCGCGCAGCACGTTTGTTAAAACACATTTGATCTTTTTGACGGTGGCAGGACTCCAGCCCGCAACTTTTTCATCCTTTTCGCCAAGATGGGCAAAGAAAAGATTCAGGTCCTTAGCGGTTAAGGTCATATCGAGAAGACGGTATTTTTCGCCGATCACTTCGATCATGAAGTCGGCCAGCAGTTGGCTCTGACACATCATAGCCACCAGTGCCACCTGTTTTGCCTCGCTGACAGCGCCTTCGGCCAGCAAACCGACCAAGCTTGGACTATGGGCGATAAAGCGCAGACGTTTTAAGACGCATTTGCATTTTCCCTTGCTTTCGCGCTCTGTAGGGTATTGAAATAAATTTTCTGAAAAAACGCGTTCGATAATGTCGCTTTCTGATAACCCCTGTTGATACAACTGCGCAACGATGCGTATTTCTCGAAACAAAAACTGCTCCCGCGTTAAAGCCCCATTGTATTGGGTCATGCTCCCAACCCCTTTCCTGCACTGGTATAACGATCGGCTGGGGGCCTCACTTTTCAGGAACAATGGATGTCAGCCGCTGTTTCTTTTCGATCAGAAGCGAGTTGAAATGAACGCTTCGTTTCGTCGCCTTTCCAAAAGGCCCGCTTGCGGTATCATTCCAAGGGGTGAACGTCGTAAAATTTCGTATTTTATGTAAGTGAGCCAAGCGTTTGCTATCCGCACTTTCCGATCTTCCTTACGGCTTTTGACGGCTTACGCCTGAGAAGCGAAGAGGAATACGGCAGATATCTGGCGATCAAACAAACTATGTCCATAGAATTCCAAGGTCGTTTAACGGATTGATGACCCAGCAAAGCGCTGATCGTTTGAATATCTACGCCCAGTTCCAGCAGACGTATGGCAAAGCTGTGACGAAGTGTGTGAAAATGAACGTTGACAAGTCCCAATGTCCGCATTGATCGTTGAAAATTTCGCTGCATCGTTCGCGGTTCCGCTGCATGGCCTTCCTTGCCGAAAACGAACATGTCGACCGGGGTCGCAGCCCGAAACGCCTTTTTCAGCAGAGGAAGCAAAAAAATCCGGCACAGACGGAAGCCGGTTCGAACGTTTTGATTTTGGCGCACCAGCAGTCAAAAAAGTATGCGGTTCGGCCGCTCTGCCTTTTGAAAGCCGCTGCACGGTCCGCTTCTGCTCGGAACGATCCAGCACTCGCTGTTCTGATGCTTCCCTTGGGTGTATCTTAATCTTTTTGCATGGATTTTTAAGGAACCGCTGATTAAATCGTGATATGCAGAAGCATCAATAGCTGATATAATAGGGGTATCAAGCAAAGGCGGTGCATCAGGATGAAGCAGGAAACCATCAGCGACGTGGAATACAGCGCAAGGAAACGCAAAACCAAGCGCGAGGAATTCCTTGAGATCATGGATGAAATCATCCCATGGGAGGAATGGGTGGCCTATATCGCGCCGTATGATCCGAGCGGAAAGCGCGGCCGTCCTCCGAAGGGAATTGAAAAGATGCTGCGGATGTATCTGCTTCAATGCTGGTTCAACCTGTCGGACGAAGGCGTTGAGGACGCTATCTACAATAGCTATGCCATGCGCAAATTCGTGGGGATTGATTTCTTTGAGGAAGATGCTCCGGATGCAACGACGCTCCTCAAGTTCAGGAGGCTTCTGGAGAAGAACAATCTGAACAAGGCATTCTTTGAAGCAATCAACCGTGTGATGGTGGAATCCGGTCATATCATGAGGAGCGGCACGATCGTCGATGCGACAATCATCAATGCACCGAGTTCGACCAAGAACGCGGAAAAGAAGCGCGATCCCGAGATGCACCAGACAAAGAAGGGCAACGAATGGCGCTTCGGAATGAAGTGCCATGTTGGAGTGGATGCTGGAACAGGGCTGGTTCATACCCTAGAAGTCACACCATCCAATACACATGACATCACGGTAGCTTCAAAATTGATACGATCTGATGACGAAGTTGTTTACGGAGACTCTGGGTTTGTAGGCATTCAAAAGCGTCCTGAAATCAAGGAAAACGAACACTTGGCTTCTATCGATTACCGTATCGTTCGCCGACCGGGAAGCCTGCCGAAAGTATCCGACAATGCAATTGATTGGGAGCGGTTTATCGATCATCGCAAGGCGTCTATACGCTGTAAAGTGGAACACGTCTTCAGGATCGTGAAGCGTCAGTTTGGATACGCCAAAACGGCATATCGCGGATTGCAGAAGAACGCAAATCGGCTATATGCGTTGTTCCTCAGCTCCAATCTCTACATGCTGGCACGTGCAGGACGGTCTCTCCAAAAACTTGAGATCGCCTGATAAGGGGGTATTATGCCCATTTGGGCCTCTAGGAGCGGATTACAGGGAATCCGAATCCCGAAAAGGCTCTGGAAAGGCTGCTTTCGCGTACAGATTTGTCAATTGTAATGAAATATCTGTGATTAATCAGCGGTTCCCTAGATCATCTCCTATGCTGAGAAGCGTGATTTTGGCGAAAAAGAAAGAGTCCACGTTTCCGTGAGCTCAATTCGTCGATTAAATTATATTTTCCAGCCAATTTCCGAATTCGTCAAACATTTTTCCGACAAGTTTTAATGCCAGCTTGAAACCTTTCCAACAAACAACAATTCCAATGCATCCAATCATAAGACTCCTAGCCGTCATAGCAATACTCATAATAAAAATCTCCTTTCGAAACTCGAAATATAGCTTCATTATAGGCATTGTTATTTTTGCGATTAGGAAATCAGTGGATGTCGAAAATGTAACAAAGAATGACTGCAAGAATGAATGGAATGAACATACATATTATTCCGAGCAGAACTGAAGCGAAAAATTTCAGAGAATTTTTAATCGATGGAGGCGTGTTCTGCGATTCAAGTTCCTTAATTTTTAATTCCGCTTCTTTTAAACGAGCTTCATCAATATACCGAATTTCCTGTTCGACCTTCGTGTATGAATGATCAGATTCTTTTCGAATTTTCGTCCCGCAATATTCGCAAAAGAAAATATCACGATCATCGTCTATCCTCAGACTAGCTCCGCAATTCGGGCAAGTAATCATCCGCTGCTCGCTCATATGCTTCTCCTCCAAAGTCGAAAAAATAAAAACCCGTGTATGCTTCTGACATACGTCTCCGGTAATCCGGCGTCCTACAATTAGACGATTCATTAGGCTAATGCAGAACCAAATGCCTGCACCTCCTAGGGTAAACTCCCAATAGGGTCTCTATTATAGCCCATGTTTTTCACGCGAGTTATTCTGTGAAGAAACGTTCAATGATATAGACCGTAGAGAGAATGCCCGTTACAAAACCTATAAACAAGCATACTGCATCTGAAATCATCCGTCAAGATCTCCTGACAAAATGAAAAACGAAATTATCAGGACAACCCCTCAAAGAACTGCTGACACCGACGTGCGAAGACACAAACCGCCGACGCTGGCTTTTTGGGCGCTTTTATGATATAGTAAATATACTTTTAAGCGAGCGGCGGGTGTGTCTGTCCGCGCGGTTTAGGTGGGAGGTGGGCGAATGGCTGGCGTTAAACGGCGCTCGATGGCGAAACTCTGTCTGGCGCTCGGGCTGTTCATCCTCGCCGGCGTGTTTCGCCAGCTCGATCGTGCCGCTCCGCCGCTGCCATCCGCCGTGTTCTTCCTGCTGACCAACCTGATCTACATCGGGCTGGCCATGGCGTGGGGATTTTCCATTTCGCATCGAATCCTGCATCGAGGGGTGCGGCGCTATCTGATGCTCGGCTGCGCGATGGCGGTGCTGTGGCTGTTTCTGCGCGCGGTGAAATACCGCTTCTTTGAGGCTGGAGAGATCAACCGCTACCTGTGGTATCTGTACTATGTGCCGCAGGTGCTCGCGCCGCTTTTCAGCCTGTTCGCCGCGTTGCAGATGGGGCGGCGGGAGGACGAAGCGTTTCCGGGCTGGTGGCATTTGATGTATCTCCCGGCGGCGCTGCTGATCGGCGGCGTTTTGACCAACAACCTGCATCATCAGGCGTTTCGCCCCGCCTTGGGCGCGGAAACGCTGGAGGCGGCATATATCCACGGCTGGGTATATTACCTCGCGATGGCGTGGTCGGTTGCGCTGCTGCTGGCGACCGGCGTGATGGTTTACCGCAAGTGCCGCGTTTGCGAAAGCCGGAGGCTCGCGTGGGTGCCGTTCCTCGCGTTTGGGGGCGGGTTTGCCCTCTGCGCACTGAGCTTTGCCAACCTCTACACCCTGCACAAGACGCCGGAATGTCTCTGCCTGACGTTCGCGGCGTTTTGGGAGAGCTGTCTTCAGGTCGGGCTGGTGCCGACCAACGGCTACTACCGCTATTTCTTTGCGGAATCCACCGCCGCCGCGCAGATTGTGGACAGTCAGGGGCGGACGCGCTATCGCGCGCAGAGCGCGCCCATGCTCACCCGGCAGCAGCTTCGGGAAGCGGCGCGCGAGCCCGTTTTGCTGGATGCGGATACGCGGCTGCAAAGTGCGCCGATTCGGGGTGGGCGCGTCTATTGGGTGGAGGATATTTCCGGAATCAACCGAATCCGGGCGCAGCTTTCGGAGGTCAACGCGCAGCTTTCGGAGGAAAACGAGCTGATTCAGGCCGAGAACGAGCTGAAGCGCCAGCGCGCGGAGATCGAGGAGAAGAACCGGCTCATGGACGCGATGCTCCGGCTCGTCGAGCCGCAGCTCCTTCAAATCAATCGGCTGCTGGAGGACGGAACCGCGCAGAGCCTGAAACACGTCTGCCTGCTGGGCGCATACGTCAAGCGCCGGGTCAACCTCGCGCTGATCTGCGAAAAGAAGGAGACCGTGCCGGCGGAGGAGCTGACGCACTGTATCCGGGAATCGCTGACCTATCTGACGCAATACGGCGTCGCCTGCGCGCTGCATCAGGAGGGAAGCGGCAGCGTCGGTAGCCGGGACGCGCAGACGGCCTATGATTTCTTCGAGGATTGTCTGGAAGCCGCGCTGCCCTCGCTCAGCGCGATGATGGTTCGGGTGGAGTGCGGTGCGCACTTTTCCGTTCGGCTGATGCTCGAGGATGCGGCGGGCCTGCCGGATGAAAGCGCCTACGCGCAAAAGGGGCGGCTGACGATTGACGATGCGGACGGCGCGCCGTGCGCGACGCTCTCCTTTGACCGGGGAGGTGACGGCGGATGAACGCGCTTGACGCGGGGCTGCTCTGCACGCTGCTGCTGATTGGAACCGTCGCCGCGCTGCTTGGCGGCATGAGCGCGGCGCGCCGCCGTCAGCGGGCGTCCTTTGCGCTCTGTCTGGCCGCCGCCGCGCCGGACTTTGCGCTGCTGTCCGTGCTGCTGGCCCGCCTGCCGGATTGTGAAACGCTTGCGCATGCGCCGCTCTGGACGGCCGCCGCGCTGATATCGACGGCGCTCAGCCTTTTGGCGCTGTGCCTGATGCTCCGCGGGAGCAGGCGGCAGCTTTCGCCGTTCTCCATCAAGGAGAGCTGCGATTACCTGCCCTCCGCGCTGTGCTTTGCGTGGGAAAACGGCCAGCCCTGCCTGAAAAACCTGAAAATGGACGAACTGAGTCATCAGCTCACGGGGGAGGCGCTGCTCAACGCGAACGCCTTCTGGCGCGCGATTGAAGCCCAGCCCATCGTCTCGCTGGAAAACGGGCAGACGTGGAGCTTTGAGCGCAGGCGGATGGAGATGGCCGGGCGGGTCGTCTACCAGATCATCGGCACGAACATCACCGAAGAGGCGCGGCTTCGCCATGCGCTGGAGAAGGACAACCTGCGCCTGAAAGCCATGAATCGACGGCTTCGGCAATACGGGCAGGACGTGCAGGAGGCGACCCGCGAAAAGGAGATTCTGCGCGCCAAAACCCGCATCCACGACCGCATCGGCCGCGCGCTGCTGCAAACCCGGCAGTTTCTTTCCGGAACGCAGGGCGACGCGGAGGCCGTCCGCGCCGCGTGGCGGCAGAACACCCGGCTTCTGCTGGGGAAATCCGTCGAGGAACAGCGGCCGGACACCTTTGAACAGCTCTCCCGCGCGGCGAAAGCGATTGGCGTGACCATCGCGCGCAGCGGATCGTTCCCCGAGGAGGGCACGGAAAACGCGCAGCTGGTGGAGGCCGCCGCGCACGAGTGCCTGACGAATCTGGTGCGCCACGCGGGCGGGACGCGCCTTGAGATTTTCGGCGAGAAGACCGCGTCCGCATGGAAGGTTCGCTATCTGAACGACGGCGCTGTGCCCGCCGCGCCGATTGTCGAGGGGAGCGGCCTCACCGCGCTGCGCACGCGGACGGAAGCCGCGGGCGGCGCGATGGAGATTGCCGTTCTTCCGCGCTTTCAACTGACGCTGATTTTGCAGCGGGAAAGGCAGGCGATGGAATGAAATACAAGGTGATGATCGTCGAGGATCAGACCATGCCCCGCGAGCTGTTTGAACTGCGGGTGCAGGCCTCCGAGCGGTTCGAGCTGGCGCTTTCGATTGACAACGCCGCGCTGGCGGACGTTTACTGTCTGCGCTTCCCGGTGGATCTCATCCTGATGGACGTGATTACGCGGGACGGCGAAAACGGGCTGGACGCGGCGGCGCGGATCAAGCGCGCCTTTCCGCAAATCAAAATCATCATCGTGACCTCCATGCCGGAATGCTCTTACCTGAAAAGGGCGAAGGAAATCGGCGTGGAGAGCTTCTGGTACAAGGAAGAGCAGCGCGAAAGCCTGCTGGACGTGATGGAGCGCACGATGAACGGCGAATCCGTCTATCCCGGCGCTTCGCCGGAGCTGACGCTGGGGATGGCCAGCAGCTACCAGTTCACCGAGCGCGAGCTGGATATCCTTCGCGAAATCACCAGCGGCGACACCAATCAGGAGATCGCCGACCGGCTGAACATGTCCGTGGCTACCGTCAAGACGCATATCCTGAATATGCTGGAGAAGACGGGCTTCCGCAACCGCACCGAGCTGGCCGTCCGCGCGCGGGAAAGCGGGCTGGTCATTTTGAACCGAAGAAATTGAAACAGGTTGATTTCAGGAGACAGTCAATGCGCAAATTCTGATAACGGGCGCGCGATGCGCGCCCCTACAACATTGCGAAAAAAAGCAACCGTGCATTGTACCGCTGCCCCCGTAGGGGCGCGCATCGCGCGCCCGCTTTTTGTGGGGAATTTGCTTTTTGCTTATTTACTGCTTGAGAAAAAAGCGCAGGCTCTGCCCATTTGAGCAAAGTCTGCGCTTTTTAGCGTTAAAAAATAGCCAAACGGTTGATGCGCGATGCGCGTTTTTCTGATACACTGAGTATACAAGGGGGAAGTGACATGAAGAACATCGTGGTCAGCATGCAGAATACGCTTCTGTCGGAGGCGATTGCCCACGCGCTGACGGAAACGCGGGAGTTTCGGGTGGAGCAGATTCTGCCCGGACGGACGGGCGACGCGCTCTCCCTGTGCGCCGCCATGCCGGCGGATATCCTGCTGATGGAGGTCAGCCGCCTGAGCGCGTATACGCTGGAAAGCCGCCTGAGCCTGATCGACCGCCTGAGCGCGAAGATTCCGGGGTGCAAGTTCGCGCTGCTCTGCGACGAAAACAGCGACCCGGAGCTGGCGCGTCAGGTCGTCTGCGCCCGGCAGGATCGCCGCATCGACGCATTTCTCTATGCTTCCGTAACCCCCGCTTATCTGGTCGCCGCGATGGACGCGCTGTAAGAAAGGGGACGACGCCATGAAAAGACGATGGAAATGGACGCTTACGGGCTTTCTCACCGCGCTGGCGCTGTGCCTGTGCCCGCGCTTTGCCGGAGCCGCGCCGCACGAAGACATGCCGACGGTGAAAACCTTCGCGTTTTCCTGCTCGGGCATGTCCGTCGATCAGATGCGCAGCTATCAGATCGGGGAAACGAAGCGGGGCCGCCTCGCTGCCATCGAGCTGTATCTTGCCTATACCTTCGTGCTGCCCGTGACCGACGCGGACCTGGCGTCGTTTTCCGCGCTGCTGGACGAATTGGATCTGGCGGCATGGGACGGCTATCGGCAGGAAGACAGCGCCGTGCTGGACGGCGAAAGCTTCTCGCTGAATGTTGCGTTTGAAGACGGGAGCGGGATCGACGCTGTCGGCACAAACAGCTTTCCCGACGGCTATTATGAAAAGAAGGGCGCTATTCAAGCATTTTTTGAAGCGCTGATGCGTGAATATGAAATCGACGCGGACAAAACTGGATATTGGTGAAACATAAAAAACAGAAACGGAGGAATCAATCCATGAAAAAATGGCTGTGTCTGGCTCTCGCGCTGCTGACGCTGACGGTCTGCGTCTGGGCGGCGGCAGAATCCACCGATTGGAATTACGACCTGAATTACGCCATACTCCGCGGCTACAACGGCGCGGGCGGCGACGTGACCGTGCCCGCCGAGATCGACGGCTACACGGTGGACGTGATCGGCGTCAGCGTGTTCAGCTCGGAGGCGATCACCTCGCTGACGCTGCCGGAAACGGTGCTTGAGCTGAGGAGCAACGCCGTCTCGGGGTGCGAAAACATGACGAGCGTTACTCTGCCTCAGAGCCTGGTCGTCATCAACCGAATGAACTTTTTCAGCTGCAACTCGCTTGAGGAAGTCACCATTCCCGCGGGCGTGCGCTATATCGGCGAGAACTCGTTCCGCTTCTGTGACGCGCTGCGGAAGATCACCTTCGAGGGCGTCTGCCCGCTGATCGACAAGGGATGTTTCAGCCTCATCGCGGAGGACGCGGTGGCCTATGTTCCGGATGACGAGCTGGAGGCGTACACGGAGGCGTTTGAACGCGCCGGGATTGAGGTGCCCGTCCAGCCCAGCGGCAAAAACGCCGTGGTCGTGGAAAACAACGGCTTCGCGGAGGAGGATTTCGAATTTGATCCCGCGACCGGCACCATCACCAGCTACAACGGCTTCGCCACCTACCTCGCCATCCCCGAGACCATCGGCGGCGCGGCGGTGAAGGCCATCGGCCCCAAGGCATTTGCGCAGCACACCTATATCGCGCTGGCGGAGCTGCCCGAAGGGCTGGAAACCATCGGCGACAACGCATTTTACAACTGCGAAACGCTGGCGCGCGTCGTGTTCCCCTCCACGCTGAAGAGCATCGGGGATTATGCGTTCTACAACGCCTACGGCAGCAACGTGCTGGAATTGCCGAGCGTGGAGCATATCGGCGCTTACGCCTTCTATGCCATCGGCGTGACCGACGCGCTGGAGCTGCCCGAGGGATTGAAGACCATCGGCGACAGCGCGTTTGAAAACTGCAGAAACATGGGCGACCTCTACCTGCCCTCGACGCTCGAAGCGATTGGTTCCAATGCGTTCAAGGGCGATTACAACATTCAATACGTCGTTTTGAACAGCGAGACCCCGCCTGCGCTGGGCGAAAACGTCTTTGCGGGCTGCGATTATCTGGCGGATATCGACCTGAGCGACCGCGGCACCAGGCAGCAGATGCAGGAATGGCAGGCATATGTGGACGCGCTGGGGCTGACATGCCGCGTCTGGCGCGCGCAGGACCCGACGGCCTCGTCTCCCGAAAAGGGATCGTACCAGTACGAAAACCGCATGCTGACCCAGTATACCGGCACAAAGACGCGCATCCATCCCCACCTCACGGTTTCCAAGGAGCCGGTCGTCGGGCTGGGCGACGGCGTGTTCAAGGGCAGCCAGACCATCGAATATTTCTCCGTTTCGCACAACGATGCGTTTACGACCATCGGCGCGGAGGCCTTCATGGACAGCGCCCTGCAAAACGTGGATCTGTTCGATTCCGTGACCACCATCGGCGCGCGGGCGTTCGCGGGCTGCGCGAAGCTGGAGGCGCTGACCCTGCCCGAATCCCTGACCGAGATCGGGGAGGGCGCGCTGGATGGGCTGACCGGGCTGAAAAAGCTGGTCATCAAGTGCGACCCGGCGCTCATCCCCGCAGGCGTATTCGCCAACCTGCCCGAATTGGCCGACGTGACGGTTGAAACCGGCGCGATTCCGGCGCATATGTTTGAGGGCAGCGGAGTGACGACGCTGGCGCTGGGCGAGGGCGTGACCGAAATCGGGGAAAGCGCGTTCGCGGGCACGAAGCTGAGCACGGCCGATCTCCAAAACGCGGCCGTCATCGGTGCGGGCGCGTTCGCGGGCACGATGCTGAATACGGTCGATCTCCAAAACGTGGCCGTCATCGGTGCGGGCGCGTTCGAGGGCGCGGCGCTGGAGCGCGTAACCCTGCGCGGCGACGTCAACGTGGGCGAGCGCGCCTTTGCGGATACGAAGCTGGCGCGTCTGGTCATCCCGGAAAAGGGCAGCTTCCCGCTCTCCGCCGTGGAGGGCACGAATGTGGAGCTCCGCCTGTCCGCCGACGCGATCGACGAGCAGGTGGCCGCGTGGAACGAGACCCTTGCCCGCCCGTGGTATGACCCCATCCTGCGCGAGGGCGAGGCGACGAAGTTCGCGAAGATGCCCTTCGAGCCGACCGCCGCGGAGAATTTCGACTTCGACCCGGAGACCGGCCTGATTTCCGCCTATACGGGAACCGACGTGGACGTGGTGGTGCCGCGCGAAATCGACGGCGTGACCGTGGTGGGCTTCGCCAACTACAACGCCTTCGATTCCTGCCACGATTACACCGATTCCTCCGTGGAAACCAACCGCACCGAATGGGTGCACCTGCGCACGCTGGTGCTGCCGGAAACCATTCGGGAGCTGCCCGACATGATGCTCGGCTACTGCCAGCAGCTTGAAACCTTCGTCTGCTACGCGCCGCTGGAGAGCACCGGCTCGAGCCAGTTCATGCTCTGCCGGAGCCTGAACAACGTGATCTTTGTCAACGGCGTGCGCAGAATCGACAACTACGCCTTTGACAGCGCGGGTCCGCTGGGCAACCTGTACTTCGGCGAGCATCTCATTAGCATCGGCCAGCAGGCGTTCGGCTTCTCCGGGCTGAAGACCTTCGTCGCCGATGCGGAGAGCGTGGAATACGGCGCGTTTGCCGAGTGCCAGAGCCTGACCAGCCTGCATTTCACCGACAAGGTGAAGATGTTTGGCGAGAACTGCATCGTCAACTGCCCGAACCTCGCCGAGGTCTGCTTCGACGGCTGCGATTTGACCGCGTCGTCCAATGGGCTGATGATGAACGTCGCGCCGAAGCTGACCGTGCATGTGCCCGAGGGCATGAGTGAGGAAAACCTGAAACGGGCGCAGAAGTGCGTGAGCTGGAACAGCTCGCCGGTGGAAGTGACCGTGGTGACGGGCGCTTGCGCGCACACGCGGCCCGAAGCGCCGGATCTGTCCGCGCTGCTGCCGGAATTGAAGCTGGAAGCGGGCGCTGAAATCGCCGCGCCTGCGCAGGCGAACGGCGAACCGGCCAAGCCCGAAACGCCCCCCGAACCGGAAGCGACTGCTGCACCGGAAGCGACTGCCGAGCCCGAAACGATTCCCGAACCCGCCGCGCAGAGCGCCGACATCCCCGAGGAATATCAGGGAACGTGGTACGGCCTGAGCATGGAGCTGGACGGCGAGGCTTACCCGCTGGCCGACCTCGGCCTCGATGTGACCGTGACCATCGGCGCGGACGGCACGGCCGAGATGAACATGGGCGGCGATGTGGATCACCTCCAATGCGCGATGCAGGACGGCGCGCTTGTGGCGGGCACGATGGTCTTCACGCTCAGGGACGGCGTGCTTTCGCTCTCCGAGGACGGCGCGATGATGACGCTGAGCCGCGAGAAGCCGGAGGCGGCGGGCGCGTCCATCCCGGTCATCGACGAGAGCGCTACGATTGAGGAAATCAAGGGCGTATGGACGGTCGTTCGCGTCACGATGGACGGCCTGACGCTCCCGGCGGAGACGGCGGATATGGCGGGCGATACGCTGGTCGTCTACGGCGATACCTGCGATTTGACCTTGCAGGGCATGACGATGGACGGCCTGCCGTGCAGCATGAACGACTTCGCGTTGATCGTGCCCGTTCTGGACGGCGAATTTGCCGCTACCCTGCGCGAGGACGGAACGCTCGCCATCGAAATGAGCGACGCGACGCTTTGGTGCGAGCGCACCGGCGACGCGCCCGAAGCGCCCGTCGCAGAGCCGACGGCTGAGCCTGCCGCGGAACCCATGCCCGAACCCGCCGTGCCCGAAGCGCCTGCGGCGCAGGGCGGCGCGGGCATCGAGATCGGGAAGAAATACGTGATGACCGACGCGGATGTGAACGGCTACAACATGTCCGCCGCGCAGCTGGGCGGATACGAATATTCCGTGCTGCTCAACGCGGACGGCACAGTGGCCTTCGTCATGGCGGGCGCGAATATCCCCGGCCTGACGTGGGCTTACGGCAAGGTGCCCACGGACGCGGGCGAGGCGGACGGCGTGGTGATGGATTACTACACGCAGGCGCTGAACCTCGTGCCCACGGCGCAGGGCTTCGACATGGATTATTTCGGTTCCATGATGATGCACTTCGCGCCCGAAGGAATCTAACTGACGAAAAAACCAATCAAAAGGAGGATGTATTTGATGAAGAAAATGATGATGCTGGCGCTGGCGCTGGTGATGATGCTGACCCTGACGGGCGCGGCGCTCGCCGAATCCGCCCCGATGAGCAAGGAAGACCAGATGAAGAACATGGTTCAGGGCTTTCTGGACGAGAACGGATACGAATACGAATACGACGACTACACGTTTTCGATGAGCTTTGCCCTTGAAAACGCGCTGGAATATGTGAACGTGATGGTCTTTGTGGACGACGATATGCTGTCCGTGGTCGTGGATGCGCCGATTCAGGGGGAAGAAGCGGCCTTTGAGCCGCTGGCGGTGCTGACCACGCTGATCAACAGCGAAATCTTCTACGCGCAGTTCCGCATTGATCACTCCAACGACAAGCTCTATGTCGCCTGCCGCGCCTGCAATCTGGTGGAGGACGTCGTCCCCGGCGAAAACGAGCTGTATTATCTGATTAACGAGCCGATGCGCTACATGGAAGAATACGGCGACGGCATCCATGCGGTCATCGGCGGCGGCGATCCCTACGAGGCGTTTGAAGCGTGTCAGGCGGCGGTGAACGAATAATGGCCGGAAACACGACGAATCCGTATCTGACGAAAAAGGCACAGGAGAAAAGGCGGCTGTCGATCCCCGTTGTGGCGGTCTGCACGATCTTCGGGCTGGGCGCGGCCTCCGCAGGCATTGACCTGTTCAGGGAGGGCAAGACGCTCTCCGGGGTGATGGCGGTGCTGCTGCTGGCCGCGCTGTTCACGCCGGTCGTGCGCACCTTCGCGCACTATCGGCGGAGCGCCAGCGCCCGGCGCATCGCGGGGACGCTGCTCGCCACGCCGGAGGAAAGCCTGACCTTCGATCAGCTTCAAACCACGCTTTCTTCCGCCAAAGCGCCCCAAAAGCTCAGGGCGCTCGTCAGCGGCGGCTACCTGCAAAACCTGCAAATCAACGCGGATGAGCGGACGGTGAAGCTGTATACGCCGGAATACGAGTATGTGCAGTGGGTTTGTTCGGGCTGCGGCGCGAAGAACCGCGAGCGAAAGGGCGGCGCAATGCGCTGCAAATACTGCGATCAGCCGCGCGCGAAGTAAGCGGACTGAACGGCCCGCCCCCGTGCCCAAATACGAGCTTACGGGGAAATAGCCTCGATTACAACATGTGCAACATGAAAGAAGGATGCATGTATGAGTACAGCCAGTTACAACTGCCCCTGCTGCGGCGGGCCGCTGACCTTCAGCGGCAAAAGCGGCAAGCTGGAATGTGTCTCCTGCGGGAACAGCTTTGAGCCGGAAGCGCTGGAAATGCTGAACACGGCGGAGAGCGGCGAACAGATCGTGTTCGAGCGGCCGAAGGAAGGGTTTCAGGCGGGTGAGGAAGGCGTGCAGATCTATCACTGCAAGAACTGCGGCGCGGAGCTGATGACCGAGGATACCACCACCGCCGCCGAGTGCCCCTACTGCGGCAGCCCGACCATCCTGCCCGACCGCCTCGAAGGCGGCGTGAAGCCGGAAAAGGTGATTCCGTTCGTCGTGACGAAGGAACAGGCGCAAGAGCAGTTTGAGGATTATTTCAAGGGCAAGCGGCTGCTGCCGAATATCTTTCTGAACAGCCGGAACCGCATTGCGGAAATGCGTCGGCTGTACGTGCCCTACTGGCTGTTTGACTGCGACGCGCGCGCCGATATCGTCTACGACGCGCAGACGACGACCACGGAGCAGGAGGGCGAGTGGGAGGTTTCCCGCACGAGGCACTATCTGGTGCGCCGCCGGGGACAGATGAGCTTTGAAAACATCCCCGTGGACGGCAGCGTGAAGCTCGACGACAAGATCACCGAGTCGCTGGAGCCCTACGACCTGAGCGCCGCGATTCCCTTCCAGAGCGCCGTTTTGGCCGGTGCGATGGCGGATCACGCGGACGCGGAGAGCGACGCCTGCGAAAAGCGCGCCGTGGAGCGCGTGGAGCGCAGCGTGGAGGAGACCCTGCGCGACACGGTGACGGGCTACGACGAGGTCAGCGAGCGCAGCAAGCGCATTGAGACGGAAGGCGGACGGGCGACGCCCGCGCTGCTGCCCGTGTGGCTGATGACCACCGTGAAGGAGGGCAAGACCTATACCTTCGCCATCAACGGCCAGACGGGCAAGCTCACCTGCGATGTGCCCGCCGACAAGGCGAAATCCCTGCTGTGGGGCGGCGGCGTGTTCGCCGGTGTGTTCGGCATTGCGGCGCTGATTTTGGCGCTGCTGGATCAGATGGGCAGCGGCTCGCTGCTGATCGGCGCGGTCATCGCGGCCATCATCGCGCTGGCGGTCGTCGGCGGGCTGAAGGGTCAGCTCAGGCAGGCGGCGCAGCAGAGCGCGGCGGCCGGTTATATTCGGGAAGGCTCCTTCCGCCTGGACGTGAACTTCGATCATTTCCTCTATGAGAGCACGACGAGGCGGAAGATTGAAGACGATACGCAGAAGAAATAACGAACGGTAAATGAGCAAATCCGAAATTTTGCATAAATTCCGATAACGGGCGCGCGATGCGCGCCCCTACAATGTTGCAAAAAGGCAGCCGCGTACCCGTAGGGGCGCGCATTGCGCGCCCGCGGTTTGTGCAGAATTCGCTTTTCGCTCAATGATTGCAACGAAGAAAAAAACGAGGAGGGCAAAGACATATGGGATTGATTGCAGCAGCATTGAACGCCGCCGGCGGCACACTCGCCAGCCAGTGGAAGGAATATTTTTACGTGGACGCGCTGCCGGACAACGTGCTGGCGACGAAGGCGGAGAAAAAGGTCAAGGGCCGCTTCGGCGGCAGCCGCCACGAGGATGACAACGTGATTTCCGACGGCAGCGTCATCGCGGTGGCGGACGGCCAGTGCATGATGATCGTGGATCAGGGTAAGATCATGGATTTCTGCGCCGAACCGGGCGAGTATGTCTTCCAGCAGAACGGCGAGCCGAGCATCTTCTACGGCGCGCTGAACGGCGAAAAGGCCAAGGCCATTTTGAAGACCACCTTTGACCGCCTTTCCTTCGGCGGTCAGGCCGGAAAGGATCAGCGCGTCTATTTCTTCAACACCAAGGAGATTCTGGGCAACAAATACGGAACGCCCAGCCCGGTGCCCTTCCGCGTGGTGGATAACAACATCGGCCTCGATGTGGACATCTCCATTCGCTGCTTCGGCGAATACAGCTACCGCGTGACCAACCCGATGCTCTTTTACACCAACGTCTGCGGCAACGTGGAGGGCGACTACACCCGCGAGCAGATCGACAGCCAGCTCAAGAGCGAGCTGCTGACGGCGCTCCAGCCCGCGTTCGCCAAGATCTCCGAAATGGGCGTCCGCTATTCGGCGCTGCCGGGGCACACCGCGGAGATCGCCGAGGCGCTCAACGACGTGCTTTCCGAAAAATGGGCGAACCTGCGCGGCGTAGAAATCGTGTCCTTCGGCGTCAATTCCGTCAAGGCCTCCGAAGAGGACGAGGCGATGATTAAGGAGCTGCAAAAGAACGCCGTCTTCCGCAACGCGAACATGGCGGCGGCGCATCTGGTCGGCGCGCAGGCGCAGGCCATGCAGGACGCGGCTAAGAATCAGGGCGGCGCGTTCACCGGCTTCATGGGGATGAACATGGCTCAGCAGGGCGGCGGGGTCAACGCGGCGCAGCTCTTCCAGATGGGCGCGCAGCAGCAACAGCAGCCCGCCGCGCCGGTTCAGCAGAGCGCGGGCGCGTGGACGTGCACCTGCGGCGCGACGGCCACCGGCAAATTCTGCCCGGAGTGCGGCGCGAAGAAGCCCGAAGCCAAGCCTGCGGAGGGCTGGACGTGCGCCTGCGGCGCGATCAACACCGGCAAATTCTGCTCGGAGTGCGGCGCGAAGCGGCCCGCGGGCGCGCCGGTCTATTGCTGCGATAAATGCGGCTGGAAGCCCGCCGATCCCGCGCACCCGCCGAAGTTCTGCCCGGAGTGCGGCGACCCGTTTGACGAGAACGACCGCGCGTAAGGCGGAAGCGTTTATGGCCGATTGAGAAGACTTGTCTGATAAACGAGTCGCCTTATGAGACGAAAATAAAAAAACTCCCTCCACGGCGAGGCAGCGCTGAATTGCGCTGTCCGTCATGTGGGGAGTTTTTTGTGTTTCAGCCGGTTTTGCCGGAGACGGGCGGATTGGCCGCCTTGGAGAAGGGGCGCTGTTTTCGCTTGATACTAATTCTTGTTAAAATGGCTTAATCCGCGCACCATCTTTTTCGCTCTGACTTTGCCTCGTTCCGTTCAACGTACCTCCAGTACGCCTCACTTCACTTGGCTTCGTCAGAACAAAAAATCTGATGCGCTCTGTTAAGCATTTTAACTGCGAATTAGTATGAAACGCATCTTTTTGGAGTGACAAAGGCGTTTTGACATGATACAATAAAAAAGATTCGAGCCTGAAAACGGACGGCGTTTGTCGATGCGCCCCGCGCGAGGGGACGAAGACCGCGCCGGAGCGCGCGGGGAGGATGACGGCGCGATCGGCTGTCGCCGTGAACGAACCGAAGGATCAAACAAAGATTGAGAGGAACCAAAACCATGAACAAAAAGCTGAGCGGCAAGGACGTCGCCAAAGAAACGCTGATTTTGACCGTGGCGGTGGCCATCATTGCGGCTGCGGTCTATTTCTTCCTCGTGCCGAGCCACACGTCCATCAGCAGCATCTCCGGCCTCGGCATCGTGCTGACCAATTTTATCCCGCTTCCGCTGTCGGCCATCACGATGGTCCTGAACGTCGTGCTTCTTGTCATCGGGTTTATGACCTGCGGAAAGGAATTTGGGCAGAAGACGGTTTACACGAGCGTGCTGCTTCCGGTGTTTCTGGGGCTTCTTGAAAGGCTGTTCCCGAATTTCGTCTCCATAACGGGCAGCCAGGAGCTGGATGTGCTCTGCTACATTCTGGTGGTCAGCATCGGCCTCAGCATCCTCTTCAACCGAAACGCTTCTTCCGGCGGGCTGGATATCGTGGCGAAGGTAATGAACAAGTATCTGCACATCGAGCTGGGCAGGGCCATGTCCCTGTCGGGCATGTGCGTGGCGCTTTCCGCCGCGCTGGTCTACGATAAAAAGACCGTGGTTCTGAGCCTTCTCGGCACGTATTTCAACGGCATAATTCTGGATCACTTCATCTTCGACCACAATAAAAAGCGCCGCGTCTGTATCATCACGGAGAAGGAAGAAGCGCTCCGCCAGTTCATCATTCAGGATCTGCACAGCGGCGCGACGATCTACGAGGCCATCGGCGCGTATAACTTTGAAAAGCACAACGAGATCATCACCATCGTCAACAAGAGCGAGTATCAGAAGCTGATGAATTTCATCAATCGGGAAGACCCGAAGGCATTCATCACCGTTTACAACGTGTCGGATATGCGCTATCAGCCGAAAGTCTGGGAGAAGGAAGCCAAGGAAAGATAAGGGGAAGCCCCAAAAAACGCATATAAACGAGGGACTGTCAAGCTAACGACACCGATATTTCAAGAGTAAAACGAAGCATTTGTGCCCGAAGGTTTCCAAAGGGCGATGCGCCAAACAGGCGCCGTAAACGCTCGGAAAGCCCTTTGGTGGGGCGATGGGGCAAAGCCCCATATCCCCAAATGCTTAGATGTTGTTTCTTGAAATATTCGGTTTGAAGCTTGACAGTCCCTTTTATGACGCTGTGAATGGGTCAAATCGCCCGTGCGCGCAAAGATTTGACGCTTTGCAGACCGCGGCGAAAGGAAATCAGATGCCCTTGAAGCTGAACGTGAAGCTCATGTGCTTGCTCGTGTCGAGCAGGTATTCCTCGTGCGTCTGCGCGCCCCAGCTATCGTCGCCCGCCACGCCCATCTGCTGCAGGTTCGCGCGGATGACCGTGTAATGGATCGGCGGGAGCTCGTAGTCGTGCATGGCGTTTTCCAGCTCGTGCGGCGTGTACGGCAGCGCGGAGAACTCCATGCCGTCGCCCGTGAAGCGCAGGCCGCGGCCGCGGTAATCCGTGACCTCCGCCCAGCGCACGCCCGTGCGGTTGCCGCACTCCTGCGGGACGAGATACTTGGATACGTTTTCGCGGGTCGTCGTCTTGAAAATGCCCAGACGCGCGCCCTCGCGGCGATCCACGTAGTTTTCATTCGGGCCGTAGCCGTAGAAGCGAACCTGATCGTAGTCCGCGTCCATCTTGAGCATCACGCCGAATTCCGGCATGTCGCCCAGCTCGGCGACCGGATCGTAATCCAGCTTCACATCCACCTGTCCGCAGGGATGCACGGTGTAGGTCAGCTCGCACTGCGCATCCGGCCTTGTGCCCAAGCCGTAGGTGTAGCCGATGGTCACGGAGCCGTCCGGGTTTTCCGTCGCGGAGGGGTGGTTGTTCTTCTTCGCCAGCTCGGCGGTGGCGTTCGTCGCCGCGTACAGGGACGCGATCTTCCACTGGGCGTAGCGGAGCGGCATGCTGCAGCCGCAGTCGTTGTCGTTCGGCGCGCGCCAGAAGTTCGGCTTCGGGATGGACTTGAGCATCTCCTTGCCGCCCCAGCGGTAGCTGGTCAGGCCGCCCTTGAGGTCGCCGAAGAGCACGCTGAAATGCTCGCCGTGCACGCCCGTGTTGTAATCGCCGCGGACGACGCGCAGCGGCGCATAGCGCTCGAACTTCGCTTCCTCCTCGACCCGATAGACGCCCTGCGCAAACGCGACTTCGTATCCGCGCGGCGCCCACGCCGTATCCGCCTTCAGGCGGAAGGAGAGCGTCACGGCGTATTCGCCCCCGCGCGCCTGATGGGCGAACGGCAGGTCATATTCGCGGCTCTCCATCGGCGGAACGTCGGTTGCAAGCGGCGCGGAGGCGACGGTTTCGCCGTTGCGCGCCAGAATCACGACGCAGTCATACGCGCTCGTGTTGGTGAACATCGCGCGGTTGGTGACGACGGCCTTCGTATCCGTCACCTTGGCGAAGATATCCTGATAGTTGTATTTGACCTCCTGCATCTTCGGGCTTTCCTCGCCGTCGCCATAGGCGATGCCGTTGCCGCAGAAGTTGTAATCGCAGGGGCGGTCGTCAAAATCGCCGCCGTAGGCGTAGGTCGTGTTGCCGTAGCGATCCTTCGTGCGGATGGACTGGTCGATGTAATCCCAGATGAACCCGCCCTGATAGAGCGGCTCCTCATAGGCGTATTCGGTGTACCAGTGCATCGCGCCGTTCGAGTTGCCCATCGCGTGCGTGTATTCGCAGAGGATGAACGGGCGCTCGCGGTGCTCGGCGAGGTATTTCCTGATCTGCGCGACCGGCGTATACATCTGGCTTTCCATGTCGGTCGTCTCGTTGCGGCGGCGGTCGTGCGCCACGCCTTCGTAATGAACGAGGCGCGTGTCATCCAGCTGGCGGAACTTCTGGCTCATCTCGAAGATGACGTCGCCGCCGAAGGATTCGTTGCCGCAGCTCCAGATGAGGATGCTGGCGTGGTTCTTGTCGCGCTGGTAGGTGGAATTGACGCGATCCAGCAGGATCGGCAGCCAATCCATGCGCTCGCCCGGCAGCGCGTATTCGACCGGCTTTCTGCCGCGCGCCACCATATCCCAAATACCGTGCGTCTCCATGTTGTTTTCGTCGATGACGTACAGACCCAACTCGTCGCAGATGGCGTAGAGCGCGCTGCTGTCGGGATAATGGCAGGTGCGGACGGCGTTGATGTTGTTGCGCTTCATGGTCAGCAGATCGCGGCGGATCTTCTCCTCCGGGATGGCGCGGCCGCTCTCGGCGCAGAAATCATGCCGGTTCGCACCCTTGAACACGATGCGCTTGCCGTTGAGATACATGACGGCGTTTTTCAGCTCGAACCGACGGAAGCCGACGCGCTGGCGGACGACCTCGAGCACCTCGCCGCTGCCGTCCTCGACGGTCAGCAGCAGGTCGTAGAGGTTCGGCGCTTCGCTGCTCCACAGGCGCGGCGCTTTCACCGGAAGCTGCACGGCGATTTCGCCCTCCGCCACGCGCTCGGCCGCCGCGATGACCTCGCCGCCGTCGAGCAGCGCCATCTTCACGCGGCAGGCGCCGACGGCCGCATCCAGCTCCATCTTCATCGCGAGGTCGAGCGTCGCGTCGGTGAAGCTGTCGTCAAGCAGCGTCTTCACGCGGATATCCGCAATGTGCGCCTTGGGGATGGCGTAGAGATAGACGTCGCGGAAAATGCCGGAGAAGCGCATGAAATCCTGATCTTCCAGCCAGCTTCCCGCGCTCCAGCGCTCCACGCGGCAGGCGAGCTTGTTTTCGCCCTCGACGAGGTAATCCGTCAGCTCGAACTCGCTGGGCGTGAAGGAATCCGACGAGAAACCGACGTAGCGCCCGTTGAGCCAGACGGCGATGCAGCTCTCCGCGCCCTGGAAGGAGATGAAGACCCGCTTGCCGACCATCTGCGCCGGCACGAAGAACGTCTTGATATAGCTGGCGACGGGGTTGTATTCCTGCGGAATTTCGCCGATTTCCACCGCCTGATAGCCGTCCCACGGATACTGAACGTTGGCGTACTGCGGCGCGCCGTAGCCCTCCATCTGGATGTGCGCCGGGACGTGGATATCCGCCCAGCCGCGGCTGTCGTAATCCGCCGCCTCAAAGCCGGGGATGACCTGACCGGCGTTGAGCGCGTGGTGGAATTTCCAAAGCCCGTTCAGCGAACAGCGCAGGCTGGTTTCGCCGTGGGAAAGCTCCTCCATACTGGCGTAAGCCACATGGTCGGAATGGGCCGCGACCCGGTTTTCGGCAAAGAAAAGGGGGTCTTTGAGTCTGCTCACGTCAAAATTCATATGCTTCTTTTCCTTTCGATTCAAAAAGAGAGGCTGACAGGCTGAATGCTCAGCGATGCAGCCCCCTCTGATTGGGTTCATTGTACCATCATTTGACTGCACCCGCAACCGCGTTTGTGAAACTCTTTTGCAGACAGAAGAAGATGATGACCGTCGGCAGCGAGCAGATCGTGACCGCCGCCATGACCACGCCGTAGTCGATGACGTAGCCGCCCATCGTGTTGGCGACCAGCATCGGCATGGTAATCGCCTCGTTGGTCTGCATGACGACCTTCGGCCAGAGATATGCGTTCCACGCGCCCATGAACGTGATGGTCGCGGCGGAGGCGTAGGTCGGCTTCATCATCGGAATGAACATCCGAATGAAAATTTGGAATTCATTCAGGCCGTCGATGCGCGCCGCCTCGAGCGTATCCCGCGGGAAGCTGCGCGCGCTGTTTCTGAAATACATAATCAGAAACGGCGTCGCGATGCTCGGCAGGATGAAGCCCGTCCACGAGTTGATGAGCTTCGCCTTGGTGAACATCTGGAACAGCGGAACGAGAACCGCCACAAACGGCACCATCATCGCCAGCATCAGAATCGCCATCACGGTGTCCTTCGCCTTGTCGTGATAGATTTCAAAGCCGTAGCCCGCGATGGAGCTGACCGCAAGCGCGGCAAAGGTTTGCAGGAGGGTCGTCGCGAACGAGTTTTTCAGCGCGCGCACGACGTTGTGCTGCTCGAACAGGTGCTGCAAATTCTCCAGCAGGTGCGTGCTCGGGAGCAGCCAGCCGCCCAGAATCTGCTGGGTGTTGTTAAACGCGGAGATAAAGCTCCAATACAGCGGGAATACGGAAATCAGCGACACGGCGATCAGAAAGATGTACATGACCGCGCGCGTAGCGTTTTTGCGAAGGGCGCCTTCTCTCATCGCTTGTCACCCACTTTCATCTGGATTGCAGCCAGCACCGCGACCATGACCAAAATGACGAAGGACATCGCGGCGGCGTAGCCGAAGTTCGGGTTCTTGGTGAACATGGTGTTGTAGATATAGTGCGACATGGTGATCGTCATGTTGCCCGGCCCGCCGCGCGTCAGGTTGACGGATTCATCGAAGAGCTGGAGCGTGCCGTTGGTGGACATGATCGCCGTCACCAGAATGATCGGGCGCAGCAGCGGAATGGTGATGCGCATGAGCTGCTGATAGGAGTTCGCGCCGTCGATGCGCGCTGCCTCATAGATCGAATAGTCGATGCTCTGCATGGCGGAGAGGTAGAAGACCATGTTGTAGCCCGTCCAGCGCCAGACGAGGCCGATGATGATGACCGCCTTGGCGTAGACCGGGTCGTTCAGCCAGTTGATCGCCTCGGAAATCAGGCCGAACTTGAGCAGCATGTTGTTGACCATGCCGTCGTAGGTGAACAGCGTGCGGAAGATCATCGAATAGGCGACCAGACCCGTCGCGCACGGCAGGAAGATGCAGGTTCTGAACAGGCCGCGGAACTTGAGATCCCTGTTGTTGAGCAGGGAGGCGAAGATCACGGCCAGAATCAGCATGATCGGCACCTGAATGATCAGATACGTCAGCGTGTTGGTCACGGACTGGATGAAGACCTTGTCCTTGAGCATGAACTGGTAGTTTCTCCAAAGCGGTTCGGACCAGACCAGCGCCGTCGGTTTGCCGCGTTTGAAGGAGGTCAGCAGAGCGCTGAACATCGGATAAAAGCTCATAATGAAGATCAGCAGCGTCGCAGGCATCAGGAACGCCCAGCCCGCCAGACTCTGCTTCTGGTGCATGGACAGGCGCTTCTTTTTCTTCGGCGCGGATGCGGTGTTGGTCATGGTAAGCCACCTCTCTTTGATATAACCCCGGATGGGAAGAACTGCCGCTCCGGAAGACCCAGAGCGGCAGTTGATCTCAAGAAAATTCCGTCAGGATCAGAAGCCCATGGTGAAGTTCACCGTATCCTCGGCAGTGGCCAGCTCGGTATCCACGTCGCCGCCCTGGAGAATGATGTTGGTGATCGCCGTGCCAAGCGCTTCGCGGGCGTCGTAGTAATACGGGCCGGTGATGTTGGACGGGGTCTGCGCGCCGAACTCGACGATCTCGGCGAAGATCGGTTCGCCGTTGAAGAACTCGGAGCCAGCAGTGTAGTTGGAGCCTTCCTTCGCCGGGGTGTAGGTCGCGATGGCGGAGGTCGCCGGCAGAATCTCGTTGTAGAATTCGACGTTGCGGTACATCTGCATGAAGTCAAGCGCAAGGTCGATGTCCTTGTCGTTGATGATCGCCCAGCTGGAGCCGCCGTTGCTGGAGTAGTTGGTCGCGCCCTCGGCCTTGACGAGCTTGGGCAGGTTGGTCATCGCCCACAGACCCTTCTGATCCTGCAGGCTCATAATGGTAGAGAGAATCCAGCAGCCCTGAATGGTGCCCACGACGGTCTGGTTGGAGAGCGTGCCGATGTACTCGTCCCACGTGTTGACCTCGATGAAGATGCCTTCCTTGACCATGGTGGCGTAGAAGTCGATGACTTCCTTGAGCTGTTCGTTGTCCTTCAGGTTGACGGAGCCATCCTCGTTGAACATGGACGTGCCGCAGCTCTGGAGCATGATGAGAACGGTATCCACCGCGCCCGCCTGACCGGAGAGCATCGGGCGGCCGGTCTTGGCCTTCACGTCGCGGCCGATCTCGATGAAGCGCTCCCACGTGATGTCCTTCAGGTCGGCGGCGGTGTAGCCGGCGGCCTCGAGGTAATCGGTGCGGTAAGCGGCGACGGCGGTGCCGGCGTCAAACGGGATGCCGTGGTTCTTGCCGTCCACGATGGAATACGCGAGCTTGCCCTCAGCAAAGCCCTCGTAATCGTACTTGCCGGTCAGATCGGCGTACACTTCCGGATAGTTGGTGACGAACTTCTGGAAGGAGTTATCCTGAACGAGCAGGATGTCCGGCAGGGTGCTGGTATCGCCGTTGGAGGCGATGACCGCGGTTTCGATATCCTCGGAGAGCTTTTCCTGAATGTCGATCACGGCGTCGGGATGATCCTTCAGATACATCTCCTTCGCAATCTGCATCGCCTTGATGTTGAAGGTCGGGTCCCACGTCCAGATGGTGATCTTTCCATCCGCTTCAGCCAGCACGCCGACCGCGCTGATGATCATGGCGAGCGCCAGCATCAAGGTAACGAGCTTTTTCATAAAAATCCAGTCCTCCTCTTTCTTGGTCGTCTTTTCGTTCCCTCGGCAAAAACAAAATGCCGTAAATCGACAAAAGTTTTTTGTTGATTTTGCACGGCATTTTACTTTCCTGTGCCGATTTCTTGTATATATTTTACCATACTTCTCGGCACAATACTATTCAATTTCGACTGCAATATGTTCAAAAATGACTATTTCCTCGCAAAGCGGCCGTCCGGCTGCTTTTCCCCGCACGCCCACTCGTGCGCTTTTTGGGCATTTTTTCGCCACGCGGAGGGACTCTGCCCGACGCAGCGCTGAAAATTCCGGTTGAACGTCGTGATGGAGGGGAAGCCCGTCCGCGCGGCGATGTTCTGAATCGGCTCGCTGGTCGAGCGCAGGAGGTTCAGCGAGCGGTGGATGCGGTAGCGGTTGATGTATTCCAGCGGCGCGACGCCGACCAGCGTGGTGAACATCCGCCGGAAATGGCTTTCGCTCATCATGCAGCTGCGCGCCATCTGCTCGACCAGAATCTCTTCCGCGTAGTGCTGGGAGACGTACAGCAGCGCCGGTTCCAGCGCGGGCGGCACGAGCGGCGTATCCAGCCCCGCCATCACGTTCGTTTTGGCCGCGCGGCTGCGCAGGTTTGCCAGCCCCGTCAGCAGCAGGAGCAGATAGGCTTCCAGCTCCGGCAGGACGTTTCCGCCGCTCCGCTCCAAATCGAACATCGTGTGGATGATCGACGCGGCGCGCGTGCCGTCCTCGTCGCCGGGGGGCAGATAGACGCCGCCGTGCCACGTCGTTTGCAGCGCGGCGCGGATGGCCTTGGAGCACCAGTGCGGCGACTGCGCCAGCATGCGGTCGCTGTCCACGGCGATATAGCGCCAGTGGGTGAACGGGGTGCCCGCGTTGTGCTGGGCGTGGTAAACGCCCTTGGGCGCCATCAGCAGCGCGCCCGCCGAAAAGCGCCAGCTTCCCCCGCCCATCTCCGCCATGCCCTCCCCGGCGAGGCACAGCCCGATTTCAAGGCAGTTGTGGTAATGGCTGCCGTCCGGCGTGTACGGCGGGTACCACGGGATATCCGTCAGGGAGATAATCATGGAATCGGCGGCGGGCGGATAATTTCGGCATTGCAGATTCGGCGGATTCTCGATCATGCTCTGCGTCTCGTTTTCATATTTCGCCATCCGTCATCATCACCTTTCCGGGGCAAAGCGCCCGTATCGCGCCCAAAAAATCCGGATACGGCAGAAAGCACACCCGAACGAAGCGCCCGCTGTCCGCGCCGCTCCCCTTTGCGTAGAGGAACGCGCACGCCCGATCGGGATCCTGTGCGGATACGTCGTAGCAGACGCGCCTGCGTTCGCCGCGCAGGGTCAGCGCCTCCGCGTCCCGCATGGGCTGCGTGCCCTCGGCGGCGACCGCGATGAGGTCGTCCAGCTGGAGGGTGAAAAACTCGATCTCCTTCTGCCGCGAGCGCATGCCGCTGGTGCGCATGACGGTCAGCGTCCGGCCGTCCAGCCGGTATTCATAGATCACGCGCGCCTCGCCCATCAGATACCACCCGCCGAAGAGCGACCCCAGCGCCAGCGGCATGAAGAGAATCCCGAACATCGCGCCCAGAATCGTAAAGAGCAGCGTCGCGGCGTAGAGCAGGGCGACGATGACCCGCACATAGCCGGGCACCTTCCGCTCCACGCTCCTGCGCAGCGTCCTATTCTGCTTCTGCATGGCCGTTCACCTCATCCTTAAAAACTCCAACTGACGTTTGTGGGCGATACGCAGGCGCTCCAGATGTTCAGGTTCGCCAGCGTGCCGTCCGCCCGCTTCAAATAGGGGAGCTTTTCTTCCGTCAGTTCGGGAATGTCGTCGAGCCGCCCCTGCGCAAACGCGCCGATGCGTTCCCTTGCCGTTTCCAGCCGGCCGATCTGCGCGCTCAGGCGGATGTCGATGACCTCAAACCCGAACGGGCGCAGGCTGTTCATCCACAGCGCGCGCCAGCAGCGCGCAAGCGCGCGCATCTCCTCGATGCAGGCGTCGCACAGCGGTAGAACGTCTTTTTCCGCCGCCCGACGGTCGCCCCTGCGCACGGCGGGCGCGGCGGCCGCCCGATAGGCGCATTTCGCCGCCACGGCGCGGCCGAGCTGCGCGTAGAAGCCGAAGAAATCCGCAAAGGCCGGGTTTTCCTCGGCGTAGCGCGCGTATCGCGCCGCGAGAACGCGGTAGTGCGCCTCCGGCTCAAGCCCCGCGAAGTCGGCCTCGAACAGCGGCATCAGCGGGTCTTCGTAGAGAAGCTGCTTCACCGGGTTCATCACGTCGCCCGGCCGCGCGTCAAGCCCGATGCGGTTGAACGCGCCCAGCGCGCGGAAGGGCTGCGCGGGGCAGCCCGTGCAGGCTTCAAATCGCGCGTCCAGCGCGTCGTCGTCCCGGCCGCCGTTGTACGCGATTTCCGCAAAGAGCTGAAGCCCCAGCAGGCCGCCGAGCAGCGGGCTGCATTCCGCGCCGTCGTCGCCCCACATCGTCGCGAACGCCTGCCGAACGCCAGCCTCGCGGCACGCCGTCATCAAAACGCGCGTCGTCGCTTCCGCCTTGTCGTAATCAGGGACGGGGCCGTTCCACGTGTATACGCCGCCCGCAAAGAGGGTATCCGCCGAAAACCGCGCGTGCTCGGCGAACAGGTGGCGCGCCAGCGCGCCGTCCTCCGTGTAATAATCCCAATAGACGAGGTCGATGTCCTTCGGCGCGGCGGCGACGATGGCCTCGCTGAGCGTGCAGCCCGCCGGATACGCCGCGGTGCTGCCCGGCTGCGCCATGTGGAAATACATGTCGCTCCACATCATCGCGTGCAGGCCGTGCTTTTTGAGAATATCGCCGATCCGCGCCAGATGCTTCTGCATCAGCTCGCTCTGGGGCACATAGCCGTGCCTGTCCATGTATTTGCCGCGCCCCAGCCCGTAGGCCTCGTCCATGCCGATGTGGATGCGCCGCGTCGCAAACGGTCTGCTCGCGGAGACGATCATCTCCTCAATCAGCGCATACGTCTTTTCCTCGTCCAAAAGCAGCACGTCGTCCGTGTCGCGCACGTCCTCCATACAGGGCCAGCGGAGCGCGCGCGCCATGTGCCCCAGCGTCTGGATGCAGGGAATCATCTCAATGCCCAGCGCGTCGGCGTATTGATCCAGTTCACGCAGCTCCGCCTGCGAAAAGCGCCCGCGCAGGTAGCCGAAATAAGGTCTGCCCGCCACCTCGTAGGTATCCTCGGTGTAGAGCAGCACCGCGTTGTAGCCCATGCGGCTCAGCCTGCGCAGGAAGGTCTTCGCGGCCGCCATCGTCGGAACGGCGTTTCGGGAGCAATCCAGCATCGCGCCGAGCAGGTCGAGCGAGGGCGTTTCCCGCACGCGGAAGGGGCGCTCGTCAAACCGCGCGGCGAGCATCGTCAGCCCGCGGAAAAATTCGGCGCGGCTCCCGCAGAAAATCGCGCCGCTCTCCGCCTCCGTCAGCACTTCCAGCGGCCCTTTTCGAATCGTCACGGCGACGGGGAAACCGTCTTCCGCGAGCGTCAGGTTCAAATCGGCCGCCTGCGCCCTCGTTCCTTCCATGATGTGGGCGATATCGCCCGTCAGGCGAATGGATGGCATTGGAAAACCTCCTCCTTCGGGGAATGATTTGACGTTTTTGCAAAAATACGAAACGTTCGTTTCTTTATATTATAGGGTTTTTGCCATGTTCTGTAAACCGCGAAACCGCAAATCGCGAAAAATGCGGATTTTGCGCGGGCGGGTTTGATCTCCGCGAAAAAAGAGAAAAAAAGGAATAATTTAACAAACATAGAAATATATTACATAATAGGATGCTTCGACGGGCGCAGGAACAGGGGAGTGTTGCTATGCGAAGGGAAAAAGTCGCCGCCTTTTTCAGCGCGCTGGCGTGTGCCGCGCTGCTGATCGGCGGATGCGGCCGCGCAAACGCGGCCAAACGGGCGAAAGAGGACGACAGACCCGTTATCGTGGTCGGCAGCGACAATTATCCGCCCTTTAATTATGAGGACGCGAACGGCCTGCCGACGGGGATTGACGTGGATTTGGCGACCGAGGCCTTCGGGCGGCTGGGGTATCGGGCGGCGTTTTTGGTCATCGACTGGGAGGATAAAAAGGAACTGGTGGAGTGCGGCGCGATCGACTGCATATGGGGCAGCTTCTCCATCGACGGCCGGGAGGCGCAGTATCGCTGGACGGAGCCGTACATGCTCAGCCGACAGGTGGTCGCGGTGCGCCGGGACAGCGATATTTATGCCCTTTCCGACCTGGCCGGAAAGCGGGTGGCCGTTCAATCCACGACGAAGCCGGAGGAGCTTTTCCTTTCGCACGCCGACCCGAGGCTTCCGGCGCTGCGCGAGGTGTTTTCGCTGCAAAACCGGGAATTGATCTATCCGTTTTTGAGCAAGGGCTACGCCGACGCCATTGCCGCGCATGAAACGGCGATTCTGCAGTATATGTCGGATTACCGTCTGGAATACCGCATTTTGGATGAACCGCTGCTGACCGTCGGGCTGGGCGTGGCCTTCGCGCTGGACGACGCGCGCGGGCTGGAACAGGCGCTTTCCGATATCTTCGAGCAGATGCGGGCGGACGGAACCATGGAGGAGATCATCGGGCGGTATCTGGATGAGCCGCTGCGATACATGGAGGGGAAAAGCGATGAAGGCGAAATCAAAAGCTGACCGGCTTTCCGTTCGCCTCGTCCACATGGAAATTCTGCTGGCGCTGGCGCTGCTGGGCGTCGTGTTTCTGACGGCGGCCCATTCGGACACGGTTTCCGCGCGGCAGCAGATGGCGACGACCATTCGATACATCCAGGAACAATGCAACCGCTACAACCGCATTGAGCTGGCCGGCGAGACCAAGAGCCTGATGCGCGTGATGGAGAGCGTCGGCCATATTGCCCGTCAGATGGCGGCGGACGGCGAAGAAAGCGCGCCGCTTTCGGAGTATGCGCAGATGGGATATGTCTCCGGGCTGATTGTGATGGATGAGACGGGGTTCGTTCTGTCGGATTATCACGGGACGGGCGAAGCGCCCCGGCAGCTTGGCGAATATCTGGATTCCCCCGCGCTGCTGGACGCGGCGCTTTACCCCGAAAAGCGCTACGCCACGCGCTTTGTCTGCGCGGACGGGAGCATGATTGATCTGGCCGCCGTCGGGCGGCGGGATGCGCCGGGCATCGTCGCGGCGTATTACCGAACGCCGGTGGAATATCTCGATGCGTTTCGGCTGTCCATCGCGCTGATGCTTTCGGGGTACAGCCCGGAAACGAGCGGCACGATTGTCGTCACCGGCGGCAGCAGGGTCGTGGCCAGCAACGACGAGACGCTCATCGGCGGCAACGCGGAGGAAATGGCGATTCTGCGGCAGATTCGTCAGGCGTACAGCAGCGGTGAGCTGGTGCGCGCGAGCTGGCCGGAGGATTCTTTTCGGCGGTATTACGGCATGATGGGGTGCGGGCGGAATTTTTACGTCTATGTGTATATGCCGGAAAAGACGGTGTTTGCAACGACCCCGCAGAGCATGCTGTTCGCGCTGATTTTCTATGCCGTCGTCCTCGCGTTCGCCAAGGCGGTTCGCTTTCGGACGGCGCAGAGCTATCAGGAGCGGCAGTATCGCGTGCAGAAGGAATACGCGGAGAAGCTGCGCGCCGCGAACGCCGAGCTGAGCGCCGCCGTGGATCAGGCGGATCGCGCCAACGCGGCCAAGACCAGCTTCCTTTCCCGCATGAGCCACGACATTCGAACGCCGCTGAACGGGATCATCGGTCTGCTGCAAATCGACGACGCGCACCCGAGCGACGTCGTGCTGCTGACCGCGAACCGGGAGAAGATGAAGGTGGCGGCCAACCATCTGCTCAGCCTCATCAACGATGTGCTGCAAATGAGCAAGCTGGAAAGCGGCGAAATCACGCTGGCGCACGAGCCGCTCGATTTGAACCGCCTTTTGCGCGATATTCTGACCATCGTGGAACAGCGCGCCGCCGAGGCGGGCGTTGCGCTTGAATATGACAGGCGGCAATTCGAGCGGATGAAGCCCGACTGCGTATACGGGAGCCCGCTGCACCTGCGGCAGGTGTTTTTGAACGTCTACGGCAACTGCATCAAATACAACAAGGTCGGCGGCAGCGTGACGACGCTTTGCCAGAACGTCGGCGAGCGGGATGGAATCGTCACCTATCGCTGGGTGATCCGCGACACGGGCATCGGCATGAGCCGGGCGTTTTTGGCGCACATCTTTGACCCGTTCGCGCAGGAGCACACCGACGCGCGGAGCGTCTATCACGGGACGGGGCTGGGCATGGCCATCGTCAAGAGCCTGATTGACAAGATGGGCGGCAGCATCGAGGTGAGCAGCCGGGAGGGCGAGGGTTCGGAATTTGTGATTACCCTGCCCTTTGAAATCGCCGAGGAATTGCCCGAACCGCAGCAGGCGGCATGGGGGACGGAGGCGGCGGATGTGCGCGGCCTGCGCATTCTGCTGGCCGAGGACAACGCGCTGAACGCCGAAATCGTCAAAAAGCTGCTGGAGGATCGCGGGGCGGAGGTCGAGGCCGCGTCGGACGGGCGGCAGGCGCTGGAGGCGTTTGAAAGCCACAAGCCGGGCACCTACGCCGCCATCCTGATGGATGTGATGATGCCCAACATGGACGGGCTCGACGCGACGCGGGCGATTCGCGCGCTGGATCGTGCGGACGCGAAGGTCATCCCCATCATCGCGATGACCGCCAACGCCTTTGAGGAGGACGCGCGCAAGTGCATGGAGGCGGGCATGAACGCGCATCTGCCCAAGCCGATTCGAATCGAGCGGCTCGTCGCCGTGATTGCGGGGTTCTGCGGCGCGCGTCAGGCCTGAGGGGTCAGACCGTAGAAAAAAAGCTATTCTCCCCCGAAGGGGGAGAATAGCCCTTTCCGCAAATGAAAGAATCGCTGAATTTTTTGATTTTGCTCAATTCTTGTAAAGCGACAGGGAAAGCGGCGATCAACGCGCCTTAGAAACCGCGCGCTTAATTTGCAGGAGCAGCATCACCATGCTCACGCCCAGCAGGATGTGGCCGATACCGGCGACGCCGGAGATCGCCGCGGTCATCCCGGCGGAAAGCTCCGTGCCCAGCACCTGCGGAATACCGCGGACGACGAGCATGACGGCGGTCATGTTCAGGCCGATGTGATAGGTCGTCAGCGCCCGCTTCGTCTTTGCGCCGGTGAAGGAAAAGCTCTTTTCCAGCAGAAGCAGCAGAAGGAAGAACACCATGCCCAGCAGGAAGTAGTGCGTGTGCACCACGCCGAGGGATGTTCTGGCGGTAAAGCCGTTGAACTTGGTGAACTCGCGGTAAAACACGCCGCCGACCATGGCGAGAAGAGCGTACAGCAGGGAAGCGTTCATGTAGCGTTTCATTTCCTTTTCCTCCTTGTATGAACGTGAATGTGTGATGTCGCTGATGTGTGCCGACGGATTATTTGCACTCCTTCTTCATCGCGAAGAAGCCGATCAGAACCGTCCACACGTAAGCGCAGGTCTTGGGGATCATCAGCATGCCGATCATCGGGATGGTGTCCGCCCAGAGCACGACCGGGATGTAGAAGCCGAAGCTGAGCACGATGGTCAGCCACATCCAGCGGAAGGCCGCGTCGTTATGTTCCTTCGCGCTGCGGTAGAACAGCACGATAATCAGCAGACCCAGCAGGGCGAAGGGGATGTTGCGGTAGATGCCCCAGGAGAGCGGAGAGGCGGCGCTGAGCCACTGGTTCTGCGGCATCATGCAGAGCACGACGCGAACGGCGGAGAGCAGGTAGATGGAGGCGGTCAGGCCGCTTTTGCCCTTGATCTGGTAGCGCTGCCGCCAGACGTAGTAGAGCAGCACATAGAAGACGGTCATGGTGACGGAGGTGATCCACTTGCCGAGGCCGAGCGGCACGGTGTAGTTTTCAAGGCCGGTGGTGCACAGCGCCAGCGCGCGGGGGATCAGGTGGAAGGAGTCGCCGGCGCCCAGCACGACGGCCATCAGACCGAACAGGCGGAACTGCTTGCTGCCCTTGCTTCCGCGGATCATCAGAATACCGATGGTGATGACGGACACCAGATAGACGGCGTCAAAGATGGTTTCGATAACAGCCTGCATGATAATTTCCTCTTTTCTGATTTTTTGTTTTTGCAATAATTGAGCAAAAAGCAAATTCTGCACAAAACGCGGGCGCGCAATGCGCGCCCCTACGGGTACGCGGTTGCTTTTTCGCAACGTTGTAGGGGCGCGCATTGCGCGCCCGTTATAAGAATTTGCGCAAAATTTCGGATTTGCTCATTTACTGTTTTTGTATGAATGATTATCTCCGGCGGGCGGCGGATACCGCCTTGCCGAAGTTCATGCCGAACAGCAGCGTATGGCCTTTGACCTTCACATGGAAACGTCCTTTGTGAACGATGTTCAGTTTGCGGCTAAGAAAATGCCCGCAGAGGGCTTGAGGATTCAATAAAGCGTTCTGCGGACGATCTCCAGCACCGCTGAGGGGTCATAGTCCTGCCGAAGCAGAGCGGAGAGCGTCAGGGAAAACAGCACGTCGGCGAATTTTTCCGGGGTGAACTGATCCGTAAAAGCGTCGGGCCGGATTTTTTCATCCTGCCTGAGCACGTCGCACAGCCCGGAAAGAATGTGATGCCAGGTTTTCTGCATGCGCCGCTTTCCGTCGGGTTTCTCTTTTCCCATGAAGCCGAGGGAATGGAGGGTGAAGAAGCCGGGGTATTGCTCGCCGCCGTAGGCCATGCGCTCGTAAATCCACGTCACGCAAACCTGAACGTCGCGGAACACGGCGTCGTTATCCGGGCGGTGAAAGATTTCGCACCAGACGCTTTCCACCGTAGCGCCGACCAAATCCGATTTCGAATCAAAGTAGTTGTAAATCGAACCGACCGACACCCCGCAGGCCGCCGCGACCGAGCGGATGCTGATCGCCGACCAGCCCTGCTGCCGGATCATCTCGCGGCTGGTTTTCAGAATCTCCTCTTTAGAGGTCACGATTGTATTCATTGGGGCACCTCAATATGAACAATGTTCACTATCATTATACACAAAGTCTTCCCGATGTCAACAGGGAAAATCAATTTTTTGAAAAAAGGTGAAAAGGTCGGCTCCGTGCGAAGCCGACCTTTCAAAAAACATATATGGGAACAGGAAAAATGCGCCGTCTTACGCCGGGGCTTTCGGCAGCTCGGCCGTCCTTTCGGCCGAGCCCTGCGCGATATGCAGCGTGAAGGTGAAGCAGCTTCCCTGCCCGGGCTCGCTGGTGACGCTCATTTCCTCGCCGAGGTGCTTCATAATTTCGTAAGCGATGGCGAGGCCGAGGCCGGTGCCCTTGCTGTGGTGGGATTTATCGACCTTATAGAAGCGGTCGAACACGTGGGGCAGATCCGCCGCGGGGATGCCCACGCCGGTGTCGCGGACGCGGACGCGGACAACGTCGCCCTCCGCGCAGGCGCTCAGCGTGACGACGCCGCCCTCCGGCGTATACTTGAAGGCGTTATCCAGCAGCACGATGAGCACCTGCTGGGTGCGATCCGGATTGCCCCAAACGCTCGGCAGGTCTTCCGGCACGTCGTAGACGAAGGTCTGCTGATAGTCCTCGGCGTAGGCGGAATAGGTTTCGTGGATGAGGTTGAATAGCGGGAGCGGGGCAAAGACGCTTCGGGAGAGCGAGGCCGTGCCGCTTTGCAGGCGGGAGAGCTCCAGCATGTCGTTGACCAGCCGCGACAGGCGCATGGTTTCGCGCAGCACGACGTCATAAATCTGCTGCCGCTGTTCCTCGGTCTTCACCAGACCGTCGCGCAGCGGCTCGATCAGCGCGCGCATGGCGGTCAGCGGCGTGCGCAGCTCGTGGGAGACGTTGGCGACGTAATCGCGGCGGGTCTGCTCCAGCCGCTCGGCGCTGGTCACGTCGGAAACGATGCCGACGCAGCCGGTCACCTCGCCGCTTTGCAGCAGCAGCGGCGAAACGGAGATATGCAGCGCGACGTCGCCTTGCCAAACCGTCTTTTTGACGGCCTGCGCGGAGGAGAGCGCCTGATCGAACATGGCGAACACATCCGGCGCGGCGGCGCGCACATTGTCATCGGTGGATTGAAGGTTCAGCAGGCCGTAGACGGCGGGGTTAATCAGCGTGGTCGCGCCCTTCGCGTCCACGGCGATGATGCCTTCGGAAAGGCCGTTAATCAGGCTTTGCAGCCGGTTGCGCTCCATTTGCAGCGAGGAGATGGTGCTGCCCAGCTCGCTGGAAAGGTAGTTGAGCGCGCGCCCCAATTCGCCGTATTCGTCGTTGGAGCCGTCCTCCGCGCGGGCGGTCAGGTCGCCGCCGGCCATCGTCAGGGCGACGGTGCGCATGCGCGTGATCGGCCGCACCATGCGGGAGGCGAAAAACAGGACGACCGGGAGCATCAGCAGCCCGACCAGCAGCAGCGAGAGCGCCAGCGTGTTGGTGAGCGCCTGCATGCCGCCCATGATCTCGGTCATGGATTGCGCCATGAACACCGCGCCGATGACCTCGTCCATGAATGTGATCGGAACGGCGACGACGACGAGGTTGCCGTTCATCACCTCTTCGGTGGAATCGGTCTCGGGCGCTTTGGCGCTGCCCTCGCTCAGGCCGTTCATCACGCTGGATGACCAGGCGGATTTGCGATGGCTCGCGCCGTCGGAGACGGTCAGATCCTCCATGCTGCCCACGTGCGTGGCGACCTCGCCGGAGAGCACCTGCGGCAGCATGGATTCGCTGAGCTTGGCGGGCAGGCGGCCGACGCGCCGCCCCTCGATCTGCTGGGTGCGGATGAGCGTGTCGCCGCTCGCGTCCACCACCCAGACCGTCGCCTCCCACTGGGAGGTGCTGCGGCCGATGAGCGGCACGAGGTAGGTGGAGGAAAGCTCGCCGCGCAGCGTGCTCTCGATATACCCGGCGATGATCTGCCCCTTGGGGATCAGGTCGCTGATCTTATTGCTGGCGAAAATCTGCGGCGAAACGACCGTGTAAATGCCGGTAATCAGCAGCGCGAAGAGGATCACCGTGCCATAGACCAGCACCAGCACGCGCCGAAAGGAGGCACTGTGCCGTTTCGGCCTGCCCGCCGTCATGTTTCGGCCTCGAACTTATAGCCCACGCCGTAGACGGTGATGATATCCCATTTCTGCCCCATCTCCTCGCAGGTGAGCTTTTGGCGCAGGCGCTTGATGTGGGTATCGACCGTGCGCGTGTCGCCGAAGAAATCATACCCCCAGATGCGGGAGAGGATCTGCTCGCGGTCGAACACGCGGCCGGGGTGGCTGGCCAGCAGATACAGCAGCTCCACCTCGCGCGGGGTGCAGGCGACGCTCTGCCCGGCGAGCTTGACGCTGTAACGCTCGGGCTGGATTTCCAGCGAACCGTAGGTCAGCGTGGTCAGCTTTTCATCCTGCGCGGTATCCGGCGCGGCGCAGGTGCGGCGCAGAACGGCCTTGATGCGGGAGACGACCTCGCGCGGGCTGAACGGCTTGACGATGTAATCGTCCGCGCCCATTTCGAGCCCCAAAATGCGGTCGATTTCCTCGCCGCGGGCGGTCAGCATGATGATGGGGAGCTGGCTGTCCTTGCGGACGGCCTGACAGACCTCCATGCCGGTCATGCCGGGCATCATCTGATCCAGCAGCATCAGATCGTAATGCTCCTTCTTAATCATGTCCAGCGCCTGCCTGCCGTCGTAGGCGGAGTCGTGCAGAAAATCCTCGTTATCCAGATAGAGGGAGAGAGACTGATGAACGATGGGATCATCGTCGCAAATCAGAATGCGTATCGTTTTGCTCATGGCGATCACCTCGGAGAAAATATCATCACGATTCTAACCGAAAGCTGTGGCGGCAATGTGAACGGAGGGAAACGAAGAAGAAAACCGCGCGGAGCGCGCATTTCCCTTAAAGCACGGGCAAAACGGCCAGACGGATCGCCGCCTCGGCATACGGCACGAGCTCCGCGTCGAAGGCCAGCGCGATGTTCGCGTCGCTCAGGACGATCGGCGGCTGGTCGCAGCTTGCGGCGCGCATGCCCCAGCGCGGCAGCGGCGTCACGCGGGCGGAGAGCGCGACGGAACCGTCCATGCGCTCGATCACGCGGATTTCCTCCGCGCCGACGAGGGCGACGGCAAAATCCATGCCCGCGCTGAGCACGTCGTCGTGCGCGACGGTTTTCGGCGCATAGACGAAGCGGATCGGGCCGCGGGCGACGCTCACCGCCTGATGGAACGCGGGCAGCTTGCGGACGGCCATCGGCAGCGTCAGCAGAAGCTCGTCGCCATCCTGCCAGTCGCGGTTGAGGGTGACAAAGCCGCCCGCCTGCGCGGGGAGGATGTCGCCGTCCGCAGCGACGGTCGCGCCGTTGGCCCATTCGGGGATGCGCAGGTGAATCGGGAACGCGGCTTTTTTGTCGGTGTGCACCGTGATGCGGACGCTGCCGCCCGCCGGGTATTCGCCGGAAACATCGACGCGAACGGACGCATCGGAGAGACGGTAGCGCACCGAGCACGGCGCGTAGCCCATCGCGCAGAGGCCGTCGTCGCGGGAGACCATCCACTGGCTCTGCACAAAGCGCGGCCACGCGCTCAGCAGCGCGCAGAGCGCGTCGCCATCCTCGAGGCCGAACAGCCCCGCGTCCTCGCCGCTCAGCGGGAAGCGCGCCGCGCGGGAGAGCATCGCCTGATTGGCCTGCTGCATCGGCTGAACGCCGCGCCCATCCGGGGCGAAGGCCGCGTCAACGGTGTTGTACATCAGCGTTTCGAGCTGATCCGCGCCGAATTCGCCGCCGGGGCAGGCGAGCAGCGTCTCCAGCGACGCGGCCAGTTCGCAGGCGCTCACGACGGAAACGCCGCGGCTCGGGTGCGTGCCGCCCAGCAGGGGATCGGCCGTCACGCCGCCGCCCGCCGCGCCGTGCGCCTTGTTGAGCCGCGCAAGCCCCGCTTCCGGCGCGGAGAGGTGCTTGCCCGAGCCGGTCAGCACGCCGCACAGCGCGCTGGCGCGCAGACCCTCGCACAGGTTCGCGCCGGAGGCGCTGCGCAGCAGATGGTGGGTGTAGCCGGATTCGTCCTCATGCGCGAGCGCGTCGAGCAGCTCCCGCGCGGTGAAGGAGCGGGAGATCGGCGTGCGATAGGGGAAGGCATGGAAGAGCGAGGTGTAATCCGCGCCCTGGCTGACGAGCATCATCAGCACGGAGAGAATCGCCTTCTGTCCGGTGACGTTGTAGAGCAGGACGCCCGCTTCCAGCGTATCGGCGGTGTGCATCGCGTCCTCCGCAGAGAGGGCGCACACGCGCAGGGTATCGTGCAGATATTTCATGTAGCGCAGCATGAAGGTCAGGAACTGCTTGTCGCCGCTCATCGAGTAGGCGGCGCAGAGCGCGCGAAGCATGCGTCCGCGCGCGGCGAAGGTCTCGCCCGGCGCGCCGAACGAACCATCCTCGCGCTGGCGCTCGACCACGCGGCCGCACAGGCGGAGCGCCTCGCGGCGCAATTCCTCGTCGCCGAGCTGCGCGCCGGTCAGCAGCATGGCTTCCAGCAGCTCGGGCGCGTGCATGCCGCCGCCCAGCGGGCCGCCGAACCACGCGCTCTGCTCCCCGGCCTCGGGGAAGACGGACGCGCAGCGGGAGAGCAGGCCGCCGCGCAGGGCCAAGAGGCGGTCGCGCGTCGCGCCCTGCGCGGAAACCGCGCCGACGGGCAGCGGGGCGAAACGACCCGGCGCGAGCGGCGCACGGGCAAAAAAGGTGCGTGTCAACATAAAAATATCCTCCGATATCAAAATTCTCAAAGAAACCGCGGGGAAACCCGTGGCGGGAAAAAACCTACATATAGTTTAACGCCGCGCGCGCCCTGCGTCAACAGCGGAAAACGGGCAAACGATTGACTTTTCTGAAAAAATGCTCAGATTGATTGCTTCAAAAGTGTTGAAATTGATGGGGAAATGGGGTACAATCGAAGAAAAAAGAAATACGGAGAGGAGCTTTTTTGATGAGCGATACCGCAAAGAAGCAAGTCCGCAAGCTTAAAATCATAGAGGATGACCCCAATCTTTCCGCGTTTGAGAGCGATTTGAACGAGCGCGTGCGCCATTTCAAGCAGCGCAAAAAGGAGCTGCTCGCGCCGGGGCAGACGCTGACGGAGTTCGCCAGCGGCCACCTGTATTACGGTTTCCACAAGGTCAAGGGCGGCTGGGTTTACCGCGAGTGGGCGCCGGGTGCGACGGCCATGCACCTGATCGGCGAGTTTAACAACTGGGACAGAACAAGCCACCCGATGAAGGCGGTGGGCGACGGCAACTGGGAGATTATGATCCCCGGCGTCCGCACCCTCAGGCACCGCAGCAAGGTGAAGGTTGCCGTCACCAGCGCGCGCGGCACGGAAGACCGCATCCCGCTCTACGCCACCTACGTCGTGCAGGATGAAAAGACGCACAATTTCAGCGCCGCCATCTGGAACCCGCGCAAGGAATTCGCGTGGACGGACGGCAAATTCAGGCCGAAGAAGAACGTGCCGCCGCTGATTTACGAGGCGCACGTCGGCATGGCGACCGAGGAAGAGCGCGTGGGCACGTATCTGGAGTTCATGCGCGACATTCTGCCCCGCATCAAGAAGGACGGCTACAACACCGTGCAGCTCATGGCCGTGATGGAGCATCCGTATTATGCGTCGTTCGGCTATCAGGTCAGCAATTTCTTCGCGGCCTCCTCGTGGTACGGCACGCCGGACGACCTCAAGGCGCTGATTAACGAGGCGCACGCGATGGGGCTGAGCGTCCTGCTCGATCTGGTGCACTCCCACGCGGTCAAGAATACCGCCGAGGGCATCAACGGCTTTGACGGGCGCGACGATCAATTCTTCAAGGACGGCGGCGCGGGCGATCACCCGGCGTGGGGCAGCAAGGTGTTTGACTACGGCAAGAACGGCGTGGTGCACTTTTTGCTCTCCAACGTGCGCTTCTGGCTGGAGGAATACCATTTCGACGGCTTCCGCTTTGACGGCGTGACCAGCATGATCTATCTGGATCACGGGCTGGGCAGCGCGTTCACCGATTACCGGCAGTATTTCTCCATGAACACGGACGTGCAGGCCGTCGCCTATTTGCAGCTCGCGGCGGAGCTGACGCACGAATTCAAGCGCGGCGCGCTCTGCGTGGCCGAGGAGATGAGCGGCATGCCGGGCATGTGCCTGCCGGTCAAGGACGGCGGCATCGGGTTTGATTACCGCCTGAGCATGGGTCTGCCGGATTTCTTCATCAAGACCATCAAGGAGAAGCAGGACGGGCAATGGAACATCGGCCGCCTGTATTACGAGCTGATTTCCCGCCGCCCCGGCGAAAAGAACATCGCCTACTGCGAGAGCCACGATCAGGCGCTCGTGGGCGACAAGACGCTGATGTTCCGCCTGGCCGACAAGGAAATGTACTGGGGCATGAACCGCGGCTATGAAAACATGGTCGTCGAGCGCGCCGTCGCCCTGCACAAGATGATCCGGCTGGTGACGATCGCGGCGGGCGGCGAAGGCTATCTCAACTTCATGGGCAACGAGTTCGGCCATCCGGAATGGATTGATTTCCCGCGCGAGGGCAACGGCTGGAGCTTCGCCCACGCGCGCAGGCTGTGGAGCCTCGCGGAGAACGGCTATCTGCGCTACGAGCTGCTGGGCAACTTCGACAAGGCCATGATTGCGCTGATCCGCAAATACGACGTGCTGGAGGGCGGCATGCCGCGCTGCCTGCGCCAGCACGAGGACGATCAGATTCTCGCCTTTGAGAAGAAGGGCTGCGTCTTCGTGTTCAACTTCCACCCGACGCGCTCGCAGACGGGGCTGTTTGTGCCCGTGCCGGAAAAGGGCGACTATCAGGTGATCCTCTCCACGGACGACAAGACGTTCGGCGGCTACCAGAACATCGACAAATCCGTTGTCTACCATACGTGGGCGCACGATCCGCAGATGGGCGACGGCTTTGTGATCTACCTGCCTGCGCGCACGGCGGTTGTGCTGCGCAAAATTGATAAATAATTATAAAATTTTGTTCATAAAACCATCCGTTTTCGTCATGGACGGATGGTTTCTTTTTTTCGTTTCACACAGACGAGATGTGTTAGGAAAGGCAAAATGAAGAAAAAGAGAAGAAGCGAAATGGAATAATCCATTTTATTAATAAAATGGAAATTTGACGGCACGGTAAAGCGTGATATAATTATTGACAGCGTTTTTATGAACGAAAAAAAGAACGATTCTTGCGTGCGTAAAGAAAAATTTTCAAAGGAAAAGGGAGCGAAAAAAATGAGCAGGATGGGAAAAAAAGGTGTTTGGATCTGCGTGATGCTGGTTGCGATGCTGCTAACATTATGCGGGGGGGTGCGTTCCGGCCTATGCGGCGGGAACGGTGACGCGCACCACGGAAATGGATTTGACGACGATGACGACGACAGCGGATCATCTGTCGAACGAAGGCTGGAAGTGGGAACCGACGGCGGATGGCGGCACGCTGACGCTTCGCGGTTTTTATATGAAGGCAGATCATGCAACGCCGTACCCGCATGCTTTAATTCAAGGCAAGGGCAACGTCGTCATTGTGCTTGAAGGAGAAAATGTTATCGAAACGACATCGAGCTGGTATTGGCCTTTGCTGAGCGGAGATGGAAAAACTGTGAACTGGACGATCCGGGAAGGCGAAAAGGGGAGCAGCCTGAAGTTTAAGATGCCGGAAAGCACGGCAAAAAACCACCTTCCTTATGGCATGGCGGGAGAAAAGGTGACGATTGAGTCCGGAACCATTCGCGCGAAGATGATATTGTCCATGTCGGATTCCTTTGAAATGACGGGCGGCACGGTGATTATCGATGGAACCAGAAGCGGCGCCGCGATTGAAACGATGAAGGACGATGCGATTCTCACCGGAGGAAAACTGAAAATCACGGGAGGCGGTTACGGCATTAGTGCGAGATGCATGGATAATTGGCCCCCTGAGAAGAGAAAAATCGTCATAGATGGTGCGGACGTTGAAATCAAGTCGGATGTATGTGCACTGATTGGAAACCCGATTTTGTATTTAAATGGCAATTTGAATATCAGCGGCGGAACGCGCGCCGCAAGTTCCCCGATTCAAACGACGATCAATGGAACCGGCAACAAAGCGGACGGAAGCGAAAATGTATCTTACGACCCGAACAAAAACAACGGATTTACATCGTTTGAGGCGAAGCACACCCATGTCGCGCAGGCCGATAAGTGGGGGAGCGACGATTCGATGCATTGGCTGCTCTGCGAATGTGGAAAGGTCATGGATGCGCAGACTCAGACGCATCAATACACCGAAGAACATGACGAATTGGAGCACTGGCAAGGCTGCATCTGCGGCAGAAAAAAGAATGTTGAGCCGCATCGCTTTGGAGAGTGGGTTGAGGCCAGAAAACCGACGCGGACGGAAAGCGGCCTGAGAACGCGCAGATGCAGCGTATGCGGCTTTAACGAAGAAGAGAAAATTCCTGCCGTCAATTTGCCGCAGACGGGAGATTCGACGCATCCGGGACAATATGCGTTGCTGCTGGCGTTCTGCGGCCTGACGCTGACGCTTCTGCGACGCAGACGGACGAATTATTGAACGTAAACAAGGATTGACAAACGCTTCCCGGCGTGGCAAACTAAGGATAACGTGCAGCCTCCTCGGCCTCGTCGGGGAGGCTGCTTCTATCCGGCAGAGCAAAAGGAGCGGAAAACATGGGCGAGCAGAGACATTATCGAAGACCGTCGCAGCATAAACGCAGGCCGCCTCAGACCGTCATGCCCTGCGGGCCTGAAGATACGCCTGAGCGTCAGAGCGAACACAGGGCGGAGACGGAGAAACAGCCGCCCCGACAGCCGCGCAAAAGGCTGGTGCAGAAGCCGACCCCCAAGCCGCGGCAAAACCCGCCTGAGCAATGGGCGAAATGGCGCGGACAGGCGCTGGATTCGGCGAAGCAATGCGCGAAACGCGGCGCAAAGCGAGCCGAGCGCGGTCTGCTTCAGGCGCAGCTTGCGGTGACGCGCGCCAAACGCAGAGCGGAGCGGCGGAAACAGAAAAAGCAGGCGGAGCAGGACAGCTATCTCGGCGCGTTTTCCGTCGGCGGGCGGAAGGGGCGGAAAACGCGCCGCCTGAACCCGCGCTACGCGGTGATGGCCGGCCTTTTCTGCGTGGCGATCTGGAGCGCGGCGCAGTTGGTCGGCTTTGGGGCGCGCTATGTGCAGACGAGGCGGCTTGAAAAGCAGCTTTCCGCGATGCACAGCGAGGCCTTTGCGGTATACGGGCAGGAGACGCAGGCGGAGGACATGCTGGAGGAAACGCCCGCGGAAACGGCGACGCCCATGCCGACCGAAGCGCCCGCGCCGACCGAAGCCCCCGCGCAGGAGGCGCGGCAGACGGTCACGCCCGTGCCGGAAACCGTCAAAACCACGCAATATCAGCGCATGGGCGGCACGCCGCTTGCGCAGATGGAGGCGCTGCACGCGCAGAACACGGATCTGGTCGCGTGGCTCACGATTGACAACGTGCTCGACCTGCCCGTGGTCTATCGCGACAACAGCTATTACCTCACCCACGATTTCGCGAAGAACAAATCGACGGCGGGCACGATCTTCCTTGACGAAAACCACCCGATGACGGAAAAGACGCAGAACCTGCTGCTGCACGGCCACAACATGAAGGACGGCACGATGTTCGGCAGGCTGACGCAGTACGAAAAGAGCATCGACTACCTGAAGGCGCATCCGTTCGTCGATTTCAGCACGCTTTGGCATCAGGAGCGATACGTCATCTTTGCGGTGGTGGACGTTTCGCTGGATACGAGCAGCGAGAATTTTCTGGATTACTTCGCGCATCCCCGGTTTTCCAGCGACGCGGAATTTGCCAGCTACATCCGCCGCGCGGAGCTGGCCTCGATGTACGCCATACCGATGGATGTGAAGCCGTCCGACGCGCTGCTGACGCTCTCCACTTGTCTGGAGGAAAACCGGCTGGTCGTCATCGCCCGGCGGCAGCGCGACGGGGAGAGCAAGGCCAGCCTGCGGGAGACCGTCAACATGGCGGTGCGCCAGTGACCGCGTGAAAGGAGCAAACACATGGAAAACGGGATTCGATTTGACCTTGAATATGAAACGATGCCGTGGCATCGCGTGGACGCGGTGGTTTTTGACATCGGCAACATTTTGATTCGATACGCGCCGAAGGACTTTTTGGAGCAGCTCTTCCCCGGCGACGCGCAGAAGCAGCAGGACATGCTCGCGCGCGTCTACAAGGGGCCGTATTGGGAGCGGTTTGACCGGGGCGAGATGGAATACGCCGAGGCGGCGCGCAGGCTGGCCGGGCAGTTCGGCGGGGACGAGGCGGAATACATGCGCGCGCTCACCGGCTGGATCGAGCTGAAAACGCCGATTGACGAGGGATTCCGCGCCGCGCAGCGCTGCCGCCGGGCGGGCAAGCGGCTCTATCTGCTGAGCAACTACCCGCGCGAGGGCTATCAGCGGATGCGCGAAAAATTTGCGGATCGCTTCGGCGAGCTGTTTGACGGCGGCGTGATTTCCTACGCATGCCATCTGGTCAAGCCGGAAAAGGCGATTTATGAGAAGCTGATTGCGGACTGCGGCCTCGATCCGGCGCATACGCTGTTTATCGACGACACCCTGCCCAATGTGGAGGCCGCGATGAAAATGGGAATCAACGGCTTTCACATGCATGAAAAAGGCATGATGGATCGTTTCTTTCTGTGAGAAACGTTTCGGATGGAGGAAAAACCATGAATAACAAGCCCCTAGCCGGTCTGGCGCTCGTCATCCTGCTGGCCATGCCCCTTTCGGCGCTGGCCGAGGCGACGGCGGGCGAGGCCGTGTGGACGCCGCCGGTCGTGACGGCGGAGGAGATGGAAGCGGCGCGCCTTGGAGAGCGGATTGTGATGCGCGGACAGGAGGGCGACGACGTTCGGCTCGTGCAGCAGCGACTCTATGATCTTGGCTATCTCTCCGGCAGCGTGGACGGCAAATTCGGCTTGCAGACCCAGAAGGCCGTGCGCGCGTTCCAGCGGGCGCACAAGCTGGAAAAGATCGACGGCAAGGTTGGCCCGCAGACGATCGAGGCGCTTTTTGGCGAGGACGTGATCGCGCTGCCCACGCCGACCCCGGTTCCGACCCCCACGCCCGTGGCCACGCCGACCCCGACGGCCACGCCGGACGCGGCGCGCGCGCCGTTCGCCATGCGGGAGATGGATTTTATCATCGACGGGCAGAGCGCGCGGCTGATGGTCGGCCTGACCGACGCGGACGAGCTGCTCTATCCGCTCTGCGGGGTGATGGAGCGGCTGGCGTATGACGCCACTTATGACGGAAAGGGCGGTTGGCAGCTTGTGCAGCGCGAAACCGGCGCGCAGCTCGCCGTGATGGCGGGCGAAAGCGAAGGCCTGTGTGAAAACGCGCTGGCGATTGTGGACGGCGTGGTCCTGCTCTCCGACGAGAACCAGCGCGTGTACGCCTACGCGGGCGAGGCCTATCTGAACGCCGCCATGCTTGAAAAACTGGGCGTGAGCGTGACGCTGCTGGGCGACGCGGCGACGATTGAAACCCGTTAAGCCGCCATCCAAATCTTTAGAATCTTGATTGAGGGGACTGTTAAGCTGACAACACCGATATTTCAAGAATAAAAATAAGTATTTTTGCCCGAAGGTTTCCAAAGGGGTTTTCGGTTGTTGCTGCCAGTGGCAGAAACAAACAATCGAAAACGGAAAGCCCTTTGGTGGGGCGATGGGGCAAAGCCCCATATCCAAAATGCTTAGATATTTGTTTCTTGAAATGTTCGGGTTGAGCTTGACAGCCCTTTTTTGTGAAGAAAAGGAAGAAACTGCACAAGGGCGTTGACAAAATGTTGCAAAATGTGATACACTGATACCCGAATTCAGCGCGGCCAGTCATCGCCCGCGCATCGGAGGAGAACGTATGGAAGAACCCGAAAAGATCGTCTCGCAGACGGAGCTTGACGACAAAGCGCAGAAGCTGGTGGAAGACAAGGACGCCGACAGCCGCCTGCGCGTGTATATTGGCCCGATGGAAAAGGCGCTGACGGCGGTGCTGCTGATCTGGGCCGCGTTTCAGGTTTGGGCGAACATGTTCGGCACGCTCGGCGCGGTCAAGCTGCGCACGGCGCACATCATGTTTCTGCTGCCGCTGGCCTTCACGCTGTATCCGACGTTCAAAAAGGAACGCCGCCGCCGCAGGTTCATGCCGGTTTGGGATATCGCCCTGATTGCCGCGGCGATTCTCAGCTACGGCTATCTGTTCCTGCGATACGACGCGGTGGCGCGAACGGGGCGGCTGAACGCGACGGACGTGTGGGTCGGCGTGGTCTGCCTGCTGGTCGCCTTTGAGGCGGCGCGGCGCGCGAGCGGCAATCTGGCCGTCATCGCGCTGGTCTTCCTGTCGTATTTCGCGGTCTGGGGTCAATACATCCCCGGCACGTTCGGCACGAGCGCCTTTACGCTCAAGCGCGTCATCAAGGCGCTGGTGTGGGATACCAACGGTATTCTCGGTACGGGCGCGGGCGTTTCCGCGACGTATATCTTCGTGTTCGTGCTCTTCGGCGCGTTTCTCAAATACAGCGGCTTTTCCCAGTTCATCAACGATATCGCGCTGACGCTGGTGGGGCAGACCCCCGGCGGCCCGGCGAAGGTGGCGGTGATCGCCTCCGCGCTGATGGGCATGATTAACGGCTCGGCCATCGCCAACGTGGCGACGACCGGCACGATCACCATTCCGCTGATGAAAAAAACGGGCTACAAGAAGGATTTCGCGGCGGCGGTCGAGGCGGTGGCCTCCACCGGCGGCCAGTTCACCCCGCCGATCATGGGCGCGGTCGGCTTTGTCATGGCGGAATTTATGTGCGTCAGCTACACGAAGGTGATGCTGGCGGCGGCGATTCCGGCGTTCCTGTATTACCTTTCCCTGCTCTACTCGGTGCACCTGGAGGCCAAGCGGCTCGGCCTTTCCGGCCTTGCGAAGGAGAACATCCCCAAGGCGGGCGAGGTGCTTCGGGCGCGCGGCCATCTGCTCATTCCGCTGATCGTGCTGCTGGCGCTGATGTTCACCGGCTATACGCCGCTGTTTGCCGCGATTGTCGCAATTTTTGTGACCATCCCCGTGTCGTTCCTCCGCAGGGAGACGCGCATGGATCTCAAGACCATCGTGCAGGCGACGGTGGAGGGCAGCCGCAGCGCCATCGGCGTGGGCATCAGCTGCATCATCATCGGCGTTATCATCGGCTCGGTCAACATGACCAGCCTCGGCCTGAACTTCGGCAACCTGATTCTGCGCGTGGTCGGCGACGGCCATCTGTTCCTCGGCGGCCTGATGGTGATGATTATGTCCATCATTCTGGGCATGGGCGTGCCGGGCGTGGCGGCCTATGTGATCGTGTACGTCGTGGCCGTGCCGGTGCTGCGCGGCGTCGGCGCGACGGAGATGGCGGCGAACATGTTCTGCCTGATTTACGCCTGCCTTTCCAACATCACCCCGCCGGTCGCGATGAGCAGCTATGTCGCCGCGGGCATTGCGGACAGCAACATGACCAAGACCTCGCTGATCGCCATGAAGCTGGGCGTCGCGGGCTTCATCCTGCCGTTCTTCTTCCTCAATAACCCGGTGCTGCTCTACGGCAGCACGGAGGGCGTGGCGCTCAGCGAAACCATCCGCGCTTTTGTGACGGCGACGCTCGGCGTGCTCGCGATTGCGGAGGGGCTTTCCGGCCTGCCGATGCAGAAATACAACGTCAGCGCGATGATGCTGCGCCTTGTGACCCGCGCGATGCTGGTCGCGGGCGGATTGCTCTTTGTCAACCCGACGCTTTTGACCGACGCGGCGGCGCTCGCGCTCATCGCGGCGGAGGTCGTGATCGACCGCGCGGTGCTCCCGAAGGTTCAGCGCCGGATGCCGCTGAAAGCCGCCGCGGGCGCGAACCGCTCCCATTGATCCCGACGCCGAAGGAAGCAATCGGCGTTCCCGATAAACAAAAGGCATGAAGGAGAATCCGACTATGAAAAAATGGCTTGCCGCCGCGCTCTGCACGGCCGCCGCGATGAGCGCCTCGAGCGCGCTTGCCGCGAACATCAACTTCGTCACCGCGGGCACGTCCTCCACGTTCTACCCGATCAGCGCGACCGTCTGCCAGCTGTGGAACGACAGCATCGAGGGCATGCGCGCGACCGCCACGCCCTCCGGCGGCGGCATTGACAACCTGAATCAGGCGCTGGACGGCGAGGCGCAGATCGGCATTGCCAACGCGAACCTCGTCTATCAGGCGCAGCAGGGCACGGACAGCTTTGAAGGCTATGCGAACGAAAACCTGCGCATTTTCGCGGGGCTGTATTACAACCCGAATCAGGTGGTCGTGACCCGCGACAGCGGCATCGAGACGCTGGAGGATCTGGTCGGCAAGCACATCTCCGTCGGCGCGGCCGGTTCGACGACCGTTGATGAGGCGACGGTGCATCTCGCGCTGCTGGGCAAGACGCTCGATGACCTCAAGGCCGAATACATGGGCACGAGCGAATCCGCCGACGCGATCAGCAACAAGCAGCTCGACGGCGTTTGGGTCATGGCGGGCACGCCGAACGCGGCCGTCACCCAGATTATGACCACCACCGACGCGAAGATTCTGCCGATTCCCGCGGAGACCGTCGAGGCGCTCAAGGAGAATTATCCGTGGTACGCGAGCTATACCATCCCGGCCGGAACCTATGCGGGGCAGGACGAGGATGTGCCGACTTCCGCGGTCAAGCTCACCCTGTTCGTCACCGCCGATGTGGACGAGGAGACCGTCTACCAGATGACCAAGACCTTCTGGGAGAACTGGGATATGCTCACCCAGACGCATGCCGCGCTGAGGAAGGCCAGCCTTGAGGAGGCCTGCACCGATCTGGCGGGCGTGCCGATTCACGAGGGCGCGGCGCGCTACTATCGGGAAGTCGGCGTGCTGGAGTGACACTGTTCCGATGGGACAATCCGCCTCTCCTTGGAAAAAGGAGGGACTCAGACTGTAGACAAAAAGCTATTCTCCCCCCGAAGGGGGGAGAATAGCCCTTT
>ERZ827168.191-NODE-191-length-106370-cov-6.404270_pt1 | contig 106370 bp, 95 predicted proteins | sample MGYA00519868_ERZ827168 | MGnify/ENA primary metagenome ERZ827168 (study PRJEB31778, sample SAMEA3449271) | human gut metagenome | biome: human gut; feature: human-associated habitat; material: faeces | place: United Kingdom | collected 2010/2012 ... | reverse complement strand
AGGCGCTGTGAGCATTGCCGACGCCGACAATCTGAACTACATGCTGACCCTGCCGGTGGAGGATGCCGGTAAGATCGACGGTGCCGCCTCCCTCAGCCACATGATGAACGCCAACACCTTCACCTGCGGCGCCTTCCACGTCACCAGCAAGGACGATGTGGAGACCGTTGCCAGCGACCTGCGGGATGCCATCCAGTCTAAGCAGTGGATGTGCGGCTTCCCTGACAAGCTGGTGATCTTCACCTACGATCAGTATGTGGTGTCTCTGTACGGCGACGAGGAGTTGGTGAACACCTTCCGCGACAAGTTCACCGCCACCTATTCCGACAGCACCATCGCTTATGACGAGGCGATCCTGTAACGTTTCCGCTTTTCTCACAGCGTCCGCACCGAATCGTGCGGACGCTGTGAAATTCAATTTTGGAGTTGCCCTATGCTGTTTTCCAGTATTCCGTTTCTCTATACCTTTTTACCCTGCGTCCTGATCCTGTACTTTCTGGTCCCCGGCTGGCTGAAAAATACAGTGCTGCTGCTCAGCAGTCTGTTTTTCTATGCCTGGGGTGAGCCCCGGTTCGTGGTATTCATGGTCATTGCCATCGTACAGGGTTATGTATTCGGCCTGCTGGCCGAAAAATTCCGCGACCGGCCCAAGCAGGCGAAGCTGTGCCTGTGGGCCTCCGCCGTTGTCAGTCTGGGGCTGCTGTGCTACTGCAAATATGCCGACTTTTTCATCAGCGGCTTCAACACCCTCACCGGGCTGTCCCTCCCGCTGCTCCATGTGGCCCTGCCCATCGGCATCAGCTTTTACACCTTCCAAATTCTGAGCTACGTCATCGACGTATACCGGGGCGATGTGACTGCCCAGCGGAATCTCATTGACCTTGCCGCGTATGTGGCCATGTTCCCCCAGCTCATCGCCGGGCCCATCGTCCGGTACGCGGATATCGCCCCCCAGCTGAAGCATCGCACCCACACGCTGGCCGATGCCGCCTACGGCGCCCGCCGCTTCATCCTTGGCCTTTCCAAAAAGGTACTGCTGGCCAATGTCCTCTATGAACTGATCTCCGCCTACAAAAGCGCCGCGAACGTCTCCGTCCTGTTCGTCTGGCTTTACGCTGCAGCCTATGTGCTGCACCTTTACTTCGACTTTTCCGGTTACAGCGACATGGCCATCGGTCTGGGCCGTATCTTCGGGTTCCATTTTATAGAAAACTTCAACTATCCCTACATCTCCGCCAGCGTCACGGAGTTCTGGCGGCGGTGGCACATGAGCCTGGGCAGTTGGTTCCGGGACTATGTGTACATCCCGCTGGGCGGCAACCGGGTCTCCAAGGCCAAATGGTTCCGCAACATTTTCATTGTCTGGCTGCTGACGGGCCTGTGGCACGGTGCAGCATGGACCTTCATCCTGTGGGGACTGTTCTTCGCCGTGTTCCTGACGGCGGAAAAGCTCTGGTACGGCGAAGCTCTGGCCCAGACACGATTCCTGAAGCATCTCTATGTTCTGCTGCTGATCGCAGTCAGCTTCGTTATCTTTGATGCCGCCAGTGTGTCGGACGCCTTCCGTACCATCGGTTCCCTGTTCGGTCTGGGTGGGCTGCCCCGCTCCGACGCTCTGGCCCGCTATTATTTTGACAGCTACTCCGGCGTGTTCCTTGTAGCCATCGTGGGCGCCACGCCGCTGCCCGCCAAGATCGTCCGGCACTTCTCCGAGGATGGCCCCGGCAAAAAGATCATGTCCGTTGTGGAGCCTGTAGTGCTGCTGGCCCTGCTGGCGGTGGTCACCGCCTATCTGGTGGACGGGTCCTTCAACCCGTTCCTGTATTTCCGCTTTTAAAGGAGGTCCCGCCATGTTTGAAAAATGGAAAAGCATCCTCACGGTGGGGCTCCTGTCCGCGTTTGTTCTGGGTTTTGGCATCTGGGCGGCGGTCAAGCCCGCCGATGCGCTCTCCACCAGTGAGCGCCGCCCGCTGGCCCAGATGCCGGAATTGTCCGCAAGCAGCTATCTCTCCGGCAAATTCATGTCCGGCTACGAGGATTACGCCACGGACCAGTTCCCTCTGCGGGAGCAGTTCCGCACCCTGAAAGCCCTGATGGGACTGTATGTGTTCGGCCAGAAGGACAACAACGGCGTCTATCTGGCAGACGGCTCCGCCGCCAAGCTGGAATATCCCCTGAATGAAGGCTCCGTCACCCACGCTGCCGACCGGTTCCGCTATCTCTACGAGACCCTCATGGCCGGGACCGACACCAAGGTCTACCTCTCCGTGATCCCCGACAAGAATTATTTTCTGGCGGAGGCCAACGGCTATCCCGCTCTGGACTATCAGGCCCTGACGGACGCTCTCCGGAAGCAGACGGAGTTCGCCGCGTATATCGACCTGTTCGGCACGCTGACCGCAGATGACTACTACCGCACCGATTCCCACTGGCGGCAGGAAAATCTGCTGACCACAGCGGATACGCTGGCCGCCGCCATGGGCGTCGCGCTGCCGGACAACCGCTATACAGAATGGACACTGGACCGGCCATATTACGGTGTGTATTACGGCTACGCCGCCCTGCCTATGGAGCCAGACCAGCTGACTTACCTCACCAGCGACCTTCTGGACGCCTGCACGGTGTACAATTACGAGACTGGTAAGACCGGGCCTATTTATGATCTGGCAAAAGGTGCCGGCAAGGACCCCTACGAGCTGTTCCTCTCCGGGTCCGTGTCGCTGCTGACCATTGAAAATCCCAATGCGGATACAGACCGGGAACTGGTGATCTTCCGGGACTCCTTCGGCAGCTCTCTGGCCCCTCTGCTGGTCCCCGGCTATGCCAAGGTGACGCTGGCGGACATCCGCTACCTCCCCAGCAGCCAGATGGGAAAGTACCTGACCTTCACCGATCAGGATGTGCTGTTCCTTTACAGCGCCCCGGTGCTGAACAACAGTGAAACTCTGAAATAAGCCGCAAAGCGTCTGCCGGAAATGGCAGGCGCTTTGGACTTTTCTACGGAAATAAGGCAGTTTCCTTTTTTATCTTGTACTTTTGAAAGAAATCATATATAATAATAGCCTGATAATTATGCTCCGGAAGTGCGCTCTGCGTCGGAGCAGCGGAAAGGAAGGTTATCCTATGCTGAAATTTCATTCGGAACAGGGCGAGATCTCCGTCTCCAGCGCTGTTTTTTCCAACATTACCGGCATGGCTGCCACCAACTGCTTCGGTGTGAAGGGCATGGCCTACCGCTCCATGACGGACGGTCTGGTCCATCTGCTGCGGCGGGAGGCCATGAGCAAGGGCGTCAACGTGATCTATAACGAGGACGAATCCATTTCCATTGAGCTCCACATCATCGTGGAAAACGGCGTCAACATTCCCGCAGTGTGCCGCTCCATCATGAACGAGGTACGCTACGTGGTGAATAAGAACACCGGTGCGGAGGTCCGCGCTGTGGATGTGTTCGTAGATTCCATGATCCTGTGAGGAGGACAGCAGAAGAATGAGTAAAGAAATCACCGGTGCGCTTTTCAAGCAGATGATCCTGCACGGGGCCGCCGCTATCACGGCCCAGAAGCAGGCCATCAACGATCTTAATGTATTCCCCGTGCCGGACGGTGACACGGGCACCAATATGTCCATGACCATCGCCACCGCTGCCGAGGCGCTGCGCAAGGCCGCTCCCGCCTCTGTGGGGCAGGCATCCTCCGTCACCGCCTCCGCTCTGCTTCAGGGTGCCCGGGGCAACTCCGGCGTCATCCTCTCCCTGCTGTTTCGGGGCCTTTCCAAGGCTCTGAAGGGCATGGAGACCGCTGATGCCGCCGCCTTCGCCGCCGCCATGCAGGAAGGTGTGGCCGCCGCTTATAAGGCCGTTATGAAGCCCGCCGAGGGCACGGTGCTGACGGTTTCCCGCCTCGCTGCCAAGCGGGCTGCGGACACTGCCGCCGAGGGTGCCGACGTGGAGACCACCTTAGCCGCTGCCATCGAGGAGGGCTATGACGCGCTGGCCCAGACCACGGACATGAACCCGGTACTGAAGAAGGCCGGCGTGGTAGACGCAGGCGGCAAGGGCTACCTGCTGATTCTGGAGGGTATGCTGGCGGAGCTCCGCGGCGAGCCCATTCCCGAAAATGCGGAGGAGCCTGAGACGCACAAGGAAAAGGCCGACTTCAACGCTATGGCGCAGGAGGAGATCACCTTCACCTTTGACACCGTGTACGTGGTGCGCAAGGCCCGGGAGGACATCGACCTCATGCCCCTGCGGGCTTACCTCAGCAGCATCGGCGACAGTCTGGTCATCGGTGAGGATGACGAGACCTTCAAGGTCCACGTCCATACCGACATTCCCGGCGCAGCCCTGACGGAATCCCAGAAATACGGCACGCTGGAGCTGGCGAAGATCGAGAATATGCGCTCTCAGGCCGACGCGCTGGCCGCCGGCCAGACCGCCCAGAGCACTGATGATCTGGACGCCATTGAGGAAGAACTGGAAAACGGAGAAAGCGGTCACAAGGTAGCCGCCCCCGAAAAGGCCGTAGGCTTCCTGGCCATCTGCGCCGGCGACGGCCTTGCCGCCGTGTTCCGGGATCTTGGCTGCGACGCCGTGGTTTCCGGCGGTCAGACCATGAACCCCTCCACGGAGAGTATTCTGGCCGGGATCGATCAGGTCCCCGCTGAGACCGTGTTTGTTCTGCCCAACAACGGCAACATCATTATGGCCGCTCAGCAGTGCCAGGGCCTGACGGAGAAAAACGTGGTGGTCATCCCCAGCAAGACTGTTCCCCAGGGCATCACCGCCATGATGAACGTAGACCCGGAGGCGGAGGTCGCATCTATTACGGAGGCCATGACTGAAGCGCTGTCCACCGTCACCACCTCTCAGATCACCTATGCCGCCCGGGACTCCGACTTCGACGGCTTTGAGATCCATCAGGGTGACTATCTGGCCTTGAAGGAGGGCAAGCTGTTCGGTACCGACACCCAGCTGGACGCTCTGCTGGAAAAGCTGGCAGAGGAAGGGAAGGACTCCTCCTTCATCTCCCTCTATTATGGTGAGGACGTCACTGAGGACGCCGCCCAAGCTGCCGGTGCCCGGTTCCAGGCCGTCTGTCCTGACGCGGAGATCAGCGTGCTCTCCGGCGGTCAGCCTGTATACTACTATATCATATCCTTTGAATAATCCATCAATTACAAACAGGGCAGTCCATCGGACTGCCCTGTTCTTGACAGAAGGAGACCATCATGCTGTTTTTGTGCTATCCCAAATGCTCCACCTGCCAGAAGGCCAAGGTCTGGCTGGAGGAACGGAGCATTTCCTATGATCTGCGGGACATCAAGCAGAACAACCCCACCGTTGAGGAGCTGACCGCGTGGTATCAGAAAAGTGGTTTGCCTCTGAAAAAGTTTTTCAACACCAGCGGTCTGCAATACAAGGCCCTCGGTCTGAAGGAGAAGCTGCCCGCCATGAGCGAGGCGGAGCAACTCGCTCTGCTGGCCACCGACGGGATGCTGGTGAAGCGCCCTCTGCTGGTGGGTGAGGACTTCGTTCTCACCGGCTTCCGCGCCACGGAATGGGAAGCGAGACTGGGATGATCCAGACGATCGACTTCGCCCCTCTGGACGGCATCACCAAAATCGTGTTTCGTCAGGTGTGGAGCCAGTTTTTCGGCGGCGTAAACCGCTATTTCATTCCCTTCTTCTCCCCTACCCCTCACCATCTGATGACGCCCAAGGATCTCCGGGAGGTGGGCTATATCCACAACGCCAATCTCCCCTCGGTGCCGCAGGTGATGACGAAAAGCGCCGACGATTTCCTCTGGGCCTGCGACGTCCTCAAGGACATGGGCTACACGGAGGTCAATCTGAATCTGGGCTGTCCCTCCGGCACCGTTACCGCCAAGGGCAAGGGCTCCGGGTTTCTGGCCCATCCGAACGAGCTGGCCGCCTTTTTCGATGAGGTGTTTTCCAAAAATCCACTGCCGGTATCCGTCAAGACCCGGCTGGGCTATGAGACGCCGGAGGAATTTGCCGCTCTGCTGGACCTCTACAACCGCTATCCCATCGCCTGTCTCACCGTCCACCCCCGTGTGCGGAAGGAAAAATACCGGGGGCCTGTCCATCTGGACGTATTTGCTGACGCACTGGCAAACAGCCGCAATCCTGTGTGCTACAACGGCGATCTGCGGACAGTGGGCGAGGTCCGTTCCTTGGAGGACCGATTCCCGGAGGTCACTCATGTGATGATCGGCCGGGGACTGGTGGCGGATCCGGCGCTGGCCCGGAAGCTCCGGGGCGGCAAGGGCACCGACCGGAAGGAATTGATAGATTTTCTGGCCGCCCTGTATCAGGGCTATACGGACTTCTATCAGGGGCAGGTCCCTACCGCCGCCCAGCGGATGCGGGAGGTGTGGTTCTACCTGATCCACCTGTTTGATGACGCGGAAAAGCTGAACAAGCAGCTTCGCCGGTTCCGCACTCCCGCGGAATACGAGCGGATTCAGGCGGAAATTCTGGCCTCCTGTCCGATTCGGTCGGACGTTCAGGGGGATCTGATCTGAGCATAAAACTTCATGCATGAGCAGCGCGCCAGGAACATGTACAAATGCCAGTGCGTGAAGTTTTGGTGCATCATTTCCGGTTGCCCCGCAGGGGCGAGGAAATGGCACATTTTTTATTTTTCTGTGCTTTTGCATAGCAAAAAACTTCTCCAGTCAAACTGGAGAAGTTTTTTGTTGAAATACCGTTATTTCAAATGAGCCTCCGCGGCGGTCAGGATGTTCTGCATGAGCATAGCCCGGGTCATGGGGCCAACGCCGCCGGGGACTGGTGTGATGTAGGATGCCTTCGGCTCCACGGCGGCAAAATCCACATCCCCGCAGAGCTTTCCGGCCTCGTTCCGGTTCATGGCCACGTCGATGACCACTGCACCGTCCTTCACCATGTCGACGGTAACGCAATTCACCTTTCCAACGGCGGATACTAAAATATCCGCCTGCCGGGTGATGTCCGCCAAATCCGGCGTTTTGGAATGGCACAGCGTCACGGTGCCGTCCGCCTGAGTCAGCAGCGCCGCCATGGGTTTGCCCACGATGTTGCTGCGGCCCAGCACCACGCACCGCTTTCCCACCGGGGAAATGCCATATTCCCGCAGCATTTCCATAACTCCCGCCGGGGTACAGGGCTGGAACACCGGATCGCCGATGTTCAGCCGCCCCACGTTGTAGGGATGGAAGCAGTCCACATCCTTTTCCGGGGCGATGGCGGCGATCACCGCCGCCTCCTCCAAGGGCTCGGGCAGGGGCAGCTGCACCAGAATACCGTCCACCGCCGGATCACGATTCAGTTTTTCAATGAGGTCCAGCAGTTCCCGCTGGGTGGTCTCCGTCGGAAGCCGGTAGGGAAAGCTGCGGATACCGCACTCTCCACAGTCCGCTTCCTTACCCCGGACATAGACCTGCGAGGCGGGGTCCTCCCCTACCAGCACCACCGCCAGCCCCGGCTGACGGGGCAGCTTGGCGGCTTTCTCCGCTACCTGGGCCTTTACCTTGGCCGCAAGGGCTTTTCCGTCAATTCTCGTTGCCATGCGTCTCTCCCTTTTCCGGTTTCTCCTGTGTTTCCGTATCCGGAACGGTCTCGGCGTCAGGGGACTCCACAGCCTCCGTCTCCAACGGGTCCGCCGCTTCTCCCTCCGTAGGCACTTCGTTCATAAGGGTCTCCGCCAACACGGCGTCCTCCGCTTCCGCAGCGGCCAGACGCGCCTTTTCCGCCGCCACCTGATGGACCCACAGGCTCTCCGGCGACCGCTTCTTGATGCGGATGTTATAGAACAGCATAAAGGCTGCCACCGCCACCATCACAATACTCAGCGCCTGAGACACCCGGATTCTCTGTCCAAACAGCTCCCAGTTGAAGAGGTACAGGCTGTCGGTCCGCAGGCCCTCGATCCAGCTGCGGCCCAGACCGTACCATAGGAAATAGAACCAGGTGTTCTCCCCGTCGAACCGGCGGCCCTTGGACACGATGAACAGGATCAGCAGCAGGCCGATCAGATTCCATAAGCTCTCATAGAAAAAGGTGGGATGGACCTCGATGCTGGTATACTGGCTGACCCACAGCTTCATCCGCCAGGGCAGGGTAGTCTCCCCGCCGAAAGCCTCCCGATTGATGAAATTGGCCCACCGGCCGATGATCTGGCCTAACAGCAGGCCCATCACCGCTACATCGCCCATGGCAAAAAACGGAAGCTTATGGCGCTTTGTGTAGACTAACGCTACCAATACACCTGCGATCACCGCGCCGTAAATAGCCAGTCCGCCGTCCCAGATCCGGAACATGGCACCCCAATCCAGGCTGCCGTCCGTATTCCGGTAAAGGTCCAGATAGAACAGAACATAATAAAACCGGGCGCCGATGATGCAGCAGGGCACCGCCCAGAGCACCATGTCCATAATGTTGTCCTCAGTCAGGCCATAGTGCTTGGCCTGCTTCATGCAGAGATACAGCCCCGCCAGCATGGCAAATGCCAGAATGATCCCGTACCAGTAGATCCCGTGGCCGATATGGATGGCCACCGGGTCAATGTTCAATTCCCAATCCCCGAACAGGCCGGGGAAGCTGATGGGCATGTTTTTCAGTGCGCTCACAACAGGTTCTTCCTTTCAGCGGCAAAGAGTTTACCCCGCCGCATATGTTTTCTGCAAGAGACCCAACGGGCCTTTTCGTCTCTTCCCAAAGACTTATTGTTTCGGCACGATCCGGCTGAGGACCATCCGTTCCGCCGTGACATTGGCCTTCAGGAACGCCGTAATGTCCTCCGGCGTGATAGATTCAAATACCTCCGGGAAGCGGAGGGGATCATAGCCGTGGAAATAGCCCTCCGTCAAGGTCACAGCGATGTTCTCAAAGGAGTTCAGTCCCCGGAGATTGGCGCCGAAGGATGCCTTGCGGATTCGCCGGAAGTAGTCTTCGTCCACGCCCTCCGCCGCGATGCGGGCAGCCTCCCGTAGGATGGCGTCGGTGACGGCATTGGCATCCTTACTGTCGCCGCCGGCGTAGAGATAGGCCACGCCGGGCATCATCTCAAAGGCACCGCCGAAGCTGGGGTTGATGAGGCCCTGCTCATAAAGCCGCTGATACAGCGCGCTGGATTCCCCCAGCAGAATATCGCTGGCCATGTCGCCCAGGATGGCGGCGCGCATATAATCGTTGCCCTCCGCTGCTGGGGCGCACTTGAAGCCCGCCAGGAACTGCGGTGCGGAGACCTCCATCTCCAGAACGGTCTCCTTCTCCGCCACGGTCTCCGGCTCCGTGCCGTAATCCCGCTCAATGATAGGGCCGCTGAGCTTGGGCAGCACCCGGTTGGCCAGATCGATCACATGGACCGGGTCCACGTCGCCCACCACCGTCAAAATCATGTTGGCCGGGGTATAAAATGCCTTATGGCAGTCATACAGCGTGTCCGCAGTGATTTCGGCAATGCTCTCCACTGTACCGGCAATGCTGGTGCGGGCCGCATGGCGATGATACATGGCGCGCAGCATCCGGGTGTAGATCTGCCAGTCGGGGTTGTCCTCGATCATGCGGATCTCCTGACCGATGATGCCCTGTTCCTTGTCCACGCTTGCCTGGGTAAAGTAAGGCTCCTGTACAAAGGACAACAGGATACCCAGGGATTCCTGGTAGTGATCTGAGCAGCTGAACAGATAACAGGTCTTGTCAAAGTCCGTGTAGGCATTGGCATCGGCACCGGTTTTCGCATACAGGGCAAAGGCATCACAGTCCTCGTTTTCAAACAGCTTGTGTTCCAGAAAATGGGCAATACCCTCCGGCACCACACAGATATCCGGATCCTGTGCAGTACGGAACCGGGTGTTGATGGAGCCGTACTTTGTGGCAAACAGCGCTTCAGTGGTGCTGAAGCCATCCATCTCGCAAATCAGAATATCCAGCCCGGATGGGTGGTGTACCAGCAGATACTGATCCCCGGTTCGGGGATTGGAAATGATCTCTTTTTGCATATTTACTCCCCTTCCCGTTGCTGCATCAGATATACAGTATCCAGCTGCAACGACTTTGCCGCATCCATCAGCCGCTGCCGCAGCTTCTGCCGATCCGCAAACATACTGCGGTAATACTCCGCCTCCTGCTGGGGCGTCCGATCCAGACCGCTGCAAAGCAGGTAGAAATACCAACCCACCCAGCCGGAAGGAGTATCCCCCGTGCCCCGAACGGAATTGACCAGACTCAGCAAAGCGCTGTCCATTTCCTCATCGGTGAAATCACCGGAGCGCAGAGCGTCCAGCTGCCGCAAAATCTCATCCCGGGCGGTCTCGTAATTGGCAAGCTCTACGCCGGAATCCACCAGCATGGTGCGCTTGGAATCGATATAATTGCTGGCGCAGTAGTAGCAAAGGCTCAGCTTTTCCCGCACGTTCAGAAACAGCTTGGAGGACACGGTGCCGCCGAACATGGCGTTCAGCAGCCGCATCAGGTGGATATCCTCCACATCGGTCTTGAAGCCCATGACCAGCTTGGACTGTCCCACATCCATCGGATCGATCACGGTTTTCGGCTCCGGCTTCAGGGGGCTTGCCGCCGTATAAGCAATCTGCTCCGGATGCCGGTCAATGGCGGCAAATGCTGTCCGGATCTGCTCTTTGACCTGGGGCAGAGGCGCTGCACTGACGGAATAGATCTCGATCTGCGCCGTTTCCAGCAGCCTTTTGTATGCGGCATAGGCGGTTTCGGCAGTCACAGCCTCCGCTGTTTCCCGGGTGCCATAAGAGGAGAGCATGGCGGGTTCACCGGCATACACGGTTTTCTGCGCCTGAAGCAGCGCATAGCCCCGCTTGTTGTTGATCTCCGCTTCTACTGCATCCAGCAGTTCCTTCTTCCTGGAGCGGAAGACCTCCTCACCGAAGGCATTCCCTTCCAGGTTCGGGTCAAATACGCAGTTCAGCAGGATCCGAACTGCTTCTCCGGTAATATCCTCCCCTTCCAGAGCGAATCGGTTGTCAATGGCGCTGACGGAAACGGAGAGAATTTGCAGATCCCCCCGTCTTGCAATGTCTACGCCGATATTTGCACCGTACAGCTCATTGAGCCGGGCAGTCAGAGCGGACAGATCCGGATACTCCCGGTTGGAGACGCCGATCACCCCAAGTGCAACCGCATGATCGGACACCGTTTCCATCCGCAAGGGTGTAATCAGGCGAATCCGGATCAGATTGGTTTTGAATTTCTCATCCACAATGGATGTATATGCAATTCCATCTGCCAGGGATTCTCTGAGATAAGAAACAGGCATGCTAGTCCTCCTTTATATGAACATATAGGTTTATTATAGCACGATTCTCTGAAAATAGCTAGTGGAGAATCTGAAAAAAACAAAATTTCAGCTTTCTGTCACAAAAAAGTCCCGCAGCTGTAACAACTACGGGACAGCCGGACTTATCCCCGGCGCCATTCAAAATTTTCGCAGTCCCTTGCGCCCCGGCAACGACATGCTCGGGAATCTGCAAAGGGAGAATAGCATCTGCCGGATACGTAATGTCTGCATTCGGCTTCCGGCTTGGCTCGCTGCAGCAGGCAGGGATCTATGGGGTTCGGAGGAGGAATTTTATCCGGTTTTTCTTTCCAGATTCCACTCATGATTGTATTACCGCCATTCCTGTTTTATAATTTAATTTCATTATACACTGTTAAAACTGTTTTGTCAAGGGCAGTAAATCATTATTTTTTATGAAATTCTATTCCTCCGACGCTGCCGGCTGATACAGCTTTGCCGTCAGTCCGTTGATCTCCACGCAGGGATCGTCCAGATCGATCAGCAGACAGTGCCGCCCCCCGATCACACTGGTGCGCACCTTATCTGTTGCGCCGGGCTTGATATGCACCGTGATCTCCGGAGTGGAAACAACGGTCTTTGTTTCGATCAGATTGGATACGGTCAGAGGTGCATCCCCTACGGTTTTCTGATAGACGGTCTCCACCACGTCCAGCTTCTCCCGGCTGACCCCAACGTCATACAGCAGATCCTTCAGCTTGCTGCTGTCCAGAGTAGGCACTTCTGTTTCTGTTTTGTGATCCGCTGCCACCTCCGCCAGCCGTTCGTTGACGCTGGTGATCATCATATAGTTCAGATCATCTCCGGCAACTGTCCGCAGAATGGTCTGGAACTCTGCCTTCTCCTCCTTGGGACACATGAGGAACTGACAGCCCAGCACATCCTCCACAATGGACAGGTTGGGCTTGTTGGGCTTCTGGGAATAATACATCATGTGGTTGATATCCGGAGAACGGTCACTGAACACCGGGAACAGGAACCCATCGGAGGGTGCCTTGCTGACGATCAGCTCCGTATTCTCCTTCTTCACCAGCGCATTGTCAAATTCGCTGTATATAAAACCGTCATCCCCCGTATTAGCCGGACAGAATCCGGCAAGCAGAAAGCTGTATTCCTCATCGGCAGTTTCGTTGTATTCATCATTTTTGTCCTTTGTACGGATTGTATAGGTGCAGTAAGCACAGGTAAAAGCAAAAGCAGATGCATACTGGATCTTCTCGGACAGATGGGTCAGAAAGACGTCAATCGGCTCCTCCGCCTCCAGCTTGGTCTGTAGCAGCTGATACAGCATCTGTTGAGTGCCCCCCTGCACATATTGCTCATTGGGAAATGCATACTCCGTCAGTGCCTTGCCCACACTGGGGCTGAGCACCCGCCGCAGGGTATCCTTCCATACAGCACGGCTGTCCTCCGGCATGGTGATACAGGACTGCACCTGTCGGCAGCGCACATTCTTTTCCGGGTCTATGTATGCGGTCAGCATCCGGTGCATGACCATAAAACCGCTGGCGTCCGTAAAATTCTTTCGGATCTCTCCCACTTCTTTTTTATTCATATTCATTGCCTCCCTTGTTCCTTGCGATACCCCGGAGCATTGCGTTCGGCATGGCTCGGGTTACGCTGTCCATATTATTTTATCATAGCCAAAAAACGCTGTCAATGTGGCATCCGAACGCAGAAGCCATATCAGAATGATATCAGCGGCATATGTATGATACATTTTACATGTATCCGCACATGCATTATAATATATCCGTTACAAAACATCCACATCACTTGCACAATGCCGCAAGCACAAGCCAGTATACAGGATTCTAAGCTACATTGTACGAGAAACCGATAGATTTGGAGCAAAACTGTGTGCATTTTGGTGATTTTGTAGAAAAACATTGACTTTTTCTATGACAGGTATATAATAATAAGTTGAAAAAGATCAACCTCTCTGTCATGCAAAAAGCAATGCATGCCTACATGCAGGGCTGCATGCACAGGCAGTAAACGGAGGAATCAGTATGGAAAACATTGTAACAAGAATCATCGAGATCGATCGGGAGGCGAACGAAAAGCTTGCCCAGTCCAAACAGCAGCAGCAACAGCTCCTTGCGGATGCACGGGCAGAGGCGCAGCAGCAGGAGGAGGAGCTGGAAAAGCGGGCGGACAACCGGATCTCCCAAGTGGAGCTTTACCATGAAGGCGAGTACCGGCGTATCAGCCAGGAGCTGAGCGAAAAGTTTGATGCGGCTGTGACGGCGCTGAACAAAAGCTTTGAGGAGCGGCACGAACAGATCGAAACTGAGATTTTTAATAGAATTGTAGGTGAATAGCCTTGTCTGCGCTTGATAAAAACGCACATTATGCGACAATCACCAAAATCAGGACACAGTACGGCAAGCGCCTGAAGCAGGCGGACTACGAGGAGTTGCTGTCCAAAAAATCCGTCGTGGAAGCAACGGAGTATTTAAAGGGCAATACGAAGTACAGCGAGGCTTTGTCCAACATCGATGCTTCCACTATTCACAGAGGATACCTGGAAATGATCCTGCGGCGGAATCTGTTTGAACGGTATCTGGAATTCTGCAAGTTCCAGCAGCTGGATCGCAAGCCCTTCTACCGGTTCCGCATCGTGGAATACGAGATCAAGTCCCTGCTGCACGGTATCATGTGCATGAACGCCGGTTCCATGCAGTCCTTCATCTCCTCCCTGCCTGCGTACCTGGTGAAATACGCCTCCTTCCCGGTGCTGGATCTTGGCAAAGCCACCAGCTTCTCGGAGATCCTGGCGGTGATCCACAATACCCCCTATTATCAGGTTCTGAAGGATGTGCCTGTCCGGCAGGATGGGCTGGCGGACTACAGCAAGTGCGAATTGCAGCTGCGTACCTATTACATGCGCTGGCTGCTGAATCTGGCAACCAAAGAATTCAAGGGCACAGCACGGAAAGCGCTGACCCAGCAGATCGAAATGCAGACGGATCTGATCAATATCATCAACGCCTACCGGATGAAATGCGACTTCCATGCCACTGCGGACGAGCTGAATGAAGCCATGCTTCCCTTCTCCGGGCGGCTGTCCAAAACCAAGCTGCAGGAGCTGTACGCCGCACCCAGTACGGAGGAGTTTCTCCGGGTGCTGGGGGATACGATCTACGGCAAGCAGATTGAAGAACTGGACAAATGCACGGACAGCGTACATTTCGAGCATGAGCTGACAAAGCTCCGGTGCAATCTGGCACGGCGCTCTCTGGTGCTGGCGGAGGATGTGGCAGTGAGCCTGTACTCCATGATGTACCTGCTGGAAACTGAGGTGACCAATATTATCACCATTATTGAAGGCATCCGGTATCAGAAGGATATTTCCTATATTGAAAATCTCCTTGTGATCCAGTAAGATGACGAACAGAAAGGGGTGTACAAATGTCGTCAATCGAAAAAATGGAGCTGGTCAACATTGTGGGACTGCTCAAATATCTGGACGATACGCTGATACAATGTATCCGCAGCGGTGTGTTCCACATCGAACAGTCCAGTCAGATTGCTGAAGAATCCGGTGCCGCCGGCTTTGTCAATCTGCATGAGCAAAACCCCTACAAGGATCTGCTCAAGCAAATCATTTCCATCGATCTGGACGGCTACAAGCTGCACGAAGCGGACACTGCTCCCGCAGCGGGCATGACCGATCAGGAGATGAAAGACTATATTGCGGATATGCACATGCGATGCTCCGCATTTTCCGCACAGATTGCCCAGTATACGGATTACATCGCAGAACGGACACAGGCGCTCAAGCAGCTGGAGCATTTGCAGGGCATGAACGTGGATCTGCAAAAGCTGTTCCAGTGCTCTCATATCGCCATCCGGTTCGGCAAGCTGCCTTCCGACAGCTATCTGAAGCTCAGCTACTACCAGGAAAAAACCTTCCTGTTCCTGCCCTATGACGACGATGGGGAGTACCGATGGGGCTTCTACTTTGCGCCAAAGGACAGCATTACGGAAACCGATGAGATCATGCGTTCCCTGTTCTTTGAACGAATATGGATGCCGGATTTTGTAACCGGTACGCCGGAGCAGGCTACCAATGACCTGAAGGCGGATCTGGAAAGCGCCCAGACAGAACTGTATGAAGCCCACAAGGCACAGCAGGAGCTTCTGGCACGGGAATCCGAAAAGATCAACGCTGTATTCTGCAAGGTCAAGTTCCTGTACGAAAAATTCAAGCTGCGGAGTTTTGCTTCCGTTTACCGGGATAAGTTCTACCTGGTGGGATTCATTCCCGCAAAGGAACAGGATCGGTTCAAAAAGCTGTTTGCAGATATTCCGGATGTGTCCATCATCTGCAAGCCACCGGAAACCGCCTCCCACATTGAAACGCCGGTCAAGCTCAAGAACAACTTCTTCACCCGACCCTTTTCCATGTTCGTGGAAATGTACGGACTGCCCAAATACAACGGCTTTAACCCCACCGGACTGGTTGCCATCACCTACACCATCCTGTTCGGCATCATGTTCGGGGATCTGGGACATGGTCTGGTGGTTTCCCTGTTCGGCTTCCTGTTCTACAAAAAGACCAAGAACCAGCTAGGTGCCATTCTTGCCCGCATCGGTCTTTCCAGCGCCTTCTTCGGACTGATCTTCGGTTCGGTCTTCGGCTTTGAGCATGCGCTGGATCCTTTGTACCACGCCATCGGTCTTGCCCATAAACCAATCGAGGTCATGGAAAACATCAACCTGATCCTGTTCGGTGCCATCGGCATCGGCGTGGTGCTGATTCTGATTTCCATCGTCATCAACACAATCCTCAACCTGAAGAAAAAGGATTACACAGAAGCGCTGTTCGGCAACAACGGACTATTTGGTCTGATCTTCTTCGGCGCCATCCTGTTCATGCTGGTGGGCACCATGTTCCTGAAGATCAACCTGGTAAAGCCCTGGTACATTCTCCTGTTCCTGGTGCTGCCCATCGTGATTATGTTCTTCCGGGAGCCTCTGGGCTGTCTGATGGAGCATAAGAAATACCACGTTGAAAGCGTCGGTGACTTTATCGCCTCCAACTTCTTCGAGGTATTCGAGTTCCTGCTCAGCTACGCAACCAACACCCTTTCCTTCGTCAGAATCGGTGGCTTCGTCTTTTCCCACGCCGGCATGATGTCCGTTGTGATGATGCTGTCCAAGACCGCATCCGCCGGTGCGTCCCCCATTATCATTGTGCTGGGCAACCTGTTTGTCATCGGCATGGAGGGCGTTCTGGCAGCCATCCAGGTTCTGCGTCTGGAATTTTACGAAATCTTCTCCCGGTTCTATACCGAGAGCGACGGCAAGGCGTTTACGCCTGTATCCATCAGTTACGATCCCATTGTGGAATAATTTGTTTTGGAGGTTATCATTATGAACATCTTTGAACTTCTGCTTTTCCCCCTGCTGGCCGTTATCCTGCTGACCGTTCCGGTCATCGCCATCATCAGAAACCGTAAGGGCGGCAAGATCGCTAAGCGTGCGTTTCTCTTTAATCTCTGCGGATTCTTCGCAGTACTGGCTCTGGCAATCATCCTGCCGGTGGGCGGCTTCATCAGCGCAGACGCAGTAGAAACTGCTGAAAACGCAGTAAACAGCAGCGCAGGGCTGGGCTACATCGCAGCAGCACTGTCCACCGGTCTTGGTTCCATCGGCTGTGGTATCGCAGTAGGCAGCGCAGCGCCTGCCGCAATCGGCGCCGTTGCAGAAGAGCCCAAGTCCTTCTCCAAGTCCCTGATCTTTGTAGCACTGGGTGAAGGTGTTGCACTGTACGGCTTCCTGATCTCCTTCATTATCCTGAACTCTCTTTGATTCCCGGATTCAGAAAGGAGGCGGCCGCAGCCGGGCTGCCGCAAGCATATGCAGTTTTATGTAATCAGTGACAACATTGACACCCGCATGGGAATGCGCCTTGCCGGGATCGACGGTGTGGTGGTACATGAGGAAGAAGAGGTGCGCAATGCCTTGCGCAATGCCCTTGCGAACCGGAGCATCGGGGTGATCCTGATGACGGAAAAGCTGGTGCGGCTGTGCGATTCCTTTGTGTACGACATCAAGCTCAACCGCAAGACCCCGCTGATCGTGGAGATCCCCGACCGGCACGGCACATCCCAGATCACACAGACCATCTCCCGGTATGTGTCCGACGCCATCGGCGTGACCATTTAGGGCGACTGAGTTCACCGAAAGGACGGGATACAAATGGAACAATTTCAACAGGAAAAGCTCGACCGCTTTGTCAATTCAGTAGACGGAGAGGTGGATGCACAGATTTCTGATATGATCCAGGAGGCGCAGCAGCAGGGCGAAGAAATCAAGGCAACTGCAAAGGATGCAGCGCTGAAGGCTTCCTATGACCGGATCCAGAAGGCAGTCAAGGAAACAGAAGCCCAGTACAAGCGTATGATCGCACAGGCTGAGCAGGAGCATCACTGCTCCCTGCTTTCCCACCGGGAGGCTCTGGTTGAAAAGATCTTTGAGAACATCCGGCAGCGCCTGGTGCAGTTTCATCAGGGTGCGTCCTACCCGGCTTATCTGCAAAAGCAGATCCGGGATGTGAAGCTGGACGCAAACAGCGTCATTTACCTGGCTCCGGCTGACATGCAGTATGCGGATCTTCTGAAGGGTACCTCCGGCGCACAGGTCTGTGAGGATGACTCCATCCTGCTGGGCGGACTGAGCATCACCGCCAAGGACAGCAAGTGCATCATTGACAAAACGCTTGACACCGCCTTCGATGAACAACGCAAGGCGTTCAGCACAACCTATCATTTAGGCGAATAACCGGGCAGGAGAAGCAATGGCGCTTTTTGTCACTGCTTCTCTATTCGGTTTCATGAGGTGATAAATTTGAATACGATATTTTCCGTAAACGGCCCTGTTGTAAAGGTCAAGGATACAAAGGACTTTTCCATGATGGAAATGGTCTATGTGGGGGAAAAGAAGCTGATCGGCGAGGTCATCGGCATTACCGAATCCTTCACCACCATCCAGGTATATGAGGTCACCACCGGTCTGAAGGTGGGGGAGCCTGTTTACACCACCGGCGCACCCATGTGCGCCACACTGGGTCCCGGCATCCTCTCCAACATCTTCGACGGCATTGAGCGTCCCCTCAAGCAGATCGCAGATAAAACCGGCGCATTCATTGCGGAAGGCACCAATATTCCGGCGCTGGACGAAACCCGTACCTTTGACGTGACCATGACCGTCAAGGTGGGGGATCAGCTCAAGGGGGGCGATGTCTACGCCACCTGTCCGGAGACCCCTGTGGTGAAGCATCACTGCATGGTCTCTCCCCTGCTGTCCGGCGAAGTGGTATGGGTGGCAGACAACGGCAGCTACCATGTCAACGATGTGGTATGCAAGCTGAAGAATGCAAAGGGCAATCTGGAAGAACTGACCCTGTGCCAGAAATGGCCCATCCGGCAATCCCGACCCATTGCGGACAGAAAGCCGATTTCCCGGCCTCTGATCACCGGTCAGCGTGTCATCGACACCATTGTGCCCATTGCAAAGGGCGGCACCGCTGCCATTCCGGGGGGATTCGGTACCGGCAAGACCATGACTCAGCATCAGCTGGCAAAGTGGTGCGATGCGGACATCATCGTATACATCGGCTGTGGTGAGCGGGGCAACGAAATGACGCAGGTTCTGGATGAATTCTCCGAACTGATCGACCCCAAGACCAACCGTCCCCTGACGGACAGAACCGTGCTGATCGCCAACACCTCCAACATGCCGGTTGCCGCCCGTGAGGCTTCCATTTATACCGGCATCACGCTGGCGGAGTACTACCGGGATATGGGCTATCATATCGCCATCATGGCGGATTCCACCTCCCGTTGGGCAGAGGCGCTCCGGGAAATTTCCGGCCGTCTGGAGGAAATGCCGGCGGAGGAAGGCTTCCCTGCATACCTCCCCTCCCGTCTGTCCGAGTTCTATGAGCGTGCAAGCTATGTAGAGACCCTGAACGGCAGAGAGGGCAGCGTCACCATCATCGGTGCTGTATCCCCTCAGGGTTCCGACTTCTCCGAGCCGGTAACACAGAACACCAAGCGGTTCGTCCGCTGCTTCTGGGCGCTGGACAAGGCGCTTGCCTACGCAAGACACTATCCTGCCATCAACTGGAACACCAGCTACAGCGAATATGTGCCGGATCTGGCGGATTTCTACACCCAGCAGGTGGATCCGGACTTCCTGACCTTCCGGCAGGAGATCTCCAATCTGCTGATCGAAGAAAACAAGCTGATGGATATCGTCAAGCTGATCGGCTCCGATGTGCTGCCGGACGATCAGAAACTGATCATTGAAATTGCCCGGGTCATCCGTGTAGGATTCCTACAGCAAAACGCATACCACAAGGATGATACCTATGTGCCTCTGAAAAAGCAGTTTCTGATGATGGGTCTGATCCTGCACCTGTATCACGGGGCACAGGCACAGGTTTCCCAAGGAGTTCCCCTGAGTGAAGTGGTGCAGACCGGTCTGTTTGAGAAGGTCATCAAGGTCAAGTACGACATTCCCAACGATCAGCCGGAGCTGTTTGCGGTTTACAAGAAAGACATTGACGCTGCGTTCGAGAAGCTGAGCGCCGCACGGGAGGAGGGACAAATCGCATGAGTCTGCAATATCTTGGATTGAATGAGATCAACGGACCGCTGGTTGTCCTGGATCAGGTCAGCGGCATCAGCTATGACGAGGTTGCGGAGCTGCATCTGGAGGACGGCACGGAGCGTCTGGGTCGTGTGGTAGAAATTTCCGGCGGCAAGGCAGTGCTCCAGGTGTTCGAGGGCACAAAGGGGCTTTCTCTGAAGAATACCAAAACAAAATTTCTGGGGCGGCCTATGGAAATGCCCCTGTCTGAGGAAGTATTGGGCAGAGTGTTCAACGGCGCAGGCAAGCCCATTGACGGACTGGGAGATATTTTCCCGGAAAAGTTTGCGGACATCAACGGCAAGCCGCTGAACCCGGTTGCCAGAACCTATCCGAGAAACTACATCCGCACGGGCATTTCCTCCATTGACTGCCTGATGACCCTGATTCGTGGACAGAAGCTGCCCATCTTTTCCGGTTCTGGCTTGTCCCACAACAAGCTGGCAGTGCAGATCGTGCGGCAAGCCCAGATCGCAGAGGACAGCGGAGAAAAATTTGCCGTTGTATTCGCTGCCATGGGCGTCAAGAACGACGTGGCGGATTACTTCCGCAAGAGCTTTGAGGACAGCGGTGTGCTTCAGAATGTAGCCATGTTCCTGAACCTGTCCAACGACCCCATCATTGAGCGTATCCTGACGCCCCGCTGTGCACTGACCGTTGCGGAGTATCTGGCATACGAAAAGAATATGCACATTCTGGTTATTCTGACGGATATGACCTCCTATGCAGAGGCGCTCCGGGAGTTCTCCTCCTCAAAGGGCGAGATTCCTGGCAGAAAGGGCTATCCGGGCTACCTGTACTCCGACCTGGCTTCCCTGTATGAGCGGGCAGGCATTGTCAACGGGGCAAAGGGCAGCGTAACCCAGATCCCGATTCTGACCATGCCCAACGACGATATCACCCACCCGGTGCCGGATCTGACCGGATACATCACGGAGGGACAGATCGTACTGGATCGGAACCTGGATCAGACCGGTATTTATCCGCCGATCTCCGTACTGCCTTCCCTGTCCCGTCTGATGAAAGACGGCATCGGTGAGGGCTTCACCAGAAGCGACCATGCGGCAGTGTCCAACCAGCTGTTCGCTTCCTATGCAAAGGTGCAGGAGGCACGGTCTCTGGCTTCCGTTATCGGCGAGGAGGAGCTTTCTGACACGGACAAGAAGTACATGGAGTTCGGCGTATACTTTGAGAAGTACTTCATCAATCAGGGCTTTGACGAAAACAGAACCATCGAGGAAACACTGGATCTGGGTTGGGATCTGCTATCCGTCCTGCCTATGAGCGAGCTGGATCGTGTGGACGAAGCCCTGTTGAAGGAAAAGTACAATCCGGAAAATGCAAAGAGATTTACACGCTGACAAGGAGTGAGAGCGTATGGCTGAACAGGTTTTTCCCACAAAGGGCAATCTGATCAATGCGAAAAAAACACTGGGATTGTGCCGGCTGGGGTATGATCTGATGGATCGTAAGCGCAACATTCTCATTCGGGAAATGATGTCTTTGATCGAAAAGGCAAAATCCCTGCGTGGTGAGATCGAGGATACCTATAAAACCGCCTATGCTGCCCTGCAGGAAGCCAATATCACACTGGGGGTCATTGACCAGATCGCCGAAGCAGTGCCCATCGAAAACGGCATCAGCCTGGTATCCCACAGCGTTATGGGTGTGGAGCTGCCTCAGCTGACTCTGGAGGAGAGCCAGGACAAGAGCCTGGTGCCCTACGGATTTCTCAACACCAATTCCCAGTTGGATCACGCCTACGTTTCCTTCCGGAAGGTGGTACAGACCACCACCGTTCTGGCAGAGGTGGAAAACAGCATCTACCGGCTCGCCACAGCCATCAAAAAGACCCAGCGCCGTGCCAATGCCTTGCGGAACATTCTCATTCCCCGTTATGAGGGCATCGTGAAGTTCATTACGGACAACCTGGAGGAAAAGGACCGGGAGGAATTTGCCCGTATGAAGGTCATCAAGGTGCAGAAGCGCAAGAAGGCAGAAGCATAAACATTGCCCGCAGCACACACTGCGGGCATTTTTTTGCCGGAACATCGGGCTATGTAAGCAGCTCACGGAGCATCCCGTCCGCCTGTTCCAGCTTCACCAGCCGCATGAAATCATAGCTTTCACAAAGCTGTGTACAGTGCTCCAGAAGGGCTTGATCCGCATCTACATCCAACAGCAGGATCGTTCCCACCAGTGCCTCATCCGTCCACCGGAGCTGGGAGATCAGCCGCCGGATCCGCACCTGCGCACGGGCGTCCCCCTTCCGCAGAGGGATGATGGTCACAAGCCCTGCCCCGCTGCACTCCCGATCCTTGCACAGCACATGGGTCAACTCGTTCACTGTCAGCAGTGTCAGCATCACGCAAAGCAAGAGCACACCGGTAATAAAAACGCCTTCCATTCTCGTTCCTCCCCTTCGGGTATTACCCGCTTTTTTCTTAGAATATGCCCCGCCGGGAAAAGTGTGAAAAGGCGCACAGAAAAAAGACATTGTTCTTCCTAAAAAGACACTTGTTCTCGGTATGCTGACACAATTCACAAATAATCGCAGTGTGGAATTGCCCTTTTCGTCAAAATCCTACTTGTTATTTTTCTGTCACTATGCTATAATATACAAAGGTTACTGGGAATGCGCCCAGAATTCAATCAGAAAACCGGAGGTCATCCAATGAAAGCGTTAACAGCATGTACAAAAGCGGAATTGGCTGCTTGCAAGCAGGAATACGAAGCAGAATATCAGGATTTCAAAGCACAGAACCTCAAGCTCGATATGTCCAGAGGCAAGCCGGCACCGGAACAGCTGGATCTGTCCATGCCTATGATGGATGTGCTGACTTCTAAGGATCTGCTCCAGACTGAAAACGGCTTCGACTGCCGCAACTACGGTCTGATCGACGGCATCCCGGAAGCTAAACGTATGTTCGCCGACATTCTGGGCGTTTCCGACAAGGAAATCATCATCTGCGGCAATTCCAGTCTGAACGTGATGTTCGACACGGTGGCTGCCGCTTATACACACGGCATTCTGGGGAATACCCCCTGGTGTCAGCAGAAGGACGTAAAGTTCCTCTGCCCGGTTCCCGGCTATGACCGGCATTTCTCCATCTGTGAATGGTTCGGCATTGAAATGATCAACGTGCCTCTGAAGGAGGACGGCCCGGATATGGACCTGGTAGAAAAGCTTGTTTCCGCCGACAGTTCTATCAAGGGCATCTGGTGCGTGCCCCAGTATGCAAACCCCACAGGCTGCTGCTACAGTGACCAGGTAGTACGCCGGTTTGCAAACCTCAAGCCAAAGGCGCCGGACTTCCGGATCTTCTGGGATAATGCCTACTGCATCCACCATCTGGTGGAAAATCCGCCGCAGGTGCTGAATCTGATGGACGCATGCAAGGAAGCAGGCAATCCCAATCTGCCCTACATCTTCGCATCCACCTCAAAGGTCAGCTTTCCCGGCTCCGGCATTTCTATGATCGCCGGCAGCGAGGAAAACATGAGCGACCTGAAAAAAACCATGTCCATCCGTACCATCGGTTATGACAAGATCAACCAGCTGCGGCATGTCCGGTTCTTCCATGATGCAGCAGGTCTGCGGGCGCATATGGAAAAGCACCGGCTCATCATCCGCCCCAAGTTCGAGGCAGTCATCAACAAGCTGAACGCTGACATCCGTCCACTGGGGATCGCTGACTGGACGGAGCCAAAGGGGGGCTACTTCATCTCCTTCAATTCCATGCCCGGCTGCGCAAAGCGGATCGTACAGCTTTGCAAGGAGGCAGGGGTCACTCTGACCGGCGCCGGCGCAACCTACCCCTACGGCAAGGATCCGGAGGATCGGAACATCCGGATCGCTCCCACCTACCCCAGCGTTGCAGAGCTGACAAAGGCAATGGAGCTGTTCTGCATCTGCGTCAAGCTGGCAAGCGTGGAAAAGCTGCTGGCAGAATAATTCAGCATACGAAAGGCACCTTTGCGTGGAGCACGGGTGCCTTTGCTGTTTATTGGATGGTTTCCCGTTTGAAATCCTCCAGAAAGCGCTCCGCTGCTTTAGAAAAGACCTGGTACTTTTTCCAGACCAGATACATCTGCGCCGGCTTCAAAGGATAAAAGGGGCGGAAACACAGATTGCTTTCCCCCGAACAGTTGATGAGCTTATCCAGCGTGATGGCATAACCCATGCCCTCATCCACCAGCAGAGAGCCATTAAAGATCAGATTGGAGGTCGCCGAGATCCGGATCCGTTCCTTCGGCAGTCCCAGCCATTCAGACAAGCCCTCCAGATCCTCCCGCTGCCGGGACACGATCAAGGGACGATCCGCCAGCATGTCGGCGGTAATATAGGGCTGTGGAGCAAGGTCGCTGTCCCTGCGCATCAGCACCCCCCAAGTATCATACACCGGAAATTTGATGTGGGCAAAGCCGGAAATATCCGCCGGTTCAAACAAAACGCCAAAATCGATCAGCCCCTTATTCAGCTTATCGATCACGTCAACGGAATCCCCACTGATATTGTGAAAGATGATGCCCGGATGCGCCTGACGGATCTTCTGGACGATCCGGGCAATGATCCGGACAGCGTCCGTTTCTCCGGCACCCACATACACATCGCCGGTGATCTCCTCATTGTCCCCTACCAGCTCCGTTTCCGTTTTCTTTACCAGATCCAGGATCTCCTCCGCACGCTTTCGCAGCAGCATGCCATCCTCCGTCAGCTTGACGTTGTAATTTCCCCGTTCCAGCAGGTTTTTTCCCAGTTCTTCTTCCAGCTGCCGCAGCTGCCTGGACAGGGTGGGCTGGGTAATGTGCAGCTTTTCCGCCGCTTTGGTGATGTTCTCCTCCCGGGCAACTGTGAGAAAATAGCGCAGTACTCTGATTTCCATTCCGCACCTCCCGAAACCAGTATACCACATTCAGAAATGCTTTTCAAGCATATCAGAGCATGCAAAACAAGTATTGGACAATTACGGAACGGGAGCGTATAATAGGTGTCAGAAAAGCAAAACCTGACAGATGCAGAGAATGGAGGATGCATATGCAGAACATCACACAAACAGCCGGCAGAGACCAGCTGGGTACATTTGCGCCGAACTTTGCCCATTATAACGACGATATCCTGTTCGGGGAAAACTGGAACGATCCCCACATGGATTTGAAAACCAGATGCATCATCACCTTCGTTGCCCTCATGGCATCCGGCATCACGGATTCCTCTTTGGTGTATCACTTACAGAACGCCAAAGCAAACGGCGTCACAAAGGAAGAAGCTGCCGCTGTCATCACCCATACGGCATTTTATGTGGGCTGGCCGAAAGGCTGGGCAGTGCTGCGGCTTGCGAAGGAGGTATGGGCGGAGGAAACTCCGGCAGAACAGGGCATGGCTGCCCACGCTGCCTCCATGCTGTTCCCCATCGGCGCACCCAACGACGGCTTTGCCCAATATTTCAGCGGCAAAAGCTATCTGACACCGATCTCCACTGCGCAAGTGGGAATCTTCAACGTGACCTTTGAGCCTGGATGCAGAAACAACTGGCACATCCATCGGGCAGACAAAGGCGGCGGTCAGATCCTGCTGTGTGTAGGAGGACGTGGCTATTACCAGGAATGGGGCAAGCCTGCGGTCATGATGCAGCCCGGCGACTGTATCAATATCCCGGCAGGCGTCAAGCATTGGCACGGTGCCGCACCGGACAGTTGGTTCTCCCACCTGGCAATCGAAGCGCCCGGCGAGAACTGCTCTAATCAGTGGCTGGAGCCGGTGGAGGACGTACAATACAACAGCATAGAGAACACGGAGGGATAACCATGAAAAAAGCATTGGTCGCATATTTCAGCGCCAGCGGCGTTACCGCAAAACTGGCGGAGCAGCTGGCATCCGCCATTGGAGCGGATCTGCATCAGATCCAGCCGGAAACCCCTTATACAAAGGCGGATCTGAACTGGATGGATCAGCAAAGCCGCAGCAGCGTGGAGTGTCACAACAAAGCATGCAGACCCGCCATTGCAAACAAGCTGGAGCATCCGGAGGCGTATGACACGATATTTGTCGGCTTCCCAATCTGGTGGTATGTGGCACCGAACATCATCAACACCTTCCTGGAGCAGTATGACTGGACGGGGAAAACCATCATTCCCTTCGCCACATCCGGCGGCAGCGGTATGGGCAAGACCAACCAGGAGCTGGCTCCATCCTGTCCCGGCGCATTGCTGAAGGAAGGCAGGGTGCTCTCTCCGCACTCCAGTAAGCAGGCGCTGGAAGCATGGGCAAATGCCCTTTGAGAAAAGCGAATCCGTTCCACAGCATGTAAACCCGGAGATTGCCGGATTTGCGTGCTGTTTTGTGTCCAAAATACATCAAGGTGTGTACATGCGTGTACATCCTGTGTACATCGGATAACCCGGAAATGTACACACCCGCAACCCACGTAAAATAGGGCTTTGTGGCACTTTTCAACAGGGGTTGTGTACATTGTGTACATAGGGCAAGGGTATATTCTCAGATTGCATCTCTTGTAAACATATATGCACTTAAATGGTTAAAATTTAATGTTTATCTTTATAGAATTACTTAGGAGATATAAAATCATTCTCAGAGACAAAACAGAACGTATGTTCCTGGATCGATCTGAAACGGGGTTGGGTTTTCACCCCCCCTACCCCCATGTACACAATGTACACACCTTATGTTGAAAACCAGAAAAAAGCCCGAAAAACTGGGGCTAGATGGTGTGTACATTTTCAGAAAAGCCAATGTACACACCTGTACACACCTGTACACAGCATGCAGCCCTTCCGAACACCCTTTGCATAATCCGGCAGGATCCGCACATACTACTGCCAGAACATGCATACCGGAACGGAGGAGTCATGCCAAATGAAAGATAAAATATTCGGCGTATTACAGCGGGTTGGGCGATCCTTTATGCTGCCCATAGCCCTGCTGCCCATTGCAGGTCTGCTGCTTGGAATCGGCAGTTCCTTTACCAATCCCACCACCATCGAAACCTATCACTTGCAGAACGTCATCACCGAAGGCGGCGTTCTATATACGCTGCTGGATATTATGAGCAAAACCGGCAGTGCGGTGTTTGACAACCTGGCGCTGCTGTTTGCGATGGGGGTCGCCATCGGCATGGCGAAGAAGGAAAAAGAGGTTGCCGCATTGTCCGGCGCCATCGGCTTTCTGGTAATGAACACCGCCATCAGCGCTCTAATCCATGCAAAAGGGGGCGTGGAGGCGATGGCTGCCAATTCCACCGCCTCTGTGCTGGGCATCACCACCCTGCAAACCGGCGTATTCGGCGGCATTCTGGTAGGACTGGGGGTCGCCGCACTCCACAACCGGTTTTATAAGATCCGCCTGCCGCAGGTGCTGTCCTTTTTCGGAGGCACCCGGTTCGTGCCAATCATTTCCGCCGTTACCTACCTGGCAGTGGGCGTGCTCCTGTTCTTTGTGTGGCCGGTGGTACAGACGGGCATCGCAAAGCTTGGAAATCTGGTTCTCAGCTCCGGCTACGCAGGCACCTGGATCTACGGCACCATCGAACGTGCCCTGATCCCCTTTGGTCTGCACCATGTATTCTATATGCCCTTCTGGCAGACGGAGCTGGGCGGCTCCATGCGCATTGACGGGGTAACAGTCACCGGTGCCCAGAATATCTTTTTTGCGGAGCTTGCCTCCAAATCCACACAGGTGTTCTCCGTATCCGCCACCCGGTTCATGGCAGGTAAATTCCCCTTTATGATCTTCGGACTGCCGGCGGCTGCATACGCCATGTACCGGACAGCCCGGCCGGAAAAGAAGAAGCTGGTGGGAAGTCTGCTGCTGTCGGCGGCGCTGACCTCCATGCTCACGGGCATTACCGAGCCGTTGGAATTCACCTTTCTGTTCGTGGCACCGGCGATGTATGTGGTACACTGCGTGCTGGCTGGCCTGTCCTATATGCTGATGCACATTCTGAACGTGGGTGTGGGCATGACCTTCTCCGGCGGTATCATTGACCTGACCCTGTTCGGCATCCTGCAGGGCAACCAGAAAACCCACTGGCTTTGGATTCCGGCGGTGGGGCTGGTGTACGCTGTGGTATACTATTTCGTGTTCTATTGGATGATCACCAAGCTGGATCTCCGGACGCCGGGCAGAGAGCCGGATGATGCGGCACCCAAGCTGTACACCCGGAATGATCTGAACCGGGAAAAAGCATCCCGGGCGGCAGGCAGCAAAAGCCAGGATACTATTAGCGCATTGATCCTCACCGGGCTGGGCGGTCTGGAGAATCTGTCGGATCTGGACTGCTGCGCCACCCGGCTTCGGGTCACGGTGCAGGATCCGGACAAGGTGTCGGACAGCATGCTGAAAGCCAGCGGCGCATCCGGCGTACTCCGCAAGGGCAACGGGGTACAGGTGATCTACGGCCCACAGGTATCCGTCATCAAATCTGCTCTGGATGAGTTTCTGGAATCCCCCCAAGCGGCACATGCCGCAGAGCTTGCAAACCAGGACGCAAGCCCGGAGCCGAACACGCCGGAGCCATCCCAAGCCGGACAGAGCCAACTGCTGCATGCCCACATGAACGGCAAGGTGGTGCCTTTGGAGCAGGTGCCGGATGAAGCCTTTTCCGGGAAGGTGCTGGGGGACGGCTGTGCCATTGAACCGACGGACGGCAAGCTGTACGCCCCCTGTGATGGAGTCATCGATACGGTATTCGACACCTGCCACGCTGTGAATATGCGCTCGGATCAGGGTGCGGAGCTGCTGCTGCATGTGGGCATCGACACGGTGAAGCTGGGGGGCAAATACTTCACCGCCCATGTGCAGGATGGACAGCAGGTCAAAACCGGTGATCTGCTCTTGAGCTTCGATGCGGACAAGATCCGGCAGGCAGGCTACCAGCTGACCACGCCCCTGATCGTCTGCAACAGCGAGGACTACAGCAAAATGGAGCCACTCGCCTATGGCATCATCCGGGCAGGCGCAGCCTTTCTCCGGCTCTCATAAGAAAATACGGGCATTGCAGGCGGTTCTGCAATGCCCGTTGATTATTGTGCGGCAGTTTCCGTTCCGGAGGTCTGTTCCGGCTCCGTTGTGTCCGTAACCGTCGGCTCTGAAGCGGACTCCGTCCCATCCGGCGCATCCGTCTGCCGGAAGTTGGACAGCTCCATCACCAGCTTCTGATTGGGCATCTCAAACTTCAGGGGGATCCCCTTCTGATCCAGCGTCAGGGTATAGCTTCCCTGCTCCACAGAGCCTTCCACCACGCAGACATCCCCTTCCTTTACGCAATCCAGCTCTGTCTTGCCGTCCAGCTCTCCCACCAGGTCAATGAAGATGGTGAGCATGGATTTTACCGGCATGGCAGACTGGGGCACGGAGAAACTCAGCCCCTTGTAGGATGCTGTCACCTGTCCGTCCAGAAACGCAAGCTGGACTCCCGCCAGAGAATCCGGCTGGGAGAAGGTCACATCCCACGCCTGATCCCCATACCGGGAAAGGGATGCCTCCGCTTGGGTCTGATCCACCGTCACTTTGGCATCCACCACAAAGGGCTGACGCAGATCCACCTGAACCTTACCGCTTTCGCCTCCGCCGATCCCACAGGCAGTGCTTGTCATACAAAGGGCGGTGATTCCGCATAAAAGCAACTTTTTCATCATACAACTCCGTTCCGCAGGGCGCAAAAAAGCGGCACCATGCTGTACCGCTTTCCGGCAGCGGCAGCCGAACTGAAAAACCGCTTTTGACTTCCTTTGCATTGGCTCAATCCGAATGCCGACGCTGCTCCAGCTTCAAAAACAAACCGGGCAGCTCCCCGATCAGATCCGTTGGCAGCATCGCCTGCTCGGACAGATGCTCTGCTGCACAGTCCCCTGCCTTGCCGTGCAGAAAGACTGCCATGCAGGCTGCATTGGTGGGGGGAATCCCCTGTGCCACAAGGGATGCCAGCATGCCTGCCAGCACATCTCCGCTGCCTCCCTTGCTCATGCCGGAATTGCCTGTGCTGTTGACAAAAGCACCCTCCGGCGTGGCTACAATGGTTCCGGCACCCTTCAGCACCAACGTGACCCCATGCTCCCGTGCAAAGGATCCCGCCTGCTCCATGCGATCCGACTGCACCGCAGCCACTGTGCAGTGCAGCAGCCTTGCCATTTCTGCCGGGTGGGGAGTCAGGATCAGGGGTACTTTCACTTCCTTGATTATATCTATGCAGCCTGTCACACAATTTATACCGTCTGCGTCCAGAATTACCGGACAGGTGGCTTCTTGTAGGATCCGGGTCACCAGCGCTTTGGTTTCCTCCGTTTCCCCAAGACCGCAGCCGATGAGCACGGCAGTGGATTTCGCCATCTCCTCCAGCAGCATATCCCCGTTTGCAGACAACGCAAAGCCCTTCTCATCCGTCTGCATGGGCAGGTACATAGGCTCCGGGTACCGGGCGCACATGGCAGCGATCACCGATCTGGGAGCTGCAAGCCGCATCAGCCCGACTCCGCAGCGCAGTGCCGCCGCCGCACTCATCACCGCTGCTCCGGGCATGCGCTCACTGCCGGTGATGCAAAGCAGCTTGCCAAACTGCCCCTTATGGGAATCCGGCTGGCGGGAGGGCAGAAAATTGGCGATCATCCGCTCCGTGATCCCTGCCATCGGATAATCGATCTGCTGATATGCAGACTCCGGAATGCCGATATCTGCCACCAGGATCTCCCCGCAGTAGGTTTTCAACGGATACTGCACCATGCCGAATTTGCATGCTCCGAAGGATACCGTCATCCGGCAGCGCATGGTTCCCGGCACCACTGCACCGGTCTCCGCATTGCCGCCGCTGGGAATATCCACCCCGATGCAAAAGCGGCTGGACGCAAGGGCGAACAGCTCCGCCTGCTCCGGGCGCAGGGTACCGTGAAAGCCGGTGCCGAATACACCGTCCACCACGAAATCCGCTATGCCGATGGCTTCCTTGATCTGGGCAATGCTGCTGAGTACCGGAATGTCCCCCAACTGCTTGTACATGCTGTAAGCCAGAATGGTTTTGGGAATGCCGCACAGCAATCCCACTGACACCGGAACTCCCTGCGAAGAAAGCAGCCGGGCAGCCACAAAGCAGTCCCCCCCATTGTTGCCGTTTCCGCACAGAAACAGGATCTTTCCACCCTTTTTCTGCCGGATCTGCCGCAGGAGAAATACGGAAAGCTGCTGACCTGCATGCTCCATCAGCTGAGCATAGCTGACTCCGTTCTGGTCAGACAACTCCTCGAGCCGCCGCATTTGCTGTGGTGTCACAAGTCTCATATCTCATCGCCTCCCCATGCGATTTAGAATCAGCGGAGCCCCCGCTTCAGACTCGGACGGATCGCTTCCAGAATCCGCTCGTTGGGAGAAAAGACCAGCCGCACCCGACCCATACCTTCATGCTGAAAATCTGCGGCATAATAATGTGCCTCGTCTCCGTCCCCCACCAGAAACGTGGTAATGTTGTTGTCAAACTTCGCTTCGGATTCCAACCCGAAGGTTTCAAACTCTGCGATTTTCACCGTCAGCATGTGCTTGCGCTTGCGCTTGGCAATGATCTTGTCCACGTCCAGCTCCCCGTTGGTAACGGAGTATTCGTACTCCACATTCATGCCTGTAACGAGAAAATACCCGCCGTATGCCACTGCGCATACCACCAGCAGGATCAGGGGCATCACCATAACGGAAAGATAAGCCAACCCCAGACACAGGATCCCCGTTGCGGCAATCAGACCGAACTTTTTCGCCTGATCCGCAGGGGTCATCGGCTTCACGACCAGCTGTTCTGCAAACGTATCCATTGAACGAACCCTCCAAACCTTAATACTACTATACTAGCACATTTTTTTGAAAACTTCAAGAAAAACGCTTGCATTTTCAGAAAAAAAAGTTTATAATAAGGGTAACATGCTGACTGAGAGAGTAGGCGCAGCATCCGCATGGTTCAGAGAGCATCCGTCACCGGCTGAAAACGGATTCCCTTGCAGCAGCGCTGAAGTTCACTCACGAGTGGCTGTGCCGAAGCCCATTGGTTGTAAGCACGGACGTAGGTCTGCGTTAAAGACGAGGGAGTGATGGCTCCCGGCACTGATAGGTGGTTCACAAGCGAGTCTTGTCCTTTCGGGCAGGACTCTTATTTTTTGGAGAGGTGATCGCATGAAACAGCAACTGGAAAACATTGAAGCAGCTGCCAAGCAGGCTTTGGCTGACTGCGGCTCCATCAAGGGACTGGATGATCTCCGGGTTCGCTTTTTGGGCAAGAAAGGGGAACTGACCGGCATCCTCAAGCAGATGGGCGGTCTGTCCGCTGAGGAACGTCCCGTGATCGGGCAGCTGGCAAACAAGGTCAGAGGCGACATTGAAGCAGCCATCGGGGACAAGCTTGCAAAGCTCAAGGCACAGGAACAGGAGATGAAGATCCGCAGCGAATCCATCGACATTACCCTGCCCGGCAAGCCCCAGTCCGTTGGCAAGCTGCACCCTCTGACCATTGTGGCAAACGAGGTTAAGGAAATCTTCCTGGGCATGGGCTTCTCTGTCGCAGACGGTCCGGAGGTGGAGTATGACTACTACAACTTTGAGGCGCTGAATCTGCCCCCGAACCATCCGGCACGGGATACACAGGACACCTTCTACATTACCGACAACATTCTGCTCCGCACCCAGACTTCCTCCGTGCAGGTGCATGTGATGGAAAACCAGAAGCCCCCCATCCGCATCATTTCTCCCGGCAGAGTATACCGGTCCGATGCGGTGGATGCAACCCACTCTCCCCTGTTCCATCAGATCGAAGGACTGGTTGTGGACAAGGGCGTGACGATGGCTGACCTGAAGGGCACGCTGGAGCTGCTGATGAAGCGGCTGTACGGAGACGACTGCAAGATCCGTCTGCGGCCCCACCACTTTCCCTTTACCGAGCCCAGTGCAGAGGTGGATGTCATGTGCTTCAACTGTCACGGAGAAGGCTGCCGCATCTGCAAGGGTGAAGGCTATATTGAACTGCTGGGCGCCGGCATGGTTCATCCCAAGGTACTGGAAGGCTGCGGCATCGACAGCGAGATCTACTCCGGCTTTGCCTTTGGTCTGGGTCTGGAGCGGATCGTTATGCGCCGGTACAACATCAGCGACATGCGTCTGATGTACGAAAATGATCTGCGCTTCCTGGATCAGTTCTGATTCCAGCGATACTATAGATGAAAGGATGCATCCAAGATGAATTTGTCAATGAAATGGCTTTCTGATTATATCCAGGAGGAGATCCCGGTCAAGGAATTCTGCCACTGCATGACCATGAGCGGTTCTAAGGTAGAGGGCTTTGAAACCGAAGGCAGCAGCATCAGCAAGGTGGTAGTGGGCAAGATCCTGTCCATCGCTCCTCACGAGAACGCAGACGCTCTGTTTGTGTGCCAGGTAGAGATCGGCGCAGAGGCACCGGTGCAGATCGTCACCAACGCCCGGAACGTAAAGCCCGGCGATCTGGTTCCCCTGGCGCTGGACGGTGCCACCCTGCCGGAGGGAAAGATCAAAAAGTGCAAGATGCGTGGCGTGGAGAGCTTCGGCATGTTCTGCGGTCTGGAAACGCTGGGGCTCACTGTTCACGATTTCCCCTACGCAGATCCGGATGGGGTACTGGTAATCCAGGAGCCCTGCCAGGTGGGCGAGGATATCCACAGCGCACTGGGTCTGAACGATACCTCCGTTGAGTTTGAGATCACCTCCAACCGGCCGGACTGCCTGTCCGTCATCGGTCTTGCAAGAGAAGCTGCCGCTACCTTCCATGTGCCCCTGCACCTGCATGCACCGGCATTCCACGCCAACAGCGAATCCATCAGCGAGCAGCTGTCCGTAGAGGTGCAGAATACCACCCTTTGTCCCCGCTACTGCGCCGGTATGGTCAAGAACGTGAAGATCGGCCCTTCCCCCCGCTGGATGCGGGAACGCCTGCGTGCCAGCGGCGTGCGGCCCATCAACAATCTGGTGGACATTACCAACTATGTAATGCTGGAATACGGACAGCCCATGCATGCCTTTGACCTACGGTATGTGCAGGATGCGAAGATCACCGTCCGGAATGCAAAGGACGGGGAGCAGATCACCACACTGGACGGTACAGAGCGGAAGCTTTCTCCGGAAATGCTGGTAATCGCCGACTCTGAAAAGCCCATTGCCGTTGCCGGCGTTATGGGTGGCGAGTACAGCGGCATTATGGAGGATACCACCACAGTGGTATTTGAATCCGCATACTTTGAGCCCACACAGGTTCGGCTCACCGCCAAGAAGCTGGGCATGCGGACGGATGCCTCCGCCCGGTATGAAAAGGGACTGGATCCCAATTCCACCATTACCGTGCTGAGCCGTGCCTTTGAGCTGGTAGAGCAGCTGGGTGCGGGTGAAGTGGTAGGCGGCATCATCGATGTGAACAACGTGGGCGAGCCCAAGCCGCCGGTACCCTTTGACGCAAACTGGATCAACGGTTTCCTGGGCACCAACATCCCCGAAAGCGATATGATCCACTACCTGAATGAGCTGCACTTCAAGGTGGAAGATGGCATGGTCTACGCTCCCAGCTTCCGGATTGATATTGAATGCAAGGCAGATGTGGCAGAGGAGATCGCCCGGATCTATGGCTACAACAACATTCCCAGCACGGAGCTGCAGGGTCTGGCGGATGCCAGACTGACCCCTGCCCAGATCTTCAACCGACAGATCGAGCAGAGCATGGTGGCACTGGGCTGCTACGAAATTGCAGCATTCTCCTTCGTTTCTCCCAAGTACTTTGACAAGATTGCACTGCCGGCGGACAGCAAGCTGCGCAAGCCTCTGGTGATTACCAATCCTCTGGGCGAGGATACCAGCGTGATGCGTACCACTGCCCTGCCCTCCATGCTGGAGATTCTGGCACGGAACTACAACAATCGGAATGAAAGCGCCCGGCTGTTTGAGATCGGCAAGGAGTACCTGCCCACCACACCGGATCAGCTGCCTCTGGAGCCTGCACGGCTCACCATCGGCATGTACGGCGGCAATGTGGATTTCTACGATCTCAAGGGCGTCATTGAAGCATTGATGGTGCAGCTGAAGATCTCCGGTTGCCGGTATGAACGCTGCGGCGAGGACTGTCCCTTTGACGAAAAAAGCGCATTTCATCCCGGCAGAAGCGCCGTGCTGTATGTGGGAGATACGCCGCTGGGCATCTTCGGCGAGCTGCACCCCAACGTACAGAACAACTACGGCATTGGCGTTAAGACCTATGCGGCAAAGCTGAATATCCCGGAGATGCTGGAGCATGCGGCAACGGAAATCAGCTACCAGCCCCTGCCCAAGTATCCGGCAACCACCCGTGACCTGAGCCTGGTATGCGACGATGGGATCCCGGTTGCACAGCTGGAACAGGCGATCCGGAAGGCTGTGGGCAATATTCTGGAAAAGGTGACCCTGTTTGATGTGTACAAGGGTCAGCAGATCGCACAGGGCAAAAAGAGCGTTTCCTACTCCATCAGCATGCGCTCTCATGACGGCACCCTCACCGACGAACAGGCGGACGGTGCTATGAAGCGTGTGCTCAAGGCACTCAAGGCAATGGGCGCAGAGCTGAGAATGTAACAGCCCCCTGCGTTTCAATCATACCCCGTTTCAGGCAGTCGCTTTATGCGGCTGCCTTTTTTCGGGCAAAAAAGAAGCTGCCACTGAGGCAGCTTTTCAAGTAAATGAACTTTGTGGGGAGAGAAGGCTTATTTGATCTGATGTCCGCACTGGTGGCAGAAGCAATCCTTTACGCCGACCTTTGCGCCGCAGCCTTCGCAGCGTGTGCCAAGCTGACTGCCGCAGAAGGAGCAATACAAATAATCCGCAGCCTGTGCTGCACCGCAGGAGGAACAAATTGCCCCGCTGTGCTTATAGATCTTATAGACGATCAGTCCAATGATATTGGTAAACAGTCCGATGAGACCCCAATACAGTGGGGACAGCCTGCACTTTGCAGCATCCCGGTACAGCCACAGGGCAACCAGCACCCAGTACACGCAGAAAAACAGCATCGCCAGCGCCCCCGTCACCTTCAGGGCAATCATACCTCCGGGTACATTTGTGGGAACGGTGATCACATAAACAGTGCTGTTGCTGCCGTGCGTCCGGATCCGGCTCAGCATGTAGATCGTCTTGGATGAAAGCTCCCGTTCAAATGCAGTATCATCATCGTAATCGGAACGGATCTTGCCGAAATCCCGGTTGATGATGGAATTGAGCATAAATTCCTCGCTTTTGACATACTGGAACACAGCATCCGGGTATGCGGCAGAGACAAGGTACTTCTTTTCGTTCCCCACTTTGGTAAGCTCCAGAGGACCGGCTGCAAAAGCAGAATTTTTTGCGGAATATGTCACCTGCTGATCTCCGTCAAGGATCAGCACATCCACCACATCCCCGGAAGCGGCAGCAGTTTTGTCGGCTGCTGCTTTCAGTGCATCCGCATCCTTCGTTTCCTCCAGGTGGGAGTACTGCCATGCAAAATCCAGCCGTTCCCGGTAGAGGTATCCCACGATCCCGCCGCAGGTCACTCCTGCGATCACTGCAAGGATCAGATACCAGATTACAATTTTTTGAAAGTTCCACTTAGACAGCATGTTTTCAGCTTGTTCATACATGATTCCTCCCTGTTTTTCCGTCCTGCCCGACAGCAGAACCGGCAGTAATAAGAGCACGCTCAGGGACATAAATCCCAGCGGTGCAAGGAGCATTGTAAGAGATATGCCAGCAAATACAAGCAAAGCCGGAACGAACACCACCATCGCACACAGCAGCACAAAGAGCCTGGATTGCAGCCGCTCCTTCCTTGCCCTCTGCAGTTCTCCACACTTTTGTTCAATGGCTGGGGTCAGTGCCCGGATCAGCTCATCCGCATTGGATCTCATGGGTCATCCATCCTTTCCAAGCAATTTTTTTCGGAGTTTTACTGTGCCGTCATGGATCCGGCTTTTAATGGTCTTGGGCTGCACGCCAAACTGCGCAGCAATCTCCTGTAAGGTCATGTCCTCCACGTATTTCAGCCGGATCGCCAGCCCCTGGTCCGGCGGCAAGGTGTCGATCGCAGCCTATCGTCAAACGCCTGCCGGTCGCCCCGCTGACACTTTTTGATCAAAGCAGTTTCATTCACCATTTCCGCCTCCCTTCCTGATCTCATGTATTTACACGCAGCTGTACCGATCAGGTTGGTAGTTTGATCAGCATCATCAGCGTGCCTGCCACGATCAGCGCCAAACCGATCGCCGCTTTTTTGGACAAACGCTCCTTGAATATCACTGCGGAAAAACCAATGGACACCAAAATACTCAGCTTGTCTATAGGTACCACCACGCTGGCAAGCCCATCCTGCAGCGCCTTATAGTAGCACAGCCATGATCCGCCGGTGGCAATGCCGGACAGGAAGATAAACCCAAGCTCTCCCTTTGGGATGCTTTTCAGTGTGTGCTGCTTGCCCTTCACAAACACAATCAGCCACGCCATCAGCACTACGCCGGTACGGATCGCAGTACCCAGATTGGATTCCACCCCATCTATGCCGATCTTGCCGAGAATGGAGGTCAGGCTGGCAAATACCGCCGACAGCACCGCATAGATCAGCCAGCTTTTCTTCTCCGTCTTTTCACCGGAAACCCTCTTTTTCTCGATCATCAGAAAGGTGCCTGCGCCGATGCATACAACCCCAATCCCTTTGAGCCATGTGACCGTTTCCCCCAGAAAAATCAATGCCAGCAGAATGGTCAGCACGGTGGAGGATTTATCAATGGGCACCACCTTGTTCACATCCCCAAGCTGGAGCGCCCGGAAATAGCACAGCCAGGAAGCACCGGTGGCCAAGCCCGAAAGGATCAGAAAAATCCAGGTTTTTGCGCTGAGTTTTGTGATTCCGGATCCGGAACCCACGATTCCTACCATGAGCCAGGAAAAGAGCAGTACCACAATGGTACGAATGGCAGTTGCGACATCGGAGTCGGTTTTTTTGATGCCGCATTTTGCCAGAATCGCTGTCAGTCCGGCAAAGAGCGCCGAACCGCAAGCATATACTATCCACATATTCATTTCTTCCTTTCAATGATGACACGCAGAAACCGCAAAAAGGTTGGTGCAAATTCTAATTTTTTTCGGGCAATACCACACAGTCTTTGTAGGATGTTCCCCCTTGACATTTTTCAATTGGGGGTATATAATAAAAACAGTGTTATGAAACAGTGTTACACATTATGGAGGATACCAATGGCAAAACAAATTGAAGGCGTAGCAGAACGGATCCTTGCGGCAGCCAAGCAAGAATTTCTGGAAAAGGGCTATGTGGATGCTTCCCTGCGTACCATTGCAGCGGCAGCTGATACCAGCACCAACTCCATTTATGTCCGCTTCGGCGATAAGGAAGGGTTGTTTTCCGCCATCGTTGAACCGGTACTCAGTGAAATGACCGAGCGCTTTATCAAGATCCAGGAGCAGTTCCATCAAATGGATCGTGCTGCTCAGGCTGCCCGAATGCCGGAGTATTCCGACGGAGGCACGGCTGCATTGCTGGATTATATGTATGCGCATTTAGATGCCTTCCGCCTGCTGCTGGATGCATCCTACGGTACACGGTTCCACAATTTTGTGGACGAGCTGGTACGCATTGAGGTTGAATACACATACAAATACATGGAAACGGTAGGATATCCTGCGAACTTTGGAGACGCTTTGACTGAAAAGCTGCTCCACATTGTCACCACTTCCCGGTTTGAGAGTATCTTTGAGGTCATCCGACACGGCATGAGCCGGGAAGAAGCGGCAGAATACATTCAATTGCTGAGCCGGTATCACCGCACCGGATTTTTAGCGATCTTTGGCACAGGCACCCCATAAACTGTATGAACAGGTTGCCGGAAACGACAGCCTTTCAATCATCTCAGCGGTTAGCTGCCGCTAATTATCAGGAGGTAACACATATGAAAGAGCAAAGCCCGATAGGGCGGATCTGGGAGCTTGGTGCGCAGGAACACGGCAGGCTCATCACAGCGGTGGCACTTGCCGTAATCGGTGTCGCCTGCGGCATGGTACCCTATTTCGCTGCCGCCAAAATCATCGTTCTGCTGCTGGCAGGGGAACAGGCATTTACCGCCTATCTGCCCTGGCTGCTGACGGTGCTGGCGGGATTTCTGATCCGCACCCTGCTGTACAACAGTGCCCTGTCCCTCTCCCACAAGGCGACCTTCAGCATTCTCAAAACCATCCGTCAGAAGCTGCTGGCAAAGCTGCCCCATCTGCCCCTTGGCACGGTGATGGACGCTTCCAGCGGCAAATGGAAAGAGATCATCGTGGATCAGGTGGACAGCATGGAAACCACACTGGCACATCTGTTTCCGGAAATGACCGCAAACATTGTGGCGCCGGTGCTGATTCTGATCGCACTGTTTCTTCTGGACTGGCGGCTGGCGCTGTTGTCACTGGCAGTGTTCCCCATCGCATTTCTCTTTATGATGATGGTCATGGGCAACTATGCAAAGGACTATGCAGGTGCGGTCAAGGCCACCTCTGAAATGAGCAGCACTATGATCGAGTACATCAACGGTATCCAGGTTATCAAGGCATTTAACCAGGGGAAACAATCCTACACCCGTCTGACAGATAAAGTGCGTGCCAATGCCCAGTATTATTATGACTGGATGCGCCGCAGTCAGTTGGGCATGTCTATGGCATATGCCTTCTTTCCGGCGCAGATGCTCACCATTCTCCCCTTCGGCTGGCTGTTTTACACACATGGCTCCCTTTCAGCAGAAACCTTTGTGACCGTCATCATTCTGGCGCTTGGTATGGCAGCCCCCATTGTAGCGGCCTTCAACTTTGTGGATACGCTGGCGCAGGTGGGCACCACAGTGGGACAGGTAGACGAGATCCTGAAGGCGGAGGAACAGGCACATGGTACGCAATCCGTTTCCTTTGACGATCACCGGATTGAAGTGCAGAACGTTTCCTTTGGCTATCACGGCGACCAGGAGATCCTGCACCAAGTGAATCTTTCCATTCCGCAAAATAGTATGACTGCATTGGTGGGACCATCCGGCTCCGGCAAATCCACCCTTGCAAAGCTTGTGGCAGGCTTCTGGGATGTAAAAACCGGCAGGATCACTATGGGGGGACACGACCTGACAGAGATCCCTCTGGAGGAGCTTTACGATCAGATTGCTTATGTGTCCCAGGACAATTATCTGTTTGATGACACAGTACGGGAAAACATCCGCATGGGACGCCGGGACGCTACAGATGCTGAGGTGGAAGCGGCAGCCCATGCAGCCGGCTGCGACAACTTCATCAGCGAACTGGAGCACGGCTATGAAACCAATGTTGGCGGAGGCGGCGCACATCTTTCCGGCGGGGAACGGCAGCGGATCGCCATTGCCCGTGCCATGCTGAAAAACGCACCCATCGTTATCCTGGACGAGGCTACCGCCTATATCGATCCGGAAAATGAAGCGGTGATCCAGCAAGCAGTGGCAAAACTGGTGGCGCATAAGACTGTCATCGTGATCGCACACCGGCTGTCTACCATTACGGATGCGGACAATATTGTCGTGGTGCATGACGGACGCATTGAGGCGCAGGGAACCCATGAAGCACTTCTGGAGGACTGTGCGCTCTATCACGAGATGTGGCAGGCACATATGGGAGCAAAGGATGGTGACGCAGCATGATCGAAGCATTCCGAAAGATCTGGCACTTTGCCGGAGATGAGACCAAACATGTAAATCAATCTGTTGTAGTGGAATTTTTGAACGCCCTGCTGCAAATGTTCCGGGTGGCAGCCATCTATTTTGTCGTGCTGGCATTGACCGACGGTACCCAGAGCAGCAAGCCTGCATGGCTGGCGCTGGGCTGTGAGCTGGCAGCGATCTTCGGTGGTGCCGTAACCGCAAGCATTTCCAAAATGCTGCAAACACACGCCGGGTATTTCATGGCAGCGGAGCGACGCATTTCCATTGCGGATCGTTTAAAGAGTGTGCCCATGGGCTTCTTCAATGAAAACAGTCTGGGGCAGCTCTCCGGCATCTGCACCACTGTAGTCGGCAGCATTGAGGGCATGGTACCCATGGTGCTGGTAAATATTCTCGGTGGATTGATTACCACCACCGTATTTACCGTGCTGCTCCTGATTTTTGACTGGCGCATCGGACTGATCGCTCTGGCAGGAATCCTGCTGTACCTGTGGGTCGTATCTGCTATGGAACAAAAATTTGCCGCAATCGCAGACAATACCCAAAGATCCCAGACAGCACTGATCGCAGCGGTACTGGAGACGGTACAGGGCATGAGTGTGATCAAGTCCTTCAACCTTACCGGCAAGGGCGACCAGAAGCTGCAGGATGCACTGGAATACAACCGCAGAAGCAATCTGGAAGTAGAACAGGTACTTACGCCCTACACCGCCCTGCAGGAGGCAATCCTACAGATTGCGGGCGTTGGGATGATGCTGGCAGCCATTCTGCTCTGGATCAACGGCACCATGACCATAGCCAATGCGCTGATGACGCTGGTCATGTCCTTCCTGGTGTTCAACCAGATCAAAGCCTTTGGCATGGGCGTGTCCATGCTGCGGCTTACGGCGGCTGCCATCGACCGCACAGTGGAAACTGAGCAAATGCCCCGTATGGACGAAAACGGAAAAGCCATCCAACCGAAAACACACGAGATTGTGTTCGATCATGTGAACTTTTCCTATGGGCAAAAGCCGATCCTGCACAATATCACCATGGCCCTGCCGGATAAGACCACAACGGCAGTCATCGGTCCCTCCGGCAGCGGAAAAACCACCTTCTGCAATCTGATCGCCCGGTTCTGGGATACGGACAGCGGCAGTATCCGAATCGGCGGCTATTCCGTAAAGGATTACACGCTGGAATCCCTGATGAATCAGATCAGTGTGGTGTTCCAGAATGTATACCTGTTTGCGGACACCATCGAAAACAACATCAAATTCGGCAGTCCCGATGCAACCCACGAACAGGTGGTGGCAGCGGCGAAAGCGGCATGCTGCGATGAATTTATCCAGACGCTGCCGGAGGGCTACAACACCATGATCGGCGAAGGGGGCGCCAGTCTTTCCGGCGGGGAAAAGCAGCGGATCTCCATTGCCCGTGCCATGCTGAAAAATGCACCCATCGTCATCTTGGACGAAGCCACAGCCAATGTGGACCCGGAAAACGAGGAGCGACTGCAAAAGGCAATCGAGGCACTGACCCGTGATAAGACGATCATAATGATCGCACATCGGCTGAAAACCGTCCGCCATGCAGACCAGATCCTGGTCATTGACCACGGCCGTATCGTGCAGCAGGGCAAGCATGCGCAGCTGATTTCCCAGCCCGGCATCTATGCGGACTTTGTGGGAGGCAAAAAGCAATCCACCAGTTGGAAGCTGTAAAACAGACTTCTTGAAAACAATACAAAGCAAAACGGTATGATTCTCAGAAATCATACCGTTTTTGTGTACAATCCATCAGCCGTTCTGCTGATTGACGCTTGCGATCACTGTACTCAACAGATTTGCCGGGAGCTGTTCATACCGCAGGAAGGTAAAGGAAAATTCGCCCATGCCTCGTGTGGACTGCCGCAGATACAGGGCAAAGTCCTGCATTTCCCGCATGGGCACCTCCGCCTGGATCAGGGTCATGCCCGGAGCAACCGGCTCCATGCCAAGCACACGTCCACGACGCTTGTTCAGCTCGCCCATCACATCACCGGTATTTTCATCCGGCACCGTCACATTCAGACTGCCGATGGGCTCCAGCATCACCGGATCCGCCTGTGGCAGACCTTCCTTATAGGCAATGGAGGCAGCCATCTTGAATGCCATTTCAGAGGAATCCACCGGGTGGTAGGAACCATCCACCAGGATCGCCTTCAAGCCCACCACCGGACAGCCAGCCAGCACGCCCTTCCGGACGCATTCCTGCAAGCCCTTTTCCACAGCCGGGAAGAAATTCCGGGGCACGGCTCCGCCGAATACCCGTTCCTCAAATACCAGGTCATCCCCCATGCAGGGCTCAAACTCGATCCATACATGCCCGTACTGTCCATGACCGCCGGACTGCTTCTTGTGCTTGCCTTCTACCTTGACCTTTTTGCGAATGGTCTCCCGGTATGCAATGCGGGGCACTTCCAGCTGTACATCTACGCCAAATTTATTTTTGAGTTTGGCAGCCGTCACCTCCAGATGCATGGAGCCAAGACCGCTGAGGATCTGTTCCTTCGTGAAGGCATCCTGCTGATAGGACAGGGTCTGATCCTCCTCCAGCAGCCGGGCGATGCCTGCGGAGATCTTGGTTTCATCCCCCTGGGATTTCGCCTTGACGCACAGGGAGTAGCAGGGCTTGGGATACTGTATGGGAGCAAACCGCAGCACACGCTCCGGAGCGCACAGAGTATCCGACGTACCCGCAGAGATCTTCGCAGCCACTACAATGTCCCCTGCCGCCGCAGAAGCAACCTCCTCCTGCTTCTTGCCAAGCAGGACGTACAGCTTTCCGATCTTTTCCGTTGCGCCGGTTGTTGCATTCAGCACATTCGCATCCGCTGACAGCTTGCCTGCATACACCCGGATAAAGCTCATCTTCCCTACGAAAGGATCCGCAACCGTCCGGAACACATAGGCTGCCAGAGGCGCCGCAGGGTCACAGGCAACCGCAATGGGATCCTCTTTCTGATCCACTCCAATGGGCGCATCCACCTCCTGCGGAGCCGGCAACAGCAAATCAATCTCCTTGAGCAGCATATCAATGCCTGCAAGGGTGGTGGAGGATACGCAGACCACAGGGGTAATAATGCCCTTGTTCATACCATTGTGGATACCATCGATCAATTCCTTCTGGGTAAAGGCTTCCCCTTCAAAGAACTTTTCCATCAGTGCCTCATCGGTTTCCGCCACCGCCTCACTGATGGCGGAGATCAGACCTTCCAGCCGGTATTCCATCTTTTCAGAAACCTCCGGCGTGGGCATATCCGTTTCTACGGCATTGCCCTTGTCGTCGTATTTGTACGCCTTCATTTCAATCAGATTCACATAGGAAATGATCTGGCTGTTCTGGATCACTGGAACCACAACCGGGCACACAGTGGGACCGAATACGGTTTTCAGCTGTGTCAGGGTATTGTAGAAATTGGCGTTGGGATCATCGATCTTGGTGATGACGAACATCTTGGAGCGCCCCAGCTTTGCAGCGGCATCATAGGCCTTGCGGGTGCCCACCTTGACGCCGGATTTTGCAGAAACGGTCAGCATTACCGTATCCGCAGCCTGGATGCCCTCCAGCATACCGCCGGCAAAGTCGAATAAGCCCGGTGTATCCAGCAGATTGATCCGGTTTTCACCGCTGGAAAAAGACGACAAAGTGGTATTGATGGAGATCTGCCGTTTGATTTCCTCCGGATCATAGTCGCTGACTGTATTTCCATCTGCACACTTTCCCAGCCGATCCGTAGCCCCTGCCTTATACAGCAGTGCTTCCGCCAGGGCGGTTTTGCCGGATCCCAGATGACCCGCCAGTGTAATGTTTCTGATTTTTGTTGCGTCTGACTGTTTCATGTTACTCTCTCCTTCGCCAGTGTGCGCCCGGAGGCTGCAAACTTGAATATGCTGTTATTATAACGCAATTGTTAAAATTCTTCAACCCTTTTTGAAGAAATTCTACATAGCATTGAGAAAACACAGCTCGTTTTTGTGCATACTAAACAATATTGTAAGCTATCATCTTTTCATTCTACTCAATATTCAGTCATACGCAGGCTTACAATAGAGGTGATACATGCAGAAAATATGACGGCACGCTTGAATCACTGCATGAGAAATCACGCAAACCGCCAACGACTTCAAAACTCAGCATGCCATTCACCTTCACAAATACAATAACTTGCCCATGCGCCCTCTTTCCTGGCTCTCTCCCCTTGAGATTTCTGTACAATATGTTTGACAAACGTACAAAAAGAAGAAAAAACCACCGTAAAAACAGTGGTTTTTTCAACATATCAAAAGAGGGGGGGTAAAGCTGCTTTGCAATCAAACACTCAGTTGTTTGTAGTATCAGTAACAACCAGTTCCTCAGCAGTAATCAGATGTGCCAGATACCGTGCGATCTGCGTCAGGTCACTTGAATCCACATTTGTATCCTGGACGCAGTTTGCATTTGCAAGACCTTCTGCGGAGATTGCGGGAATACCCTGATCCTGTGCAATGTACCGAGCCAGCAGAACGATATCATTGATCTCGACCACGCCGTTGCAGTCTACATCGCCGTACAGGGTAGCTACAGTCTGGGTGGTTGTAGTGGTTGTGGTTTCGCCAGCCTCTGTACTGGTCTCAGCAACTGTTGTGGTAGTAGTCGTCGTGGTACTTACTTCTGCCATTGTGGTTTCTGCTTCCGTTGTAGTTGTGGTAGTCTCCTCTGTTGTAGTGGTGGTCACAACAGGCTCAGTGGTGGTAGTTGTGATCGGTGCATCCGCATACACAGAGCATACCTTAGAGGTTTCCTTCCAGCCATTCTTGCCGTTTACTACAACCTCGCCCCAGTCAGCAGACAGGGTGCCGCCGGCATTTGCAGAGGACATATCCAGGTACTCAACCGGGCTGCCGTTGCCGTACCAGCTCCATGCCATCCAGCCGATCTGTACATCCTTACAGTATTCCATAATGTATGCTTCATCAACCTCGCCATCGGAATGCTTATAGCCAAACTCGCCAATTACCAGGCAAAGATTCCGGGTCATAATGCCGTCAATGACGCTCTTGATCGTAGCAGCGTTGCCGCCTGCGGTACCATACATATGTACAGAGAACATCACATTCTTCTCCGGGTCGGATGCCAGCACTGCGCTGCCGCCGTCCCGAACGGTCACATAACCCTGACCCCAACCGCCTGCGTCACACATGATGCAGTGGGTCAGACCAGCGTCACGGATCTCCTTTACAGCGGCAATGTAAGCACTCTCCCAGCTGCTGGTGTTGGTGTTACCCTGCCATTCGTTGGCAATGTTGATGATGACCGTATCCTCGTGTCCGATCAGGGCGGACTTGATCTCGCTGAAATACTTTGCAGCATTCAGCAGCAGATTTGCATCATCCTTACCGGTCACATCATGAACCTCCAGAACGGCAATCAGCTTATACTTTTCGCACAGACTGATGAGATTTGCAACCTCGCCTGCTGTGTTCTTGGTATACTGCTGACCGTCGGACAGTACGATCCGGACTGTATTTGCACCGTAAGCCGCAATTTCCTTGAGAGTGGCTTCTTCGTTGCCCTCCCACTTGTACCAGGTGTAAGCGTAGTTGGTGCCCCGCATTTCAAATGCGTTCTGGTTTGCATCCCGCAGTACCGTGCCGTCTACGTAGAACCCATCCTTCGGCTCAACCACCTCACCGCTTCCGGATTTCTCCAGCTTCCAGCCGTTCAGAGTAACAGAACCGCTGACAGTTGCAGTCTCGCTGGTGGACATAATCATCATATTGACACGCTGTACATTATACAGGTCTGCAATCGTCACCAGGGAATTGGTCTGGGTGTCTGCATCATAGTACCACCACTCCTCTGCCTTCAGATACAGGGTCACATCCTTGGATGCTCCGGCACTGACGGTGATATTGTCGCTCTGGTGCCACTTCCAGGACGATCCGGTGTTGACTGCTGCTGCAAAGCTGATGTCGCTGGCGCTTTCGTTGGTCAGCGTAAAGCTCAGCGTATCATACTCGGACCAGTCTGCCCCGTCAAAGTTGTGGTAAAATCCAGCTGCATTGCTTGTACCGTTGTCCGTATCAGCAAAGCTGACTGTGACGGAATCCGCACCGTTGGTCACGCCGGTGGTACCCTCCTGGTATCCTTCTGTGGCAGACCATGCGAAGCCGCCCAGGCCATCCGCAGCCATAACACCAAAGGTGCCTGCGGCAGATGCGGTAGCCATCATTGCGCATGCAGTAGCGCATGCAAGTAGTTTCTTCCCTCTCATCAAAAATCCTCCTTATTTTTTATAAGCAAACGAACTTAAATAAAGAAATACGGCTTTATTTAATAGCCATGCGTTTCTTTACTTCCTCTACATTTTACACAATTATTTTTCCTGTGTCAAGAGATTTTTCAGAAATAGTCCAAGTTTTTATTTTTATATTAAATAAAGCTATCATTTAATCTGTAGCGTTACATGCATCCCATTGTATAATCCCGCCGGATCCGGCAACAATATTTCACAGAACTACCGGTTCAAATGTGCTGACCGCCGCAGCGGCACCGATTCCACCCAACGGCGGAGAAACGGAGTGAATATGAAAAAGTCAAGATCCAGTGCATCCAATGTACTTGCAGGAAAGGGGTTTTACATTGCTTTATCCCTATGTGTTGCCATGGTGGGCGCCGCCTGCTACTTTGCCTATACCCAGACAAGCAATGACCTGTCCGCCCAGTTGGAATCCAGTCTCCAGTCAGAACAGAGCGTATCCTTTACAAAAGAAAATGTGCCGAAATCCACAACCTCCGCACCTTCCACCACCACATACACCCGGACAACCACTACAACACCTGCTGTCACAGAAGCTATGGTGCCTGCAACCGCAGAACCCGCAGCCGTTCAATCCGCCCCGGCAGCCCCGGTAAACAAGCCGACCCCCACCCCTAAACCGGTGATGCCGGTAGAGGGTGATGTGCTCAATCCCTTCAGCAATGGGGAACTGGTCAAATCCGCAACCACTGGTGCCTGGCAAACCCACAACGGTGCGGATCTTGCCGCAGAGATTGGCGATGACGTGGTGAGCATTGCGGCAGGAACGGTCAAATCCGTTGAGGAGGACGGCCTGCTTGGGGTATGTGTCACCATCGATCACGGCAACGGCATCGTCAGCCGCTACTGTAATCTGAACAGCGGCGTCACCGTCACCGCCGGAGACGAGGTCAAAGGAGGCGATGCAATCGGCGCCGTAGGCGATACGGCGGAAATCGAAAGCGCCGATCCCTCCCATCTGCATTTTGAGGTATACCGGGACGGAATATTCATTGACCCGATGGCATATATTCAGGGCAAAGCAGAATAAACAAAGCCGGCAGGTGCAGCGAATGCGTCTGCCGGTTTCTTGTGATACATGCGTTTGGAAAAAATGCTTGCATTTTTTGAAACAGTATGTTATAATAGAATCACTATTTTGGGGTATAGCCAAGCGGTAAGGCAACGGACTTTGACTCCGTCACTCGCTGGTTCGAATCCAGCTATCCCAACCATATACACCTGGGCTCACGCTTTTTCGTGGGTCTTTCTTTTTTGCCCGAAGCTAAGGTCGTGTTGACACTAAGATAATATGCCCTGCTACATATTCATACACCACATGGGATTTTTTTCAGATTCAGAAAAACTTTCCGCCGGAATGGTTGCATTTTTATATAGGGCATGTTATAATAAGAAGTAGAGTAAAGAATGAATCCCAAAAAAGAAATAATCAAAAGACAAGGGGAATTTACATATGGCAAAACGACGTCGCGTCAGATGGGATCGTATCCTCGTTACCGGGCTGATCCTGTTTGCATTGATTTTCATGCTCTATTCCTGTTTCAGCAAGGATGAAAGCGGAACCGACGAACCACAGAATACCACTGCGACACAAGCGGAAACCACCCAGCCGGTAAAAAAATTTACCGTCACCCTGGACGCCGGACACGGCGGCAATGACGTAGGCTGTCACAACGGAGATGAAACCCGCCTGGAAAAGGATGATAATCTGGCAATCACTCTGGCAGTCCAGAAGGAATTGCAGAAATTCCCCAACGTAGAGATTCTGATGACCCGTTCGGACGACACATTTATTTCCCTGGAAAATCGCTGCAAGGTGGCAAACGAAGGGCACTCGGATCTGTTCATCTCCTTCCATCGGAACAGTGCCACAGAAGGCAACGGCGTGGAGATCTGGATCAACGAAAACTCCGAAACGGGAGACGCTCTGCTGGCAAGCAATATTCTGGCTGCGCTGGAGCGGGTGGGTGTCACCAAAAACCGGGGCACCAAGGAAGGCTATCGGGATGCGGACGGCAAGAATTACTATGTCAACCGGCACACCGACATGCCCAGCTGTCTGACGGAGCTTGGTTTTCTGTCCAACGAGGAGGATAACACCTACTTTGATACCAAGCAGACGGAATATGCCAAGGAAATTGCACAAGCCATCATCGACACCGGCAAGCAGCTGAATCTTTATAAAGGAGAAACAGCGCCTGCCCAGTCTGAACCGGCAAGCACAGAAGCCACTACATAAACCACGATCCCCGCATGCAAGTGTGGGGATTCCTTATATACAAAGGAGGGAACGGGCGCCGGCTTGTATGAATCTCCGGATTCTGCGCACCCTAAAGCTATGAGTAAATTATCGAAAGAAGCGAAAAAACGGCTGCTGATCGTAGCCGCATACATCATTACCACCATCGCCATCACGCTCCTGCTCTTACCCTGGATCCGACAGCTTTCCACCAATGACGGCAGGATCGTCATGAAGCAGCGGGTGGAGTCCTACGGAGCCTTTGCCCCGGTGATCTACATTCTGCTGCATGTGTTTCATGTGATCATTGCCTTTGTGCCTGGCGAGCCAATTGAACTGCTGGGGGGCGTGCTGTTCGGTACCATCCCCGGCACCCTGTACGGTCTGCTGGGTGTCATCATCGGCACTGCCATAGTGTTCCTGCTGGTGCGGAAATTCGGCAGACCTCTGGTGGGATACTTTGTGCCGGAGGAGAAGATCAAAAATCACCGGCTGCTCCAGGACGAAAACAAGCTGGAATGGGCGGTATTCCTTCTGTTCTTTATTCCGGGAACCCCGAAGGATCTGCTCACCTACCTGGTGCCCCTGACCCGGATCAATCCCACCCGGTATCTGCTGATCGCCACGCTTGCCCGGATCCCCTCCATTCTGTCCTCCGCCTATATCGGCAGTTCCTTCGGGCAGGGCAAATATCTGGTGAGTCTGGTAGCATTTGGCATCACTGGCGGCATCGGGCTGATCGGTATGCTTATCAACAAGCATATTGAACGCAAAAAATAGCATGAACAAGGCAAGTGTTTCCGCTTCTGCGAAAATGCTTGCTTTTTCTCTGCTTGTATGCTATAATATTCGTATCTTACTGTGTTTTCTCACATTAGCACTCTAAAGCGGATACTCAAAGGAGGTTTCACTATGATTTGTGATCTGCATTGCCATACCAAATTATCCGACGGCTCTCTCGGCATCGAGGATATCATTATGCAGGCAAAGCGCACCGGCATCGACTTTTTGTCCATCACCGATCACGACACGCTTTCGTCCTTCTCCAGAGCAAACATCTTAGGCGAACGTTACGGAGTTCGTATCATCCAGGGCGTAGAGCTTTCCGCATGGGACAAAGCCCGGAACAGCAAGGTACATATCCTCTGCTATGCCCCCAAAAAGCCGGATCGGCTGGAAGGACTGTGCCTGAAATCCTGTGAGATCCGGAAAGCATGCAGCAAGGAAATGGTGGAAAAAGTTATGGAGCGGTTCCCCATCACCCTGGAAAGCGTTATGCGGCATGCTACAAGCTCCAAGAGCATCTTCAAACAGCATATCATGCGGGCACTGATCGACTACGGCTATGCCCTGGAGTTTTACGGTGAATTAAACGATGAGCTGTTTAATCTGGAGAATGGATCCTGCCTGGTAGAGCGGGAATATCCGGATGTAAAATTTGTACTGGATCTGATCCATTCCGCCCGGGGCGTGGCTGTCATGGCGCACCCCATGCTGTACCACAACGTGGAGCTGCTGGTGGAGCTTGCGGAAATGGGCAAGATCGACGGCGTAGAGGTGGATCACTACACCGCAAACGAGGCACAGCGGGAAGAGCTGCGGAAGATTGCGCAGAAGTATAATCTGATCGTAACCGGCGGCTCCGATTTCCACGGGCTTTACAATGCGCAGCCCACGCATCTGGGCAGCAACAGCACCAGCAAGGAAAATCTGGATCGGATCATCAAGCTTGCCAACAAGAAGGAGGCATAATCCATGAAAATTTCTTATCAGCCCCACGGCATCTGTCCCCGCCGCATCGACATTGAGGTGGAGGACGATATCGTACAGAACGTGCAGTTTATCGGCGGCTGCAACGGCAATACCAAGGGCATCAGCAGTCTCGTAAAGGGCATGAAGGTGGAAGATGTCATCGACCGGCTCCAGGGCATTGACTGCAACGGCAAGGGCACATCCTGCCCCGCACAGCTGGCAAAGGCTCTGGAAGAAAACTTTACATGAGATCCATTCTGATCGAACGCATCCTCCCCGCACTGCTTCTGTGCGGGGCGCTTGTGTTTTTGCTGCCCATGTTCGCAAGGATCATCAACGCCGGAAACCTGCTGGGATTGGGGCTATGCCTGGGAGGATTCCTTCTGTGGTGCTTCAAAACACCGCTGCATCAATGGTATATTGCCCACGGGGAGCAGCTCTGGTTTCGGATCACCAGCCGTACAGTTCTGGGACTGTGCCTGTTGGGAGTGCTGCTGGCGGTGGGTCTGACCGGCGGCATGCTGTACGGGGCATACGGCAAACGCACGCAAAATGCAGACGTAGCCATTGTGCTGGGCTGTAAGGTAAACGGCACCCGTCCCAGTATCATGCTGCAACAGCGATTGGATGCGGCTTACGCCTACTGGACGGAGCATCCGGACTGTCTGCTGGTGGTATCCGGCGGCAAGGGCAGCAACGAGGACATCAGCGAGGCTGCCTGCATGTACCAGTACCTGACGGAAAAGGGGGTGCCTGCTGACCGAATCTTACAGGAGGATCGCTCCACCAGTACCCGGGAAAACCTGCGTTTTTCCAAAGAATTGCTGGCGGAACGGGGCTGCATGCCCAAGGAAATCGCCCTGGTCACAAACGAATTTCACCAGTTGCGGGCAAGCATGATCGCCAAGGACTGCGGCTGGACTGTCAGCAGCATCCCGGCCCATACACAACCCTGGCTTATCCCCACCTACTGGGTTCGGGAATGGTTAGGGATCCTGCACCATACCCTGCTGGGAACGGAATAACAGCGCTCCTCCTTCCAATATATAAAAAGCCTATCTGTCGCTTTGCCTTTACTTTTTGTCGGATCCATGCTATACTGGTCGTATCCGAATGAAAAGGAGCATACTATGAAAAAACATTTCTGGCTGCTGGCTTCAGCCCTCTCCATGCTGCTGGCAGGTTGCAGTGCCCAGGAGGCAAAGCCCGTTGACGCTGTCCCTGCCACAGAAGCATCCACCACCGCAGCAACGGAACCCGGCACCACCGCTGCGAATCGCACCACCACTGTCACCACATCTGCCACAACAACAGAAACCACTGGGACGGATCCGGCGGAAACCACGGAAACAGCGGCTGCCACGGAACCCCCCAAACGGCAGATTTCTCCGGAAACTGCCGGCGCAGTAGAGGTATACGAAACCGTCCGGCTGAAGGACTATATCACGGCGCCGGATATCCGACTGAAAAACGGCAGCGACTGGCTGGACACCTCCAGAACCGGCACGTTGGAGCAGACAGTGGAGTTTACCTACAACGGGGAATCCTACAGTCAGACCATCCGGTACCAGGTCGAGGATACCACCCCTCCTCTGCTGCTTAACGGCGGATACGGTACGGTGATCCAGACCGGAAAATCCTTTGATCTGAACAAATGCGTGGGTTTTGCGGATAACTACGACAAAAAGCCCCGGCTGACCTATACGGGAACGGTGGACACCTCCCAGCCGGGCAAGTATCCCATTACTGCAACTGTTACGGATTCCGCCGGGAATCAAACCAGTTGGGATCTGACTGTGACGGTGGTGGACAAGCTGCCCACCTATACGGACGATAAGCCCCGGCTCGCCTTTTCAGACTTTGCCGATGCATACGGAGGTGCAAATAAACGGCTTGGGATCGATGTATCCAAATGGCAGGGAACGATCGATTTTGAAGCTGTCCGGGATGCCGGCTGCGAGTTTGTGATTATGCGGATGGGTCACAGCCGCAGCGGCATTGAAATGGACGAATACTATCGTGCCAACATGCAGGCAGCAAAGGCTGCGGACCTGGACGTGGGAGTATACTTTTATACCACTGCCAACAGCGAACAGGCTGTCCGCAAGGAAGCCCAGTGGATCGCCCGGAACCTGGATGGCGCAAAGCTGGATTTTCCGGTGGTATTCGACTGGGAAAGCTTCAGCAATTTTCAGAAGTACAGCATGAGCATTCACGACCTGAACCAGCTGTTTGAGGTATTTGCAGAGGAAATGCAGGAACAGGGCTACTCCGCCATGCTGTACGGCAGCAAAAACTATCTGAACAATTTCTGGTATCCGCAGAAAAAGCACCCGGTATGGCTTGCCCATTACACAGATCAGACCGACTATGCCGGAGACTATGCCATCTGGCAGATGAGCTGCCGGGGACGAATCCCTGGCATTGCAGGAGATGTAGACCTGGATATTCAATACATGGACATGCCCCTGGAATAAGCAAAACAGCCTGTAGCAGCTTCTACAGGCTGTTTCTTTATAAAAGTAGTGCCCATCTCATAAGACAACGTCGTACAAGAGATGAGCGGTGTTGCCTCACACTTTGCAGTACTGCTCCAGTACGGTTTTCAGTGCGCTTGCACTGGCGCTATGTATTTTTGCCACCCGGAAATCCTGCTTACTGGCCTTGTTATCCACACTGACCACCATCTTATGGGAACAGGTGTTGGTGAAAACCACCACCAGATCCGGAGATCCGATCTTCTGCTCAAAATTCACTGTCATATGGGTGAACACCTTGGATTTACAGTTATAGGAACTGCAAATCTGCTTATACCGTGTCACCATGCATTCATTGCCACCTACCACTACTACGCTCATTGTTTCACCTCCTGTGCATGCAGTTAGCATATGCTTACTACATGTATCATACCATACAGAATGCATCTTGTCAAGAGGCTGTGCAAAAAAACAGCCGCCCTATGGGACGACTGTCACATGCAGAACGGTTACGGAATCTCTGCCAACCGCTCCAGATTTACTTCATACATGGTATGCTCCCCTTCCCGGTACAGCACCACCAGGGGAGTCTGGGTAGCAAGGGTTTGCAGCAGCACCGCCGTCAGCGGCTCATCCATGCCACAGGCAGCCGCCAGCTCCGGCAGGGTCAGCCCCCGATAGCCGAACAGGGTGTTCAGCATCAGAATGTGCAGCACACGGAAATGCCGGTCATTCGGAAAGCGCTTGAGCAGCTGATTCCGGAAAAAGGTCATCTTCTCCAGTCGCTTCAGCAGAGATGCGTTCAGGCTCTCGGAGGAGGTGCGGATGATCCGCAGGAACCCCTCTGCAAACAAGGTCAGATCCCCACAGTTGCGCGGATCATTGGTCTGCTTAAACAGCTTGTAATAGGTTGACAATTCTTTCTTAATGGTATAAGATAAATGATAGCCCAGCAGAGGGTTGAAATTCCACGCCAGATAGTAGCTGCTGATAAATCGATCCATTCTGCCGTTCCCATCATAAAAGGGATGAATATAGACAAAGCAATAGTGAAACAGGGCAATCCGCAGCAGCACAGGCAACTGGGAATCATGCAGCATATCCAGCGCCTTGGTCATGGCGGACAGAATCGCACTTTCCGGATACAGCCCCTTGTGGATCTCCTTTTGGGATTCAGAATAAATGGACACACTGTCCTTCCGGAACAGCAGCCCGTCCGGTGCATGATCTGCCGCATCCGCAATCACATCCGGCAAGCACAGTTCATCATACAATCGGCGCAGATCCTCACAGGTACGCAGCGGAATGGATTGTCGGTTCATCAACTGCCGGTACTTTTTTACGAATCCCACCAACCGCTGCTCGTTCTTCACCGGCAAGTGATCCTCCACCAGAAGCTGGATCTCACGACGAGTGCTGTGCACCCCTTCGATCTCGTTGGTCAGCCGGATCTCCTCGATCACCGCCCAGGTGCTGTACTGCTGCTTAGCAATCTTTGGCAAACGTCGGCTGATCCAGGTGAGCTGCTTGTCCAGTACATGAATTTGATCAATCAGACTCAGCAGCTCCGGCGTGATCACCAGAAACGCCGGCTTCTGATGCACATCAAATGCAAAATGCACCGTTGCATCCCCTGCAAACCGGCGCTGATACGCTGCCTGATATTGTTCGGGAGATTTATAAAATAGCTTGGAAAGCCCCTCGTACCCCATAGCGTTATCGGATTCCTTTCATTTCTTCTTTGTAAGTATAGCATGAGACGCAAGAAATGTAAAGCCGGGAGGAAAAATTATAAAAAAAGCTTGACAAACCGGATACGTTCTGCTATAATTTTATAGTATCCTTGCTCACACTCTGTGGTGAGCGAAATCCAAAAGGAGGTGTAACAACATGGCAAAGGTAAACGCAAAGTATGAGGCTATGGTCGTATTCAGTCTGGCAAAGGGCGAGGACGCAGTAAAGGAACTGATCGAAAAGTTCAAGGCTCAGATCGAGGAGAATGCGACACTGGAATCCGTTGACGAGTCCTGGGGCAAGCGCAAGCTGGCTTACCCGATCAACGATGAGCTGGACGGCTACTATGTGATCTACACATTCGAGTCCACTCCCGCATATCCCGCTGAATTTACAAGAAAAGTCAATATCACAGACGGCGTACTTCGTTCCCTGGTTACTGTAAAGTAATCATATGCACATTGGAGGTGCTTCAAAATGCTGAACAAGGTTATACTGATGGGCAGATTGACTGCGGATCCCGAATTGCGCCAGACCACATCCGGTATTTCTACATGCCGCTTTTCCGTTGCCGTTGACCGGCCCTACCGCAAGGATCAGGAACGACAGGCTGACTTCATCAGAGTCAATACCTGGCGGCAGACTGCTGAATTCGTTTCCCGTTATTTTTCCAAGGGGAAGATGATTATTGTGGAAGGCAGTCTGCGGAACAACGACTATACGGATGCAAATGGTGTTAAGCACTATTCCATGGAGGTTCAGGCTGACAACGTTTCCTTTGGGGAATCCAAAGGCAGCGGACAGCAGCAGGGCAATTTTGCGGAGCCGGTTTATCAGCAGCCCGCATACAGCAAGCCGCAGCAGCAGGCAGCCCCTGCGCCCGCTCAGACTCAGCCTGCGCAGGAGTCCATCCAGCTTGGCGATCTGAGTGATTTTGAAGAGATCCTCAGCGACGGCGAAGTCCCCTTCTGACCATAACTCGAAAAGGAGGGTTATTATCATGGAAAGAGAAAGAAACTCCCGGGGTGGCAAGAGACCCCGTAAGAAGGTTTGCATGTTCTGCGTAGATCGTGTTGAAACCATCGATTACAAGGATATCGCACGCTTGAGAAAGTGCATGACCGACAGAGCAAAGATTCTGCCCAGACGGGTAACCGGTACCTGCGCATTCCACCAGCGTGAACTGACAGTTGCAATCAAGAGAGCAAGACATATTGCTCTGCTCCCCTACGTCAGCGAGTAAACCACAAACCGCATCATCAAAAGAAGATGCGGTTTTCTTTTTCCGAAAACAGCTATGCTGCAATTTGAAGTAGATTATACAATATATCCGCTCTTGCATTTTTCAGAAAAATCTGCTATACTAAATTGTATATGATTCTTTTGGAGGCAGATGTAACATGAGCGAGGAAAAAAACTTTCATAAAAAGCCGGAAACCCGCCCGGAGTTTCCCAAGCGGGCTGTGATCACCGGCGGCATGCCCTATGGAAATAAAACGCTGCACTTTGGACACATTGGCGGCGTATTCGTATTTGCAGATGTATACGCCAGGTTTCTTCGGGATCGGATCGGCGATGACAACGTGATCTTCGTATCCGGCACGGACTGCTATGGCTCCCCTATCGCAGAAAGCTACCGCCGCAAATGCGCAGAGGAAGGCTTCACCGGCAGCATCAAGGATTTTGTCGCCGCAAATCACCAGGCGCAAAAGCAGACCCTGGACGACTATGACATCAGTCTGAACCTGTTCGGTGCATCCGGACTTGGTCGAACTGCCGAGATCCACAACCAGGTATCCGACCGTTTCATCCGTCGGCTGTATGAAAACGGGCACCTGACCCGCATTGCCACCTCCCAGTTCTATGACGCAAAGGCAGGCGCATTCCTCAATGGCAGACAGGTCGTCGGCAAGTGCCCGGTGGAAGGATGCAACTCCGAAAAGGGCTATGCAGATGAATGTGATCTGGGACACCAGTATATGCCAGAAATGCTCATTAACCCCAAAAGCACACTGACCGGCGAAACTCCCATTATGAAAAAGGTCACCAACTGGTACTTCAATCTGACGGAGCAGAACGAGCTGCTGAACCAGTATGTTGCCGAGATCCGCACCCAGAAGAATGTGCGCCCCCTGGTTTCCAAGACCATCGGAGAATTTCTCAAGCCACCGGTGATCTATATCAAAAACGAGTTCCTGGAACAATATGAAGCCTGCAAGGATCAGATGCCGGAACACGAATTCATTGAGGAACCGAAAAAGCCCTCCTTTACGATCGCCTTCAAAAAGCTGACGGACTGCGATCAGGCATGTGTGGTACTGGCAGAACAAGGCATCCGGTACCGTACCGGCAAGACCCTTGTCCCCTTCCGGCTTACCGGCAACGTGGAATGGGGCGTACCTGCACCCCAACTGGAGGGTGAGGAGCCTTTGACCATCTGGGTATGGCCCGAATCTCTGTGGGCGCCCATCTCCTTCACGATGGCATACCTGGAGCAGATTGGTCACAACACAGAGGAATGGAAGGACTACTGGTGCTCCAAGGATGCGCAGGTATACCAGTTCATCGGCGCTGACAACATCTACTTCTACGGCGTGGCGGAAATGGGCATGTTCATGGCTTTACAGGGCAAGGACAACTTGACCACTCATCCGGCAGAGGGTCAGATGCAGCTGCCCATCCTGGTGGCAAACAACCACATTCTCTTCCTGGATAAAAAAGCGAGCAGCTCCGGCTCGGTAAAGCCTCCTATGGCAGCAGACCTGCTGCACTATTACACCGCAGAACAGCTGCGGATGCACTATCTTGGGCTAGGCCTTGGACAGCGCAGCGTCAGCTTCCAACCTAAGCCTCTGAACCCCAACGCAAAGCCGGACGATGCAGACCCGGTACTAAAGGACGGCTTCCTGCTCTCCAACGTATTCAACCGGATCATCCGTACCTGCATCTACACCACCCAGAAATACTACGATGGAGTCATGCCGGTGGGAGAGGTTTCCGCACCGGTGCTGGAGGCTGCAAAAAAAGCCATTCTGGATTACGAACGGTTTATGTACCGGTTTGAGTTCCACCAGGCCACCTATGTGCTGGATACCTATATCCGCAAGGCAAGCAAGCTGATGGTCAAGCAGCTTGGAGATGCGGACAAAAAGGAAGACGCACAGCTGCGCCGTCAGACCCTCATTGATGTATTCCATATGATCCGTACCGCAGCCGTGCTTCTGCACCCCATGGCACCGGAGGGAACCGAGAAAATCCTGGCGTATTTACAGCTGGATAAGTCCTTCTGGAGCTGGGATCATATTTTTGAGCCTATTTCTTTCTTCTGCGGCGGACAGGATCACAAGCTGAAATTCCTGGAGCCTCGTGTGGACTTTTTTACCCGGCACCCCAGTCAATTTGCACAAAGCGAAGGCACGGAGCAGTAATCCCCCGGTATGACGATCAAAACAAGACGAAAAGAGGGTTCCCATGAGCATTATTGAAAAAAAGATCGCCGGGCTGCTGCAAAAATATGATGTACTGCTGGGTTTTCTTGCAATATCCATCATTGCCTTTCAGCTACGCTGGCACTTGTATCCCCATGAAACCGCTGACTACAGTTTTTTCATGAAAAGCTGGATCGCCCAGCTGATGGAACATCCCGGTCTGTCCGGCATCGGGCAGAACATCGGAGAATACAACGTACCCTATATGCTGTTTCTTGCCATTGTAGGCAGAACTAGCTTCAACGACCTGTACGAGATCAAGAATCTGTCCGTGCTGTTCGATTTTCTGGGCAGTGCCGCCGCTGTGCTGTTGTTGTCCAAAATCAAGGGTACAAAGCTGCTGACTCCACAAAATTTATTGGCATATTCTGTACTGCTGCTGTGTACCTACTTTCTGGTGAAGGAAAACTATCCGGCAGCCATGATTTTCTACGGAATAGCGCTTGCATTCAAGCTCCAGGCAATTTTCTTCCTGCCGGTGCTGCTGATCTACTATTTTGCCTCCAGAAAGGTGAATATTCTGCACTTTCTGTGGATTCCCCTGGTGTTCTTCATCATGGATCTGCCAGCCATCATTGCCGGCAGAGGTCTCTCCGACACGTTGAACATTTACCGGGCCCAGACGGATATTTACAAGCAGCTGACTATGAACTGCCCCAATCTGTTTGTGTTCATGCCCGGTGATTATGAGCTGTTCTCCAAGCTTGGCATCTGGACGGCGTTTGCCATCTTCATGGTCTCCGCCTTTGCGATCGCCCGGCAAGGCATCCGGGACAACAAGCAACTGGTGCTGCTTGCACTGTGGAGTGCCATGGTTTGCATCTATTTCCTGCCCGCCATGCACGAACGGTATGTGTTCATCTGCTGTATTTTCAGTATTCTCTGGGCGTTCCTGTACCGGAAGGACTGGTGGATCGCTGTAGGCATCAATTTTGTCACCCTGCTGAGCAGTGCAAATTACCTGTTCAAGGTGGATATTATGGAAATGAAGTATCTGGCGCTGGCAAACCTGGTGCTGCTGGGTGCTATCACCATACGCCTGTTCTTTCAGTATCCGGCAGTAGCACCCGTACCTGCTACTACCCCTGTTACGGAATCTGCTCCGGAGGTAAAGCCGGAAGGAAATCGGAAATCTGCAAAAAAGCATGCATAATGCAAACCGCCTTCTGATGCAATCTCAGAAGGCGGTTTTTGTATTGAAACACTTGCTTTTTGCTGGACAATGTGTTATAATATGAAATAGATTTTGTTTATCCACATGTGGAGAGGTATCGAAGTGGTCATAACGGGGCTGACTCGAAATTTCGGCAGAACCTGTGAATTTCGCCCCCCCGATTCTCCTTGATACTTCTCAACACTGAAAATCTCAAAATCGAATATTTTTTGCTTTCTCTCCTGTTTTCTCCCCAACGAATTTTTGAGCAAATTTTTGGAAGGAAATACGGATAGAAATAAATACGGAGAGTTGTCCGAGTGGTCGAAGGTGCAGCACTCGAAAACGAATGCCCTTTTTGGAAGCTCACCTCTGAAAAACCTTGATTTTACGGGGTTTTTCGGCTATCATTGAAAAGTAAATATCCCTTAGTTCTCTCCATCAGTTCTCTCCTTTTTCCGAGATGTTTTTGAGGGCTGATGTGAAGATAAATACACGGAGAGATGTCCGAGTGGTCGAAGGTGCGACTCTCGAAAAGTCGTGTTCCTAACGGAACCGTGGGTTCGAATCCCACTCTCTCCGCCAGAATGTTCAGTCTGCAAGCGGTTTTTACCGTTTGCAGGCTTTTTCTTTTTCTCCACTCTGGAAAGATTTTTCCGTAAGTTCTCTCCGTGATTTGAACTTAGGATATGTAGTTGGCGTATCCTTATTGAAGCGATACGCCACAGAAGCTATGAAATAGCCTCTAATGCACCACTCAGACCGTTTACCATTGCATCAGCCGATGACAGCTTGGAATTGTAATCCAAATGGGCATATACATTTGCCGTAGTTGAAAAATCGCTGTGTCCGAGCCATTCCTGTATCTGCTTCATAGGAACACCGTTCGCAAGAAGCAGCGAAGCACAACTATGGCGCAAGTCGTGGAAACGAATGTGGCGCAAATTGTTTTTTTCAAGCAGCTTCGGAAATGATGATGTGAGATAGTGCGGAGAAATCAATGTCCCCATCTCATCTACGCAGATATACTCCAAATACTTTTTGTTGTAGCATCGTCCGCATACCCGCCTGTATTCTTCCTGCTGTTCCTTGAGCTTTAGCAGCTTCTCTTTGAACGCAGGAACAAGGGGCAGCGTTCTCATACTCGACTTGGTTTTGGTCGTATCCTGTGCTATCTGGATATGCTTGCCATCAAGATTGCAGGAAGTAACGGTGTGTCTAATGGTAATCGTATTGTTTTGAAAATCAATAGCGTCCCATTTTAAGCCGAGGGCTTCACTTCGCCTTAGTCCATAAAACGCACCGAGAAAAATCGGTATTTCAATCAGCGTTCCTTTGGCGGCTTCAAATAGTGCCTGTACTTCGTTGCTGTCATAGAAGCTGCCAATAAACTTATCAGCTTTAGGGCGTTCCACTTTATCCGCAGGATTGACAGAAATAAGGTCAATCTTTACGGCATATTTCAAAGCCCTGTGAATAACAGCGTGATAGTGAATAACCGAATTAGCTTTTACTCGTTTCAACTGCTTCATATAGAAAGCCTGAATGTCTGTTGCCTTCAGTTCGGAAAGTGTGATTTCTCTTTCCTTGAAATACGGAATGATAACGCTCTTTGCCATACCTGAGTATGATGCGTATGTGGTAAGTGCGATAGTCGGCTTTGCGATTTCCAACCATTGAAGCAGAAAATCCGAAAACAGCATATCGTCCTTTATGGGTTTGCACTCAGGAACAAAGGTCTGCCTTGTTTCCATTAACATCTTTTCCGCTTTCTTTTTATTGCCCTTGACAGGCAATCCTGTCGGAAACCATTTCGTTTTTCTTTTTCCCGCAGCATCGGGATAGCTCAAAACCATATAAAAATAGCCTTTTTTCTCTTGCAGATGTCCTGCTACCATAAATATAACCTCCTTTGCGTAGCACCGACTTCTGCTGTTGACCATATACATTGTAGCAACTTAAGCCAAAGAAGTCGAATGTGCAAATTCTTTAATTTTCCGCATTTCGCAGACCTAACCTCAAATAAGAAAGAAGATGGGCTTTCGGTACTTTGTACGCTCTGCCCACCTTCAAGTGTTCTATTTTGTTTTCACGAAGTAATTGATAACCTGTTTTTGTGCTGACACCAAGAGCCTTGCTCATTTCATCAACGGTTAAAATGTCTGGGTATTCTTTTAAGACTAACGCATATATATCTCCAAAGTTCATAAGCTCCTCCTTTTTTCAACTCCGATACTGATGAGGAGAGGAAATTCAAGTGATTTCAAATACTGCTCATCAAGGTGTGTGAGATGTTCTTTCAAACGGCTTTTATCAATCGTGCGTAACTGCTCAAAGAGAATGATTGAATTTGCAGGAAGCCCCTCAATTTGCCCCAAATACAAGTGTGTAGGTAATTTCTTCTTTTTGCGTACACGGCTTGTTATGGCGGCAATAATGACCGTAGGACTGTGCTTGTTTCCTATATCATTGGAGATAACAAGTACAGGTCGTGTCCCACCTTGCTCCGAGCCGACAACAGGGTTTAAGTCTGCGTAGTATATGTCACCACGCTTAATTGTTTTATCCATTAGTTTGACCTCCTATCTGGATATAAGCAGGTAAGCTCTGCCTATGTAATCAGCCAAACACAAGGAAGTTTTTAAGGTCGGGAGAGCATAAACAATTCTCTGTTTCAATAGACCGCCTTGTATTTGGCTTTATGATAGAAGCATCTCTATTTGTCCTCGACACCCCAAGATGCAAATGCGTTTCACGCAGGGAAGTCGCCAAACGGTCAGCAGCGAACTGACACCACGGGAGTTTCACCCCAACTGACGGTCTGCCAGAGCCGCCCTCATTGCCTGCGACGGTTTTATCACGCTCGGACTGTGACTGGACGGGAGTATCATTGTCCTCTTTGTGGGTTATGGCGAAATCGGGAGCTGCCCGATATTTTGAGTAGGTAGTTATCGCTCTCCGCCTTGCGGCAGGTCGTGGCGTACCTCTCGACACGCTTATGCTCATCACAATCACAAAGAGAAAGTATTTGGCGAATGATTATTCGATTGACAAGGAACAATCCTGTTTTCGCCACACAAAGGAAAACAGGTGAAAGGTTTTGATACCCCTTCACCTGTTTGCTCACTAAAAAAGGATTGGTGTAGTGTTAATCTTAAAAAATCCCAAAATCTTTTTTCAGCTTTTCAATAGCAATATCAACACTAAACTTGACTGCTCTTTTCGTACAGCCCTCTAAAGCTGCAATCTGCTCATAGGTCATCTCACCGAAAAAGTACAGTAACAGCCTGCGCCGTTGTATTTCGGGTAGTTTTGAGATTGCCTTATGTAACAGCTCGTATTCTATATTCCTTGATACTTTTTCCTCAATACTTTCTGGCTTACAGAATGCACGGTCATTTAATGATGCTTCTGTCAGCTCAGAATGTTCAATATGTCTGCTTAGCTTGTTGAGATATGATATATCCTCAAGCTCAAAGCGGTTAAACAAGCCATACAGCACCTCATCAATTTCAATGGTCTGCAATTCACCTCGACTATCCTTAAAGGAGAGGTAATAACGCCCGTCTGATATAATCAAGGTGTATGGATTGTACTTGTCTTTTTTGCGATTTGGATGCTTTTCACCCATTGTCTGTTCCTCCTATCAATCTGAAATTTGAAAAATCCAGACTGATAGGGGCGGCGAACGGCAACCAACACCCGATATAGGCTTGTCCTTTATTCCGACAAATAACGACAAAAGAAAAACCGCAAAGGGTGTCATACCTTTGCGGTTATAAGCAATATAAGTTCTATTATGTAGATATATGGCTTCTACTTTAGGGGCGTAATAGTACCACGAATAACTTAGGATTTTTTTAACAGGTTATCCTCACTTATTCGTGATGCTATGTAGATAACTGCTGCTTCTGATAAGCAGCAAGGCGCTCAGGGCAGACCAGCGCATAAAAAATCCCTCCAAACTCAAAACGGGTTCAGAGGGCTGTGATATTTTTATTCGGGCGTGACAGAGCAGCCCACCAAAGCACCGTTTTTTTTATTCGGTGGGCTTGCCATATTGATTATTTAAAAGTATCTTTAATTGCCGTTTGTTAAAATGTCATTAGCTTGCTCTTGTGTAATAACGCCACATTCGACCATTCGTGATAGAACAATTTTCATACGGCTATATGCTAAGTCAGGATTTGTATTCAGCGAATAGGCAGAGGGAGCGTTAGGCAAGCCAGCTAACATTATGGCTTCATAATCACTTAATTCAGAAGGGAGTTTTCCATAATATCCTTTTGCAGCATCATAAATTCCGTAATAGCCATTACCAAAATAAATTGTGTTTACATACAACTCAAATATTTCTTGTTTTGAACAATACTGTTCTAACTCAATAGCCGTAAATATTTCTGCAAATTTTCTTTCGAGCTTTTTTTCTTGTGTATAGTATTGATTTTTAGCAATTTGCTGAGTGATTGTACTTCCGCCTTCCACAAAAGACATTGCCTTAATATCGTTTACAACCGCACGACTAATTGCAATTAAGTCCACACCGCAATGGCTTTCAAATCTTTTATCTTCAGCCGAAATTACAGCGTCTATATAAATTGTCGGTAACTCATCGTATTCGACAAAGTTCTCTCTATTTTGGATTGATGATACCATTTGAGAAATGGGATATGCTTTTACAGCTTCTCGATACATAAAGTATCCTTTTACTCCAAACACAAGGAAAATGATAGTGGTAATGAAAAACAGGGCTGCAAACAAATAAAGTACAAATTTTCTTATAAGACTTCTTGGTTTCTTTTTCATTTGACAGCTCCTTTCGCATTACTTTTGATGATTTCATTTATTCGGCTCTTTCAATGTATTTGAATATTCAATCAAAAAATCAGTTGCTTCCTTTTTGGAAAATCCGAGCCTTATCATATTGCTTAAAATATAAGCAGCTTAGCTCCTTCGCTTTTTCTTCTCTCTTTTGAAAGATATACTGTTCATTTGCAATTACTGAATAATGTCTATTTGTTGGCGAAACAACCAGTTCCAAATGCTTTAGATGTGTATATGCCTTCATTACGGTGTTGGGACTAATATGTAACAATTTTGCCATTTCACGAACAGAAGGTAGTTTTTCTCCAGCAGAAAGTTGTTTGCTTAAAATTGCGTACTCGATTTTTTGAATAAGTTGCAAATAGATTGGCTCCACATCGTGGAATGCCCATTCACTAAAATTCATCTCTTTCTCCTTTTTCACACCAATAAATGATACGGTCTGTAACAGACCAAATCAAATAGATTAGTGTTGCAAGTATGCCGATGGGTATCAGCAGCAAACATATAAAAGCCAAGCTGATACCCAATACTGCATACCGAAAATAAGTCTTTATTTTTTTAATTCTGCACATCTTTAACTGTTAATTCGAGGTTTCCGTTGAAATCATCACCTCTCAGCACAATATAGTTATCTCCTGAGCTGAGAGTAAATTTGTAAGTGTCGTCTGCGCTTTCTTCGCAAATGATATGTTCTTCTCCAGAACTCAGCCAATAGAGAGTGGCTTCTCCAGATGTAATTGTCAACGAATAAGTTGCTTCCAGATTGCTTCCATCGTCCCTCTCTAAAGCAGTGCCACCGAAAATAAACTCCTCGCCGTTAAAGCCGTCATACGAAGCTGTGTAACTACCTGTGTATTGGTCAATGTCATTTTCCCTTTCACCTTGAAGATTTTTATCTTTCGTAACGACATGTTTACTGAATGATTCCAACCAATTATTAAATCCGTTCACCAGATTGTCTTTCAGATTTCCTTCATCGTGATTAGAGCTACAACCTGCAAAACAAAGCACCATACAAAGTGCCAAAGATACAGCGACAAGCGATTTTATTTTTTTCACTTGAAATCCCTCCCATTAAGAAAACTTGGTAACTGCCATCAGAATAAAGGCACAGACACCAAATATGGCATAAAGGCTATTTACTACCAAATCAACTTTCATCAAATTGTTCTGCACTTTTGCTTTTGCATAAGAAACAATGGTAAAAATCCCGCTGAAAATCATAAATGCGGCATAGCAGGAAATCATTATTTCTGCAACAGGCGACTCTAAAGCCCAATCGAAAGTTCGCAAAGGTAAAATAGTCCACGGAACAAAAAGCATAATGGTACTGATAGCGGTCAAAATCTTGTTTTTCATAATAGTTTTATCTCCTTTCTGCCTGCCCAAAACGGAAGCAGGAAATGCACAAACAAACAATAGTGATGGCGATTGCTACGGGTATCCACGGGAAAAACTCTACCTGTGAAGTTGTGAGGTTTGTTGCAAGTTTTCCGTATTCTGAAGTAATAACGAAAAACGGATACGACATCGGGTATGCAAACCACGCTTTTGTGTTAATCATAAGGACTGACGGCACAATGGAAGCTAATCCGATGCCGATGGAAAAAATTGGAGTTTGAATACATACTGCAAGCAACCAGAAAAACGCCAACATTGGTATGGTCGAAACGGCTATAAAACCAACCTCTTTAAAAACGAATAGCGGGGACAAAATAAAATTGTAATCCTGCGTCCCTGTTACGATGGCAGCACTAATGTAGTACATTCCAACCATCATCAAAATCTGCGATGCGGCTAAAGCAAGCAACACGACAAATTTTGCCAAACAAAGTTTTACCGTGCTGATAGGCAAAGCAAGCATTTTTAAGATACCCTTATTTGTTCTTTCTGTTTGGCTTAAAAGAACAGTACCGACTACCATACTTGCAGGAAACATAAACCAAGCCATTCCCATAAAGCCCTGAATGAAAAAATTGTTTTCTGGAGAAATCCCCTCGGCTTGCATATTAAAATTCATTTCAGCATTGAGGATTGACGGTATCCAAAGGATAACCGTTGCAGCAAACAATATGAGGAATATCTTTGAGCGTTTTATTTTCTTGAACTCAACGCCGACGAGAGATAAAAAACTCATTCAAACGACCTCCTAACCTTTATAAATACAAGCTCTGCAATACCGATAACAACGACTTCAATAATCGCCGCATAAACATAGTGCATTGCCTGTGCCATTTCCGTATTCACAAAGACTTGAAATGGAGTGGCAAAGGGGAAAAGAGAAAGAACGAAGTTATCCGTTGGCAGCATTGTTGCGGTAAACACGCATACAACGCCAATTCCCAGAGATACCCACATATTTTTACAAGCCGATGAAATCAACAAAGATAACAGCACACAAGGCAACATCAGCAAAAATGAATATCCGAAGCCTTTACCTAATTCCAGCCAAAAATCATTTCCAATTTCAAACCAGTATGAAACGCAAAACGCAATCGAAGCTGCTTCAATGGCAAGTACAACTACGCTCATAATCGAGGTTAAAAGAAATTTATCAAAGAAAACGGAGCTTTCTCTGGTTGGAAGTGACTTCATTTTCTGCATTGCGTTATCAGCAAACTCTGTATGATACAACAGGCAGCTTCCCGCAACAATAAGCAAAATATTAAGCATAGCCATCATTTGCCAATTTGCTCCCATTAGAATTTGCATCGGGGAGTTTTGCTGTCCGACATACATTTCAGAACGGACTGCCATATTGACAATCGGCACAGCCGCCGCCAAAATTCCGCCGCATAAAAATGCGGGGATAAATCCTGTTCGCTTTGCTTTTTTACATTCCAGAGATAGGCTCATTTTGCTGCTCCTCTCTGGCGATTGTCTGCGTCAATCAAAGCAAGGAATGTATCTTCCAAGTTATCGGTAGGATACCCTTGTGCGGCGGCACCGTTTCTGAGCTGTTCAAGCGTTCCCTCAAACAGCAAACGCCCGTGATTTAAGATGCCGACTGTATCCGCCATCAGCTCAACTTCCGACAGTAGATGTGATGATACAAACACCGTACAATTAAATTTTTCAGGCAGAGAACGGATAAGCGTTCTTATCTCGTGAATGCCCACAGGGTCAAGTCCATTGGTCGGCTCGTCCAAAATCAAAATCGGCGGTTGACCGATTAAAGCGCTTGCAAGTCCTAACCTCTGCTTCATTCCGAGGGAATATTTTTTTGCAAGACGCTTTTTGAACTGCGTAAGCCCCACAATTTCAAGCGCTTCGGAAACGGCAGACTTCGGCAGTCCTAATATCTTACGGACAATTTCCAAGTTTTCTTCACCGCTTAAATTTCCGTAAAAAGCAGGGGCTTCAATGAACGAGCCAACTTCTTTCAAAATTTCAACTCTTGCTTCAGGGTACTTTTTCCCATCAATGGTAAATGAGCCGCTTGTAGGTTTTGTAAGCCCCAAAAACATTTTCATTGTAGTGGATTTACCCGCACCGTTCGGACCGAGGAAGCCATATACAGCTCCTTTGGGAATATGCAGATTGACATTTGATACGGCTGTAAAATCAGCGTATGATTTTGTCAAGTTTTGAGTTTCAATGATATTCATAATGTTTTGCTCCTTTCTCATCATTGCAAGTTTATTCTAACTTGCCAACCTTGTGCTAACCTTCTCCCCACCTTACATTTACCTTACTTTTCATTCGCACATTAGAAAAAGACATATTTATATGCTATAATAAAAAGTACAAAGGGGGCGTGAAAATGGATTTTGACTTTTTAAAGCAAAAACGCATTTTGCTCGTCGATGATGAGCAGGAGCTTTTAGATATGGTTTCTTCTATCTTTGCAGATGAAGGATTTTGCAATCTCAAAACAGCCAAAACTGTTAAAGAAGCGCTTAATATAGCGGAAGCGTTTCAGCCAGAGCTTGCAATTCTTGATGTAATGTTGCCTGACGGTAATGGTTTTGACCTTATGAAACTGCTAAAAAATAAGTCTGATTATCCTATTCTGTTTTTGACAGCTCGTGGCGAGGACGATGACAAATTTCGTGGATTTGGACTTGGAGCTGATGACTATATTGTTAAGCCATTTTTACCAAAGGAGCTTATCTACCGTGTAAACGCCATTCTACGCAGGAGCTATAAGGGAGAAAATCCGATTGTTAAGCTGTCGGGCAGCGAAATAGATTTTGACCGTGCTGAAGTTATAAAAAATGGAGAACATATTGCTCTCACGGCAAAAGAACACGATATACTTGCCGCATTATACCGAAATGCAGGGCGAATTGTTACGATTGATACTTTATGTGAAGCTGCTTGGGGCGACAATCCGTATGGGTATGAAAATTCTCTAATGGCGCATATTCGCCGCATTCGTGAAAAAATTGAAATTAACCCTTCGCAGCCAGTTTCTCTGATAACGATTAAGGGACTGGGATATAAGCTCATCGTGGGAGACAAATAAAATGAAAAGCGTACCAAAGTTAATTAAACGCTTTGTTGGCATTTTGATGTTAAGTTCTTTTTTAATTCTTGTGATGAATTTTATCATTTTAGCCATCATAGCTGCCACACAAGCACCGAACGGCTCTCCGTGGAAAACGGCGGAGCAAGCCGCAGAAAGCATAGAAAAATCAGAACAAGGTTATGTAATGCCCGATACAATGATTGAGGAACTAAACGCTCAAAATGTATGGGCTGTTTATATTGAAAACGCAACGGGAGAATGCGTCTGGCATTCGGACAATCTTCCCGATACCGTTCCTTTGGAGTATACAGTTTCCGATATAGCTAATCTTACCCGTGGATATATTGACGGATACCCGACTTTTACGGGAGAAGGCTCAAACGGGCTGATGGTTCTTGGCTATCCCAAAGACAGCTACTGGAAGCATATGTGGCCGAGTTGGGATTATCAATTTATTGCCAACTTGCCCAAAACCGTCCTTATCGTTTTAGCTATAAATATTTTTATTATTTTTCTCATTTATATGGCAGCAAACACCAAACTGCTGAAATCTATTAAGCCAATTACGGACGGTATTCAAGCGTTGCACACAGGACAGCCGATTGTGCTTAAGGAAAAAGGTGTACTCTCAGAAATAGCTGCGAACATCAATCGAACTTCCGAAGTATTGCAAAGTCAAAATTATCAGCTCAGAAAAAAAGAAACAGCAAGAGCAAATTGGATTGCAGGAGTATCGCACGACATACGCACACCTCTTTCAATGGTTATGGGTTATGCAAGTCAGTTGGAAAGCAACAAACAGTTGCCAGAAGATGAACGAAAAAAGGCTGCGGTTATCGTTAAGCAGAGTCAGCGAATGAAAAACCTCATAAACGACCTTAACCTTGCTTCAAAGTTGGAATATAATATGCAGCCCACACATATTGAACAGGTGAATGTTATTTCTGCTGTACGGCAAGTAGTTGTAGATTTCATCAATTTGGATATTAGCGGTAAATATCCTGTTGAATGGCTCACCGACAGCGACTTAAATACCCTTATCATAAATGCAGATAAAGATTTGATAAAAAGAGCTGTCAGTAATTTGATACAAAACAGCATAAACCATAATGCAGATGGCTGCACAATCTATGTTGCTGTTAAAGAGTGTAATAGAAGCTGTAACATTGTTGTTTCAGATAATGGTGTCGGAGCTACGGACGAACAAATTGACAAACTAAACAATTCGCCTCACTATATGGTCTGTGATGAAAATACATCAGAACAACGCCACGGCTTAGGCTTACTTATCGTTAAACAAATCGCTGCTGCTCACAAAGGAACAGTAGAAATAAGACATAGTAAATACGGTGGGCTTGAAGTCAAAATATGCTTACCTTTATAGTCAATTCAAAATTCAATACTAAATTATAAAGAGCCGATGACTGTGATTACTCACAAGTTCATCGGCTCTGCATCTGTGTGTCTGGCTCTTTGATGACGGTTATATGTAGTTCCTTTGCATTTATCAAAGTTTCCTGTTTACACTTCGGGCAGTAGAGAGGATAATTTTTCAATACTGTATCCTCTCTAAGCCTATCACGAGTTTTGCTGCCACAAACAGGACATAATATCCATTGATTTTTCATACTATCTTTCTCGGTCTTTAGCTTTTTTCTCTGAAGGTAGAGTAAGGTCTGGGCTATTGTTAAATTGGAATTTTGAAATATGCTCAAAGTCATTATTTTCAATATAATATACCTTGTTTTCATTAACCGAATATACAAAAGAAACTCTTGTTGCCCATAACCCTTCCTGTTTCACGGATTTTAATATCTCAAATGCTTCACCAACGGAAAAACTATCATTACAACTTTTAAAAAGTTCGTCGGCTCTTTCAAATCTATCATCGCCAGATACAATATAAGGCTTTGTTATTTCTGGACTTAATACGGAATAGTTGGTTATGAGCGAATATTTGGCTTTCTCCAATCTGAAACCCAATCCAGGCTCTATTATCAGTACACGCCCATTTTTATCTGATAACATAGCCTGCATAGTCGCGTCTGGAGCATATACAATCCTGTTATTTTGTACGATATTTAATGCGTCATCAAGAGTAATTACACCTTTGATAAAACTTTCTGTCAAGTCTGAAATAGTGCGACAATTTGGAGCGTTACTATATTTTCCTTTTTCATTTCCATTTACATAAAGAAGCGTACCGACATTACCGTTCTTATTTACTCCGTGAAAAGAATGATAATAACCATCAGGCATTTTTATGCCAATGTAAAATCTGTTTTTTTCTTCGATAACTTTATGAGTCCAAACGGAAAGGTCTATGTCAAAGTTAAATCCAACAATAGTGTCGTTTCCGTTAAAAACAAATCTCGTACACATAACTAAACCTCCATAATACGCTCGACACAGCCTAATTGAATAGCATCGAGGTTTTGAGTAATCTTTTCATCTGACCAATTCCACCATTGAACATCAAGCGATGTATCTATTGTTTTGTCATCAAAGCGTTTTTTTATCGGCTTTGCAGGGACGCCGCCAACAACAGTATAAGGCGGAACATCTTTAGTAACTACAGCACGAGTACCAATAATCGCTCCATCACCAATCGTAACACCTGCAAAAATAACAGCTTCGTATCCTATCCAAACATCATTGCCAATAATAATATCACCTTTATTGTCCCACGACTTAGTAACATCTTTTTTATCAAGTCCCCATTCTTCAAAGAATAATGGGAATGGGTAAGTAGAAAGTGATGACATCGAATGGTTTGCACTATTAAACAGAAACTTAGCACCGCAAGCAATAGAGCAAAATTTTCCTATAATTAACTTATCGTGATTTATTGGATAATGATACAATACATTGTTCTGTTCAAAACCCTTTGGGTCATTAACAAAATCGTTATACATAGTATAATCCCCAATTTTTATGTTGGGATTTGTAATTACATTTTTTAAGTAAACGGTTTGTGTATCTCCCGTTCTTGGATAAATCTTATTTGAAATAGGCATTTTATAATCCTCCTTGTACTATACACTATAATTTTATCAATCCCCCAAATACTATTCAATGCACTAAACAATACAGCTTTGTTTAGTATAAAAAAGAGAGCCACTTGCTAAGTAGCCCTCTTAAAATTACTTCTGATATATAATTTTTCGTATAGCAGATACCGAAAGAAAATATCTGTCAGCAAGCTCCGCCACAGAAACGCCATTTTTATATTCCATAATGATAATGGCATTGCGTTTTGCAAGTTCCTTTCGATACCCAGACAATTCACCCCAAGACTTATGCTGTTCGTCTTTAGCAGGAATATAAATGTATCCTGCTTGAACATATTTTTGTAGTTCTTCGACCAACATATCAGGGAGAATTGTATTTGCATTGATATATTTCACGCAGGCTTCCTCCTTGATTGATAAAGTCAAGTAGCAAAGCCAGCTATATTTATAATTAGCGACTGTTAATACTCCTTGCAAATGTCGCTTAATTTACTGGCTTTGCAAGGAGAAAAGCATCGTTTTTCCTTTTCTTGTTGATACACATATATTCTCACCGCCCGATTAGCACCTTATAATTTCTTTTTAGTATATCATACTTTTTCTTACAATTCAATCGTTCTCGCCGTTTATTAAGCAGTTTAATTTCCTATGCTAAGAAGTTGTATATCTGCAAACTGAATTGATTTTATCCACATATCAGCTACCTGCTTATCAAAATGATACGACGCTTGCTATTTTATATCATTCCGTTATGTTTAGCGTCTAACAAAATATATGAATTATTACCTCTATTTATAGGAAGTGAAATATCTTATAATCGGCATTTTCACATCGTTTAATAAGAAGCCACAAATCCATACAATATAATAAGAGAATTATATTGGTATAAGGTGGTGAGCTTATGGACGAGAGAAACAACAATTTTGATTTCGATTTTATGCCGATAGGACAGGCGATTAAGAAAGCCCGTGAAGCAAGAGGAATGACGAGAGAGCAGCTTTCTGGGATAATCGGCTATGCCCCCAGACACATTCAATCTATCGAAAACGAGGGAAAATATCCAAGCATCGAGCTGTTTATTCAGCTTATTACAATGTTCGATGTTTCGGTTGATGAGTATATATTTCCTAACAAAGAAGTCAAAAAGAGTTCCGTCCGCAGACGCTTAGACGCACAGCTCGACAATTTAGATGATAAAGAACTGTCCGTGATTGAAGCAACTGTAAACGGACTATGTAAAGCAAAAGAGCCAGAGGAATAAAATCCTCTGGTTTTCTTTTGCCCATTTTTAATAAGCAGGGATACCGTAGCCGTAGATAACGCTGCTGCCGATAGAGTAGCTGTTCTGTCGGCAAGCATCGCCTGAGTTACCTTCAACGGTATAGACCGTTCCGTTTTCCACACGCTCTACAATACCCACATGGTCTGTAAGACCGTCACCTTCCCAATCGAAGAAGATAATGTGTCCTGCTTCTGGCGTAAAGCTACCGTCCTGCCATTGTCCTCTTTCCTTAAACCACTCAGAGCCTTGTATGCAGCCTGCAAATTTTGGAATAACGCCGTTTTCAATATAACCGCACTCGTTAGCGCACCACGAAACGAAGCAGGCGCACCACTCGACACGGGAGTTGAAGCCGTACCACGACCAATAGGGCTGACCGCCTATATTACCGACCTGCGATAGAGCCACGGTCACGATTTCGCCGTCGCCTACGGAGATACCGTAAAGCACCTGCGACCATAGCGAATTGTTTTCATCGGCAAGTAATTCGGATAACATCTGCCGTTGCTCATCATCAAAACCGTATTGGTCTGCCATTTCCTCGGCGGTTTTGTGGCTGACTGTGATATACAGGTAAGTCCGTGTTTGGGTGGTTTCGGTCTGGACGATATTTCCGTGACCGTCATCTGTTTCGGTTACCACGGTTTCGGTCTTGCTTTCCGTTCTGGAACTGATTTCGTTCATTTCCCAGAATATGTCCGTCAGGAGCTGCTTTTTATTATCGTCCATTGTCGCTACTTCCTGCGGATTGTCTGGGTCGGTGGTAGTTTTGACCGAGTAAACCGCAAGCACCTCTTTCCAGACGGCACGGCTTCCCGACATCTCCAGAACATCGTAAGCCGTATCGCTTTTGATTTCATCAAGGCGGGTGTCATATTCGGTATTGATTTCTCTAACCACGGTCTGCATTGTCATTCCATTTCCTGAGTCCTCGCCCGCAAAGAATATACCGAACACCGAGCCTACAAGCATACCGATAAGGCAGATAACTAAAATCACAACAACCGCAACCCAACCGCCCGCCGCAATCGCCGCAATTAACGCCTTTGTTCCTGCAATAATCGCCTTAACTGCCGCAATCGTAGCTTTGACCGCCGCTTTCACGGCAACAATCGTAGCCTTCGCCGTTGCTCTTGCTGCCTGTGCAGCTCTCTGAGCCGCTTTTACGGAAGCCTTCGCAGCCGCCTGTGTTGCTTTGGCGGTATGTTCGGCAGTTTTTATCGCTGCCTTTGAGGTTGCCTGTGCGGTTTTTACTGATTTTTGCGTAGTCTTTACCGTACCTTTGGCGGCTGTTTTTACTGTCTTTTTACCGCTTCGGGCAGTCTGCTTTATGGTTTTTTCCGTTTGCTGTGCGCCTTTGACCGCCTTATCTGTGGAACGGCTTACGGTACTGCGATAGGTCTGTACGCTGTTTCCAGACATACGCTGCTCGGCGGCTTTGGCGGCTCGCTTTTGCTTGAACTCGGATATTTTATCCTTTGCCTTAACGATATTGTCCTTTGTTGTCTTGACCGCTTTTTGCCCCTGCTTGTTGAACTGATGAACGCCCTCATTTGTAATGCGCTCTGAAGCCGCCGAAACTCTGTCGGCGGCATATTCGGTGGCGGAGTTTTCATCGGCGTAATAGCCTTGTTCCGCCTTGCTTTTTATCTTGGAGTAAGCCAACTTCATACGCTCGGAAGCTACCGCAGCCTTGTCAATGGTCTTAATCGTTCCTTTGACTGCATCTCTGGTCTTTATATCAGCCATAGATAACCTCCTTTCCCAGAAGATTTGCGGTCAAAATCAAGCTGTCTTTTTTGCGACTACCACAAGCCTGCCGTTCTGCGCTGAGTATTCGCAGGTAGAGAGGGTAATGAGCCTGTCGCCGTATTCTGCGGTTACGCCTGTTTCGTATAATGCAAGCTCTTTGCATTTTTGAATATAGTCGTTAAACTCGTCCTCGCTTTCCGCATTGACAAAATCATAGTAGCGGAAGCCCTGAGAGCTGTACGCCACGGTCTTAAAAACAGCGATAATCTCATATACGCCACGCTGCGTAAGGGTATCAAACTGAATGGTCTTGTGTTCCTCATAGAAGCTCTGGGACTTGTAATCCTCCAAAGCTCCGAACATTTTGCCGCCCTTAATGTGATGACCGTAAATAACAAGGTTATCGCTGCCCGTAAGGTCGCAGTTTTCCTGAATATACGGTGTTCCCAAGTCGCTGTATTTCTTTTCAAAGTTGCGTTTCAGATAGTAGTTCGGCTCATTCGGCGTCTGCATCACGGGGTAATTGACGGTTGTGCCTGCAATGGAAAGCCAGCCGACCATATCCGTGTTTTTCAAAAACAGTTCGCCGTACTCTGCAAGGACATTTTCTTCCTCAGTCAAGGGGACTTCTGGGGCGTTATTGTCCTCTGTCTGCGCCTGCTCCACGATTGCGGCAATTTCTTCAAAGGCTTCGGTTTGCTCGGCTTCGTGGGCATAATGGTCGTAAATGTGATAGCCGCAAAAAGCCGCCGCACCTAACAGGCATACAGCGGCAGTAAGGCAGATAATTTTTTTATAATCTTTCATAGGCTTTTCGTCCTTTCTTATCTTGAAATTTCTGTCTGCTTTTGGAATGACAGAAGATGCCTGCACAAAAATAACGCCCACCCTGTAAAGGTGAGCGTTACCGATTGTGTTATTCGTTTCAATATTAGATACAAAATGCGGCGTAGAGTGGAACGGTCTTTTTACTGTCCTCAAAGCCGAAGTTTTTTGCAGAGAGCTTGATGGCGTAAGCAGGCTTATAGGTTTCCATATAGACCTTTAAGCTCTTTGCTCTGGTGTTGTCAGCCGATTTTACTTCAATGGGGATAAGCTGACCGTCACGCTGAATGACAAAATCTATCTCAGCCCCACGCTCGGACTCCCAATAGTAGGTCTTGTATCCGTTAATGGTAAGCTGCACATCGACATAGTTTTCAGCCATACCGCCCTTAAAGTCGTTCAGCTCCTCGACCATATAAAGGACATCGTTTGCCGCTAAGTCTTTCTTTGCACAGAGCAGCCCCAAGTCGGAAACATAAATCTTGAACGCATCAATATCACGGTAATTCTCCAAAGGCTTCTTGATTTGTTCCACCTTATACACCTGTGAAACGATACCAGACAGACAGAGCCATTCGATAGCGTTTTCAAACTCGGAAGCTCTGCCGCCTTTCTTTATCAGCTTATACTGAAATCGGGTATTCTTTTTTGAAAGCTGTACCGTAATGTTGTCATAGGCAAGCCTTGTTTTTTTGATTTCGTTCACATTGTTGTACTTGCTCATATCGTTGAGATAGCTTGCGAGTATGGTGTCCTGCGTGTGGCGCACAAGGATATAGTCCTTTGTCTGTGTGAACTGCAAGACGCACTCAGGCATACCGCCCACAACGAGATACTGCCTGTAAAGCAGCATTGCTGCATCGTGCAAAGCAGAGGGCAAAGGTTTATCCTCTGCAAAGCACTTCTTAATCTGTTCTACAAGGGCGCTTTCGCCGCAGGCTATCATAAATTCCTCCATATCCATAGGATAGAGGGTTTTCATATCCACCTTACCCACGGGAAAAGAAAACTTTGCTCTGTTCACCGCAACACCGAGCAGGCTTCCTGCTACGATGATATGATAATCAGGTGCGTCCTCGCAAAAATATTTCAGACTTGTCAAGGCTCTTTCGCAAAGCTGCACTTCGTCAAATACAATCAGCGTTTTCTCCTTTACTATCGTTTGCCCTGCAATATGCGATAAAATGGGTATCAGATAATCGGGGCTGATGTTTTCCTCAAAAGTTTCATTCAGCTTGGGATTGGTTTCAAAATTGAAATACGCCACATTTTCATAACAGGTACGACCAAACTCTAAAATGGAATAAGTTTTTCCGACCTGCCTTGCTCCCTGCAAAATCAGGGGCTTACGGTGTTCGCTATCTTTCCACGCTTCTAAAAAGCTCATTATTTTTCGATACATAGCCAGACCTCCTTTAAGGTGCTGAACATAGTATATCACATATTCGTGTAAATATCAATGACTTTTGCGCAAATTATCACACTAAATTACACGAACATTTTTGAGTTTGATTGGTTTTTCGACACGAACACCGTCAAGCCCTCTTTTTTTACACCTCCCCGAATTTGGTAGTCATCAGCTTGTAAAGCTCGGTATTGCGTGGGAACTTGTTGACGAACGGCACAAGGGAGCTGCCGACTTTGAGCAAGCCCTGACCTGCACCGACATTCGTGATATAACTCATCTGAAGGTCAGAGATGTTAAGCAATTTGGCAAGCTCGAACTTATCGGTCGAACTCTGATTTAACATAATGATAAATTCACTATTGGCAAGCATCGTCCTCGCCGTATGGCTCTGCAAAAGGTCGTCCACATTTTGCGTAATACCCGTACAGTACGCACCGTACTTACGCACACGCTTCCAGAGAGTAAAGAGGAAGTTTGCCGAGTATTCGTGTTGGAACAGCAAATAGATTTCATCAATGAAAATAAATGTGTTTCTGCCTTTTGCTCTGTTCTGGGTAATACGGTTTAAGATACTGTCGAGAACGACAAGCATACCGATGGGCTGTAACTGCTTGCCTAAATCCAGAATGTCATAACAGATAAGGCGGCTGTGCGTATCCACATTGGTGTGCTTTGCAAAGGTATTCAGAGAGCCGTCCGTAAACAGCTCGATAGCAAGGGCGATTTCTTTCGCTTCTGGCTCGTCCTGCTTTAACAGTTCCTCACGGAAGTCCTGTAAGGTGGGCGGTACTCCCTGATAATTGCCTTGCTGATAGTGGCGGTACACGCTTGCCGTACAACGGTCAATAATCGACTTTTGTTTTGCACCCAGACTTGCGCCACCGATGAGCTGCTCGCACAAAGATAAAATAAACTCCGATTTCAAAATGACGGGGTTTGCGCCGTCACCGTAATCGGAGTTCATATCCATAGCGTTGATATGGTTTTCGCTCGTTGCCGAGATGTGAATAACCTCTCCCTGCATAGCCTTTACAAGCGGCGAATATTCTCGCTCAGGGTCAATGATAATAACATCGGCATTAGGGTCTGTGAGAATAATATTTGTCATTTCTTCTTTCGCCGTAAAGGATTTTCCTGCTCCAGACACACCGAGAATAAAAGAGTTGCCGTTGAGCAAATAGCGGCGGTTGGCGATAATCATATTTTTGCTGATAACATTTTGACCGTAGTAAACGCCGTTTTCGTGATGAATTTCCTGTACTCTGAAAGGAATAAATACCGCAAGACTTTCCGTTGTAAGAGTACGCATTGCATTGATTTTGCGAACACCAAACGGAAGGGCGGTATTCAGTCCGTCCATCTGCTGATATTTCAGCACCGCAAACTGACACAGGTGCTTTCTGGCAGTTGTGAGCAGAGCTTCGGTGTCATTGTCAAGCTGTTCCTTTGTTTCAGCCGTATGCACCATTGTCAAAACCGCAAACATCATTCTTTGGTCACGGGTTGTCAAATCGTCCAAGAACTCCTTGCTTTCTTTGCGCTGCTGTTCAAGGTCGTAAGGAATGACCGCCGAAAAATTGTTGTTCTGATTTTGTTTACGCTGCCAATTCGTGATATTGGTTTCCACGCCGAGCAGTCTGTTTTCGACCTCACGCACGGCTTCGTCTGTGGGTACGGGGATAATGTCAATGGACATCATCATATTGCGGTTAAGCTCGCAAAGCTCCGCCATCATACTATCCTTAATATATGCTGCATATTCACGCAGGAAAATCACACGCCCATATCTATCACCCATACGAAAGTAGTCTTTTTCAAACTCAAAGGTATCTGGGCAAATGAAATCCTTAAAATCGTGACCTTTACGCATTGTCTGCTTCAGGTCAAAATGGAACGCCGTTTCCTCACCTGTGCGATAGAAGTCGTGGAAGATACGGAGTTTTTCTTCCGCTTCAAGCTCTACGCATTTTGAGCCGAGTCGTGCAAAATGGGAAATCAAATCAGCCCCCACACGGGCAAAATAGTTCCTTGCTTCCTCGATATTCTTTTTGCAGACGGAAACCGTTACATACTTATCCTGTACGATAGAATTAGCCCCCGTTACTTTATCAAGCAGCATTTTATTGTATTCTTTACGGTAATTATCCAATCCGTCCTCTGCCATAGGAATTAAAATGGTCTGTTCAAAGTCCGTTTTATTAAGGCGGCGGTTGTTGACCGTGATTTTTGTAGTCGCTCCGCTGTCGAGAGCGTTTAGCAGCTCTGAGTATTCAAGAAACATCGCCTCTTTGTCCTCACGGCTTGCCACGGAATAGTTTATATCCTCAAACTTAAATGTCTTTGCGTATTTGTTGTTGCCGACAAGAAAAATGCCGTCCTCCCAGATAGTCTTAATCGGAATAATCGCCTGTACCGATTTGGGAATGACAAACTTTTCCTTATCCTGCTTAAACAGAGTTTTAAGAGTTTTCAGCATTCTTTACCTCCTTGCTGCGCTTTGCTTTTTTTGATTTTTTCGCCACGGGGCAAACGCCTTTTTCGTGGTTTTGAATTGTGGTTTTCAGCGTTTCATAGTAGAGATTGTCGGGGTTAAACATCAGCTTTTTCGGCATCAAAAACTCCGATTTAATCCACGCCCATACAAATTGCTCTGCGGTCATACCGTTGTACTTGACAAAGCCCATTACCGCAAAGGGCGCAGCGCCGAGAATACACACCCAACTCAGCGTTTCTATTCCGAAATACGGACGGAGAATAAAGTACAGTCCCACCGCTACGCCGCAGGCAAGCAAAGAAAAAATGAACTGCCGCAGGGACAATCCAAAAAACATACTCTCCGTGTAATTGCGGATTTCCTTATTTATTTTGACTTCCAAAAGTTACACCTCCTTATCGTTCCATACCGCTTTTTTGTCTGGACTGCTTTTTGCGGGACGGATATGGGATATATTCTTCTTCACCCGCAATAATACTGAACTCCGCTTTTAGAAACGGATGCGTTTCCTTTTCCTGATACTGACGGATAAGCTCAACAGCACTTTCCTTTGTAGAGGTGCTTCCCTGTTGTACTCCGTCCTTAAAAACATAAAACCGTTTCATCGTTTCCTCCTTATAAGCCCATCATTTCTCTTACAACACGGTCTGCCATTTTGACGGCACCAACCAAGACGAGCATATTAAATACTAACTCACCGATATAGCTCCACACCATAGATACCGCCGCAGCGTTCGGGTCAACAGCAGGGGGCGAAGCCGCAAAGAGTGAGAAGATGATACAGGCAAGCACAATGATTGCACCCTCCAGACAGACGGCGGCATAAGACTTGATAAAGCTCTTGCCTACACTCTGGCTCGGCTCTCCCGCAAAAGTGGAAAGAGGAACGGGAGCGATTGCGGTATAGAGATACAGGCGAAAAAATCTTCCGTACACCGACATAATCATAATAAATGACAATATCGTGATGAAAAGTCCGCCGATGAGCGTAACAGCCCACAATGGAATGCTCTCAAAAAAGCCGCAGTCCTCAACAGCCGTGACAATCTCCTGCGGCAATACCGTCTGTGCAGCCGAGCCGAAACCTGTGGCGTTCATAATGGTTGATATTAAGCCCTGCACGATGTTGAACAGAGCCATCATCAGCTCCAAACCGTAGGTCACAACACCTTTTGCAAGGGCAAAGCGAATAAACAGCTTCAGAGCGTGTTCGGGCTTTTTAACCTCGGCAAAACTGCCGCAGGTTTTCATCACACCGATTACAAAGAAAAGGACAAGCAAGGCAAGTCCGATAGCCTGTACTGCACCGTGAATATCTACTATGACATTCCAAATCGACCCGCCCTTGAACTGTTCTGGAGATTGGGTAATGAGCTGCCATATTTCCGATAGCTTGTCGTTCCAAGTCCGCAGAGCGTTCTCTAAGTTTTGCACAATCCAATTATCCGACATTTGACCACCTCCTTAGATAATTGGATAACGGGAGTAAATCCGCAAAGCGGATCTGCTCCCGTTATCTTGTCTTGTGTCAGTTCCTCATCAGCCTGTAATGAGGGTAAGGATTTCTTTGGCAAAAGTAATGACAACGCCGCCTGCAAGGGTCAAGAAGCCGTTAGCTCTCTGGGACGGGTCGTGGGATTTCAGCGACAGACCAATCTGTACCACGCCGAAGCCGAGCAAAATCATACCCACGGCACGAATTAAGCCGAAAATGAAGTCGGACAGATTATTGACTACGGTAAGAGGGTCGCTTGCTGCAAAGGCGGTCATAGAAGTGCCGACTACCAAAGCCGTTGCCATAACCGCCACACAGTAAAAACGGAAGCCCTTTTTTACCTTGCCAGACATCGGCAGCTTTACGGTTTCCTTGTTTTCGTTTTTCTTAAAAAGCTTCATAAATAAAAATCCTCCTTTAGATATTAAAGATTTCTTCCAAGTCCTCATTGGAGAGAAGTTCATAGGAAGTGCTGACAGCTTTTACGCTTACGGCGTTCTTCGGAATATCGCTGTCAAACACAAGGGTTGCGACAGCCTGTGTCGGCTCACCGTGGATATACGGCGGTTTACCTCCATCGGTTGTCAGCCTTACATTGGGGTGCTTCATAATGTCGTACTTAAAGTCCATTACAGGGCGTTCCCCACGAACAAAAAGAAGTGCGTAGCGGTTATCAAGCATACGCACTTCATCGGGTGTCATCAGCTCACGCCCTGAAATTTGATAGTTGGTTGAGTAGCTGCCGCTTCGACCTTCGCTCTTTCCGTAAGTGTTCGTATCAATCGTTTCCTTGCCCAAAAGCTCCGACACATATTTGTGGGTCGATTGCTCATTACCTCCCAAATACAGAAAGGTATCGCAGTTGCCGACAATGCTTTCCCATTGCTTTTCAAAAAGAGCTTTGAGCTGCGCCAGATTTTGCAGAATAATACTGACCGACACACCTCTGGAACGCATAACGCTCAAAATTTTATCGAAGTCATCAGGCAGGCTCACATTTGCAAATTCGTCCATTATGAAATGGCAATGCACAGGCAGGCTTCCTCCGTATTTGTGGTCTGCCAGATAGAAAAGCTGCTGAAATAACTGCGTATAAAGGATACTCACGAGAAAATTAAAGCTCGTGTCGTTATCGGGAATGAGAGCGAACAGAGCAACTTTCTTTTCGCCCAAAGAGGGCAGGTCAAGCTCATCGGTGGCGGTAAGCCCCGCAAGACTTTCAAGGTTGAACTTTTCAAGCCTTGCGGCAAGGGTAATCTGGATACTCTTTAAGGTCTTAGCCGAGCCTGAGTGGTAATCCCTGTAATATTTCAGGGCAATATGCTCTGGGTTTACCATTTCCAGACGGTCAAATAGCTCGTCAAGAGGGCTTACATAGCTGTCATCGTCCTCACGCACTTCTCCCGCACGGAGTAGCTCCATCACCGTCGGAAAGTTTTGCTCATCGGGCGGAGCTTCATATTTCAGATAGAACACCAAAGCCAGAAGTAACATACTTGCCGCCGTGTCCCAGAACGGGTCTTGTGACTGTGAGCCTTTCGGCGTGGTCGCCTTAAAGAGATTGGTTACAAGCCTTTGCACATCATTATCGTTTTTGAGGTAGACAAACGGGTTGTAACAATGGCTGCGGTGCATATTGATAAGGTCAAGGACACGCACCTCATAGCCTTTCTTTTCAAGCAGCCCGCCGATGTCACGGACGATTTCGCCTTTCGGGTCTAAAATTACCATTGAGGTATTGCATTGCATAGCGTTCGGCTTACAGAAAAACCTTGTTTTTCCCGCACCAGAGCCGCCGCAGACCAAAATATTCAGATTGCGGCGGTGCTTTTTCCCGTCTAAGCCTATGCGGACATTCTGGGTAAGCAGCTTATTTGCGGACGGGTCTTTGTCACGGTATTTCTTGTTCAAAGCACCCGCATCGCCCCATTTAGCCGAGCCGTGTTCTTCACGCCTGCGGTAGTTCCTGCGTGTAGAGAAATAAATGCCGATGCCCATAGCGTAGGCAAGCAAAAAAATAAGGACAGTCTTTATGCTGCCCTCACACATCGTTATTTCAAGCGGATTGCCTAATGCCACGGGCAGACCTCGGATTATTTCAACCAGACCACCACCCACATAGGGTGCTGTCAACAGAGCAAGCCATATAACAGGAACTATACCGCAGACAGAAAGGATTAAGCCCGTCTTTTTGTCATCGTTCCTCATTGCACCTGCAATGCACGACTCGTATTTTTTTCGTTGGTGCGTTGGCTACCTTGTCAATCAGCTCGTCAACAGGCTCGGTGGGGCGTTCCTCCTGTAACTGCCGTGTCCGCAGGGTATTGAGCGCATTGATAACGATATTTTTATCGTACTTGTCAAGTGCGATATGGTATCGTTCTTCTTTCATAAGCTGCACCTCCGATTAGCGTTCCTGCTCTTTGTTCCTTGCAGGCTTGTTTTTCTCCATACTCTTATACATATCGCTCTGGACTTCGCCCAGAACATCACGCATTGTACCAAGCTCTCCCTTAAACACCTGCGTATCCATTCCGTCATACTCTCTGGGCAGTCTGGAAAAATCAAAGCCTTTGGTATCCACGCCGTAACGGGAGCTTACCATATAGGCAACACAAAAGGATTTGAAATCGGAAGCGTCACGGCTCTCATTGTACTTGAAGTCATAGACCGCCGCAGATACTTCCTTCGCCATAGTGATAAACAGCACTTCTTCGGAAAGACCTTTTTTGACAAAGATAGTCTGCTGAGAGCTGTCATAGTAGGCAGGCAGCTCCAGCTCATCAACGGGAACACAAGGCACGGGGCTTGCGTCAATCAACGCCGATACAAGCTCCCGCATAGATTTCGGCTCTTGTGCCTGCATTCTCTCTTTTGCCGATGTTTCGGAAATGTCATAGACAACTTTGGTGTTATAGGAAATACCTTTTGTACCGTCATCACGGGTATATTCCTTGCTCGGCTCAAGGATAACAACTTTCTGTGCGTCCTTGTTCACATAGACACGGCTCTGCTTCCAAGTGTTGTAGTCTTTAAGCTGTGTTGCTTCGGGCATCTGCGCCGATACCAAAATAGCGTTTGCAACCGAATAACGGTCAAAACGCCCCTGCACATCAAGATACTGACGGAAGCTGTCGCCGCTTGTCATCATTTCGGCACAGGTGTTGTCAATCAGCTCATAGGCTTCCTTGCGCTGCGCCTGTTTCTGGGCTGCCCATTCCGCTTTATCAAACGGTTTGCTGCCGCCGCTAAATACATCATAAATACTCATACTTTTTACCTCGTTTCTTTAGATTTGGATTTCTTCCTCTTTCTCTGTGGTTGTTTGTGTTCGGTCTTGCCTGCTGGCTGCTTCTTCGCCCTGTCGGAAGCAGAGCTTTTGTCAAGGGAAGAAAGGGTATCCGCTTCCTGTTCCTTTCGGCTCTCCTTAATTTTCCGCAGTTCCTCTCTGACGGACGGTTTTTCGTCCTTAGTCATAATAGCCCCCTCTGCGGACTTCTTTGGCTGCTCTGAGATAGGCTCGGACTGAGGGGATTTTTCGGTCTTTGCCACTGAGGGGTTTTGAGCATTTTCCTCCTTTTGGATAGGCTTGCCCATAAGCTCATCGAGCAGCTTATCTTTCTCGGCTTTTTCCTGTACGCCGATGTCTGGCTCTGGCTGACCTGCCTTATCGTCTTTGGATTTTTCGGTTTCAGTTACAATAGAAGCATTCGCTTCCGATGACAGTTTGAAGCGTTCTGAAATACGGCTGATTTTAGATGCGTCCTCCGCACGGGCAATCACATCAACCTCCGCATTAGGGTCTTTGTTTCCTCTGTCCGCAAGGACGCAGTAAAGTACGCCGTATTTTTTTGCCTCCTGCGTAAACTTTTTCAGGTCGCAGTTCTTTACGGTAAAGACTTTCAGCTCCTTTCCAGAACGGAGCATATTGGTAAGCCTTGCCTTGCCCTTTGTTTTCTTTTCCTCTTTCAGAATGGAATAGAGGAGAACGGCGATATTCTTCGCACCTGCACCTGTGATTTTGGCTGCGACTTCAAAGCCCTCCAAGCTCATTCGGACGATTTGCTCTGCCGCTTCGCCGCCTGTGTTCATTCGTCATCAGCTCCTTTCGTTGTTGTTCTTCATCTGCCCGTATGGTGGATAACTTTTCTTTGAGAGCAGCGTTACGGGCTTCGATACTCTCGCACAACTTGACCTCCTTTCGTATAACGCTCAGGCGTTTGGATAAATCGGAAAGCTGTGACCGTATTGCTTCCTTTTCTTCGCCGCCTGTTTTGCGGGAGATAGAATAAAGTTCCTTGCGCTTTTGAAGCAGGTCGGTTTTTTCCGTTTCCAAAGAGCCTTTATATGACAAGAGCTGCTCTACCGTATCAATGCGATTACGGCATAGCAGCCTTGTTTCCTGTGTGATAGCTTCCATTTTCATTAAGTCGTCTTTCAAAAGATAATGAAGCCTTGCGTAATTCTGTTTTTTATTTTTAGGCAGGATACCGAGCTTGTAGCAGTAGTGCAGATACAGCCCCCGCAATCCGCCGATTTTTTTAGCCCCCGTTAGAGAGCCTTTGACACGGAACACCTTGACTGTCCTTTGCGGCTCGGTAAATCTGGAGAACTTCACGGCGTAGGAGTTTTCTGTGATACGCTCCATAATCCTCTCGTTGGTATAATCTTCTCCGAGCTTATACAGCCGCTTCGGGCGTTTCCACCCCTTACCGATGACCGTCCAATATTTGCGGTTTGGGTCAAAGCTCACACGGTAGCCCATTTCAGCCATAATGCGGTCAAAGTCTTTCAGCGTGAATGACTTGCTGATAGCTTCGTCCACCGCCTGCCGTGTAACATTATCCCTCGTGGGCATACCGTTTTTCTCAGCCTGATACAAAGCGTATGGCTTTTTCTTTCCGCTTGGGTGTTCAATGACGGACAGGGCATATTCACGGCAAAGCTCATCGGAACGCTGTCGCAAAAGCCGCAGGTTTGCTTTGTTGTCGTGGTAATGCTTGCCGTCCGTAAAGGATACGGAGTTTACGACAAAGTGGTTATGCAGACAGTCGGTATTTAGGTGAGTGGCAACGATAACCTGAAATCTGTCGCCCCACATCTTTTGGGCAAGTTTTACACCGACCTCGTGCGCCTGCTCTGGCGTAACCTCACCGTGCTTAAAGCTCTGGAAACCGTGATAGCAGACAATCTCGCTTTCATCGTTCCATTGCGCCTTTGCAATCATCATTTCATCTCTGGCGGTGGTCGGGTCGCAGTTTACGCCTGTGACAAAATAACGCTGCTCGGTCTTATCCTTATTGGTGGCATATTCCATTACATCGACCATAGCCTGCAAATCCGCTTCGGTGTATTTGGGGTTAGCTGTCTTTTCGGGATTTTCCGCATAATCTATGGGGTGGTCGAGCCTGCCACGCACATCCCATATTTCACAGACTGCCATTACGGTGCTTTTCTTGGAAGCAGATATTTTTTTCGGACAGCGATTTGAAACTCGTGCCACCTTTGCGCTTCCTCTTTCAGCATCGGAGCGTCCACAAAGTTCAGGGCGTTGGCTTTTGCCGCAAGCTGATTGATACGGTTGCCAATGGCAGACAGCTCACGCATCATTTTATAAAACTCTGGGTCAGGCTTTTCGCAGAGCCGATAGCCTTTTACCATTCCTCTCAGGAACGCTTCTTTTGAGCAGCCTGATTTTTGAACGAGAGAGTAGAGCTGTTCGGCTTCTTCCTCAGTCAAGCGGAAAAGTATCTGCACATTTCGTTTTCGCATTTTTCACTTCCTCTCTCGGTAAGTCGGTTTATCTGCAAGCAGCATATAATCACTACACCTGTCAGACCGCCGAGCATTACGCCGATGATGAAAAATATAAACTCAATCATTCTTAAACTCCTTTCTGTCTAACGGGGTATTAGGGGTTGACCCCTAACAAGCGAATTTGGATAACCAAATTCAGTGCTTGGTAAGACATTACTCGTCGCACTCGTCCTCATACATACATTCTCCGCACACGGGACAGAAGTACGGACAGTCCGAACAACATTCGTCCTCGTTCGCTTCTTCTTCGTCGGTATCTTCAGCACCGTTCTCGCAAGACTCGTTGATTTTGGCTTCACCGCAGATAAAATCCTCATCGGTAAAGTTGATAAGGTCGGTATCGAACAGGATAATTTCGGTCTTTGCCTTTGCCTGTTCTGCGCTTTCAGCACAAACAGAAATGGTCTTTTCATAGTGGGCAGTCAGGGTTACATCATACTTTTTCAATGGTTATTTCCTCGCTTTCAACATTTAATTTTTTGGTTTGTCGTGTTATTCTTCGGGGCAAAATCTGCGGACAATCAACGGGCATCACTCCTTTCACGGCTTGAAATCGGTCTTGCAATCCCCAGATAGGATAATAAAAAATCGTTGAAGTCCTTACCGACAGGCGGCGGCTCATCAACGATTTTGTAGTTTTTCTGCAAAAGTTCTTTGAGGGCGGCGGTACAAAGCCTGCCCGTTCTGTCATTGTCCAGATGCAGAAAAATAGTCTTGATATGGGGATTTGCTTTCAAAAAGGTGGTTAGGGCTATGGGGATTTTGCTGTCTTTTATCTCTTTCTTAGGCTGATACACACCCGAAAGAGAGAGCAGATTTTCCGATTTATAGTCCTTTCCCTCACACTTTAGATAGGTGGCGTAGGACAGTAAATCAATAGCAGCTTCAAATAAATGCACGGTATCACTCGGTTTGTCTGCCAGAAGTCGAAACGAATACCGCTTGTCGCTGCCAGAAGCGTCGCCCTTAAAAGAGCTTCCAATCGTGCCACGGTAGGCGGCATACTTGGGTGTTCCGCTTTCGTCCTTTCCGATAAATACAACATTGTGATACTTGGAGCTTTCAAAAATCGTACCGTCCGCAATACAGTCCTGTATGATTGAAAGGTCAATCCCACGCCCGAAAAGGTACTCGGTCACTCGGTTGCAGTCCTTATTCTTCGGCGGTAAAAGCAGTTCCTTCGGCTCATCTTTTGGAACAGGGACAGGCGGCGGCTTCCAGTCCGCCGTGATACCTGTAAGCAGTTCTACGGCTTCCACAAAGCTGTGTTCCTTAACCTTGATGAGATAATCAAGGGCAGAAACGCCGCCGAAACCTCTCGACCACCAATACCATTTGCCATTGGAAATCTTCAAGCTGTCGTGTTCTTTGGTACAATACACATTACTTGCCACACGCTTTAGGTTGTTCGGCTCATACCGTTGCAGGTAGGATAGCAAGTCCATTTGCCGTGCCTGCTCAATCACGGCAGGGTCAAGCTGCACATAGGGTCGGTTAGTTCTCATTCAATAAAATCACCTCCAGAAATAGAAAAAGCCGAGTGATTTTCGTTAAGTGAAAACCACTCGGCTATGTAAAATGAAAATTATTGTTGAGGTTATAATTTGTATATCAAATTATTCTTTATATACATTATCTCAAGCCCATTATCAGATAAATACCGCATCACCTTTCTAATATGCGCTAAATGGAAACGCATCTTAAGAACATTTTCGTCTACTTTTGCATTCTCAATGTAAGTATGAGCAGTATATTTTTCTTCACCATCATGCACAGTATGTTCAATCGGTGCTAACAAGAATTTATATTCCGATATAGCGTTAAAATCATTTGAAAATGATTCGCTGATAATTGTATAGCTTCCAGACTGCTGTATAGTTTGAGTATCCATTGAAAGCCTATCTTGCAATGCCTCTAAAGCCATTGCATACATAATATAAGGACTATTTTTACCTTTTAATCTAAAAATCTTTTTATCATTGTAATATAGCTCATAAGAAACAAGCTTTCCGTATGGTAAAAACTGCATTTCTGTAGTTTTTACTGTTTCATCCGTAGAATAAACGCTCTTTATTCTTACTCCTTTAGGAAAAACATAACTGACACATCCAAGCATTTCATCCAATTTAGACTTTGTCAAGTCAGAAAGTTCAATTTTTCCTTTTTTATCTTTTAAATACTCTGCATTAAACAGCATCCAATAACCTTTAATTGAAATTGCAAAATATAAATCTAATCCATATTGTCTTGCATAGTCAATTCTTTTTTGCAAGTTTCCCATACTAATAGAGTATTTTTCTTTCTCAGTATGCTTTATCTCCAACATAAACTTATTTTCATTTTGCAATTCTACGAGCAAATCAGAAGTCGCTGTCTTTAATAGTTGAGATACGCCTTCATCAAATGCGGTAATATTTTTGCAGACATTCATAAACAGAAGAATGAGAATAAATTCATCTTCTTTGTTTTTACCAACTAAACGCCTTTCAATTTCTTCTAATTCCATTCCCAGAGTATTTGCCAAATTTTCTTGTTGCTCTTTATCTAAATAAGGCATTATTTGTTGAAATGCTATTATTTTATTAAAATCCGACATAATGCCACCTCTATTTGATTTATTGTATAGTGTATAGTGTATCATAATTCAAAGAAAAATTCCATCTTTACTATGTAAAAGCGGCATCAGCTTCACGCCAATGCCGCTTTTGTCGGTTATAATATTCCTGCTTTTTTGAGATACCCAACGCTGTCATAACAGCCACGGAAGTAAACCGACTGCAATTCCATATCGGTAAGCCTGTTCTTTAGCTCCGTCAATTTAATAACCGCCGTACATTCTTCCTTTGTAAGCTCCGTTGCCTGTTCCATATCAAACACACTCAACACCTTCGGGTACTGCTGATACAGGCTCTCAATCTCGTTCTGAACAGCTTCATATTCTTCATTTTCTTTAGAAAGATGAGCGATAACAGAGCTTAAATACTCATTAAAAATGTTGCTGTGGGTATCTACAAAGGTTTCAAATCTGAACTCTCCAGACATCTTTTGCACCTCCGACTTGTTCTATCTGTCATTATTATACTGCCCCAAATACAGCAAAACAAATCTGCAAACCGCTTTATCTCTCACGATTTGCACATTTTCTTTCGGGCTGTTCCTCGGCTTCTTCTGGCTCTGCGTCAAGCACGGCAGGGTCTTTTTTATCCAGATTTAGCTCAATGTTGAGAGCGTTCAGCCTTTCCGACTTTTCTTTCAGTTCTTCCTCAAAGGTGAAAGGCTTTTGTACCTCGACTTTTGCGGTTTCAAGCTGTTCGATAGTTTCCGTCAGTTTAATCTGTGCGGCTTCCAACCGTGCGGGGAGCTTGGAAAGCTCGTTTTCAATTCGGGTCAGGTTTCCCAGAGGGTCAGAGCCTAATTCCACCTTGTATTTTGCCTGCCCGCAGAGGTTAAGGCAGTAATGAGTACCCACCGTATCATAGAAAATCTCCATTTTGAAGCCACGATAAGAGCCGATTTCGATAGGTGCGGACAAGGGATATTCCTTGCAAATCGCAAGGAGCATTTCACCTGCGGCGGCTTTTTCGGTGTAGCTGATACCACGCAATGTCATCGGACAGAACTTTTCCTCGCCCTGTGGCTTGTGCTGTTCGGTAAGAGCTGTGTCAGCTTTGTAGCATACAATACGCTGTTCATACTCCGCAATGGTCTGAGGGAAGTGTTTGAGTATCCTGTCCTCAAGGTCGTAATGCTCGGATAGATAGCTTTGTTTCAGCACTTTGAGCTTAGAAACCTGAATGTCTAAGTCCATTTTTTCCTTAAAACGCTCGTCACCTGTGGCAAGCATTTTGACCTCCGCAAAGGACAAAGCAACCTCGTCCACATCTTCGGCAGAACGGACAGGGCTTTTGCTCGTCATTATCTGGGATATGAATTTCTGTTTGCTTTCTACCAACTGATAGAGATAAGCGTCAAAGGTCTGCTCAGTTACATAGCGGTAAACCTCAACCTCTGGGAACATATTTCCCTGTCTTTCAATACGCCCTTGCCTTTGTTCAAGGTCGCTCGGTCGCCACGGACAGTCCAAATTGTGAATGGCTATGAGTCTGTCCTGAACATTCGTGCCTGCGCCCATTTTGGGGGTAGAGCCTAACAATACACGGACTTCGCCGCTTCGTACCTTTGCGAACAGTTCTTTTTTCTGTGCGTCAGAGGTCGCTTCGTGGATAAATCGTATCTGCTCGGCAGGAATACCACGGGCAACCAATTTCTCACGCACATCATCGTAGATGTTGAATGTGCCGTCATTCTTAGGCGTGGAGAGGTCGCAAAACACAAGCTGCGCAGCCTTTGTGTCGGCGTATTCCTCCCAGATACGGTACACATTGTCGATACAGGCGTTGACCTTGCTGTTCGGGTCGTCTGGCAGCATCGGGTCAATCATTCTCTGGTCGAGAGCAAGGTTGCGCCCGTCATTGGTGATTTTGAGCATATTATCAACATTCGGCTCAACAAGCCTTGCCCTGACTTTTTCAGCTCGGCTTGCAAGAGCAGCTACCATTTCGGTCTGTATCTCGCTCGGCTTGGTCTTGATATTGTGGTAATTTACTTTCGGCACGGGGAGTTTTAACATATCGGCGGTCTGTATATCCGCCACCTCACGGAACATCAACATCAGCTCTGGCAGATTAAAAAACTTGGCAAAGCGTGTCTTGGCTCGGTAGTTTGTACCCTCTGGGGCAAGCTCCAGAGCCGTTACGGTTTCTCCAAAGGTAGAAGCCCAACTGTCAAAATGCTGCAAGCCGTTCCGCAGTAAGGTATCATACTGCAAATACCGTTGAACAGAATACAGCTCTACCATTGAATTACTGATAGGCGTACCCGTTGCGAATATTGTTCCTCGGTTGCCTGTGATTTCGTCCAGATAACGGCATTTCATAAACAGGTCGCTTGATTTTTGAGCTTCGGTCTGGGCAATGCCGCCGACATTCCGCATTTTCGTGTAGAGATACAAGTTTTTGTAAAAATGGCTCTCGTCAATAAAGAGCCTGTCAATGACGAGCTGTTCAAAGTCGATTACTGTGTCCTTACGCTTGGTATCGTTGAGCTTGTCGAGCTTTGCTTTTATCCCTTTTCGGGTTTTCATAAGCTGCTTGACCGTGAACTGTTCTCCTTTGCTTGCCTGCACATCATCAATACCACGCTCAATATCATCGAGCTGCTGTTCAAGCTGTTCCCGTTGCCGTTCAATGCTCATCGGGATTTTTTCAAACTGACTATGCCCGATAATGACCGCATCATAATCGCCTGTGGCAATACGGGAACAGAACTTTTTGCGGTTTCCCGTTTCAAAATCCTGCTTTCGTGTCACAAGGATATTGGCGCTCGGATACAGACGCAGATACTCAGAAGCCCATTGACCGACAAGATGATTTGGGACAACGAACATCGCTTTATTGCAAAGTCCGAGCCGCTTGCTTTCCTGTGCGGCGGCTACCATTTCAAAGGTCTTTCCCGCACCCACCTTATGGGCAAGGAGCGTATTGCCGCCATAGAGGATATGAGCGATAGCGTTTACTTGGTGCGGTCTTAGGGTGATTTCTGGGCTGATGCCGCCGAAAGTAATATGACTTCCATCGTACTCACGGGGACGGACGGAATTAAAAGTGTCATTGTAATACCTGACAAGGCGGTTTCTCCGTTCTGGGTCTTTCCATATCCAATCCTGAAACGCCTGTTTGATTGCTTCCTGTTTTGCCTGTGCCGCCGTGGTTTCCTTTGCGTTGAATACGGCTTTTTTGTTTCCGTTCTCGTCATAGACATAATCAAAAATACGGGTATCACGGAGATTTAGAGTATCCTCAATAATACGATAGGCGGAAGCCCTCTTTGTACCGTAGGTGCTGTCCGCCTTTACATTTCCGTAATCGGAACTCTTATTCTCAATAAACCAATCGCCGTTAATCGGGGTGTATCTTACCCTGATACGGCTTTGTGCATAGCTTGACGGAGTTAAAAGCTCCATTACAAACCTCTGAATATCCTCCTGCGGTATCCAAGTCGTACCCAGACGGACAGAGATTTCAGCCGCCGACAGGTCTTGCGGTATGACCTGTTTTAAGGCTTGTGCGTTGACCGCAAATTCTGGGTTTTCCTTTGCTGCGGCTTCGGCGGTTATGAGTTTGGCTCTTACATTGCCAGACAAATACTCATCGGCAGTTACATACTGAGCAGGCTCGGTTGCGGGGATACGGAAGATAACGCCCTGCAAGTCCTTAATGATTTCTTCTTTCGGTTTGCCTGTGAGCTGTTCCATATAGGACAGGTCAACACGGGCTTTTTCACCGATAGAAAGGGCAAGAGCTTCGCTTGCGGTTTCAACGGAAGTGATTTCACGGTGAGGCTTTATCGTCCTTTTGGTGAACATATCCGCCTTTCTTTTGAAGCTGCCTTCATCGTCAAGCACCTCCAGAGAACACAAAAGGAAGTAGCTCTCGTCCGATGCAAAAGCAAGGTAGTTCCCTCGGCTGTTAATGAGTCCGTACTGCTGTGTAAAGCTGTCATACAAACGGTTTAGATTTTCCTGTTCGGTGTGTATCAAATCATCTGGGTAATCCTCGGTTTGATACTCTATGAGCTTTCTCACACAATCACGGATTTGTATCAGTCCCTTGATACGATTTTCTGCGGTAACCGATACCGCCGCAGGGGTCATACGGTCATTTTCTCTGAAGTATACCTTGCCGTCCACCAACGCATACGAGAAGTTTCGCACATTCGGGTCGGCGGGAATAGAAGCGTCCTGCCCGTCAGAGATTTCGTCAAGCTCGTTTTCGTACTCTGGAATTTCTCCTTGAATGTTCTGAACAGCATTGTGAAGCAGCTCCGACAGAGGTATATCCTGATAGGCTTTGCAGGCGGAGTCAAAACCAAAGCGTGTGCTTTCCATTTTCATCTCGCCTAAAATCATCTCTGGGTGCTGCACAAAATAGCTGTTCATTGTAATACCGTTCTCATCGGTATCAAGGTGTACCCAGTCTGGCTCTGTATCAATTACACGGTCACGCTTCTGCAAAAAGAGAATATCGCTCGTGACCTCTGTGCCTGCGTTTGCTCGGAAAGTGTTATCGGGTAATCGGATAGCTCCGAGCAGCTCGGCTCTCTGAGCAATATATTTGCGTATTTCAGGACTTGCCTTATCCATTGTTCCCTTAGAGGTAATGAACGCAACGACACCACCTGCACGAACTTTATCAAGAGCCTTTGCGAAAAAATAATCGTGAATAAGGAACTTCTGTGCGTTGTAGCGGCTGTCATTGACCTTAAAATCACCAAACGGCACATTACCGATAACTACATCGAAGTGGTCGTCTGGGAGCTTTGTTTCTTCAAATCCCTGTACGGCAATACTGGCTTTTTGATAAAGCTGCTTTGCAATCTTTCCCGTAAGGGAGTCGATTTCTACACCGTGGAGCTTCGAGCCTGCCATATTATCAGGGAGCAGACCGAAAAAATTGCCTGTTCCGCAGGACGGCTCTAAAATACTGCCCTCGGAAAAGCCCAAACGCTCAAGAGCTTCATACATACCCTTGATTACAACGGGCGGCGTGTAAAACGCTGTTAGAGTGGACTCCATTGCAGCACGGTATTCTTCTGGAGAAAGGCTTGCATACAGCTCTTTGAACTCATCAGCCCACGCCGTATTGTGTTCATCAAACGCCATAGACAGACCGCCCCAACCGACATACTTTGAAAGGGTTTCCTGTTCTTCAGGTGTGGCAAGTCGGTTTTCAAGCTCCAATTCGTGCAAGAGATTGATAGCTGCTATATTATTGCGGAACTTTTCTTTTGCACCGCCGACACCTAAAGTATCCTCGGTAATGCGATAATTGTGCCGTGGCTCTGAGGGGGCAGGAGATACAACCTTTTCGGGCTGTTTTTCTTCTTGTGCCTTACTGAGCAGACTGCGGACATAGCCGACTTTCTCAACACGGTTTATGGGGAAGCCCACAGCATTTGCAAAGGTCATATCCCGCATTGACACATCGCCGCTTATTTCGCTGATACTTTCAATGACATAGCGGCGGTTATCTATGATGATTTCCTTGCCGATAAGGTCAGCGTTATCCTGTTTATCGGATTGTTCCTGCTGACTTCGTTCCGCATCTTTCTGGGCGAAAAGCTTGACGATGTTTTCAGCACTATTCAGGGTATCGGCGTATTCCTGCGCTTCTTCCTCGGTTTCAAAGGTCTGATAAATGCCATTCACATCATAATATTGTCCGTCTTGACCTTCTGGTACGCTGTTGTCCCTTATAATGAACGGGTCGGCAAAAGCATCAGAGGTTAGCTCTACGGTATAATGCGGAGTTTCCTTTTCCTCCTCGGCAAGAACAAACCAATCGCTTTCCGTTGCCATAATCTCTATATAGAGCTTTTCGTCCTCTGGAGTAAGGGCTTTATGCTGTTCCAGATAAGGGATAAACACATCTCGTCCCCATTGCAGGCTTTCTATTTTTTCACGGTAGTAATCCTCGCCCTGTTTCTTCCATTCAGGAATAAACGGGCAATTCGGTGACAGAGAGTATTCGTAAAAGTTTTTGATATGGGAGATAAGGTCGCCCTCGCCGTCGCCAATATCAAACCGTCCTTCATAATGGAAATCCTCGCCGCCGATAGTAGCGGTAATCTCAAAATCAGTCTTATGATACCAGCCGACATTATCCTTGCTCTCACGCTCACGGTGCTGCTTTTCGTCCAGAACGCCGAGAAGATAGTTGCCCAGAGCAAAGCTCAAATCGGTATATCGGTCATTAAACTGCCTGTCATAAAAGGCGGGGTGTTCCGAAAATCCGATAGAGAACTTTATGCTGTCTGGCTTTTCTTCGGACGGTGTCTGAACACGCTGCTTTTCGGTAACGACTACTTTCAAATGGTCGTTAGCAGGGTTTTCCTTTAACTTTTCCTCAAAGTCAGCTCGGCTGAGTTCCTTGCCGAACAATGGAAAGTCGGGATTACGCAAAGAAACAGCGTTTTCGTCAAACGCCGCAATCTCATACTTGTCTGCGCCGATATATACAACATCGTCCTCGTGATAGATATAGCGGAGAGGATACAGCTCCATAAGCTCCTGTGAAAACCGCCACGCATTGCTGCGGCTGTAAACATCGGCGGTCTTTCCCTGTACCAAAGCAAGAAAATCAATGAGCTGCTGAACAGTAGCAGGGTCGCCCAAATGTTGTTCCATCTGTTCGGCGGTCACATCTGCAAGGTCGGTACGCTCCACATTTTCAAGCAGGTCTTTCTCGTAACCGTCTAAATCACGGATAAAATCGGACAGCCGCAAAGCAAGGGTATCTCTCTTATCGGCAGGTGGAAGGTCACGGTTTGCGTCGATGAAACGCTGCCTTGCCATTTTCCTTTGCGTGTCGATTTCGTACTGCGGAGCTTCCTCGCTTTCGAGATAATCGGCATAGTGGTCTTTTTCCTTTTCATTCAGGTAGCGGTCATTCTTTATCAGCTCACGCAGCCGTTTTTCGACCTTTGTCCAAGAAAGAACAAGGTCGGGGTTTGCAGATGAGCCGTACTTTTCAATCGCAATGCCTTTCCCGTCGTGCCAAGTGTGTCCCTGCGTACCGTCTGGGAAATAATGCGTACCGCCGCCTGTGCCGTACTCTTTTTTGAGAAAATCAATATTGCTTTTGCTGTCCTCATTCTTTTGAAACTGACGGTAGATACGGTATTTACCATTCTGAAAGCCGCTTCCGCTTAGGAGAACAGAGTCAATATCTTCCTGAGAAATAACAAAAGCAGAGGATTTTTCGTCCTCTGCTTCAGCTAACATTTCAATCTGTTCTTCTACGGTGGGGAGATTAACTGTGACCTGCTGTTCATCAGCGACATTTAGCTGTAAATCAGCTCGTTCAGTATCGTTTCCTCCGCTTGACTGCGGATATTGTTCATCAGTCCGACCCATTGCATCGGTGCTTTTTCTTTCAGTTCCTCCGTCACGCCCTGCTCCTTGCAAAGCTGTTTTGTCAGAAGCTCCAACCTCGTAAGAGCCGTCTGTTCCACTTCGTAAAGATGTTTGTTCAGCTCGCCCGATGTCAGCAGGTTGAGGTAGGTCACTCGTTTGTGCTGCTCCAGATAATCCCTGTGCATCAAAGCGTATCTGCCAAGCTGAATTTCTGGCTCTGTCGGTAATGTCAGGTCGGGAATAAGATAATCCCCTTGTTTGGTGTATGTGATTTCGCTCATTATGATTACTCCTTTCGGCTTGTTCTCTGCCTACATCATAGCGTGTTTGAGATTGCGGCGCAAAGGTGCGATTTTGACTTTTCTCCGCAATTTGCACATCTCGGATAGTCTGAGAGATTTCCCTGAGTGCCATTTCAGAAATATCGCTTGTCGCAATACCGAGGGCGTTGATAGTAGCGGGAGTATTAAAGTTAATGATTTCCGCAAAATCCTCACGCTCAAATACCGCTTCGGTATCAACACCGCAACGGCTCATCAGCATATATGCTACGCTGTTGACCGCAAGCTGTCGGTAAATGACCTCGATATTATATTCGTCAAGTTCCTCTAACAAACTGTCCTGCGTACAGGATTTGAGCTGCGGCATATAATCCTGCAAATTATCCTCAACTGCGTTTTTTGCCGTTTCCATCAGCACCGAAGCAAGGTCGGTGCTTTCCACATCGCCAAATCTGTCGGAAAGCCGTTCAATAACTGCCTGCTCGTATCGCTCACTCATCTGCCATATCGGAACAGGGCGGCTGCCGTAATAACCCTCGTGCGTATCGGATATATCAAAATAGTATTTCAGCGTGTTCCTGCGACCTTTTGGGTCGAACACCGCAATGCCTTTGCTGTCTTTGTTTACCCAACGCTTAAACTGCTTGTTCCAAGTTTCAAGCTGTGCTACCGCAACAGCGTCAGGGCGTTGAGCGTAAATCAAGAGCTGTTCATCAAATCGGCATTTATAGTTGCGGCAAGCGGCAGACAAAAAGCTCTGCCACGCCTGCGGATTTTTAGCAACCGCCACGCCTGTGCGCCGATACAGCTCTGTAATTAGCTGATACTTCGCAGCCATTCTTTGCACACCTCCTTATCGCTGATTGTCATAGTCATTCTTTCATTTCACCGCTAAAAAAGGAAATGACCTTATTTGCCTTGATACTCTTTTGCAGCTCATTGATAATACCGATGTCGGCTATGGTGATACCCTGTATCGCAAGAATATCGTCCATTGTCATAGCGGCAATCGACTTTTCATCAGTAAAGCCTGCTTCAAAGACCTTACCAAGCACCTTGATTGCCTTTTGGTTGAGTGCCATTTTCAAAACCTCCTATCGTTCTAAATCTTTATGCTTTGGGGCTTTTGTTACCGTCTGCGGCTCTGTGGGCTTTGGCTCATAGGTCGCTCCGTTTTGTTCCATACGCTCGGCAAACTCGCAGATATGGAAAATGTTATTTCCAATCTCGGTATGATACTCGTCAATAAAACGGCAGGGGCGTTCGGTTTTTTCTCCCCACGATGATGTGATGATGATTTTGCCGCCGTCTGGGATACGAAACAGCTCTTTGTAATTTGGGTCGATAAATCGGATACCCTGTTCAGCTTTTTGGATATGCTTATCAAGCCATTCTTTCACAAAGCAATAGCAGTAAAAATTGTAATCGCCCTTAGTCGGATTGCACCGAAACAGAAAGGCGTGTTTTTCCGTATCCACACGGAAACCGTACTCGGTGCAATAGCTTCCTGCAAATGCGCTTTCGGGATAATGCTTTGCAAACGCACTCATATCATAGCGGTTGTGCAAAAGTCCCTTGTCCTCACGAAGCGAATTGATAACCTCGTCAAGCTCTTTCTTAAACTCGTCCGTTTTCCATTGTGGTCTTGTATCAAACCAAGTAGTGTAAAAGCCATACCCAGACGATGCAAAATCTCCACGCAAGTGTCCGATATTACTTGTCTGTCCCTCAAGCTGCATACTTTGAGCGTAGGTGTATTTCTGTTCGGCAGGGGTTAAAGCTCGTATCTCCATATCAGCGTTCCTCCCGATTTTTCTGTTTTTTCTCTTTCTGCTGCTCCTTGATTTTTGCAAGAGCTTCCTTTGCCCAATCAGGCATACATTCGGGCTTGATTTCTCCTAACACATCGTACCGTTCCCATCTGGATTTTTCGCCTGTGGCAAGGCAAGTACCAAAGACAGCGTTACCTCTGCCGCCTGTTGCTCCATTGCCGCCGTCCGCCAAAACGAGCTGAAAAGCAGGGTGCTGATATTCATACCGTTTCGGCTCTGCATTGATAACGACAACCTTGCCGACAATACTGCTGCTGCGTTTGTCGGGAATACAATGGTCTTTCGTGAACACGGTATTGTCAAAAGCGAATTTGGATAATTCGGATTTGGTTTGCTCTATCTGGGACTGTACTCGCTGAATGAAAATCCCCATAGCTTCCAGATAATCGTCACAACCAACGCTTTCTGTTGCCCACGGCACACCAAACGGATTATGGTAGTCGCAGTAGCTTACAAGGAAAGGGTATTTATCGCTTTTATCTACACCGAAAACAACCTCTTTGTCGCCAATATAAATGCTGTTCACGACCTCATAATTGCCGAGCATTCGTTTTTCTTCACTCATTCGATTGCTCCTTTCGTTTCTTTTCCTCTTTCTGCTCGTCTAAAATCCTGCGGATACAGACATCGCAGAAAATAACAGACCCGTCCTTATATCGGGGATAAGGACAGGTCGTGCAGTCATATTTTCGTTTATCGCTCACGGTCATCACGGCTTTTCTGTTTTTTATCGGGCTGGTTGTAGGGCATACAGCACTCTCTTTGGTAGCGTTCATTCAGCTTTTCCCTCGCTTCCGATAACTGATTGCAGTAATATCCCCAAAAATAATCCGAGCCGTCCTTGCAGTACCAACACACATACGGGTTGGGGGCTTTGGCGTTATGACCGATGACAAGCTCGTTGTTCCCGATAGTACAGCTTTCGATGATTTCATAACCGCCGTTTATGCGTTTTTCTTCCATTTCACACCTCATTCCTTAGCGTATTTGCGGTATGCCTTTTCGCCTTCGGCACGGAGCCGCCTTACACGGGCGTTCCCCGCAAGCTCTGGATATTTTGCTTGCAGCTTACGGCGTGTTCTGCCCACGCTCTCAAAGCTCGGCAGACCGAGATATTTATACTGTTCCATTACTTCCGCAAAGGGCATTGCTCCTGCGCCTTTCAAATAGGTGTTGCACACAATCAGATAAAGGGTCATATCATCGTTTCTTGCGTCCTCGTTCTTTTGCAGAATAGCCTTTACCTTAGCTTCAATGGTTTTCAGATTTTTCATAGATTACCTCCATATATGGAAAGAGGGCGGCTTATCAACATAAGCCGCCCTTTTCCTGTCATATCGGGTTATTTCTTCTTTCTGTTTCGGATATTAAGCCATATTGCCGCACCGACGATAAACACTACAAGCACAATGGCGATAATGGTTTTAGCGTCCATAAATCAGTCCTCCTTTTTCTTTTTCTTGAAGCCGACAAAGCCGAGAACGCCTGCACCGATAACGGAAGCAGCCGCAAGGCTTACCCACAAGCCCAGATTAAAGTCATCGCCTGTTTTTGGCGTATCCCTGAACTCGTTGTGCATTTCAACAATAGTAGTAGAGTCTGTTTTGACGGTTGCCTGTTTGTCGGCAGGAAGGATATATCCTGCGGAAGCCGAGTCGCTGACTTCGGACACGGTGTATTCACCGATACGCAAGCCCTCAATAAAGATTTCTCCATTCTTGTCTGTCTTAAAGGTCTGGTCGTAGCCGTCAGCACTTGTCACACGGAAAGAGAAGCCCTCAACTTTACCGTCAGAGGAAGTCTTTACGATTTTGAGAGAGCCTTTCTGTGCGTCATTAATAAAGCCAACGCCTGCTTTGTTTTCTACGGTATAGGTCTTGCCGTTTTCCTCGATGGAAACGCCGTACACGCTTTCATCAAGCACAAAGCCGTCTGGAGCTGTTTTTTCACGGACGAAATACTTGCCGTAGCGCAGCTCGGTCATTTGATAAACGCCGCCCTCAAGCTCAGTCATTTCGCCGCACAGCTCATCGTCTTTATCAAATTCGCCGTTGCCGTTTGTATCGGCATACACCTCAAAGACCGCACCTGTGAGCTTATTGTCGGGATAATCTGCGTCAACCTTAGTCAGTTCAATATTCCCCTTGATAAAGTAGTTCACAAGCTCGATTTCCACGACCTCATCAACTTTGCCGACAGTTACGGCGATTTCTTCCTCGGAGAGTACAAAACCTGTGGGACTTTCAATTTCACGGATTACCCAAGTGCCATACGGTACTTTTTCAAAAGAAAAACTACCATCATCGGCTGATGTGGTAGTCTGGATAGCATTTTCTTTTGTAAACTCCTCTGTACCTGTCTTAAAGATACCGATAACCGCACCGCCCAGAGCGTTTCCGTCCTCATCGGATTTCAGACCGCTTACCAAGCCGTAAATGATTTCATTCTCAATAGCTTCGCCGTCATTGGCGGAAAGATGAACAACCGCCGTGTCCTGACCTGCGTACTCAAAGTGGACAGGGTATTTCTGCTCATTCAGGACATAGGCGGGATTGGTGGACAGCTCCTTTACATAGTAGCTGCCAAGCGGAAGGTCGCTATTGACTGTTCCTTTGCCGTTTTCGTCCAGAGAGATAATTTCAATCAGTCCATCGGCGGGGATAACCGTTCCGTCTGCGGCGGTAAGGTCTGCTTCCGCATACAGACCAAAGGTTACATCAAAGATTTCGCCGTTATTGCCGACACCGTAGGCTTCGTCTGTTTCAAGGCCCTTTACAAGGTCAATTTCCACACGCTGCCTTTCGTTGTAGAAGCTCGTGGAAGTTTCTGTGACCGCAACCTCCTGACCTGCATACACAAGCTCGACAGCGTGGATTTCGTCATTCAGCACCATTCCGTAAGGAGCTGTGATTTCCTTGACCTCATATTTGCCCAGATACAGCTCTTTGGATTTTGCAGTTCCGTTCGTGCCTGTGGTAATTGTATCAACCACCTCGCCCTTAGAAGCTCTCAGCGTTCCGTCCAGAGTAAAAATATCTTCTGCGGCGGTAATCTCATAAACCGCACCTTCCAGCCCCTGTGCCGCAAAGACGGGCTGATACATTCCGTTATTCTCTGAAACGGAAGTGAACACCTCGCCAGATTTGGAAACGGCAATCGTGCCTTTCTGCGCCATATTGGAGCGAACTACCTCAATGACCGTAATGCCGCTTTCTTCGCCAGAGCCGTCCTGCGTTACATCAAAATAGACAGGCTCGGAGTTTAACACATAGCCATACGGAGCCTGTACCTCCACGATGGAGTATCCCTTTCCGTATTCCAAAGTCTGAGGCGTAATGAGTTCGCCGTCTGCCGTGGTATAAAAGGTGTCAATGGTCGTCACTTCGGGATAAGTGAAAGTCATCGTCACAAGCTCACCGTTGGGGTCATAAATCTGGAAGCCTGCGCCTGCATACGGAATGGTATTGCCTGTTTCCGCATCTTTCTTTACGATTTTGATATAGCTTTCAAAATTCGCATTGTTGATGAGATAGCGATAGGTCTGACCGTCCTGATTGATGAACACATCAAAAGGCTTCATCAATTCCAGTCCCTCCAGACCAGAAGCGGTCTGCTCTACGGTATAAATACCGTACACCAAGTCTTTTGTCTGAGCGAAGCCGTTTTCATCACAGATGAGTATATCCCGTTCGGTTTCCTTTGCAGCGTCATAGCTGCCTGCGGATTTCAAATAGACCTCAAAGGTAGCTCCCGTTTCAGGCGTTTCAATCTGGGTTTCTCCGTCATCGGCGTGCTTAATGATTGCGATATTGCCCTTGATAATCTGCTCGGTCACATCGTTTGCGGTACTGTTGCGCTCTACGGTATAAAGCTCTGGCTCTGCGCCGATATGATGAATAGTAGTGTCGAGCAGATAGCCCTCGGACGGGCTGATTTCTCGGATAGTCCAGTCATCATCGCAGATATAATAGTCGGTGGTAAACTGCCCGTTCTCGTCCGTGGTGTAGGTGTCAATCAGTTCCTCGCCTTTATAGATGCCGTAAACCGCACCTGCAAGAGAAGCGCCGCCCTGCGCCGTGCCTGTTTCCGCATCGGATTTCGTCACAGTCACATTGAACTTTTTGAGGATGTTCGTAAAGCTGCGGCTTGTAACCTTTTCCCATTCAATAGGAGCTGTCTGGCTTTCGGGAACAACATAGCGAATAGCCGTATCTACTTCCTCTACGGTGTAAGGCGTTTTGCCGCTGATTAGGACATTTTCAAATCTTGCCACACCGTTTTCATCGGTAACAGCATACTCATCAACGGGCAAGCCGCTAAGAGATGTGCCATAAAGGTGGAACTTCACACCCTCCACAAGATTGTCCTCAGAGTTTTTGATAATCTCCAGACTGCCACGCTTCAAGGTGTTGTTAAAGGTTACGGTAGCAGTATGACCGCTTACAATCGTTACCCTTTGAACGCTCTGCGGCTCGTATCGGTCAATGGACTGCTCTGTGACGGTGTAAACCCCCGGCATTAGCTGAACATCTACCGTACCGTCTGCGCCTGTGGTAACGGTTTTATTTACACCGTTTCCAGAAATATTGAAGTTAATGCCAGACACAACACCGTCCTCAGAGGTCTTTTTAATCTGCCCTGTGCCGTAGGTTTCTGTGTCGATTTTAAGATAGAAATATACGGGGTCGGAAGCTCCAGAAACCATTGTCTGTTTACCAACACAGCCCCAGATAAGCATTTCTCCGCAATCGAGATTGACATTTTTCTGTGCCGATACTGTTACGGGAGAGGTAATCATCTTATCGCTTGTAAAAGTATATTGGTTGCCGCTTCTTGTTACGGAAATACCGCTTGCGGAAAACTTAATATCGGACAATGTGTTGTTGGTATCCTCAAGCGTCAGGCTGTATTTCTTTGTATCGGGATTGTATTTCAGCGTGTAGGTGTCCGCATTGCTCTGGCTTCTTGCCGCAAAGCTCGGAATGGTATAGTGTTTTGACATCTGCGATAAAATCCAATCGTAGCATTTCTCGGCGGGTCTGCCTTTCAGGGAATAGTAGTAAGTGTCCCCGTCAATCCCGTTTGCACTCTGGCGATTTGAGGGGCTTGTGCGGAGTTGCTGCTGATATTCCCAGATGATTGTCTGGGTCGCAAAAGCGTAATCATCTGCATTTGTTCCTGCAACGGGAGAGGACTTACCCTCATACCAGCCGTACATCAAAGCCATCATAATACCGAACTGAGCGTCAGTCGGCAGATTTTGAAAATACGAGCTGTTCTTTCCGCTTTTGGACACATAGGAATTGCCCGTGTTGAAATCAACGCCAGACTCCACGCAGTAAACCTGATGTGTTCCGCTATTGTCCGTCATCAGATATTTTCGCTTGGCGTTACCTGCGTTAATGCTTTGCACGGTGATATTGCCTTTACTGTCATAAACGATAAAAGAATAGGTCGCTTTGCTTCGGTAATACTCACCGTCAGAGCCGACATAGTAATCGCCAAAGGAAGATGTGCAGCTTTTCCCTTCCTCGCTCGTCCACGCAAAGGCGGACATCGGCAGAGCTGTTATCATCATCAGCAAGCAGAGAGCCGCCGACAGGATACGCCTGCCTTTCTTTGTAAACTTAGTTTTCATAGGCTGTTAAACCGTCCTTTCTTGATTTTGGGCATAAAAAAATCCCTCTGTCTTTGAACAGAGGGAAAAGCCTGATAGCTGCTCACGCAAAGAGGAAATAAATCGAGTAGCTGCCGTTTCCTCTTGCTTCGCAATAAATATTAAAAGCTGTGATTTCATCAATTCCGTATGCGCCGAGATTTTCGACAGTATGGAATGTGATATAGCGTTCAAGGCTCTGCTTTAATGCTTCGCCCTGATTGTTCTGTGATGCCGTTACAGGTTTCCACCAAGTAGAATTACTCGGAGTGAGTGAGCTGTCTAATGCAAGCCCCATATCCAGACCAATGCCGATACAATCTTCCTTGACCGTTTCAATGTCAAATTCATAATCATAGGCGGTTTTAGGCTTTGTATCTTCGGGGACTGTCTGCGGTGGTATCTCCGCAGGCGGCTCTGTTTTCTCTGGCTTTTCGACAGGAGCAGAGCTGCTTTCCGTTACCGCAGGTTTTGTTTCAGATACTTGATTTTTTCCTTGCGATACAGGCTCGTTCTGTTTTGAAGTTTCGCTTTCAACAGGCTCATACTCTGTAACTTTGGCATTGCTTTCAAGCTCAGTATTCGTTTTGGCACTTTCACTTTCTTTACTTTCCGAGAAAAAACTGCTTTCTGTGCTTTCTGCTTCGGCGGCAGCTTCTGTTCCCGTCACAAGCTCGTAATTATCACTTTCTTCGGGAGCTGTTGAAACATCGGCACAGCCGCTTAATGACAATATCAGCACAAAAAACATTGCAATCATCTTTTTTCGCATAGCATAGACCTCCTTTGCGGCTTCATTATACGAAAAACCTCAGAAGCTCTCAAAGGTAGAAAATCTTTCAAACAAAGAGTTTTGCATATATTCCTTTTTCGGATAGTCTTGGTAGTAAAAAAGGGGGTGAGGTGTGGAGAGGGGGAAGCCGAAAAAGCGGCTATCCACGAAAACGGGCAGACCTCGCCCTCGGTGTGCGGCTATCGTTCCTGAGCTTTGTTTCGCTGCAAGTGTCGGTTGTAAAACTCCAACGCTTTTACAACAAAATCCGCTTCCTGTCCTTTGGGAACAGATTTAGGAATGAGTTTGGTTATCCTCTCGTCACGGAAAGCAGGCTTTTCCCTTTGATTGGGTTTTTCTTCCTCCATAATGCTCTGGATAACCTCGCCTGTCAGCTTACCCTCCTGCATAAACTTCTTCATTTTGATAGCCTGTGCAAGCGACGGGGTAGCGTCGTTGTAGCTCATAGCTTCAAGCAAGGTGTATTGCTGTTCTTCGGTCAGATAAGAGATTTCAACGGCAGGACGAAAAGCAATCTGCCTTTCATCTACCATTTGCAGGATTTCGGGAACAA
>ERZ827168.190-NODE-190-length-106957-cov-21.732128_pt1 | contig 106957 bp, 76 predicted proteins | sample MGYA00519868_ERZ827168 | MGnify/ENA primary metagenome ERZ827168 (study PRJEB31778, sample SAMEA3449271) | human gut metagenome | biome: human gut; feature: human-associated habitat; material: faeces | place: United Kingdom | collected 2010/2012 ... | reverse complement strand
TTCAATATGTTCAGTGCAATAAAATCCCAAACCGTAATCATTCTTCGCATTTCCATATACGGGATGCGATTTTTTGTTGTACATTTGTGGCGAACATATAGCGAAAGTGTTTTCGTATCCTTCATGGAAATGTGGAAGTTTTCAGAATCTCGGGATTACGGAATACGTCTCGCTCGCATTGACTATGCTGTACGTCTGCGTTTATACGTAGGCGGAAACTCCATATCAATCCGAGTGTGGAGTATCAGTAGTTTATCGAGAAAGGTTCTTCCACAACCTCCATGAGATAAGCGAAATGGGCTCCACACTTTCTTTGTCCAACACATTTTGGTACGGAGTTCAGCCAATGCAAACATTATGACCAACAAGTTTATCTTTATCTTGCCATTGATGCTTTCTGCCGCACTCAATGCTCAAACACTCGATTATTCACTCCAAGAGGAGAGAGAACTTAATCTTGACATGAAGAAAATCACATCAGACAATGATTGTGTATACATGCCGGCAGTACGGAAATCATCCCGTCTTGATTGGATGACAAACAATGTGATCGGGCTTACTCCTGACGGAAAGAGCATATCATGGATTTCTGTGCGAAACAACAGCTCGAATATTTTTGTTAGGGCATTGAATGGAGGAGCTGCACTGCAAAGGACGAACCGTCGGAGTGTATTGGACTTCAACTATTCTCCTGATGGAAGCAAGCTTTGTTTTTCTGAATCAGACGGACGTACAAACAGAATTTTTACGACAATTGCAGACAAGGGGTATGTTTGCAAACAGATAACGTACAATGAATGGGACTACTCGCCAATCTATTCCGCTGATTTAAGGCATATATATTTTACGAGAAAGGAGAAAGGGAACACATTCGGAATATGGAGCTATGATTTGACAGAGAACTCATTGTCTTACATTACACATGGTATCAATCCATATCCTATAAAGGGTTCGACAGAAATTCTATGCATCAGGGCATCTAATAACGGAAATAATGAAATTTGGAAAATCAACTATGAAACAGGAGACGAAGTATGCATTGTGTCCGATGTGAAAAGGAGTTTTTCTTCACCAACGCTTTCACCTGATGGGAAATGGATTCTGATGGTTGGAAACAGTGAATTTCAGTTTAATGGTAAAAGCTATCCGAACACTGATATTTTCGTATGTTCTGTAGATGGGACAAATCTGACACAACTGACATATCACCCTGCGAATGACCTCAGCCCGCAATGGAGCAACGATGGACAATATATTTATTTCGTTTCACAAAGAGGCAATACAACGAAAACGCCCAATATTTGGAGACTGACTTTTAATACGAACCAATAAAACAACATTAATATTATGAAGCTCAAACACATTTTTGTTATCACAGCGATGCTCATGAGCACGACTGCATTTGCGCAATTCACCCATAGCGGAGGAAGAAATCAGTCTTCAGCTGAAGAAGGTTGGAACAGCATATATGCTTCCTACAATATGCTGAAGTATTCACAAGAGATGTTAAGCGGTAATAAAGCCTACAATGGCTTCTCTATCGGTTATGACAGGGCAATAGGACTAACATCTAAAATTCCTTTATATGTTGAAATCGGCGGTGCTATTCAATATGCAGGACAGAATATAAAAACTAACGACGAAGACCATGTGAAGACGACATCAAACTTGCTGTCCGTCAAGGTTCCTGTAAGCGTTCTATATAGATGGAATATTGCCAATTCCAATTGGAGTATTATTCCTAAGGCAGGATTTGATGGGCGTTTTAATGTTCTTGGAAAAGGAAAAGAAACCTATACAGCTTCCGATTATTCACATAAGTTCACTACAACCAATAGATACAATATGTTCAAGGAGGGTGAAAATGGGAAAGATGGATATAATGGGCTTTATGCATCAGGTGACAAGTGCAGCCGTTTCCAAGTAGGATGGCATGTTGGCGCAAATGTCGAATACAAGTCTTTACTCTTGGGTATCACTTATGGAGCCGATATGAATGCCTTTTGTAAGGAATATTTAGAAATAGTATCTAATATTCATTTTAAGACGCTCTCGATTACAATAGGGCATAAATTTTAACTTGATTGTCAAACTTGAGATAATTTAAGATATGAAACGTATCATTCCTTTTATTCTATGTATTATTGCTGTGCTTTCCTGTAGTAAGAAAAATGGCTTTGTGTCTACAAATGACCAATACAGCAGAGGAAAGACTGAATACTTCTTCGATGGTGAAAAAATATATGAGACAACAAGTTCATATTCATCTGATGACGATATTGACATTGAAGTTATAGGAACGGGTTTTGATATCTCGCTTGCGGGATATTTTGCTGAAATGATATTCCCATATGACGTAATTTCATTTAATGAAGATGGTTATCTGTATATGGATGACACAAGATGGTATGAATATACATCCTCGCATATAGTATATTCGGACAATGAGATTAAAGGATTAACAGGAAAGAATATTAACTATTCAGTTAATGGTAATGCTGTGACTTTCGAAATCAACTATCAAGATGCAGGATGCCGAGTTACCAAAGTAATCAACAATGCAAACGGAACTGTTGCAGGCGATGATGGGAAAACTCATACATTCGTGGAAAAAGTCACTTTTAAAAAGCACTAATTCAAACTATCATCGGAAAAAGAATCACTATGCAAGCTTCTGTTGGAATTCATTGCTATAGTGATTCTTTTTCAATTGTTTCTCACCAAAGACAAGGTGCTAACTTTTCATAAGGTGTTCATGAGAAATTCTCTAAATTTGTTGTGAAAATTCCCGTCACCAACCATATCAATAAATGTTTCAACCAATTCTTTGACTATATCACATTAAATGTACCTTCTGGAGCGTTTTCAAATGTACCACTTCGGAAATGGTCGCTTTCGGTTCGGCAAAGTTATTATTTTTTTGATTTTTCCTTCTCATTGAGTCACCTTTGAGTTCAATCCGAACTGCGTTAGCGGTGAGGCGATCCATGATGGCGTCAGCCAAGGTTGGTTCATTGATATAGTCATACCATTTTGAGACAGGAATCTGTGATGTCACGATCACTTATTTCCTCTGATAGCAGTCCTCAAGTATCTGCAGCAGGGCCAGACGCGAGTTGTTGTCGAGCGGTTGCAATCCGAAGTCATCAAAGATGACGAGGTCATTTCTCTCGATATGATTGATGACCTTAAGAAGACTTCCGTCAAGTTTGGCGAGCGCTATCCGCTCGACGAACTTGTTCATGGAAAAGTATTCCACTCTGTGTCCCATGAAGCATGCCTGCCTTCCGACAGCACATGCCAAGAAGGACTTTCCGCATCCTGTCTTGCCGTCAATGAGTAGATTCTCCGCCCTGCCAATGAAGGTGCAGTCCATAAGCTTGAGCAGCATCTCCTTGTTCAGGTTCCTCTCCTCCGAGCAGATGACATCTTCCATAACGGCGTTATAGCGCAGTTTTTCATCAAAATGTTGCATGGCTGGGCCGGCGGCGGTTCAGTGATTTTTTTACACGCCCGGTCGGTGGTGGGGCAGCCGGAGGTTCGCTTCGCTCATCCCGTCAGGCTGTCGCCTGACACCCATTCACAAGGTCATGGGCGACCATGCCTCCGGCTGCCCCACCACCGACCGGGCTTTTATGTATTTTATTGGCATAATTTCATTGAAATAATTACAAGACTGGAAACGTATATACCATCTCAGATCCTATGCTGCGCATCTGGATAGAGTCGGAGAAAATCTGTTAGCGGGTCCACTGGCGGTTGAAAATGACATGTGAACTGCTAAAGATTATCTTCCGCAGTAAATCATTGAAAAGAGGTGATTCAGAGGGGTGGAGTCGCCGGAGGAGAGAAGGGTGACGGCGGGGGTGCCGTGGTGGACGAGGTCGCCGGAGCGGGCTGTTGCGGAGTTTGGAAGAGGCTCGAAAGACCGCAGGAGCGCTTCGTCAGCCTTTTCGGGCGAAAGGAGACGCTCTTCGGACATGACGTGGACCAGCTGACGGGCTACGGCGGGAGCGGGGTCAATGAAACGGATACCCGGGCCTGCAACTCGCTGAAGGACAGGGAGGAGGAACGGGTAATGGGTACAGCCGAGGACAATGATGTCGGCACCGGCCTGGAGCAATGGACTCAGGCTGGCCCGGACGGTGGATTCGGCTTCTTTTCCGGAAAGGCATCCGGACTCTACCAGTTCGACAAAGCCCCGGCCTACATGCTCCACTACGCGGACATTGTCATCGACACTGCCCTTGGTGTTCAGATATTTGGAGCCTTTCAACGTGCCGGCTGTGGCAAGGACGCCGATGGTGCCGGATTTCGTTCCGAGGGCGGCAGGCTTCACGGCCGGCTCCATGCCGATGAACCGGATATGGTCATGACGGCCTCCGGTCAAAGCCAGCACACGTTCACGAACCGCATCGGAAGCCGCATCAGAGTAATCAGAACGGAGTTTGAGAATAGCGGCCGCCGTGGCGGTATTGCATGCAACCACGATGATGTCGGCACCGCGACGGAGCAATTCTTCAGTTATTGCACACGCCCTGACCCGGATGAACTCCGGAGACTTCTCGCCGTAGGGACAATACGCATTGTCCGAATAATAAATATACTTTTCATCAGGAAGAAGACGGGTTATCTCCTTCAGGACTGACAACCCGCCTTCTCCAGAATCAAAAATTCCGATACAAGCCATTGACTAATAGCCGTTATAGTCGCGTGCCAACTGGCCGTACATCTGGCCGAGCACCTCAAGATAAGGAGAACCGCTTACAAGCGTGAGACGATATACGGTATCATCCACCCTGTAGTACTGGACGCCGCCGAGAGTGATTATGTCATAATCCTCAGGAAGATTCTGGACTAATGCCCCTGCAGGAGGAACGATAACCTGGTATTGTCCTCCGGCATTGACGATATAGAAAACGCCGTCCTGATAGAAATAGTTCCTGTCAGCGTATGCGTAGCTCTGCACCAGGCCCAGGCGGTTGGCGATCTCGTATGAAGAAAGCGCCGAGTTCGGATTCATTGCGATAGCGCGGTTCTGTGCCATGATGGTCGCATTGTTCTGGGCGATGATCCTGTTCTGCTGGTCGATGTATCGGTTGTTCGCATCGATTGCACCGAACGTGCGGTAGACATTGGAATAATACGCGAAGTTCACGGTCGCGAACGAAATGTCCACCACTGAACGGGCGATGGTCACTCCGAACGGTGGACGGCAAACGATATAGTGGCCTCTGTAAGGTCTGTAATATACGTCATTGTAAATGTAATAGTCAATGCCGAAGTATCTTACGACCTTGTATCTAGGAGGCAGGATCTCAACCCTGAAGCCGAAGTAGTGAGGGTGATGGTGATCGTAGAAATGGCCCGGACGGTCATAGTGCATGAAATCACGGTCACGCGGCGGGATTCTGTGGACATTATGGTCTTCAATCCTGAAATCCATGGAGTTGTCCATCCTGGAACCACCCCTGTTGTTGTCAGGCTGGCGCATGTTTCCGGAAACGGAGCTGAGCCCAGTCCTGGTTACGTTCGAATTTCTCCTTACCACGCTGCTGCTCTGTGAAGAAGGATTGTTGCGGACACTGTTGTCCACTCCGTCTACACGCGCAGTAAAGGTTTCCCTGTTGGAGGAAGAAGAATTGTTCTGGCGCACTGCTCCGCCGTTGCTGTTCTGACGGACAGAAGAGCTGCTGCCGGATGTGGTGGTACTGCCGGAAGATCTGCGTACGGAAGACGATGAGCCGCTCTGGCGATTCTGGGTAGAACTGCCGTTCTGACGAACCTGGGAGCTGGTTCCGCTCTGGCGGACCTGTGAAGAAGAACCGCTCTGGCGGACCTGTGAAGAAGAACCGCTCTGGCGGACCTGTGAAGATGAACCGCTCTGGCGGACCTGACCGCTGGAAGATCTCGTGCCGGACTGTGTAGAAGACGAGGTTCCGGAAGATCTGCGGACTGTCGTGCCCGATGTATTCTGACGGGTCTGCGAGGTACTGCCGCTCTGACGGGTCTGCGACGAAGTACTGCGCGACTGCGTGGATGAACTGCGCGTCTGGGATGTACTCCTGCTCTGTGAAGAAGTACTGCGAGACTGGGTGGACGTGCTGCGGTTCTGCGTAGACGTGCTTCGTGACTGTGTAGACGAGCCGCCTGAAGTAGTGCGGTTCTGCGTCGTAGTGGTAGTCCTGCGCACCTGTGCATCCGCATTGTCATAAGGAATAGTCAGCATTGAAAACGCTGCCAGCGAAGCCAATGCAAGATTTAGAATCTCTTTCATAACAGTGTCATTTGTAAAGGTGATATTTGCTGGAAAGCGTCCGGAAATCCTCCACATCCTTGTTCCAATAATCCACAATATCCGAGACCTCCAACATCTTCGAAAACGTTTTTCTTACATAATCCGTACCACAGATTTTATCGAACATCGCTGTACGCCCCGCTGCCATCTTGAACGGATCCCTGCCAGGATAAAGCCGATGCAATGCCTGCATGACATAAAACTGTGTCAGCGATATGCATGCGGCAGAATAATCCGTAAAGAAATACTGCACGCCATGTATCAGTTTCCCCTGGCTGCTTCCCGCAATCGGCTTGTAATGGATGGTCCTGAACGCCGTCCCCGGAAGGCGATAGCTATCCAGTTCATCTTTAAGCGCATCAGCATCAATCCATTCCGCTGCAAAAGTCTCGAACGGCAATGTATATCCGATACCGATGTTCAGATACCCGTACAATTCCCCGGCAATACCGGCCGAAGGATAATTGACGGCGGACTGCGGGTAAGGGATGTTCGGCGACGGCAGCACCCAAGGCAATCCGGTATCGCCATAAAGCATGTCCCTGGTCCACCCCTCCATCGGCACGACCGTCAACTTGCATTTCAGCGGCTCCTCGTTTCCACGCTGCCCGCAATTCAGCCCCTCCTCATTTATGAGAAGTGCCAGCTCCCCCACCGTCAATCCGTAAATATAAGGAATCTTGAATTCACTGACAAACGAGAAGAACCCGGGCTCCACGTTACAACCTTCGATTTTCTCGCCGCCGAGAGGATTCGGCCTGTCCAATACGACTACTTCAATGCCTTTCTTTGCGCAGGCGCGCATCACCAGCCCCAATGTGCTGATGAATGTATATGAACGTGTCCCGACATCCTGGATATCATAAACCATGACATCGATTCCGTCCAGCATCTCCTGGGACGGCTCCCTGAATTGTCCATAAATGGAATGGACCTTCAGGCCGGTCCTGGAGTCTCTGGTATCTGATACCTTATCTCCCGCATAAGCGTCTCCCCTCACCCCATGTTCCGGACCGAACAATGCCACAAGTTCCACGTTATCAGCATTATAGAGAATGTCAATGGTGGAGCGAAGCTTGCTGTCCACGCCGCTCGGATTGGTCACAAGACCGACTCGGCGCCCCTCGATTTCCCAGAAACCATGTTTTTCCAGCACTTCGATTCCAGTCATGACCTTGGGATTGCCGGCCATGGCGGAAACGCACGAAATGACAGCAAATGGAATCGCCAATATCTTATGTTTCAATGCATCCAGCATATCATCTAGTTTTCGATGGTCGCAATTTTTCCCGCAAACAGGATATCATTGTTCTCCGCATTGAAGATAGCGAAAACGAACGGTCTGTCCACATTCATAATGAATGGCCTCGGCTCAGGTCTGACGGAAGTGAGTCTCACGCCTACGGATGTAACTGCAGCAGCCTCGGAACCTTCTTCATTGACCTCGATGAAACATTTCTGACGGACCTCATCCACTGCCACGCCCGCCTGCGTCATCGCACTGAAATCTGCAGCTCCCGAAAATGCCTTGTGCACGCCCATCGACTGGAGCAAGCTGTTCATTATCAATGTTGTATTGACCTTGAACTTAGGCATTGACAATGCGACGGTCTGCATGGTCGCGGCTTCCATGAAACTCTTGAACCTGTCAGCATTCACGTAAGAAAGGAAATCCTTCATGTCCACGCCCTCAGCCGGCAAGCAGACAACCATGTTCCAATTCCCTGATTTATAAGGAAGTACCACGAATTTGCAGCCACTGATTTCTCCGCAGAGGAACGATTTCCTGATATGCATAAAGTCGGTATTCTGCACTGCTGAAGGGCTGTGGAACACCGCCTTGAATGTGGAATTCTTGTCGAACTTATATTGCCACGGGGCCTTGAAATACAGGGCATTGAGAAGGAACATCATCATATCGGAGCCGATGTTGTCAATAATTTCAGGAATCTTTCCGGAGGTCTTGTCAGAGCACCATTTGTTGATTTCCTTGACGGTAGCCGGCACGGAAAAGTCCCTTTCGGCAATTTCAGCGGAGTATGCGTTCTTCAAAAGGCTTGCATATCCCGGCAGGACAGGAAATCCGCTTCTTATCCATACCGAATTGGCGCTGGAGATGATGCATCCGTCACCGCTTTCGAGGATATCGCCTGAGTATGAGGCATTTTTCAATGCGGAAACGAGCTCCGCCTTGGTATCGCCTGCTGCACCTTCGGCAAGCATTGACAATGCCATTCCTGCGCTGTAAGGTGACACGACGATGTTTTCAGCAGCATTGCCGCTTGCGGAAACGGCTTCATTGAACAGGGACAGGCCGAAGGCTAGACGTCCGTCAGCATTGCCCCCGATGGTGGAGACGGCTTCGGGCGCGGTCGTGGTTCCGGCGACGGTATTGTCGGCTGCAGTTTTCCTCTGGGTTCCGCAGGAAACCACGGCAAGGGCCGCAAGGGCAAACATAAACTTCTTCATAACTTATTGTCTTTTAACGATTTTACCATATTCAGGATCTACTTTCACCAGCGACGTCACGGCTACCGTAGCGAGGCAGCAGATTATCACCATCCAGAAGAAGATTGTATAGCCGAGCCATTCCTGAATATAGCCGGCCACAGCCCCCGGAATCATCATGCTGAGCGCCATGAAGGCAGTGCAGATGGCATAATGCGAGGTCTTGAATTCTCCTTCGGCAAAGTACATCATAAACAACATATATGCCGTAAAACCGAAGCCGTACCCGAATTGCTCCACTGCAATGCACGTACTGATAATCACCAGGTTATGAGGCATTGCCATACTCAGATATACGAAAGTGAAGCAAGGGAGGGTCATGCAGGCGGCCATCGGCCAGAGGGATTTCCTGAGGCCCCAACGGGATGCCGCCATGCCGCCGATGATGCCTCCGACGGTCAGCGCAAGGACGCCGATGGTTCCGTAGACAATGCCGACCAGGGAGGTGTGCAGTCCAAGTCCGCCTTCGCTGGCCGGGGAAAGCAGGAACGGATTTACCATCTTGAGCAGGAATGCTTCCGGCAATCTATAAAGCAGCATGAAGATTATCGCTATCCACACGCCGGGTTTACGGAAGAATGAGGCAAATGCCTTGGCGAATTCGCCGGCGGAACCGGAACCGTCCGTGCTCACGGCAGAATCTCCGGCAGGCCGTGGAAGGGCAAAGGAGTGATATATCGTCAATATGGTGAAAATGACCGCAGTAAGTCCTATCGTCAATGCCCATGCAAGCGGGATGTTCCCGGTCTTTTCTTCCAGGACTCCGGCCACGACGACAAGAACTCCCTGTCCGAAAATCGATGACAGACGGTAGAATGTGCTTCTTATGCCCACAAAGAACGATTGCTGGCCGCTGTCAAGGGCGATCATGTAGAAACCGTCGGCGGCTATGTCGTGGGTAGCTGAGGAGAATGCTGCGAACACGAAAAGGAGCAACGTGAAGGTAAACAGCGACATAGGGACCTGCGTGGAGGTCTCCGGAGAAGGCAATGTCAGGGCGAGCAGCACGAAGGCAGCCGATACCAATGCCTGCATCATGACAATCCACCATCGCTTGGTCCGGAATATGTCCACAAGCGGGCTCCATAGCGGCTTGAGTGTCCATGGCAGATATAACAGGCTGGTAAACAGCGCCATTTCGCCATTCGGCACACCCATTTTCGTAAACATTGTCACGGAAATGTTGTTAACTATGAAATACGGAATGCCTTCCGCGAAATACAATGTCGGAATCCACCACCAGGGCGATCTTCCTGTAACTTTGCCGGTCATGGAAATTATTGATTATTGGTTCTTCTGACAGAGCAGATGCTTCCCGGATAATAATGGGAAAGGATATCCCTGTACCTATATCCTCTGGATGACATTACCGCCGCACCGATCTGACAAAGCCCTACTCCATGCCCCCAACCGGCGCCATGCATTACGACAATGTCTTCTTCAAATGACGTTCCGGACGGCTGAATATCCACCACGAAGGCGGAGCTCTTCAGATGTGATGCAGACAGGAACTTTCTGATGACCAGTTCCTTACCGACAGTCATCGAAGATTTGGTCCCGCGTATTTCCAGAAGCGTGATCCTGCCGGAAGGTCCGCGTTTAAGAGGCTCAATGCTTTCCAGCATACCTATGTCATGTCCCGAGCGGGAGGCAATCAATTCCGACAGTTTCTTACGTGTGTACCTGACTTCCCAGCGGAAAAAGTCCTTGGTCTCCAGGTCATAGTCATTGAGCACCTGCGCGAGAATCTTGCCGTCTTCGGTATTGCAGAAAGCATCCGACGACTCTTCCATCTCGCCCATTATCCATTTGCGGGCATTGTCCTCCCGCGTCAAATCCGGGATCTTTTCCTCGGACGGCGTATCGGAAACAGCTGCAAGATACGGATAATCAATGTCTTCCCAGCATGAACCGAATCTTTCCATCATACCGCCGCAGCACTTGGAGAAACGGGCATCGCAGATTTCCCCGTCATAGGTCAGGACTTCTCCCCATGTCTGGTCGACAGCCTTGCGGACATTGTCCCCTACTGCCACCGTAAGTCCTTGGTATCTCTGGCAATGGTCGTCGGCGCAGACATCGAAAGCCTTGTGATCATCCCTGCCGAACCATTTGACGAGATGATAATCGCCGTCGATGATGCGGTCTTCCTTGACGGAGGACCCGGAAGAATGGACATTGTCCCGTCTTTCCTGGATTCTGGCCATGAGCCATGAACGGGAAATCACGGCATGGGCTTTCAGAAATTCGAGCGAGGCTGTGGCCTTCATCTCGGAAGAAATGACACTGAGCAGATAGTCCTCAACGCCTACCACATTGACAGCCACCACCTTACCGTCATCTACAATGAATTTCAATGACCCTGCGAATTTCTGGACCTGACTTCTTTCCCAATGGAAACCGATGCCGATGGTCACGCCGTACAATATGAATGTAGGCTCGGCGAACATCGTGGACATGGTCTGCGCATCGAAAAACAGCTCATCGTACAATGTTCCGTTATAGGAAATCCTGCCGTTTTCATACACGACTTTCTGCCTGCCGGCTCCATCGGAAATTATCTCGAATCCGATTTCATTGCCGGACATTATGCCGACCTGGACAGTCTGCTGGCTGCGTGTCAGCTTCCAGATTATATTGCGTTCAACTTCCTCACTTACAGATACTTCCGAGAGCATTTCCTCCAGAAGTCCGGTATTCAGTTTTTCATAATCGTCCTCATGCGGCGCCACGAACAGTCCCGCCATGTCGGCACAGCCGGGGCTCATCGTCAGATGATCCGGACCGTCGGAAAAATAGTGATGTGAACGATGCTTGCCACGTGCCATGAGAACAGCCCGGTATTCGCCGAAGCGTCCATGCGATATGCCTGACACTTTCTGGGAAGGCCGCACCTTGTACCATGTCAGGAGATTGAACATCGGCTCGGTCTCGTCTTCCCGCTGCGGAAGGCAGTCCAGCAGCCTGTAGAACAGCTTCGCCATGGACTTGGACGTGCGTGCAGTAAGCACGAACACGCCTCTCGTAAATTTATGATAATGAAATAGCTCCGCATCCTGAACAGAGGTCAGCCAAGTAAGGTCTTCCCTACCGCCGTCCAGGTTCAGGTCAATGTCTCTTTCCAATGGCATGAGTCCGCGCGGACATGCCTGGAAATGAAAATGGTCAGGGGCGGATGCACCACATTTCGGCCCGTTGTAGAATATCGTGAAGTCCGGAAAATGTCTTGCCAGGTCGGTCATGTCAGGCATGCGGTGCCATATCGACTGGGGCACATGGACATCTCTGGCTATCACCAGATGCTTCGGGAAAATCGGATAGGGATTCACCAGCATCTCATAGCGGCGCCCCTTTCGTCCTTCGAATGCCATAAAATGCTGTTCCTCAAGCCTGTTGGCACTGCAAAGGAAACATTTTCTGCTCTGTATGGAAGCCTTGTCCACCTTCGCTGCGGACGAACGTATGCGCTCCGGGTTATGCTGGACCGTGACTTCCAGACCGCCCACCATGAGTTTACGCGTCAATGCTTTTTTCATTGACCTGAAATTGGCGGCTGCCGCAGGCCAGACCGACAGCTGGTCGCGGACGAACTTGGAAATATCGTTATCCATTGGCAGACAGGTTTTTATGATTCAGCGCAATCCTGGCTTCAAATTCCCAGGTGCGGATGCTGTCCTTGTAAAGATTATTGGCATTGACCCTGGTGATGTCGAGTGCGGCGTCGGAATTGCCTTCCCAGCGGCGACAGCAATACAGCGGTTCATAGATGCGGCCGATATGGTATTCCCGGCTGATCCTGAGCCCCACGGCATAGTCCTCGCCATAGCTGACATTCGGGAAATTGATTTCTCGGAGCAACGGCACATAGAATGCGCGTGGCGCGCCCAAACCATTGATTCTCAATGCATTGTTCTTACCGTTATCTTCGGTCCATTCTTTATGGTCAATGATTCCCGGAGGAAGCGGTTTCATGTCGAAGTCGGTCATTTCATAGGCCCCGATGACCATCGCGCAGCCTTCATTTTCGAAGACATCCACGATTTTCTGAAGCGTCGTGGAGTCCTTGTAGACGTCGTCGCTGTCGAGCTGGACCGCATAAAGCCCGCACCTGCTGTCGTGTACCGCCAAGTTCCAGCAGCCGCCGATGCCAAGATCCCCACGTTCCGGCGTCACGACAATGAGCCTGCTGTCGTCAATGCCCGCGAGAATTTCAGCCGTCCCGTCCGTAGAATGATTGTCTACGACAATGACATTGTAACCGAAGCTGCATTCCTGGGACAATGCACTTTTAACGGCGTCCGCAATGGTCCTTACCCTGTTGAAAACCGGAATGATTACTGAGACAGACGGCGTTTCATGCTGATGGTCAATATGTTTCGTTTCAGGTGCCAGATATGCTCCCGCACGCTTGAGATAAGCGGTGCAGATTTTTTCCATCTCCACCTGCACTTCCCTGTTACGCGGGTTCACATAGTCGAACTGCTTCTCGCCTGACTTGCGGAGGTCGGTCTCCACCTCGGTATAGAGGTATTCACCGATATGGACTTTCTTGGCCATGCGGAGACGCAGGTCATACATTGCCCCGAAGCTGTAGTCCACATCCATTTCCGCCACGGCTTTCCTGAACGGGTCGGCACGATACACCTGCACCGGCCCGAAATCGAAGTCGTCTCTCAATGCTCCCTTCTGACATTCGATCACAGGGTGACGGCGGCGTTCCCCGTTTCCGTCCGGTGTCGTAATCAACTCATAGTAATCAGAATACAGCATGTCGGCCATCGTATATTCCGCCACCTCCGCGAAGCGTTCAAGGGCAAGATAGCCCAAATCGCAAGGATATGGCTTGGTATTGATGACAATGTAATCGTCGGCAAGGTCAGCAGCGGCCTTGCGCAAATCTGATGTCCTGAGTACAGGGCCGTCAGACAGGATTTTGAAAGTGGCCATCAGGTTATGTGTTTTACAGCAGGGCCTCCAGGGATTTTCTGATTTTCCTGAATTCGCCCTCGAAATTAGGCGTGAATATGGATTTGCCGAGGTTTTCCTCGATTTCATCCATTGACCAGTAGCGGCCTTCAGCCACCTCATCCAGGTCAGGATGAGGCGTGAAGTTTCCTACTGCCGCGAATATGTTTATGAGTTCCCTTTCCACATCGCTCTGGAAAATGTAGTTTCCGAGCCAGATAGGGTTGTACTCAGTGAATTTCAGTTCTTCTCCTGATTCCCTGAACAATGCCTCGCTGACATATTCCCCATAGTCGATATGTCCGCCGACCGCCGTATCCCATCTGCCCGGAAGCAGGTCCTTTTTCATGGAGCGCTTCTGGAGATAGAGCTGGTCGTAGCGGTTGAGTATATGAAGGTGCACTACCGGGTGCAGAAGCATTGACCCGCCATGGCACCATGCGCGCGAAGCTTGCGCATATACGATACCGTTTTCGTCTATCACGGGCAGCATTTCCGTTCCCGGAGCGGGCCTGTCGGCAGGCTTGTCGGCTGTAGGTTTGGGCAGCACGACCACCGGAGAGGCCGGATAAACCAGATCGAACATGGTGCTACAGCGTAAATAGGATCATGAGCTGCGCCACGAGGACTCGCATGAACATTGTCAACGGATATACGGTAGCGTAACTGATTGACGGATAGTTGGTACCGTATACTTCCTGGGAGAATGCGAGCACAGGAGGGTTCGTGGTTCCACCTGAGACAAGACCGCAGATCTGGTAGAAGTTGAGCTTGAATACCAGTCTGGCGAGCAGAATCACGCAGATTACAGGCACCAATGTAATCAAGGCACCGTAGAGAATCCACCAGTAACCGCCGTTCACGATGGAGCTGATGAAGTTTTCGCCTGCTCCAAGTCCCACAGCCGCAAGGAAGAATGAGATGCCGATTTCACGGATCATCATATTGGCACTCAATGTGGTATATGTGGTGATTTTCAGCTTAGGGCCGAAATATCCGAGAAGAATCGCGATGATGAGCGGACCGCCGGCAAGACCGAGCTTGATAGGCTGAGGAATGCCAGGGAACTTGATAGGAAGGCTGCCGAAGATGACACCGACCACGATACCGAAGAAGATAGGAATCAGGTTCGGATGGCTGAGGCTGGCCGCCTTGTTTCCGAAGAGTCCGGCTACCTTGTCCATCGCCTCTTCAGGTCCTACGACCAGGAGGCTGTCTCCCACGTGGAGATAGAGGTTAGGGCTGGCTACGAGTTCCACGCCCGACCTGAACACACGGGTCACTGACACGCCATATATGGATCTGACATTCAAATCTTTAAGGCTGTGCCCTGTAATGGACGGCTTGGTAACGGTAATCTTCTTCGCAACGAGCTTGCTGTCCGGCTTGTCCCATTCCTTGAACGGCATGTCAATCTCGTCTCCGAATAGAATCTTCACGAGGTCTTCCGCATCAGGAGAGGTGACAATCAGAAGCTTGTCGCCTTCTTTCAGGAGCATATCGGATGAAGGGACACATAGTTCGTCGTTACGCAGCACACGGGAAATGACGAAGCGGTCGCCGTTGTCTTTCGTTACATCGCCGATCGTCCTGCCGAAAATGGCCGGGTTCTTCACCTCGTAAGTCGCACGGATAGCGCCGGTTCCGAGTTTGCCCTCATTGTCAAGGTCCTCTCTTTCCTTGTTCAGGTCGACATTGAAAATGGACTTGAAAACCATCAGGAGAATGATTACTCCGAGGACACCGATCGGGTAGGAAACCGCATAGGCCGATGCTATGGATGAAGAAGCTTCAGCGGCCACGAAAGATGGTGCACCTTCCGCAATCATTGCATCCGAAAGTGTCTGCTGGGCAGCACCGAGACCCGGGGTGTTGGTAACCGCACCGGACATGACACCGGTCATGGTCTGAAGGTCTTCGCCCGTAACCAGGTGTATGATGCAGGTAACGAGCACCGCAAGCAGCACGAGCGTAACTGCAAGCATGTTCATGGTCAATCCGCCTTTACGGAATGAATGGAAGAATCCCGGACCGACCTGAAGTCCGATGCTGAATACGAACAGGATAAGACCGAAGTCCTTCATGAATGCCAGGATATGCGGGTCGCCCCTGAGGCCGAAGTGGCTGAGGAGAATGCCGATAAAGAGGATCCATGTGGAGCCGATGGAAATTCCCTTGAACTTGAATTTGCCCAGATAAAGGCCGAGGGCGATTACCACAGCAAAGAGAAGGATGGTATGCGCGATACCGGTTCCCAAGAATAAGTCTCTCATTTCTATAATCTTTTACATATTGATCTTAACACAGAACGCTGATTTTCCGTCAGCCTTCCCGTCAATGTACCAGGTTATCGTACCGTCTTCATTTTCCGTACGTACCTTTTCGAGGGTAATGACCTCGCCGGCGCGTGTCTCATGGATGAATGTCACCGTGACATCTTTCACCGGCCTTGTTTTAAGTTCGTCAAAATCAATGCAATCCATCGCCCAGACCACGTATCTGGCATTGTTCGTATGCCCGAGAAGGTCAATGTCGGAGAACTCCACCTTGTGTTCGCCGGCGATTTCCGGGGTCACGCCACGCGGCATCATCACCTTGTCCGCAGGCCTTTCGATGGCATTGTCCTTACAGACGGTATCCTCGGGGATCATTTCCATCACGTCGGCTGTGCGGCACATGGTCCTGTTGGCGACGTCGAGTATCACCCAGGAGCTGGTGGCCCGCACGAGGAGGTCGCCGCCCGCATTCCTCAGTTCGAAGTCCCTGAGGTAGAAAGGTCCGTAAGGTCCTTTGTGCCAGGTATATAGTTCAATATTTTCGCGCCATTTGGGATGACGGATGAATTCATAGTGCATTCTCGACAGCACCCAAGCCTTGCCCTCCGTCTGGAGCGCGTCATAACCGAACCCGAGCGCCGTAGCTGCCTGATAGGCAATTTCCTGTGCCAGGTCCATAAATGCTGCCGGTTTCATGTCCATATTCGAGTCCACGTCATAGCACGGGACTTCGCTGGTCATGACATATTTCTTGTCTTTTGTATACTGTCCGCTCATATTTTTTCATTTATCTCACAAAATTACAAATCTTGCCGGACTTTATCAAAAATCGCGTGGACTGCGCAAGCATTTCCAGAGTTATCACAAGACTGCCAGGCGCGGCGGGACGCGGCCACGCCATATTTTTGAATGTGCTGATTTTCAATGAATTATAAAACATAGCGTGGAAACGCAGCCAAAAAAAAGCCTGCATTTCCACGCTGTCGTTTAAATAGTATCTGATTATCAATTAGTTACAAAAACACCCGTGGCCGCGTCCCGACAGGAATTCATTTTTGAAAAAACGAAAAACCGGGGCATCAGTGGTGTGATGTCCCGGCGAGGTGTTTATATCAGTTTTACTATTTGAATTTCGCGTCAAGCAATGCCGCTCGTTTTTCGGTGAGGTCGCGCATCCTCTGTATTTCCAGTTCGTAAGTACGCGCAGGCATGTTTGCCTCGTTGCTGTACTGATAGTAGAAATTCCAGACACTGAAATTGGCAGCAATGGCCTTGCGCATCTGTTTAGGCTTTTCGTCAAGTTCGGAAAACACTTTGGACTTCAACTGCTCTTTTTTGGAAGCCCACCGCTTGCCGACAAACTTGCGGAACTCAGCGTCCTGCCAGAAACGATGGAACCAGTCAGGATTAACATAAGGAGGCATATAGAAACCGCCATATATCATAAGTTGAGTGAGAGTATTTCCGTGAGGAGTACGCTTGTCATTGTTCCATCCTTTGTCAAGATCCCAAATAGGGCCGAAGAAGATCTTATCCACGCCGCGTCTCTTGTAGAAATATGTGCTGGTATAACCATCCATATCACCTGCGAATTCCTTCACGATGATGAAATCCGCCAACGTCTTCTCATCGAACCATTTTCTCCATCCATTGACAGGATCTGTGAAGTTGGATGAATACAGGGCCGCTTCAGCCTTGCGGATAAAATCCTCAATATACTTATACTGAGAGACGTCCATATCATCATCTTTCGGATATTTGTGGTCCATATAGATGCCTCGGCTCGAAGTGAAGCTGACAGGATAAGGCTCGTCGTGGTGGATGTTCGTCTCAATAAGATGTCCTCCGGTAATCTTATCCGGATCGGAGCCGTCGGTAGCGACAAGTTTATCGAGACCTATGCGTCCTTTGGCAACCTCCATCTGGTCAGACATCTGATAGACTCCGTGATAGTCGTTTCCGGAATACACGTTCACCATCTGGGAGCACGGCGTAAAAGTAAGAGCCGCCTCATCGTGGTATTTTTCCGATGAACTGAATAGAATTCTTGAGAGCTCAAAGCCCAGATGATTGCGCAGCAGGGACTTATCCATATCATGAGCAAGAAGCACCCAAGACTTTGCCTTGGCATGGTTCAGTCCGATCGGACTGAATTTCTCAGGAAATTTGATACGATATGGTTTCTTCGGCAGCCCCCAAGTAGAGTTGCCTCGTCCGCGTATTTCAATCTCCGCATCCGACGCTGTCCATCTCCCTTCGTCGGAACCCGGACGATAGATGTCGAACTTGGTCTTCCTGTATGTCTTCTTGTCCGTTATGCTTGAAACCGGGATATGAATTCTTATAACCGGAAGCTCGGTATTGATCTGCGGACAGTTAAAGGAGACGTGATAGGTGTTTTCGTCACCGTTCTCGGCCTTCACGACAAGATCGAAATCATCAGCGAACGAGATGGCTGTCTGACCTGAAACCACCGGTTGGCCATTTACAAGGACAGTCTCCCCCTCTGTAACAAATTCCGGAATAAGCATCTCGGGCTGAGCCTTGTCAATCCATTTGAGATACTCGGCACTGAAAGTCTTGGTCGCATCTTCGTAGCTGAAGACCAGGTCCTGTGAGAGACTGTTCGGTGCCGCTTTCAGGATGAGGGCGGTTAGGCTATTGGTGGAAGCCTTTTCTCTTTCCTGTCTTACGACAAGGCTGCGGCTCTCACATTCTGGAGCAGAAAGCACGATGGTCGCGCTCCTGTCTTCCTTGAGATCCATTGCGGCGACATTCACGATGAGCACAAAGGAGTATTCTTCCTCAGTGGAAGATATCATTGCCTTGCACCAATCCTGCTCAGGAGAGATGCTGAGGCTGACCTTTCTGGTAGAGCGGAAATCAAATTTGAACACGCCTCCTTCTGAAGGGGCGGCAATCTCTTCTTCATCTAATATGAGTTCCGGCCTTATCTCCGGCTCATCTGGGTCTGAAGGATTTATCGGATCAATGATTTCATGCGATTTCTGACACGCAGAAAAAGCAAAGAAGATAAAAAGAAGCACCGGCGACAGTGCCGACTTGATTCTGGTCATAAGTATGTGATTTTACATACATATAGACGACTGAAACGCCACCTTTTACGCATCAATGATAAAAAAGGTGGCTGAATCGTCCTCGCAGGACTCTCCAGCCACCTTCCTATAGACAATCTAATTTATAGATTCATTAGTTTTCAGGAAGAGAAACAGCCTCGAACTTGATACCTGCGTCTCCCTTGTTGTCGCTACCCTGCTTGCGCACGTTCAACTCACCATAGAGAGCATTGCCATTTCCTGTTGCATCCTCAATGCTTGTACCTTCACCCTTTGTAAATTTCCAGTAAGAGTAAAGAGCCTCAGCTTTAGGATCCACTGAATAGAAGTGACCATCCGCATTGATTTCCTCGGCAGAGAGGACTTTCTTCCAAAGACGGATCTCAGTCATAAGTCCATTGAACGAACGGTTCGCATCGTATGAGTAACCCATCCAGAAGCATCTTGTACTACTCTGCTCGTAGCTCCACGCTGGAGAGAAGTCCACTCCATAAACATAATTCCACAACGGCCAATTAACGTATGTTGACAACTTCCAATTCAATTTCTCACCCTTGAGTTCTCCATTGACATAGACTCTTACATTTGCATTCCAAGCGCTGTCAATTTCATAGGTACAAGCAATATGATACCACTTGCCTGTTTCGAAAGAGAAAGGAACAGTGTAGTTGCCTGCATGTGTTGCAACCTGAAGTTCATTCTTCTTTGCAGAATCACCAAAACGAAGAAGGAACATTCCTTCAATACCCATAACTGTTGAGATATCCTGAGTCAATTCGCTTGGCTTAATCAGACACTCCATTGTAAGCGCAGATGCTTTTCCGAGTTTCTCAACTGTAGTGCTTTCCCATTTAGGGAAGAGACGGTTCTCGTACATATTTGCTGCCCACTTGATAAGAGTTTCCTGCTGAGTAAGCTGAACTGTTGCAGAGAGCGGAGTTTCCCCAGCAAGTGCATCAGTCTGAGTGAAGGTAATAGTTGCCGAACGCTTTTCACCGCTGAATGCTGAAACCACGAAATTATCAACGCCATCAACAAGGCCCTTATGCTCAATCCAACCCTTTCCATCTGCAGAAATTTCAACCTTATAAGCGACATTCACGATAAGAGGAATTGCAACAGTCTCGCCAGCAGGTTTTGCGCTGATGAAAGACTTCACGGCATCAAGACGATGCTTAGCCTCCTGAGTAAATGTTACAGTCACAGGGTCAACACCTTCTGCTGAGACTGTAATGGTAGCAGTCCTGTCATCAAGTGAAGAAAGCGCCTTGTAGTCGAACACGAACTTGGCCTCGCCCTTGTTTTCACCCTCGAGTGTTGCCCTATAGGTAAGCCATTCAGATGCACCCTCACTTAAAGTTGCAGTAAGCTGACGATAGTGGATAGAAGACTCTACTACGAGTTCATAACGTCCCTCATTATAATCTACAACATCTGTTGCAGGAGAAACCAATTTAAGATGGTCAGGCATCACAACCTTAGGAAGAGAAGTGAGAATGTATGTCTCAGTTGCTTTTCCACAAGTGAAGGTCCATTCAGCAACCAGTTTATTGCCGGTTTCATTAGGATTGACCTTGAACTCGACAATATCTCCGTCCTCGCCGCTAAGTTTTGACGGAACTGCCCAAGAGCTGTAGTCTGTTTTACCTGCGAGTGTCCAATCTGCAGAACTTGAAACAAGAACCTTGACAATACCGCCTTCTGCCGTAATATCTCCTGATTTTGGAGTAACGGTAATCTTATCGGCTTTCTCCGGAGCCACAATCACATCCTCAGGCTTCTGACAACTGAAGAGAGCGAGTACGGCAGCAGCCGCTATAAAAAATCTTTTCATATTCAATTATTCTGTTTTAATATTATTGTGGTAACTAGAGCGAATGACGTTCAGGGTCATATTTTCCCTCTTTGATTTTGTTATATACTCCTGTAGGTTGTTTGAGTTTTTTGCCATAAAGTCCTTCAGCAGCATTCTGGAATTGACGAAGGGAATGAGAGTAGTTGCTTTGTATTGAACCTGTACCTGAAGGATCCCAAGCAAACCACATCACCCAACCATAACCTGCGTCCTTGATTCTCCTTGCAGAGTCAACTGACAAGCCTTGTCCATAATTGAGCTGAACTGACATTCCTGAGCAGTTCTTCATAGTCATACCGCCATACGGATTAGTAGAGCTACCATAGTTGGCTACATAGAAATCAATGAAATCTACTGGCTGGTGCTCAACCTTATCCTCGAGATCAATGACATTTTCACACTGGTATAAGTTTCCCCAAGCAAAATAAGAAACTTCTGTCTCCCAAGGGCAAGTTTCCTTTAAAGCCTTCTTGAGTTCATAGCAAAGGCGTGAGCCCTGCTTTCCAGAAGGAGAAGCAAACCATTTGTTGTTGAGATCCGGAGAACTTGAATACTCGTCATCGAGGTTCACACCGTCAAGTTTGTATGTCTTACAAGCTTCTGCAACCTCTTTTGCCCACTGCTGTGCGCCCCAGTCCGAGAGCTGGCAGAGACCCGCAGCATCGTGGTTTCCGAGAAGACCGAGATAGACCTTGATACCTTTCTTACGGAGAGGCTGGAGATAAACTTCAGACTCGTCGAGAAGCGCCTGTACATTAGGGTTGTTCTTGAGATAAACAAGGTCGTCAGTTGTATTGTAGTTGATGTTGGCAGCGAAGAGGATGACAGCATCAATGAATGGAGTTCCGTCCTCAAGTTCATACTCGATAGCATTGAGCGGGTTACAGTCATTGACCTCAATGTAAACAACGTTTCTCACATCCTTAGGATTACGTTTGCCGACAAGGATGTTAACACGGCAATCTGCCTGTTTTACAGTTGCATTATTAACTTCCTTCACGAAGATAGGCACCAAGTATGACTTGCCGAGAGAAATAGTTGTTACATCAAGTTTGATCTCAATGTCATCAGACTCTGTCTTGCCTGCAGGAATCACAACTTTTCCGCCACCAGGGATCGTTACCTTATCCTCAGGGAAAAGAACAGCCTCCGCCTCATTCAGGAAGTTGTATTCTCTAAGATATCCGTTGTCAAAGAACAACTCAACTTCAACGTCTTTCTTTGCAGCCTCAGCAATTGAAAGAGAAACAGTTGCAGTAACCTCAGTTTCAGTCTTCGTCTTGATGTCAACGCTTGACTTGGCATTAAGTTTAACGGCAACACCCTGAGCTGGAGTTTCGGCGGTTGATTCAGCAGCTTCCTGGTAAACATTGATTGAAACCGGCTGTGCAAGCCCGGCAGTAATCTTGATACGGCCAAGATTCGCGGCAGCAGCATTGTTTTCTCTCACATTGACGGTAAGTTTGTCTCCATCTTTAGTAAGAAGAATCCACTCGTCAGCAGTGTACTTCCACTCGTCAGCGTTTGTGGCCACTGTGAGGACAACATCAGCATTGTCCTTTGCTTTGAACGTCAAAGTAGCGTCTGGAGTCACTGTAAGCGTTGCAGTGATCTCGTTTGGATCCTTTTTGCAGGATGCGAGGGTAAGAGACACCAATGCGATGCCGACCAGACCCTTAAAAAATCTTTTAAGCATAATAAGATTATTAGAATTGAATGTTTTGTATATAATGTATTATCAATTAGATATTATTTCGTCGGGAGTGAAACCGGATACCAGATGAGTTCCTGTTCAGCCGTAAGGTTATTTCCGTAGATGGACCAGTCTTTTACTGACTTGCCGGTACCATCGGAAAACTTCCAATAGGCGAGAAGCGACTCGTCAATTTCATCAGCATAGAGTTTATAGAAATGGTTCGGTTTATTGATTTCTTCTACTGTCAATACCTTATTCCATAAACGGGCCTCTGCAATCATACCGTCAAGATAACGGTCTTGGTTATAGGAATATCCTACCCAGAAACAACGCGGCTTACCGTCATCCTCCTCAGAATGAGCTGCGCCGAAGTCAACTGACTTGAAATATACCGTTTCGAGATTTCCGTCTTTACCAGGTCTGTTTCCTATTGCAGAGATATCATTCTGAGCACGAAGACGACCATCCAGATAGACTTTTACATTGCCCTTATCGAAAGTGACTGCTATGTGATACCATCTATCCGTCCTGAGTTGGAGAGCAGCGTCCGTCACATCTCGGCGATATGTAGATCCTCCCTCAACATCTTTGTATGCAACAGCAATCTGAATCTGGTTTGAAGGAATGGTTACGTCTCCGATACGAATAAGGAAATGGTCCTCAACTCCCATCACAGTTTCAATTTTGCTGTCATTGTTGAATGCATGACAGTTGATGAGAGCTTCCATCGTGAAGGTCTCAAGATTCTTGACCTTGTCGAAGTTATCCCAAACAGGCCAAGCTCGGTTGCTCTTGAGTTCTGCGACACAGTTTACAAGCGAAGCTTCTTTTACGACATAGTAGAGTGTTCTGGAACTGTTCAATACCTCTATTCCATCTGCCTTGATTGAGACAGGGAGGACATATGACTTGGTGTAATCCAGCTTGTCAAGTCCTTTGAATGTGAGGGTCACAGGTTTGCTTGCCACATCTCCCGCACGGATAACTGCCTCTACTCCCGAAAGATCACAAACATTCTCCGGAAGGAGTTCTACTTCAGAATCGTAATAAGCTCTTCTGTAGATGTCAAGAAGCTCAGGAGACTTGATAAAAGTCGCGTGAATGTCATTCGACATCGGCTGGGCGATTCCTAATTCAACACTGCGGCTGAGAGTCTTTACGCCCTCGTCAGTAGCGACACGAACTTCATTTCTGTAACTATTGGCATTCACGAACAGTTTATTCTCAAAACTATCCTGCTGCTTAGAACAACCTACAAGGGCAAGAGCCGCAGCGATAAAGCCGTATATTACTATATTTCTTTTCATATTCATTTATTTTTCAGACTCTTCAGTCTGTGATGGATTCATAATTGCCATCGCCTTCTTGATGTTCCAGAACTCAAGCGTCTTATTGAAATAATCATCATAAGCGTTTGAGACCGCAACTCCGAGTGGCGTAAATTTTTCATTTGCACTCTCCGCAATCACCCATTCAGCAGCCTCAACAACAGAACGACCAATCTGCACGGGATTATCTACTGAAGGTACAGTCACTTCCATAATGATACGATTGGTAGGCGCTGTTCCGAGACGAGTAACAAGAGAACTGAGTTTTTTCTCTTCGCCGGCAATGATTACAATATGACTCACAATATCAAGGAATTCCTTACTCTCGATGTTCCTAGCACTTCCGCGAAACATTAACTTTATAGAAGAATTCTTCTTGTAGTAATCCATCACAGCAGCGATGTATGCATCCTGAGAGACCTGCGCATAATGCGTTGCCCTATTACCGACAAATGTCACTTGAATGCCGTGAAAGCCATATTTTCCACAATTCTCAAGCTGAGCTTCAGTCTGAGCCTTGAAGAATGCGGTAATTTCCTCATCAGTCGCGGCAGGACGTCCTTCATCCGCACGCTTATCCTCAAGCAATCCCCAAGCGGTATGAATAGGTGCATAATCCACATTCAAAAAAACTTCAGTGCTTTTTCTCTTGAAAACTTCGTCGATTTCAGCAGCGATGACATGGTGGATTTCCTCATCCATCATTGTCACACAAACGACATCCGCACTGTCAGGCATCGCCATCAGATGCTGGTTCTGGCTTGACGGATGGCCAGCTGTGCCCTTCATTGTGACGAACATAAGCTTGTGCTCCGTTTTCTTGTATTCTCTGACGTCTGAGAGATATGCCTCATACGCCGCAGGGTCGATTTCCTCCGGAGTTTGGTGACGGAAATCGAGGTTTTCCGGCTCTGTCCACTCGCTGCAGGACGTGGAAACGAAGAGCATTGTCGTGAGGACGGCCAGCGATATATTTATAATCTTTTTCATTTCAGTAAATCTGTTTCTGAAGTAGTTAATCTTAATCCTGTTTGACCAGTTGAGACTACTTGATCACAACGGCCGGATTGCAGTCCCACCAAAGTCTCGTACCCATCTTGTCAGGACCATTAAGGTAAGATGATACAGCCTCATTCACATTCTCTCCGTTGTTTGAATACTCTGCGAGAGGATAGACCATACGGCGCGCTCCGTATTCGTTTGTCACTGAACCTCCGCTCTTGTTGCCTGCGTCTGTTGCAGGGAAGAACTTAGGATAACCTGTACGGCGATGGTCAGACCAAGCCTCGATTCCGTTGTTGAAGTTCGCAATCCATTTCTGAATCATGATTCTCTCCTGTTTTACAGCTGAAGTTGCAGCGTCATCCCATTTTACTGTGATGGCAGAGAGTACTCCGGCGTAACTGTTGAGGCCTGCCGGGTCTGCGTAAGTTGCCGGTTTGTTCTCGTTGTCCTCTGCATATTCAGCATAGCCTGAAAGACCGAACTGTTCGAATGAGAGCTTGATACCCTCATTGTAGAACTCTTCTGCTGTTCCGGTACCCATGTTGAATCCGAACACTGCCTTCGCCTCTGCCTTGAGAAAAGCTACCTCAGCCGCATTCATCCATACGAGAGGGTCCTCTGTAGTGACATTGACTCCGGAATACTTGCGTCCCACGCTGTTCAAAGACGGTTTTTCGATGCCGATTCTGATGCCGGCATAGTCAATGCCGTCGAACTCCGATTTGATGAAGTATTTTGCACGACGAGGGTCGTTATAACCATTCATATAGCAAATGATATCTGCTGCCGCATGGGTATCTCCTCCGGTCACGCTGCCTGTAGGCTGGTTGTATTTGATGGCCGTGTAGAGAGGATTTCCCTTGTCACCGAAGGCCACTTTCTGAAGAGCCGCATTGTCAGAATTGTCAGTGAATACACCGATTTCGTGGTTCACTGCCTCCTCGGCATACTTCTTCGCCTTCTCAGGTGCGGCATAGACAATCCTCATAGCCATTCTGAGTTTCAGGGAATTGGCAAACTTGCACCACTTCACGGCTGTTCCGTCATAAACAGGATCCGCTGTGGACGGAATGCCGGAAAGTCGGTTCTCCGTCAGGGTCTTGATGCAGTCGTCAAGTTCAGCGAACATCGTGTCATATACCTTTTCCTGAGAGTCGTAGGCCACGGTGATTTTTCCACCCTGCCCGATCTGTGAATAAGGAATCGGACCATATGTATCTGTAACTCTGAGCATTGCTGTCACTTTAATGATGGTTGCAATGGAAAGTGTGACAGGGTCGTCGGTTATGCTTTTGAGTTCAGAAAGATTGGAGTAAAGTGTAGGGATAATCCTGTCACTTGCGAGCAATACCCTCGTCCAGTCGTCTGTTGCATTGTAGTTGTCAATGGTCTTTTCGAAGGCACCGGTCGTGGAGTAATATCCTCCCATCGGACCTCCGAGCAGACAGTCCGTGAACTGAGCGGTATTTACGTCGGTGGAAACTACCGCACCGCCCATTGCAGCAATCGCCGCAGCAGTTGCATATCCGTCAGTGAGGGTCTGTTCGCGGTTTACCTCATACGGATTTGTATTGATATCCAAATAGTTGCCCGTGCATGAAAGAGTCATGAGGCCAAGCGCTATGACTCCAGCGAGCGAATGGAAATTTCTTGTCATTGTTATTTTTCGCATAATCATACCTCCTCCAATTAGAATGTTACACGTACACTAAATCCGAAATTACGGAGAGAAGGCATCATGAAATGATCGATACCCTGATAGTAGTTGCCTGTCGTGGCGATGGACTCAGGATCGAATGGAGCCTTATTGTAAATCATCCACAAGTTGCGTCCTACGACTGAAATATTCAAGTCGCAGACATTGCCAAGCATCTTCCTCGGGAATGTGTAGCCTACTGAGGCTTCCTGGAGACGGACGTTTGTTCCGGAATAGGTATATTCCTGAGGAAGCGGGTTGGAACCGCCGACAGAACTGTACCATTTGTTCGCATCAAGCCTGTCGCCGCCATTGAGGAATACTCCGCCGTTGTCACGTGCAAGTGCAGAGGCCTCCGATACTCCATAGTAGTCGAGAATTGCCTGTGTGCTTGAGTAAACGATACCGCCAAGTCTTGCAGAGATAAGGAATCCGAAGTTAAAGCCGACAACATTGAAATCATTTCTCCAAGACATATTCGCCTTAGGGAGAACGCTCCCGAGCTTGACATAATCCTTTGTGTCTGAGAACGTCTTGGTGGTCACTGTCCCATCTTCATTGACAATGATACGTCCGTTGCTGTCATAGCTAAAATCAGCAAGCGAGTACAAATCACCGAGGGTACCACCTTCTCGGAGGATAAAGTGTGCAAGACCGAGCCCGTTCATATCAAGCTGCGATACGGAGAACTTCTCTCCTGTCGCAGGATTGGTTACATTCTCGGCAAGAGACATTATCTTGTTCTCATTGAATGAGAATGTATAGTTGCTGTTCCATGTAAACTTGTTCCAAGTCTTGCCGAATCCCAATGTGAGTTCCAATCCCTGGTTCCTGACGTCTCCGGACTGGATGAAAATATCAGATGAGCCTGAACCTGTAGAAATCTGAGGATTGAATGTCTGGTTCCTTGTATTGGTATGATAGTAAGTCGCGTCAAAATTGAAATACTGGAGGAACCTCATTGAAAGACCGATCTCGAAAGAGTTTGTAAGCTCCGGCTTGAGGTCATATACAGGATACTGTGTCTGGGTATTCCAGCTGAGGCCGCTGGTGTTCCAGCTATACATAGGGTTCGCGATGTAACGCTCAAAAGCGGTACCTACAGATGCGTATGAACCGCGGATCTTCAAGTATTCAAATAACTTAGGCATATTAGGAATAATCTGTGAAAGCACCACAGAACCTCCGATTGAAGGATAGAAGAATGACTTTCTGTTGGAGTGAGGACCTGCAAGCTGTGAAGGCCAGTCATTACGCGCTGTAAGTGTAAGGTAATATGCACCCTTGAAACCAAGTTCAGCAGAGCCGAAGATAGATTGAGTCTGCTCGCGCCATCCATCCTGAAGTCTGGTAGTCTTCGTAGAGTTGCTGAGGTTCTGCACATTGAACACATTGGCAATACCTGCACGCTCTGCTGACATTTGTCCGTCCGCAATAGGACCGCGGTTCTTCAATGCGTCATAGAACATGTCAGAGATTGATGTACCGAGGTTGACTTGAAGGTTCCAGTCCTGCCCGAAACGTTTGTTGATATTTACGAGAAAATCCGCATAAATCTGACGGTCAGTCATTTCTGAGACACCGTACAGACCATTCTGCGAGCTCTCTGTAAGCTGTGTGAAAGTAGAAGCGTAGAATTTCTCGGTATATTTTGTTGTTGACTGATCCATCTTCACACGGCCGGAAATATTCAGCCAATCAAGGATATCATAACTCACCTGAGCGTTCAGCATGAAACGGTCCTTGCGGTTCTCACGAAGGTTACGGTAGTTGATCCAGTATGGGTTCTGCATCGTCATGCCGGCATCACCGATCGGCCAATACTGGGTGGACAAACGACGTACGACGTCATATCTTTCATACATGCGGACAGCTTCCCAGTCGTTTGAACGAGGGAAAACATATGCGCCGACGAGAGGGTTGTTGTATGTGCCCTGATTGGTCATATTCTTATCCCTCTGGCTGATATAGCTCGCGCTGAAGTCAAGATGCATCTTATCCTTGAGGAAAGATGTAGTATTGCGGAATGTGAAGTTGTAGCGGTTGTAGCGGTTGTTGGGAACGATTCCGTAAGAGTCGATAGAAGAACCTGAAAGGTAACTCTGGTTTTTCTCGTTACCCATAGAAACTGAAACAGACTCATTGTGAGTCACACCGGTCTGGAAATAATCCTTCGCGGGGTTGTATTTAGGGTTATTGGCATCATTCATGAGATTTCCCCAGCTACGCACATCCGAGCCGATGGAGGAATTGAGGTCGCCTGTTCCGTAGCGGTTCTGGAAACGAGGCAATACGAACGGTGTCATGAACTCAACAGACGCAGAAGCTGTTGCCGTGAGTTTGCCTTCCTTGCCTTTCTTTGTCGTCACCACGATTGCACCATTGGCAGCATCTGAGCCATAAAGAGCGGCTGCAGCAGCACCGGTAAGAACCGAGATGCTTTCAATGTCTTCCGGGTTGATGTCCGCGATCGGATCCGTAGAACCCTGGGAAGCGAACTGTGTACCGCCGTCGCGGGCTGTAGTGTACATAGGGACACCATCAATGACATAAAGTGCATTGGAAGACTGGCTGATGGATTTCATTCCACGCATCACCACCTTCGATGCACCGCCGACTCCTGAAGAAGAGGCATTGATATTAAGTCCGGCGACCTTGCCGTTGAGGGAGTTGATGAAGTTGGCGTCCTTGTTCATTGTCACTTCATCAGCATTGACCTGCTGCACATTGTAGCTGAGAGCCTTCTCCGAGCGCTTGATGCCGAGAGCCGTAACGACGGTTCCCTCCATCATGATAGCGTCGCTAGTCATCGTGACGTTGAAGACCCTGCGGGTACCTATCTTAAGTACTTGGGTAGTATACCCGAGGCAGGAAAACTCAAGCGAAGAGTTCTCCATTCCCTCAGGCAAAACAAATGAGAAATTTCCGTCGATGTCCGTGCCGGTTCCGATGGTGGTGCCCTGAATTATAACACCAACACCTATTACCGGAACGCCTTCATCATCAATGACCACGCCACTGATTTGTGAGGTTTTAGAGCTCCCCCCCCCGTCTACTTTAGGCTGGACGGCCTTCTTGGAAATGATAATGTGTCCGGAATCGATTCTCCAATCGATGTTCTTACCCTTGAACAGAATGTCCAGGGCTTCGGAAAGACTTTTCCCGGAAATGTTGACAGACACAATTTCCTTTACGTCAACATCTTTGTTGAGGAAAACGCAGCGTGTCTGCTTTTCAATCTGCTGCATCACTTTTTCCAAAGCGATGTCCTTCGCCTGGATGGTCACCTTATTTTCAGTTTGTGCAAAAGAAGGAACTGCACAAAATATCGAGAATATCAGTGAAAGCAGCAGCGTTCCAATTTTGGATAATACTGTCTTCGACATAAATACTACGTGGTTTTTTATCGTTTTATAATTTTGTCTCACAAATTCAGACACGACGAAGTTGTCCCGTCTAGCCATGAGATACTATTCTAGCGTATTGTTATCGTGTTGGTTTCGTAATCTTCAGTATAAGTGAAGTCACACTCGTTCTGAAGAAGTTTCAGTGCGAAATTCACACCCTCGGAGACACGGATTTTACCGCTCTTGTATCCAATTTCAGGCATCTTCTCTCTCTCAATTACGATTTTCACACCGTAAACATTTTCAAATCTGTGCATGAGAGAAGCGAAATCATTGTCCGCGAGATTGATATAACCCTCTGTCCAGGATATTGAATTTTCAGCATCGACTTTCGTCACTATTAGATGATTATCCATTAGTTTGACCATTTCATTCGGGGCCAAGACAACTTGCTCCGCGGTCTCATCATTAGTGGACACCTTTACCTTTCCTGTCACCAAAGTCGCCGCAAAGTGCCCCATTGCTTCGTCGGCATAGACATTGAATTGAGTTCCGAGCACTTCCACTTCAGAAGCGAACGTCTCCACTATGAAAGGGTGATTCTCATCATGAGCAACCTCGAAAAAAGCTTCTCCTGAAAGTTTTACTTTCCTCCGGTCGCGTGCAAAGACAACAGGATATTCAATTCTGGAGTTTCCATTCAGATGAATATGCGTGCCGTCATTGAGAGTAACAGTCATTCTCTGGCCGGCAGGGACCTCAATCACATTTGCCTGGGCCGTCATCCTGTTGTAGTTGGTTTCTCTTTCCACAAATACCCCTGAAAGTCCTGCGACCACCACAGCAGCAGCGGCGGCAGCGAAACGGAAGACAATCCTGCGAATCTTCGATTTCCTTAAAGCCTTTTCATGTGCGCCCGGAACGGTCATCTTGGACATCTCGTCCGAGTGCAGAACCATGGCATTGAAAAGATAATGAGCAGAATCGAACTCACCCTGTCTGGCCGGATCCTCATCCAACCATTGTTCAATCTGAGCTACCTCCTCAGCGGAAGCCTCATTACTGAAATATTTGAAAAGCAGCTCGTCTGTCATTTCCTTAAAGTTTAATCGTTTGTTTTTCGCACACGATATATAGACGAGCGACAATTTCATGTTTACAGATATTTTTCAAAAATATTTATAGAATCGTCACAGTTTTGTCAATTTTGTTTATGACTTATGGTTTTTAACACTATATTTGCGTACTATCCTAATGAAAGGCCAACATCTTGGAAGCAGGCAGTAAGTTGAATTACTTTCGGACCACAGGTATGACAGAAGAAGAAAAAAGCCCCAGAAACCTGACAGAAGAAGAATTCGGGAGGATATTCTCCCGATGCCGGCAAATGTTTGTCAAAATAGCCAATTCCTATGTCCATGACAATAGTGCCGCAGAAGACATTGTCAATGAATGTTTTATCAGGATGTGGGAAAAACGGGGAGAGCTCAAGACCGAGAATTATGAATCTTACGCGTTCAAGTCGATAGTACATCGCTGTCTGGACCATCTGAAGGTCGAGAACAATCGGACAAGAATCCAGAAGAACATCTATGAGGCCAGCAACAGGATGCAGGCTTATGAAATCAACTCTCTGGAAAGCTTGAATCCTGAACGCCTTTTTGCTGACGAGCTCAGTTCGATAGTCAACAACTGCCTGAAACGCATGCCGGAAGTAACGAGAAAGATATTCCTCGCTAGTCGAATTAATGAGAAGACTTACGGGGAGATTTCTGAAATATATGGCATCCCCGTGCGTCAAGTCACATCCCATATCCAATTCGCCCTGAAGGCTTTACGCAATTCTCTAAGGGATTACCTCCCTCTGATTCTTGCGATTATCTTCTTACACCCGACGGAAGTGGACAAGAAGCACGACGACCTCTACAAAATTGTCAATGAAATCGTGTCGCATTCCATGGAATAGAAAAGGCGGCCAGAATCACTTCTGACCGCCTTTCGGGAATAGTGTATTATATTGATATAAAAAAATTTCTGCTAGGCATACAGGAAGCGTTTGATGCTGCCCTTCGGGGTCTTCGCAAACGGCTCATAATGAATCTCGTAGGAAGATACTGCCGAATATGCCGGGACTATCTTGTTGAGCGCGGCTATGTTGGCGTCCATGATCTGCGTCAGGCTGGCGGCATCGGTGCCGGCTTCTCCGAGTTCATTCTGATCAGGCACCACAAGCGCGACCAGCTTCTCGTTTCGGCTGACTATCAATGACTCTGCCACGAAAGGCATGTTGTTCAGAACCACCTCGATTTCCTCAGGATAGATATTCTGGCCATTAGACGAGAGAAGCATGCTCTTGCATCTGCCGACGAGGAAAATGGTACCATCCTTGTCAATGGTGCCGAGGTCTCCGGTGTGGAACCAGCCATCCTCCGTGAATGCTGCCTTGGTCGCCTCATCATTCTTGTAATATCCGGTGAAAACCACATCGCCCTTCACGAGAAGTTCACCAGCAACATTCTGGGAATCAACGGAATCAATGCGGACTTCAATATGCTCGCGCGTATATTCCCCCACAGACTTCAGTTTATAAGTATCTGGTTTTCCGACGCTTATGAGCGGGGCACATTCAGTCATACCATATCCGGTAGCGAAAGGAGTTTTCAGTTTCACCGCCAGAAGCTGCTCTATCTTGTCAGGAATCGCTGCTCCGCCGGTTACGAATTCTTCGATTGCGCCGCCCATTCCTTCCATGAAAATGGTCCGGAGCGCAGCGCAGAAATCAGGATTCTGCTCATAGTTCTCAAGTTTCGCCTTTCCTGACTTGGTGTTCATGAACTCGCCTATCGTCTCATCGACCATCTTGCGGAGAATCAGCGGTACGGCGAAGAATACCTTAGGACGGAATTCCCTCAATGCCGGTCTCAAATTGGACGGTACCGGCGGCACAAAGAGCACTACCAGATGCATTCCCAGGCACAACGGCGCTATGGCATCGAAAGTAAGTCCGAAAATATGCGCATACGGGAGCACGCTGACATAGTTGTCTCCTTCATGATAAGGGCAATGCGTCGGTATCATATCCACATTCGCGCTGAAGTTGCGCACGGTGAGCATGACGCCCTTCGGGAATCCCGTAGAGCCTGAAGTATACATGATTGCGCAGAGATCATCCATCGGGCGGTCCATATAATGCACGTCAGCCGGCACCATGCCCATCGGATGTTTCTGGACGAACAGCTGGTCGCGCTGTGCATAAATCGTCGCGAAATTTCCGCGCGAGTCCAGCAGTTCCCCAGACTTGAGGTCAATGACTCCCAGGAGTTTCGGCATGGCCGCAAAGTCCATGTCCTTGTACATTGACTTCTCCGTAAAAAGCAGACGGCTGTCGGAATGGTCCACGAGCGCCTGAGCGTCTCTTGCCGTGTAACCGTTGAAAAGTTCCACTGCGACATATCCCCCGGACACCGCCGCCATGAATGTCTTGATCCAGTTCGCACTGCTTCTGGCATTGATGGCAATCTTGTCTCCCGGCTTCAGTCCGGCTGCTTCGAAATAAATATGAATGGCTTCTATGTCCGCTGCTACTTGTCCGTACGTTTCGCTTGATGTACGATATTCGTCCAATGCAGGCTTGTCCCAGCACCTGCGTACCGTATCCTCAAATGTCTTGATAAAATATTCCATGTCTATTTGTCAATTTCTGAATTTCCAACCGATGCAAATATAGACAGGCGAAACGAAAAATGTACGTTTTCATACATTGCGTAGTCCAACAAAGCGAACAACAGGCAACGCAATGTCACTTCTGTGACACTTTCCAGCAGAAAACGCACCTTTCCGGACAGCGGTGCGGATACAAAAAAAGAGAAACCCATCTGGATTTCTCAATATAAGTCGGGATGATGCGACTCGAACGCACGACCCCTACGTCCCGAACGTAGTGCGCTAGCCAACTGCGCTACATCCCGCAAAGATTCGGGTTACTGTACCTTAGGCGAGCTTGTTAATGTAAACAGCGATTCCGCTCTTCAGATTGGCAGCCTTGTTCTTGTGTATAATGCCAACTTTAGCAAGTTTGTCGATCATTGCATAAACCTTAGGTGCGTTTGCCTCAGCAGCGCCCTTGTCGGTCGTGTTTCTAATCGCACGGATAGCATTCCTCGTGGTTTTTGCATAATACTTATTATGCAATCTGTGCCTTTCGCTCTGGCGAATGCACTTTTCTGCAGATGCGTTATTTGCCATTGTTTTTATTTTTTAATATTTAGTAGTGGGTAGGAGAATCGAACTCCTATTGCGAGAATGAAAATCTCGAGTACTAACCGTTATACGAACCCACCAGACTTACCCCGTCATCTCAATATGAAATTTTGAGGGATTGCAAAGGTATGTATTATTTTTAATACCTCAAAATATTTTTGTCAATTTCCCTAAAAAATTTCACATGAGGAGGTGTTCCTAGTTCTCCTTCTTCTCAACAGGAGCATTGCCGCCCGCCCATTCGAAAGAATATAGGATAGCCTCTACCTGCCTGAGATATTGACGTTTATCATATTTCGGAGCATATACGAAACCGTCCAGAACGATGATATCCTTGCCGTCACGGCTGTAGAACGAATGCGAGACGAACGGACCTCCCATATAATCGCCGTAGACCTCCCACAATCCCCTGGTCTCCGCAAACTGCCTTCCGCGGAAACGGATGAACTTCACCTCAGGAGTAGCTACCTCATTGGTAATCATGTAGGTATTGTCGAACATTCCCGGGACATTCTCCTTCAGGAACTGATTCCTGTGGGCAATGATGTTCTGCTCGGTAAAGTTTTCCTTGTCAGAAGCAGGATACTTATATACGAAGACGCCCTGCGTCGTATATTGCTTGTCATCGGATATCCAGATGAAATTATCCGTCTTCTTCCTGATTCTGTACCCCATAGGGAAATTCGGCGAACCGCCCGTCATCTCCTGCACTACAGGAGCGATGTTCGGAGCCTCATACCTCTTGGCATTGACAATGATGCGGTCACGCTCGGCCTGCTCGATGGCATTGACAATCCTCTCGCCGTTTTCCTTGAGAAGAGTGGCGGCAGAATCGCTGGACGGCGCGGAAATCTGAATCACGCACTGAGGATAGGCCCAGACGTCATGCCTGTAGATAACCCCGCTCTTGCGCACATCCTGCGATACATTATATATGACAATGTTCCTGTGAATCTTGAACAGGTCGGCGAATCCCGTTGTCGGGACATTGACGATGGAAAACAGCGGCTCCCTCTGAGGCAGGAATGGATAGTCTGCCGCGAGTAGTTCCCTGGTAGCACTGCCGAGATTGCCGTCCCAGTCACTTCTGTCCATTACGGCAATGACTTCCCCGGCCTTGCCGCTCACATTGGGAAGCAGCGGCTTGTCGGAACGACTTCCGCACGAAACCGTCATCATGACAGCACCAAAAAGAGCTACAGCCCTGATAATCAAATGTTCAGCTTTCATATCCCAAAATATAATTACATTAAACAATCAGTTCATTCACAGCAGACGTCCGATATCATTGCCGAACGCAAGCACCATTATAAGCAAAAGAATGAACATTCCCAAAATCTGCGCGGCTATCATGAATTTGTCGCTCGGCTTCTTCCCGCTCACCATCTCATAGATGAGGAACAGGAGATGTCCGCCGTCCAGGCCAGGAATCGGAATCAGGTTCATCACGCCCAGCATAATCGACAGCAGCGCCAGCAAGTTCATGAATATCAACCAATTCCACTGCGACGGGAATACCTGCCCTATGGCAATGAAGCTGCCCACGGACTTGTATGCGCCAGTACTCGGCGTCGCCACAAGCTTGAGGTCACGCACATAGCCTGCGACCATATTCCACGTGTACTTCACCCCGGCTGGAATTGCCTGCGCCAATGTATATGTCCGTTTCTGCATTCCCGGAACCTGCAGGACGACCCCCAGCTTGCCCGTCGTATCCACCTGCAGAGGCATTGACAATGTATCATTGCCCCTGAGAATTTCGGTCTCGATGCTTCGCCCGGCGCATCCGGCCAGCACCTTCCACGCATCCTGCACGTACCCGATATCAGTCGAGTCGATTTTTATGACAATGTCGCCGTGCCTGAGTCCCGAACCGGCATTGACCGAACCGGCCGCCACCGAATCCACTGCGAAAGGAATGGCAATGCTGAACATTCCCGGAGACTGGAGCACATCCCCTATCATGCTGTGGTCAATGTAGATGAGCACGGTGTCCTGTCCACGGAGCACCGTCGCCGTCTTCACGGAACGGCGCGCAAGATCAGCCTGCAGCATGGTGAAATCTTCCGGTTCGTAATCGTCGAATTTCAGGATCTTGTCACCTGTACGGAACCCCATCTCGTATGCAAGGTCATTGACATAAATACGGTTCTCCTTATTGCTGAGATAATCATTGCCCCATATCGAAAGCATTGATATATAGATGATTATGGCGAAGATAAAGTTAAACAGCACTCCGCCGACCATCACCAGCGCGCGCTGCCATGCCGGCTTGGAGCGGAACTCCCACGGCTTCGGGTCATGCCTGAGCATTTCCGTGTCCATGGACTCGTCGATCATGCCGTTTATCTTGCAATACCCGCCGACAGGAAGCCATCCGATACCATATTCAGTATCAATGTCTTTCATCTTGGGAAAGAGCCGCGTAAACCATTTGGTCTCCTTCGTGCTGAAGAGTTTCACATCCCCGGCATCGAAGAAAAGGAAAAACTTGTCGACCTTGATGCCGAAAAGGCGGGCAAAGACAAAATGCCCGAGTTCATGTATGACAATCAGTACCGAAAGGGCAATGATTACCTGAAATATTTTTATTAAAACTACCATGCTATTTGCCATGTACATTGCAGAGTTCCTCGGCCTTTCTATAGACCTCGTCATTCATGCTGATAAGTTCATCGATTCCCGGTGCGCTGACAAATTCCACGCCAGCCATGCAGGAAGATATGATATCCGGAATGTCATAGAACCGGATTCTGTCTTGAAGAAACGCAGCTACGGCAGCTTCATTGGCAGCATTCATCGCGCAAGGGATGTTGCCGCCGCGTCCTATCGCCTCAAACGCAAGCGCGAGACACGGGAACTTGTCCATGTCCGGTTTTTCGAACGTCAGGCTGCCGAGTTCAGCGAAATCCAGCTTCTTGTTGTCCAGCGTAAGCCTCTCCGGAAAGCTCAACGCATACTGTATCGGCTCCCTCATGTCAGGGTGCCCCATCTGCGCAATTACCGCTCCGTCAGCGAATTCCACCATTGAATGAATGATGGACTGAGGGTGTACGACAATGTTTATTTTCTCCGGCTCCGTATCGAAAAGCCACTTCGCCTCTATCATCTCGAAGCCCTTGTTCATCATCGTCGCGGAGTCTATCGTAATCTTCGCGCCCATCTTCCACTGGGGATGTTTCAATGCCTCCTTGCGTGTCACCGCAGTGATTTCCTCCTTCGTCCAGGAACGGAAAGGACCGCCGGAAGCCGTAAGATGGATGCGGGTCAACGGATTCCCGGCAGCACCCATAAGGCATTGGAATATAGCGGAATGCTCCGAATCCACCGGCAATATCGGCGCATTGTGCTTCTTCGCCAGCGCCATCACTACCGAACCGCCGGCCACGAGCGTCTCCTTGTTCGCCAGGGCAATGATTTTCCCCGCCTCGATTGCCGACACCGTAGGACGCAGTCCGCTGAAACCGACAAGGGCGGTCAGGACAATGTCAATGTCTTCGGACCTGACCAGGGCACAGACGGAGTCCATTCCCGTAAACACTTTGATGTCATGAGGCTGCAGTGCGTCCGCAACTTCCTGGTATTTGGATTCATTGCAAATGACTACATTGGCCGGCATGAATTCCAGCGCCTGCCGGATAAGCAGTTCGGAGCTGTTGTTGGCAGTGAGCAGTTCCACTTCGAACCTGTCCTTGTGCTGCCTTACCACGTCCAGAGCCTGACGGCCTATCGAGCCGGTCGAGCCTAATATTGCAATATGTCTTTTGTCAGTCATCAGAATTTAATGTATTTGACAGGATCCACCGCTTCTCCCTTGTACCACAGTTCGAAATGAAGATGGTCACCTGTAGTTACCGCGCCGGTATTGCCCACCAGAGCTATCGGAGAGCCGGCAGAAACCTTGTCACCGGTCTTCTTCAAGAGTTTCTGGTTATGTTTGTATATGGAGACAATGTTGTTCGCATGTTGTATCTGTATCGTGTACCCCGATTCGTCACTCCAGCCAGCCCCGATCACCGTGCCGTCAAGCACCGACATCACCACCGAATTTGCAGGAGCTGTTATGTCAATGTAAGGATGCAGCAGCGGGTCATATTCCTGAGAAACAACACCTTTCAGCGGTGTAAAGAAGTGCACTCCTTCTATAGGAAGTCTGCGGTCACCGGCATTGTTCAGTCCGAATTGTTCCTCCTTGCGGACGTTTTCGCGCAGAAGCGAGTCTTTCGCGTCCAGTTCCTTGGCGGAAATCTTTTCGGCTGCGGCATTGCGCGAGGCAATGCTGATGATACTGTCAATCGCCACAGGGTCAGCACCTTCCATCACTTTCTTGAGGTTGTCCGCGTAGAACATCCATGTGTAGATGACGTTCTGGAGGGAGTCTATTTTCAACGCATTGTTGATGGCGGCACGCTTGGTGTGGGCGTCCGGATAGCCAGGAATGAATGTCCTTATAGGCGTAAACGCAATCACGGAATAGCAGACAGCGATAATCACGCTTATTACGGAAATGACTGTCAGGAACAGCGAAGTCCTGCTGAACCTCATGACCCAGAGCTGTTTATGGGTCATGTCATCCACAATCGATATTCTGAAATTCTTCGTCTTCGGGCCTTTCGGCTGTTTATGAGAAGTCATGATGCGATAGCCGTTTGAAATATTATTTCTACCTTTGCAGGGTTATGGACAGAATCATTGGAATAGATTATGGCAGAAAGAGAATCGGCATAGCCGTGAGCGACCCTCTGCGCATATTTGCTTCTCCGCTGGAAACCGTACAAAGTGCAAAGATAATAGAATATCTTAAAAGTTATTCCGCCGGAGAGCGCATTGTAAGGTTCGTGGTGGGATATCCCATCAATATGAACGGCAAGCCGTCCGAGGCTGCGGCAGATGTGGACATCTTCCTGAAACAGCTCGCGAAGGCTTTCCCGGATGTGCCTGTCACACTGGAAGATGAGCGTTTCACGTCAGTGCTGGCACACAGGGCGATGATAGATGGCGGGATGAAGGCTTCCGACCGTCGGGACAAGGCTTCCGTGGACAAGATAAGCGCCGCCATCATTCTCCAGGGCTATCTGGACCGCACAGGTGATGCTGCGGGAGGTGGCACAGGTTTTGCGGCATTGTCCGCGCCCATGCCGGAGACATTGTCAAGGAACGTTTCCAAGAAATCCGGGCGTAGAAAATAAATTGAAAATCAATACATTAAATAAATGATACAACCTATATATCTATATGGTTCCGAAGTTCTCAGGGACAAGGCTGAAGAAGTGGATCTGACGGACAAGGAAGGAATCGCCACGCTTATTCAGGATCTTAAAGACACATTGAAACATTCTGACGGATGCGGACTTGCAGCGCCGCAGATAGGCGTGAGCAAGAGGGCATTGATCGTGGACGGCACCGGCATGACTGACGTTTACGATTACTTGAAGGATTTCAAGCGCACGATGCTGAATCCGGTGGTCCTGGAGGAGAGCGAGAAGGAGGTCGATTATTCCGAGGGCTGCCTGAGCATTCCGGGAATTTATTGCGAGGTGCGCAGACCGGCTGCGATTACGGTGGAGTACTACGACGAGAACGGCGAAAAGGTGACGGAGAAGTTCGACAAGTTCGCCTGCCGCATGGTGCAGCACGAGATGTCGCATCTGGACGGCAACCTGTTCGTGGACAACGTGGCGCCGATAAGGAAGAAGATGATTGCCAAGAAGTTGCAGAACATTTCCAGAGGCAAGGTTTCGACACATTACAACACTAAAATAAAGTAAACATGGGAGCTTTTCACGCTTATGACATTCGCGGAGTCTACAATGTGGATTTCGACAAGAACACTGCCTATAAGGTAGGCTACTTTCTGCCAGAATTGCTCAAGACAGACAAGGTTCTGGTAGGAAGGGATTGCAGAGTCTCTTCGGACGAGATACATGATTATCTTCTCAAGGGTATAACCGATGCAGGTGCAGATGTTTATGACATCGGCCTCAGTACCACGCCGATGGTATATTTCGGTACTGCCAAGTATGGATTCCATGCGTCTGTCCAGATTACGGCTTCGCACAACCCTAAGGAGTACAACGGACTGAAGGTTTCATGCGAGAATGCCCTGCCTGTGGGTTATGACACGGGATTGGGTCAGATCGAGGCATGGATCAACGGGAACAAGCCGACGCCTGCGGCTGCCGTTCCGGGAAAGGTTTACGAGAAAGACATCCATCAGGATTATCTGGATTTCCTTCTCGGCTACAAGACCGACCTGAGCGGGCTGAAGCTGGCATTCGACCTTTCGAACGGCATGAGTTCATTGTACGCGAAGGAGATTTTCGGCAATGAGCCTGAATATATTTTCGACACAATGGACGGCACGTTCCCTAATCATGAGCCTAACCCGTTGGTACACAAAAATGTGGTGGATCTTGAGGAGCTCGTGAAGAAAATCGGCGCGGATGCGGGCGTCATCTATGACGGTGATGCTGACCGCGTGATGTTCGTGGATGAAAAGGGACATTTCGTATCTCCTGACCTGATGATTGCAGTGCTGGGCCACTACTTTATTGACGAGAGACATGAGCCGGGAACCGTCATTCAGGACATCCGCAGTTCGAAGGCTGTGGGTGAATATCTGGAGCCGATGGGTGCGAAGATGTTCACATGGAAGGTCGGCAGGGCCAATGCTGCCAGAAAGCTGAGAGAAATCGACGGCGTATGGGGCGGCGAGCTTGCAGGACATTATTATTTCAAGGATTTCTTCTATTCCGACAGCGGATTGCTGGCATCAATCCTGGTGCTCCGCGTGCTGGCTTCAATGAAGAAGAAGGGTATCACTTTCAGTGAGCTCATCGGCAAGATTGCCCGTTATCAGAATTCCGGCGAGATCAATTTCAAGCTTTCTGACAAGCAGGGTGCGATGGATGCCATCAAGGAGCATTTCGAGAATCAGGAGAAGCCGACGGCATTCATGGATTTCGATGGTTACCGTGTAGAGTTCAATGATTGGTGGTTCAATATAAGACCTTCAAACACAGAGCCTTATCTTCGTTTCATCTGCGAGGCGACTTCCAAGGAGCTGCTGGACGAGAAAGTAAATGAGGTAAAGGAAATTCTTAAAACGAAATTTAGCGCAGAGGTATAGCGTTTCTTCTCCGACGAAACGAATTATGACAATGATTTTCAATATCAGAAAGTTCTCGGCCGTGATGGCCACGGTATGCCTGTCCGTATTGACAGGTGGAAAGATTGAAGCTCAGGATACATTGATGAGCATGAGCAAGGCTTCGCTGCTGGTGCCGAGACTGGCATTGCAGCCGATAAAGTCCATTGATCCGTCTTCGGCAATTCCTATCGACACTCTCGATACAGGTAATCCGGCCGTAAAGATTCTGCTCATGGAAAATTACACGTGGAGGTACTACAAGGACCCGGCCGTGTTGCTTCAGACTGAGCTTTTCAACAGCAATTGGAACGAGGATATGCCGAATCCATATCGGATGGATGTGAAGGATTTGCAGAATGACATTTCCATCTGGCTGGTGGATTCATTGGGAGAATATCATTGTCCTTACCAGACGAAGGTGTATTCGCCTTTCGGGTACAGGCGCGGGCGCAGGCACATGGGCGTGGATCTTCCGCTGAAGACCGGTACTCCGGTGGTAGCGGCGTTCCCCGGCAAGGTGCGTCTGTCGAAGTATTACAAGGGTTATGGAAATCTGGTAATCGTGCGTCATGAGAACGGGCTGGAGACTTTCTACGCCCATCTTTCCAAGCGCTTGGTTTCGCCTGGAGACTGGGTGGCTGCCGGACAGACTGTCGGGCTTGGCGGTTCCACGGGTCGTTCCACGGGAGCGCATCTGCATTTCGAGACCAGGTATTGCGGCTTCGCGTTTGATCCTCAATGGCTTATAGATTTCGAGACTGGGACTTTGCGCCATCGTCTTTTCATCTTGAAGAAGCGTTTCCTGGATGCCGGGAGCAAGTATATTCCTGAGAGTGATGAGGAGGATTATCTCATCATGAAGGAGGATTCGACGTATTATGCGGCGCGTGCTGCCGAGCAGGAGCTTCGTGAAAAAGAGGAGGCAAGGAAGGCTGCCGAGCTTGCCAAGGCGCAGTACTACAAGATCAAGTCGGGTGATACGCTGGGTTCGATTGCCGTGAGGTACCATACGACTGTCAGAAGTCTTTGTGCCCTGAACGGCATCACGCCGAAGACAACGTTACGTATCGGGCGGTCGATCCGTGTGCGGTAGGCGCCCTGGTGGGGACAGAGGGTCGTGACGGCGTGCGTGGAAAGGCCTGTTTTACGCACGACATGAATCATTTTGGACGCGACGTGCGTGGAAAACGTTTTAGTGCGCACGGGACACACGGTAAACAGATTGACAATCGAATGGAGGGGAGGGGGAAATTAAAAAAAAGAAATCCGGTGCTTTTCACAAAGGACCGGACCCCTATATAAAACGAACTTAACAAATAGACATAAAAACCTTTTATTGTCTACATACAAAGTTAAGCACATAAAACGTTATTACCAAATTTTTCGTTAAAATTTTTTTAATAATTCTTTTGATTATGAAATCTAAAACGTTTCTGCGCTTACAATTTTATGGATACATGGTTAAAACAATAATCTTTTTCATTGAGCATCACCAACATAGGACGTGGCAAACTCACCGAAATTCAGGGAGATTGTCAACTTGCCGGCAACAATTTTACCAGTGAGCGATGTCACTTTATATTTTGCATAAGGCATTCCCATGGCCAGCGGAACGATGTCATTGCCTGAAAGAATGATCTCATTTTCGCGAATTTCACACTTGACTCCGGGAACAGTTACATCCAGAGAAACAGGCATCTGAGGAACGAACTTGACCTTGTTGAAGATGATGGTCGCCGTCCCGTCATCCTGGGGACTAACATTGACATTGACATTTTCGGAAACATTGTCCTTGCCGTCGGCTACTACCGTCATGGTGCCGGAGTAAACGGTTTCGGTCAGAGTTTCGATGATTTTCACCGGTTCATTCTTGGAACAAGCGGCAGCAACTGTTAAAGCGGCCGCAATCAAAAAAGCATTGAACAATTTCATAATGACTATATAATTAATTTATTTACAAACAATTAAAAATCCAGAGCAATGCCGGCATTGAAGCGCCTCGGCTTGCCGGTCTGGAAAAACGAATTGCCTACAGACTTGAAATAGAAAACGCTGTAGCAGGTATCGGCGAGGTTTTCCCCGCGAACGAAAAACTGGACTTTGCGAAAAAACAGCCTTGCGTCGAGACCAAAAAGAGAATACGGCGGCTGGAACAGGGTTCCGCTTTCATTCCAGGAGATGGAGCCGTTCCAGAGAATGTCGGCAGACAACATCAGGGAGTTCAGGACCTTGGAATTGAAAACGAACCTGTACCCTGCCCTGGCATATAGTGAAGAAGACGGAGAATACGGAATCCTGTTCCCGGAATAGTCTTCATGACCATCATCATACGAGACGAAACGGGCATCCATGAAAGAGGCGGAGAGATTCACATTCAGGCCCTTCCATCTCCAGGAGAGCTCGGATTCCACGCCACGGCTCCTGGACTTGGCAGCATTGGCCATCATGCGTCCGGTCCCCTTCCCATGCGGGAACACGGTAATCTGCTGATTCCGGCAGCTGATATGGTATGCTGTCGCGGATGCGGTCAGAAAATGTCCGGCGGCATTGAATCCGAAACGCACTCCGGCCTCGTAATCCGTGCAGGACTCCGGCCTGTAGCTGGTGGAAGATGCCGGAATCTCCTCAGCAGCATCTAGATACACGCCAAGTTCAGACATCATTCCGTTCATCATGCGGTTCTGCAGGATATCCGAAAAAATCTGTGTATTGAAACCTCCGGATTTGTAACCGCGCGAAACGGAGCCCGTCAGTTTCAGGTCAATGCCGCGATGCCGCATGGCTTCAGTGGAGGCATCGAAGAGGACGGACGCTTTCGGAAGAATCTGGAAAAACGACATGTGCTCATTTCCACGGTAGCTGGTCGGGAAATCCTTATACGAAGGCATTGGCGAAAGCTTGAAATGGATGTCCGAACTGGAGTCGTATGACATATGGTCGCCTTCATAATCCACACGGAGCCCGGCTGTAAAGAGCCATCTGGACAGACGGAAATATGACTCATGATAAGCGGCCATGTTGTAGCTCCAGAGAACGAAATCATTGGTAATCAAGAAATTGTCCTCCTCGATCATGAGTTTGCCGAACTCCTGCGGAATGTAGGCATTGGCATTGTCCAGAATGAGAGAACTGATGCCGTCGCGGAGAAATGTCACGGGCGCGTCCATGCCGTTGCGGCGGACGAATGCGAAAACGCCGCTTTGATGGTTCCACCAGGCCGGATGTGTCTGCGGGCGCAGTACAACTTCCTGTGTTACAGATGCTTGCCGCTGCGTCTGGTTCAATGTAAACATCGACGCGGACGTGAAATCCTGGTCCAGATCCATGGAATCGAACAACATCTGCAGGCTGGTCACCGAACTCAGCTTCCATTTGTCCAAGTCGACATTGACGCGCAGCCCGTCCATCACGAAAAGTCGCTTGTATGCACTTCTGTCATTGTAATTTACAGGATAGAGCCAGCCTCCGGCCAATGCTTCCCCGCCTTGTGCCGCATCCGTGGCATCAGCCTTCCAAAGCCGGTAAGGATAGCCGCCCTGATCCGTATAAGACGCATGTAAAGCATTATCAATGAAAGCATTGCCACGTTTCTTCACATATCGGAAACGGATGGCTGCTGCATCGGAAACATCACATTTGCTGCCTGAATATTCATTGGTATAAAACCCGTCAGAGTGGCCGTACATCACGGCCGCACCGACATTGTTCTTATACATGGAAGCATTGACCCTCAACGAATTGGCGCTGCCGTATTCGACATTGGCCCTTACTCCCTGCCAGACTGTCGGGGACAATGTTTCCACAGACATGACCCCGAGCATGGCATTGCGTCCGTAGAGCGTCCCCTGTGGACCGCGGAGCATGTCGATCCGCCGGATGTCCATGAATGAAAAATCATAACAGTTCTTGTCCAGGACAGGCACATCGTCTATATACAGGCCGATTACGGGATTTTCCATCCTGGAGCCAATTCCACGCACATATATAGTAGATGTCATCGATGAGCCGTAATCAGGCATCGTGAGCCCGGGGACAATGCCGGCCAAATCTTTGGGAGAGGCAAGTCCCGCCGCCTCTATCTCCTTCATTGCCAAGGAGGTAACCGGGACGGCAATCTCGTTTTTCGTCAATGTTTGTTTCAATGACGAGGATATGACCGCGCCCGTCAATGTATCTTTCACGGCAGGTGTCGCCGACAACAGCACCACCGCCACAACAAAATTAATCATAGCGGCGGCAAAAGTACTAGATACAATGATTTCCGTCATTGCACTATTCGCACATCCGAAAGGACGATTTATACCATTTTTTCGCGGAAAGCGGAAGGAGAGATGCCGGTCATCTTGCGGAAAAACCGGGAGAAATATGATGCTTCGGAGAAACAGAGACGTTCAGCGATTTCCGACATTGGCATTGACTTGTCGCAGAGAAGCTCGCGGGCAAGGGCCAGACGGGCATTGTCAATCCACTCTCCTGCGCTTTTTCCGGTTTCGGCCTTGACGGTGCGGTTGAGATGGCTTGGAGTGACGCCCAGAAGCGAGGCGTAACCTGCGACATTGGTGAAGGGCTGCGAGACGTCGAAGACTTTTTCGAGGTAAGACGAGCATAGCCTGGAAGCAGCAGACCCGCCAGGAGCCGGAAGGAGCTCGTCGAACTGGCTGAGTATCACCTCCATCAGGCTTCTGACAATAGCAACCCTACCCGCATGACGCATGAGACGGATCATGAGCTCATCGTAGAAAAGCTTGTCTTCCACGGGGATTGAAAGAACCGACGGTTCCTTCACGCGAAGCACGGAATGGCCGGCATTGCGAAGCAACTCGGTAGAGAACGCGCCCATGTAGCCTATCGTGTCCTTGAAATACTTCACGGAATAGTGAATGGACGGAGGTATCAGGGCGAAATCGCTGGCTTTCAACAGATAAGGGCGTCTGTCAATATCTATGAGCACTTCTCCTGAAAGGAGATATACATACGACCAATCGTCCCGGGCAATCGAGTGCATCGGATGTGCAGTCACTTGCCCGGCAGCATTGAGAGGACGTATCACGAAAAGGCTCATTCGTTGCGGTATTGGCTCGGGGTCTTGCCGGTGTGTGATTTGAAGAATTTATAGAACACCGACTGGTTCGGAAAATTCAGCTTGCATACTATTTCCTTGATGGACAAGTCGGAGTATTTGAGCATGTTCTTGGCTTCGAGTATCACGAATGCGTCAATCCAATCAGGGGCTGAACGGCCGCTTACGGATTTCACGAGTTTGGAAAGATATTTCGGCGTGAGACAGAGCTTGTCCGCATAGAAAGCCATGTTGCGCTCCGAGGTGTGATAGTCGGTCACAAGACGCAGGAACTGGTCATAGACATTCTTCGCCTTGGCAGAAGGAGCATGTGGCTGATGTTCTGCTGCGGAAAGACGCCCGGTCCAAATGGAGCCGAGGAAATATGAAATTGAAGACACAAGTGCTCCGATGGCTTCTTTTTTATTCTGGATATCCACTGTAAGAAGTTCGGATGCCAAGTCCAGGTATTTCTTGCAGATATTCCGCTCGTGGTCATCCAGGGAAATGCACGGGTTATCCATCAGGGCTACGCTCTCATTGAAAAGACGGTTGAAGTCGAAGCGGACGCTGGACATGAAGTTCTTGGACATGGCCACGACGATGAAATGAATGTTGTCATAGTCGTCACGGTCGATGCCGGATACCCTGATTATATTTCCGGGGACATTGAGCACCAATGAGTTCTCTGCAATCTGGAAGGAGTCCAGGTTCACGTCAAGCTTGATCCTGCCTTTCAGACAGAATATGATGATATAGCCGTCGAAGCGGAAAGGATATTGGAATACTTTCAATTCCTTGTCATATCTGAGGTCCGCTATGAGGAGGTCGTCGCCGAGGCCTTTGCCAGGCATGTCCGGAAAAAGATCCTTGAATTTTCGGATACTAATATTATGAAGTACATCTTGTTGTCTCATAGCCTGAAATAATGTCTGACTTGCTGAGTTTTCACTAAAAATTGAGGGTTTGAAACTTGTTCGAAGGCAGTAAACCCCACGCACTTTTTGTCGTACACGTTACCCTACCCTAAATCCCTCCCCTCGGGGAAGGGACTTGCCATCGCCCTATCGGGCTAAAATTCTGTATTTCGCAAAGCGAAACCATAGTTTGCAAATATACTGAAAAATTTCTAAAAATCGTTTTTTTCGACCAAATTATCACTTGCTAGGCCAATATTATCTTAAAAATGGACAATATGGCAACTTTTTTGTATATTTGTTGGCTGCCAATATAGGCGAGAAAATAAAAAGATATAATATATATGAATAGAGTAAAGACATTGATATGTACCGCTGCGGTGATGATGCTGCCGCTGTACATGAGCGGTCAGGAGACTCTGACATTGGACCAATGCAGGGAAATGGCCATCAAGAACAACAAGGCTCTGGACCAGGCCCGCACGAAAGTCGAAATGGCAGGGTATGACAGAAAAATCGCCAGAGCCAACTACTATCCGAACATCAGTGCCACGGGCGCGTACATGTACAACCAGAAAAGTATAGCGCTTATCAATGACGAATTGTCAGGCAAACTGACAGGCACAGGCACGGCGCTCCACCAGCAGTTCACCACCAAGATGACTGAAATACTGGAGGGGCTGGCACAGCTCCCAGGCGGTCCTGAACTTATTCAAGACCCTAAAGTACAGGCTCTTATAGGAGCATTGAGCAAGGGAGACATCAGCAATGCGATTACCGCTCTCGGCACGGAGCTGGACGATTTGCTGCACCCTGATACACATAATATGTTTTTGGGTGCAGTTTCACTCCAGCAGCCGGTATTCATGGGCGGCAAGATCGTAAATGCCAACAGGATGGCCAAGCTCGCCGAGGAATTGTCACGTTCACAATACGACCAGGAATATCAGGAGCTTCTGATTACAGTAGATCAGGCATATTGGCAGGTGGTTTCCATTTCCAACAAAAAGAAATTGGCAGAGAATTTCGCAGATTTGCTGGAGAAGATGGAGCACGATGTAAACATATCCGTAAAGGAAGGTGTCGCTACCGAATCCGATGCACTTGCCATCAAAGTTAAGGCAAATGAGGCCAACATGATGAAAACCAAGGCCACCAACGGATTGGTACTTGCAAAAATGCTTCTCTGCAAAGAGGTAGGCATTGACTTGGACACGGACATCACGCTCACGGACGAAAGCCTCGATGCCGTTCCTGTTCCACAGATGAGCCCGGAGAAAGACCTGGAAAGCATCTATCAGGACCGTCCTGAAACCAGAAGTCTGGATCTCGCGGCGGCAATTTATGACAAGAAGATGAAAATCGCCCGCGCGGACATGATGCCTAAAATAGCATTGACGGCGAACTACATGCTGACAAATCCGAACCTCTATAACGGATTCGAGAAGAAATTCGGAGGCATGTTCAACGTAGGCGTAGCTATCAATATTCCTATTTTCCATGGATTCGAGGCATTGCAGAAGACCCGCAAGGCTAAGGCCGAGGCTACCCTTTACGTCAGCAAACTGGACGAAGCCAAGGAGCTTATCAACTTACAGGTGACGCAGTTACGCAAACAGCTCGACGAGGCATTGGAGAAAGTGGAGATGGCAGAGAACAACCTGAAGAGCGCAGAGGAGAACCTCCGCAAGGCATCAGTAGGTTTCGAGGCAGGTGTAGTCACCACCAACACGGCTCTTGCAGCACATACTGCATGGCTCCAGGCTCATTCAGAGTTTATCGATGCAGGTATCGAGCTCCAGATAACGAATGCAAACCTCCAGAAAGCTGAGGGAAATTATAAATCAGACATTGACTAAGAAAAATATAGAAATCATGGTACAGAATAAGAAATCTTACAATCTTGTAATAGGCGTCGTAGCCCTTTTGGCTATCATACTGCTGATTGCAGTCATCGGATATTTCGTTTCAAAGCCTAAACCGCTGGTTATCCAGGGTGAGGCAGAGGCCACAGAATACAGAGTTTCAGGCAAGGTACCTGGACGTATCGAAACCCTTTTCGTAAAAGAGGGCGACAAGGTACAGAAAGGCGACACCGTGGTATTTATCGATTGCCCTGAGGTCCGCGCCAAACTGGAGCAGGTCACAGCGTTGAAGAACGCCGCTTCAGCACAGAAGGCCAAGGCATTGAACGGCGCACGCAAGGAGCAGATCGAAGGCGCTTACGAGCTCTGGCAGAAGGCCATCGTGGGCGAGACCGTCATGAAGAAGTCTTACGACAGGATGAAGAGCCTCTACGACCAGAAGGTCGTTTCCGCACAGAAGTTCGATGAGGTCGAGGCTCAGTACAATGCTGCCGTATCTACCACCAGGGCAGCCAAGAGCCAGTATGACATGGCAGTGAACGGCGCACGCGCAGAGGACAAGGCTGCCGCAGCAGCTCTCGTAGACCAGGCCAACGGCGCCCTCATGGAGGTCAATGCCGCACTTGACGAGCTTTATCTGACATCTCCTGCAGGCGGTATCATTTCAGCTACATTCCCTAAAGTAGGCGAACTCGTCGGTCAGGGCTCCCCTATCATGACCATCACCGACCTCGACGACATGTGGTTCACATTCAACGTACGCGAGGATTATCTCCATGGTCTCCAGCAGGGTGACAAGGTAACGGTGACCATTCCTGCGCTGGACAACAAGGAGTGCACAGCTACCGTAAATTACATCGCTGTACGTGAGTCTTATGCGACATGGAAGGCAACCAAGGAAACAGGCATGTACGATGCCAAGACATTCGAAGTAAGGGCAGTTCCTGACACCAAGGTCGAGGGTCTCCGTCCTGGAATGTCCGCAATCGTAAAGGATGCGAAACTTCTTAAGAAATAGCATATTATGAATTTCTGGCAAAATATAGGGGCGGTTGTCCGCCGTGAGCTGAGGATAATGAGGAACAGACCGATTTATCTTCTCGGCTCCGTCGTGACAGTCGCGTTCTGCGCCATATTCTTCCTTACATTCCTGAAACAGGGCCTGCCGCACGACCTTCCTATCGGCATAGTGGATCTGGACAACTCATCATTGTCCCGAAACTTTTCCCGCCAATTGGACGCGACGCAGCTGGGCAAGGTCCTGAAATACGACTCTTTCGCCGAGGCGCGTGAGGATATGCAGAGCGGCAAGATCACAGCGGTCTGCGTCATTCCGGCAGGCATGTATGCCGATGTCCAGGCCAGCCGTCGTCCTACATTCACGTATTACCTGAACGGACTGTACTTCGTCGGAGGCGCATTGTCCTACAAGAACATATTGACAATGATCAATCTCGCCGACGGCGCAGTCCAGCGCGAGGTACTGAGGGCGAAGGGTGTCAATGAGGATGCGATAATGGGAAGGATACAGCCTGTCAATGTGGATGTCCACCAGATAGGAAACCAATACACGAACTACGGGTATTATCTGACGAACATCTTCCTCCCGGGAGTTCTGGCATTGACAGTCGTAATCATATTGATTTACTCCCTCGGTGCCGAGCTGAAGTATGGCACATCGCGCCACTTGCTGAGTACTGCCGGCGGCTCAATGTACAATGCTCTTTTCGGCAAACTGGTGGTTTACACCACATTATTCTCGGTCATCGGACTCATCCTCATACTGCTGATGTATGACTGGATGCATTTCCCGATAAATGGCTCGATCTGGAACATGTTCCTGGCTATCGTACTGCTGGTACTTGCAAGCGAGAGCGTGGCCATCTTCATCATAGGCCTGCTTCCGATTCCGCGTCTGGCGCTGAGTATCGGTGCATTGTACAGCGTGCTGGCATTCTCAATGTCCGGTTTCACACTTCCTGTCGAGACTATGCCGCCGTATATCCAAGGCCTTGCCGAGGCATTCCCTCTGAGGCATTATTTCCTGTTCTATTCACGTGAAGTGATTTTCGGAACCGGGTTTGCCGGATGGTGGCAGGAGGTAATCCATCTGCTTATATTCCTGCTTCTTCCTAGTCTCGTAATTTACAGACTTAAAGGGGCTTATGTACGTCAGAATTTCCCTAAAAAGTAAACGGCATCATGAAGAAAGATAGTTACATAAAGCAATGGCTGGAGGACTTCTGGGGAATTTTCACCCATGAGTTGAAGCTGATTTTCTCCGATTCCGGAGTGATGGTGATATTCTTCCTGGCCGGTCTCGCCTACCCGATCTTGTACAATTTCATGTACCTGAACGGTGTCTTGAGCGAGACGCCTATCGCCGTGGTGGACAATGCCGACTGCTCTGCAAGCCGCAGGTTCGCGCGCGAGGTCGATGCCACGAGAGAATGCGCCGTCAGATATCATTGTGTCAATGTCAATGAGGCGCAGGACCTCATGAAAGAGGGCAAGGTCAGGGGCTACTTGTATTTTCCGGCAGATTATGGCGAGAAGCTTGCCCGTCTGGAGACGGCGACATTGTCGGCTTACGCGGACATGAGCAGCTTCCTTTATTACAAGAATATCCTCATGGCGGCCAATATGGTGATGCTCAATGAAGTAGGCAGCATCCAGATGGAGCGCTACGCTGCGGCCGGATTTTCCGGAGAACAAGCAGAGGCATTGATACAGGCCATTCCGTACGAGGAAAACAATCCGTATAACAGGTCATTTTCATATTCATTGTTCCTGCTGTCGGCAATTCTGCTGGTCATCGTGCAGCAGACATTGTTCTACGGAATGTCGATGCTTGTGGGAACGGCGCGCGAGGAAAATCGCAGTTTCGCTTCATTGCCTGACAAGCTGGAGGGCCACGGCATAGGTCGTGTGGTACTCGGGCGCGGCGCCGCTTACTGGCTGATTTACATAGGAATATCCATCTACATAGCATGTATAATCCCTGCATTGTTCGGCATCCCGCAGAGGGGCGAGTTCTGGGAAATCCTGTTGCTCCTGCTGTTCTTCGTCACGGATTGCGTAATGTTCTCGATGGCGTGGAGTTCGCTCATCACCAGAAGGGAGTCAGTATTCCTGCTATTCCTCGTAATGTCACCTGTATGCCTCTTCCTTACCGGCTTTTCATGGCCGACCGAGGCATTCCCTGAGTTCTGGAAGTGGTTCTCGTACATTTTCCCTACGACGTTCGGCTGCCAGGCATTCATCAACTTGAATACCGCCGGTGGCGATCTCGGAACGGCTCATGACCAGATGGTGGCATTGACCATCCAGACGATTGTTTATTTCGCCCTGGCATGTATCGCGGTTTATGCAGAGAACTGGTATCTCCACCACAAGGAGATGCTTGAGGAGAAGAAGCGTGAACTTGCTGCCCGTGCCGGTGTGGATCTTGATGAGGATCGCCGCATCATCGCCGGTGACGGGAACGACTAGTGATATAGTTGGCTCTTCCCTGTCGGCGGGACACGGTCACGCCTGGTTTTCGGGGAAGTTGATTTTCAACGAGTTATAAAACCGAGAGTGGAAACACAGGCTTTTTTTAGCCACGTTTCCACGCTCGGTTGTCTTTTCGTGCGCACTAAAACGTTTTTCACGCACGTCGCTCCGCAAAAATGCGATGACGTGCGTAAATCTGGCCTTTTCACGCACGCGAAAACCACGATCTTCCATAAATGAGGTGCGCCCGGACGGGGACGGAGGATTCCGCCGGTCCTCCCCACTACGTGGGTCCCCTCCCTTTTCGGGAGCCAATGCCGGCTCCACCCTCCGTCCCCGCCCGGGCCAAGTCACTGAGATACGTGGCGATGCCAGAAACGGGAAGTGATATCCTGCAGGGTGAAACGGCATTGACCCATGTCGTCATGGTGACTCACGCGGTATAGACGCTGGTTCGTCGTCGTGGAATTCAGCGGGCCGCAGTCGGGGCGATATGGACCGACCTTGACATAATCGAAGAGGGCGTAGATGTCATCCTCGACGTTTTCCCTGCCGGAATATATGGCCAGGGACACGTCCGGATAAGCATTGCGGATGTAGGAAGCGACGGACATCAGCGCCTCCTGGTCGTTCCCCTCGCCGAGAAACAGAAAACAGTTCACCCCGAAATTGTCAGCCAGAAGCTTGTCAATGACGGCGGGCGTCAACTCCACGCCTACATCCTTGCGGAGAAACGGGGAGTGGCAGCCCTCACAGAGACCTGTACAATTCGAAATATCAACAGCCAGCGTCACCATGTCGGGAATCTCCTCCATGACGACGCTGGTCATTTCCGGTACATATTTTATCATTGGCAATATACCTATTTCTCTGCGTAGAACCTATGCTCGGCCTCCTCCTGACGCATCTCGCTAAAAGAAGATACACGCTTCAGGTAGCCTATGACACGGGTCAGGTAATCCAGGTTGTGGCTTCCGCACTTAGGACATACGGTCAATGTATCCTTGCTGATGTAGCCGCAGTCGTTGCAGACAGTATTGCGGCAGTTGAATGTGAAATAATTCGTGCCGTAATGCGCAGCGACATTGAGCAGCTGCCTGTACTGGTCCTTGCTCAGATGCTCGGCAATGTTCATGTGCAGCGCCGAACCGCCATCAAGATATTTGACATAGTCCTCTCCGTGGAGTTTGAACTTGTCGATCATTGACAATGACTCATCCTCCGGATTGTAGAAGTAGGAACTGTACATATTGTGCTTCGACGATACGAAGAACCCGTCCTTCTTGTCCCACTTGTAGTTCTTTCCGGAAAGATTCTCTCCTGGAACGAACTCTGTATTGAACATCGCATCCTTTGTCCTGTCCTTGCGGTTCGCAACGTTGATGGTCTCAAGAATCGTGTTCACAAACTCCTTGTAATCGTCGTTAGGAGAAATGGTGAGCCCGAGGAACTCAGCAGCATCGGTAAGCCCGTTGACTCCTACCGTGAGATACTGCTTGCGCATATCAATGAAGCCTGCCTTATATACATCGAGCATATCAGCCGCAAGGAAGTCCTTGATTATCTCGTTGAATGCGTTCTGATACTTGTGAACCTTCTGGGTCATCTCGCTGATTTCTGCGTCAATGGCCTTGTACAACTCAGCCTTGTCGTATTTAAGGTCTGCCGGAACCGGCTGTCCGTCAGGAAGTTCGTAGTTGAGAGCCTCCTTGAAGTACTTGCGGGCGGCTATCTGTATGATGCGGTTCAGGTTAATGGTCATCACGGACTTGGAACCGGTAGCCACCGATGCCGTACCCATGGAATACTGATGGGTGGTATGGTTATGCTCCTCATCTGAATTATCCATGTCTTTCAATGAGTTACGCAGACGGCAGCAGCTTGAGAGGCTGTCCGGGCTGTTCGAAATGTAGCAGAAGAAGCTATGGCCTTTCGACCACATCTCCGCCGTGAAGTCAGCATAATCCTTGTCCGCATAATCATCCCCGCCGTCGGTCAGGAGCGCCATTGTCTCGACCGGGAAGGTCAGGATATAATGGTTCCTTTCCTCATTGAACCAGTTCATGAAATGCTTCTGCAGCCAGGACAATGTCTCCCATTTCGGCGCAGTGCCGTCAGGGAAGCGGAAATCGCCGAACACGCCCTCGAAATAAGGCTTGTCGAAATAGCCGATGTTCCAGAATACCGTCTGATAACCGCGGTTTCCCGCCGGCATGTTCATCGAGTGCACGACCTGCTGGAAGTAATTGTCAATGACCTTCTCCAGCGTGCGCTGCTTGGTATTGTTCTCGACCACCTCTCCGAGCCTGTCCGTATAGTTCTCGCCATAGTCCTTGCGGATGAAATAGTCGAGGTACATCAGGAATTCCGGAGTAGCGACCGCTCCCATGAACTGTGATGAGATGGAATAGACAAGGTTGATGAACTCTCCGCAGAAGGACTTGAGGTCAGTCGGTGCAATGGACACGCCGCCCAATTCCCTCAGGCCGCTCTCCAGGAACGGATACATCGTGATGGCTACGCAATATGGATATCCCGGAGTGCCGCTCTCGTCATGCTTGTAGAGGACATGGCTTTCCAGGTCATCAATGTACTGCTCAGCAAGACGTTTGCCGTACATTGCCTTGATCTTGTCCTTCATGATATAGCGGTTCTGCTTGATATTGTTCTCCTTATACAGTTCCTGACCGAGTGTCACGATGTTCTTGCGGGTGACATTGGCATTGGAATCGAACTTGGAACCGGTCGCGGCATTGGAAGCCTTGATATAGTCGCGGATGAAGTCGCGCTTCTTGCGGAGGTCGATGCCCGCGTCGAATTTTTCGATGTACGCGAGGGCGACCTTCTTGTTTATGGACATCAATGACTCCTCGACCTGGCGGCGAATTTCCTTGCTGGCGATCTTGTCATATATATAAAGATTGTCCACAATCGAAATTACCACAGCTTCAGGGCATTCCTGTCCGGCAGTCTTATATGCTTCGTGAATACCTCTTATCAGCTTTTCCCTGTCATACTCCTCGTACGAACCGTTAGTCTTGTAAACGTCCATAGCCATTTAGAATTATTAAAAATAAGTTCAACCCGGGGGGTACCGAATCGGTACTTACAAAATTATATAATCCCTCTCCCTTATCAAAGGGTTTTCCAGGAAAAAGTTATCAACATGTGAACACCGCGCCGGGACGCGGCCACGTCACGCTACCTACATCGCGTACCTCATAATGAAGAGCGCGGCGAGAATCCACATGGTGATGGAGATCTTCTTGAACTTGCCTGTCAATGCGTTAAGGACTACATAGGTGATCATACCCAGCATGATACCGTCGGAAATGCTGTAGGTCAACGGCATGAGAAGCATTGTCACGAATGCAGGAATTGCGTCGGCATAATCCTCCCAATCGATGCTCTTCACAGGAGCCGCCATCATCACGCCTACAATGAACAGGACAGGGCCTGTAGCTGCGGCTGGAATAGCAAGGAACAATGGCGAGAAGAAGAGAGCCGCTGCGAAACAAACGGCAATGACGAATGACGTCAGACCTGTACGGCCACCCTCTGAAACACCGGAAGCACTCTCAATATATGTGGTGGTGGTACTGGTTCCGCACATGGCGCCGGCTACAGTAGCCACGGCATCAGCCATGAGCACCTTGTTGATGCCGTCCACATTGCCGTCCTTGTCCACCATTCCGGACTTCACGGACACGCCTACGACAGTTCCGATCGTATCGAACATGTCAATGAAAAGGAACGTGAACACGATGCCGACCATCTGCCAGGAAAATACCTGGGACCAATCGAATTGGCAGAAGATCGCGTCAATGCTGGGAGGTGTGGACATCACGCCGTTGTAATGGGTAACGCCCATAGGGATACCGATGATGGTGGTGGCGATGATGCCGATGAGCATGCCGCCGCGGACTTTGAGAATCACCAGCGCAGAAGTGAGGACAAGACCCACAATCGCCAGAATGACGGTTTTGTCGGACAAATCGCCAAGTGTCACGAAAGTAGCCTCACTACCGGCAATAACGCCCGCAGATTTAAGACCGATGAAAGCGATATAAAGACCGATACCGGCACCGATGGCACGCTTGAGGTTCATCGGAATCGCATCCACGATAAGCTTACGTACATTAGTGATTGTCAGCAGGATAAAGATGACACCCTCGATAAACACCGCGGTCAGTGCCAACTGCCATGGAATCTCCATGCCGATGCATACGGAGAAAACGAAGAAGGCATTGAGGCCCATGCCCGGAGCAAGTCCGAAAGGTTTCTTGGCATAAATGGACATCACGAGACAGCCGACAATCGCTGCAAGAGCCGTGGCAGTAAACACGGCTTCCGTAGGCATTCCCTTGGAAGCAAGCTCCGAGAAGATATTAGGGTTCACGGCCAGGATATAGGCCATCGTGAGGAAAGTTGTGAGACCGGCAATGATTTCAGTCTTGACGCTGTGCTTCGCCGGATCCAGACCGAAGGTTTTCTGCAAAAGTAAGTTCATGGCTTGTCAATGATTAGAAAACCCACTTTACACCCAGACACGGACGGCACCAGAAGCCTTTTGCTGAACCGAAATCATAAGAAAGCTCAAGCTCGGTACCGACATTGAGATTGTCCACGCCGAAGTGCTGGCCTACTGCATACCAGAGCTGTGGCTCTGAGACGAACACGACATTGGAAGTTTTTGCTTCTGCCCATTTGCACTCACCCTCTTTGTTTACAGGACATACTGCATGGTTCTGCCACCAGAAATCAGCGAAACCGCTGAATCTCAAGCCCTTGACATTGAAAAGATCCTGCATGCCCCAGACAGCGGTGAACTGCATCGGGACCTTGCTGTGAGGTCTGCTGCCGTCAGCCGCCTTGTCATATACGATGTATTTTCCGAGAACTTTCAGGTTCAATGTGTTCTTGAAATCCTTGCTGTGGAAGAACCAGTCAAGACCGCCGAGGAATGCATGGTTGATGTTATACGCATTGTAAACACCGCCATTGTACTCCACATGTACGCTGAGAGGAGCCAGTTTGCTGTTCTGCCAGAAATTCAGGCAACGGGCGATCTCGAAGTAAGTTCCTGACGGAGCCTTGTTTCCATCAGCTTTTCTTGCTTTGTAGTCGTAGTCGATGAAAAAGAATGTGTTACCCCATTTGTCCCCATAGAAGCCCTCAAGGGTGGTGGTAACTTGTTTACGGTCACGACCGAAGTCGTAAAAGATTTGGAGGTTTGTCTGCGCTTTCGCCATCTGCGAGAACGCCATCAATGCTACAACTGCAGCAAAAAAGGTTTTTTTTAACATAAGTTTGTTTATATGAGTTGATAAGTATATCCGAAAAAGCGCTTGAAAAAGCACGGGGCGGCCGGAGTCGGTCGTCCCGTGATTCATCTACAGCTTCAACAGGGCAGTAGTCTCGATGTCGGACGGCATTGCAGCCATCCCGTCGCACTCCGCCAACTCTATTATGAAGTTCGCAAAAATCGCCTTCGGCGAGAACTTGCGTATAAGGTTCAATGCTGCCACGGCAGTTCCGCCTGTCGCCAGCAAGTCGTCATGAAGCAGCACGACATCATCCGATGTCAATGCATCCGTATGAATTTCAAGCGTGTCGGGACCATACTCCTTCATGTATTCTTCAGAGTATGTGTCACATGGCAGCTTGCCGGGCTTGCGTATCGTGACGAAGCCTGCTCCAAGTTTGTATGCCAATGCCGCCCCGAGAATGAATCCGCGGGATTCCAGGCCGGCGACCTTGGTAATGCCTTTATCCTTGTAAAGTTCGTATATCGCATCTACGGCATCCTTGAACGCATCAGCATTCTTGAAAAGCGTAGTCACGTCCCTGAAAAGGATTCCCTCCTTGGGAAAATCCGGAATGGACCGGATGCTGGAAACAAGTAATTCCTTATCCATCAGACTAGAACGTAAATTTCACCATTCCGAGAAGACGATGGTTGGTAACCCAGTGAAGGTCTCCGTCGACAAGTCCGTTGGAGGAGTTCACGTGTTTGGCAACGTCATACTTTCCATACTGGGCTGAAGTGATGTCGTACTCAAGACCGAATGAAAGCTTTCCGAGGTTATATACCACTGTCGGGGTCACGCGGATAATCTGGTTCAGGTTATGGAAACCGTTTCCACTGATATAAACATTGTCCGTGCTGGTATATCCCGGATTCGCAGGGTCCTCATAAAGGGACTTGGATGTTCCGAGATTCTTCATGTGGCCGATCATTCCCTGGACCTGAAGCTTGCGGCCGTATTTTACAGAAAGATATGATGCAGTGCTATGGAGAGGGGCATACTCCCATGAACCGTCAGAATTAATGTCCGTCACGCCATAACCTGAAAGCATGTTGAAATGCTCGCCTGCAGAAGCATACACCACTTTGGCATTGACAGCGAAAGCATCTTTCGAATACTGGGCGTAAACGTATGGGCTGACGGTGGTGATACGGTCATCGACCTTGTCACCAGCAGAATTTCTCCATCTCGGCTTGATGCTGAGCACATCCATGCCCACACGACCGGTGAAGCCGTTGTTGCTCTTGAACGTGACGCCGGCATAGAACTCCGGAGTGCAGCCATACTTGATATAATTGTCAGAAGCTCCGTTAGGACCTGATGAAAGATACTGCATCTGCCAGATGAAGCCGCCTGTCAATGTGAAATTCTTGGAGAAGTTGTGGTCGAGCATGACCTGAGGAGTACGGCTGAACGGATTGAACGGCGTACCTGTCTCCAAATCAATCACATAAGGCTGGTCAGCAGCGATAGGATGCCATGCCTGGCCGATTTTCAGCGAAGTGCTCTGCTTGCCGTCCTTTCCGAGTCCGTCCCATCCCAATGTAGCATAAGCCTGACGCAGACGGAGTACGGCAACATTGCCGTTCATGCAATAGAAGTCGGTCTCGATCTTAGCGCCGACCTTGGTCTTGCCGAACTGGTAATCCTTTACATCCAGACCTACACGTGAAGTAATCGCGAGGAAACGGAATGTAGGATTCGCATTCATATCCTCCCCTTTCGCGTTAAGCTCCTCATCCTTAGGGATATAGTAGAACAAATCCTTGGTACCGGACTTACTCTCACGTGAGTCGAAAGCGAAGTAGTTGCGGATAAAACCGTAAAACTTGAAATGCGAAGGCTTCTCTATTTTCGCTGAAGCGTCAGCAGGCTCAGAAGCAAAAGCCTTGGCAGCCGGAGCGAAAAGCGCAACGACTGCCAGTGCCAAAAATCTATTTTTCATTAGAATCCGATGAAAATCAATACTGCATAACCAAGTATAAGGCCGACTACACCGATGATTGCACCGACCTTCGTCATATCCTTGACCTGGATAAGACCGGTAGAATGCGCAATGGCATTAGGAGGTGTACTGATAGGGAAAAGCATTGCCACAGAGGTAGAAAGTGCAACTCCCACTAGGAGGGCCTTCACGCCGCCGATAGGGCCGAGCATGTCACCCATACCTACACCTACCGCACTGAGGATAGGAACGAGGAGGCTGGCTGCAGCGGAGTGCGAAATGAAGTTGGACATCGCATATCCGAGGAGACCTGAAAGGATGAGGATTACGAGCGGCTTGAATGATGCGAACGGAATAGACTGGACGAGGTTCTCGGCGAGACCTGTCTTGTTCAATGCAATACCGAGCGCGAAACCGCCGGCAACCATCCAGAGTACGCTCCACTCCACGTTCTTGAGGTCTTCTTTCGTGATGACACCGGTCGCGCAGAACACACCGACAGGAATCATTGCCACTACATTGGCATTGATACCGGTGTATCTGTCGAGCACCCAAAGAAGGATGGTCACGGCGAATGTCACCCAAACGATATATGTCTTGGTATCCGGCTTTCTGGTATTCTCTATCTTGAGTTCAATCTTGTCTGAAGAGAACGGGAAGAGTTTCAGAAGGAGGAACCATGCGAAAAGAAGTATCACGATAACGTAAGGCACCATGATGAGCATCCACTCGCCGAAACCGATGCTCTGATGCATTGTCTCAGTCAGATAGCCGAGAGCGATGGCGTTAGGAGGGGTTCCGATAGGGGTTCCGATACCACCTATGTTAGCTGCAACAGGAATTGCCAATGCCAATCCGGCCTGGCCTCTCTCGCTGGCCGGAAGTGTCTTGAGGACAGGTGCCAGGAAGGTAAGCATCATTGCGGCGGTAGCCGTATTGCTCATGAACATTGAGAATACACCGATGACCAAGAGGAAACCGAGAAGCACGAATTTAGGCTTGGTTCCGAACGGCTTCAGCAGGACTCTCGCAAGCTGGACGTCCAGACCGACCTTGGTCGCTGCAATCGCAAGAAGGAATCCTCCGAGGAAGAGCATGATGGTAGGATCCGCAAATGCTGCCAGGAGGGCCTTGTAGCTGACAAATGTGCCCATGTCACCAGGATCGGCGTCCACATTCCTGAGGAATAGCGGACAGCTGTCCGAAATAGTGAACAGCAATACCACGATGACGGTTACGGATGTCGCCCACGTCGGGAGAATCTCGAACATCCACATCAATGCTGCGAGTGCAAAAATCGCTACTGTTCTCTGTTCAATGATTGAAAGGATAGGAGTCCCGTTAGGTGTCACTCCGAAGAATGACCTAGGAACAAACCAGAAAAAAAGAAATACGGCAATGGTAAGAAGAAGCATCACGAGCTTCTTTACCGGAAAAGCCGCAGTTGGTTTAACTGTTTCAGTTGACATTTTATGTTTTCGAATAATATTATTGTCTATTTTTATTCAATAATAAAACGCGAATATAGACAATTTTCAAGAGATATACAAAACGATGACGGGTGCAAATCATAACAAATGCACCCGTCATCAATCGATATCAATCAATCTAGAAAATGCCCTGTGCAAGCATAGCCTCGGCAACTTTCATGAAGCCGGCGATGTTGGCACCCTTGACATAGTTGATATATCCGTCCTCCTGTGTACCGTACTTCACGCAAGAAGCATGGATAGCGTCCATGATGCCATGGAGTTTCTCGTCCACCTCTTTCGCAGTCCAACTGAGGTGCATTGCATTCTGGGTCATTTCAAGACCTGATGTAGCTACACCACCTGCATTGACAGCCTTTCCTGGAGCGAAGAGAATCCTGGCCTTCTGGAATGCCTCGATAGCGCCCGGCTGGCAACCCATGTTGGAAACCTCAACGCAGCACCATGTGCCGTTTGCAATGAGTTTCTCAGCATCTTCCTTGGACATTTCGTTCTGGAATGCGCAAGTCATAGCGATGTCGCACTTCACGCTCCAAGCCTTCTTGCCAGGGGTGAATGTCGCATCCGGGAATTTCTCTGCGAATGGAGCGACAACGTCGTTGCAAGATGCACGGAGTTCGAGCATGTAGTCGAGTTTCTCCTTGGTCATTCCGTTAGGGTTGTAGATAACTCCGTCAGGACCTGAGATAGCTACGACCTTAGCGCCGAGTTCAGTAGCCTTTACGCAGGCACCCCATGATACGTTACCGAAACCGGAAACAGCCACGGTCTTGCCCTTGATGTCGAGGTCAGCCTTATGATTATGAAGCATGTGCTGCAAGAAATAAACTGCACCGAAACCGGTAGCTTCAGGACGGATGAGTGAACCGCCGAAAGAAAGGCCCTTGCCGGTAAGCACGCCATTGTGCTCGCGGGTAAGTTTCTTGTACATTCCCTCAAGGAAGCCGATTTCACGGCCGCCGACTCCGATGTCGCCTGCAGGAACGTCCATGTCAGGACCGATGTTTCTCCACAATTCAAGCATGAAAGCCTGGCAGAATCTCATGATTTCGCCCTCTGATTTTCCCTTAGGGTTGAAATCTGAACCGCCCTTGCCGCCGCCCATAGGCAATGTCGTAAGAGCATTCTTGAATGTCTGCTCGAATCCGAGGAACTTCAAGATTGAAGGGTTCACTGAAGGATGGAAACGGAGACCGCCCTTGTATGGTCCGATAGCGTTGTTGAACTGTACACGGTATCCGGTGTTTGTCTGAACCTCGCCCTTGTCGTCAACCCAAGTAACACGGAATGTAAACATTCTGTCCGGCTCCACGAGGCGCTCGATGATTCGTGCGTTCTCGAATTCAGGATGCTTGTTATATACATCCTCGATGCACTCAAGTACTTCACGTACAGCCTGGAGATATTCCTTCTCCGTAGGATACTTGGCCTGGAGTTTGGCCATGATTTCTTCGGTTCTCATTTGTGTTATTAGTTAATTGGTTTTACTTTAACGTTTTATAGTCAATTGTCATAAAATCTGGCCCTGCGGCCAGTCGCTGTATATATTCCTTAAAAATATTAAAGAATCATACTTAGTTCTCTGCAAATCTAATAATAAAAACGTTCAAATCATAATAATTTGTAAGAAATTTACAGAGAGAAATAAAAAAGGCGATATCTTGAAGATACCGCCCTATAAATCAATGGTTTATTACTGCTTCTGTGCCTGAGCCTGAAGTTCCTGCTGGAGAGTTTCCAGAGTTCTTCCGTCAGGAATGTTGAGAGCCTTTCTTGCAGCCGGTGTCAGGTCTACGCTCTGAGTCTCATCAACATACAGCATTGAAGCCTTTTCGAAAACATAGATGTAACCGCCTTCCTTTGCGAGCTTCTCGACTGCTGCGACAGCCCTCTGCTGGATAGGAGCCATGAGCTGCTGCTGTTGCTGCTGGAGTTCCTGCTGGATGGACTGGTCGAAATCCTGGATTCTGGTCTGGATATCCTGGAGTTCCTTCTCCTTGCTTTCGCGGATGGCAGGTGTCCAAGTGGAGCTCTTCTGCTGATACTGCTGATACTTAACCTGGAACTCGTCAGTCATGCTCTTGTATGTATCCTGAGCTTCCTGCTGAGAAGCCGCGATCTGTGCTCTAGCAGAATCTGCCGCAGGCATAAGCATTACGAGCTCATTGAAATTAACATGAGCGAATTTCTGAGCTGAAGCCGACAATGAAACAAGCGCTGCAGCTACGATCAAAATAATCTTTTTCATATCAATCAATTTTTATGTTTTCAATATCAATATCCTAGAACTGCTGACCGATAAGGAAGTGGAACTGCCCCTTTCCATTGGTCTTGTCATCAAATCCATAACCCCAGTCGATTCCGAGGAGGCCGATCACAGGAAGGTAAACCCTCACGCCGACACCGGCAGAACGCTTGATTTCGAACGGATTGAAATCCCTGATGTCCGACCAGCAGTTACCGCCCTCGAGGAACAACAATGCAAAGATAGTAGACTGCGGCTGCATTACAATAGGGTAACGGAGTTCGACAGTAAATTTATCATAAACATTGCCGGCATACGAATAACCGTTCGAGCTGTACGAGGTCGCCTGGTATGGTGTCAATGAGTAGTTCTCATAACCACGGAGGGCAATGACTTCGGAACCGTATGAGTTGTAGCCCGACATACCGTCACCTCCGACGAGGAAGCCCTCGAATGGAGAATAGCCCCACTTTCTGTTATAATATCCGAGGTAACCGAACTGCGCCCTGGTCATGAGCACGAGGTCGCCCACGAGTTTCGTGTACAATGAACCCTTGAATGTCCATTTATGATACTCAATCCACTTGTATCTGTCCTGTGACGACCATCTGTCATAGTTGATGTCTCTCCAGTTGCCGACCTTCGCAGGATTTCCGGCGGCGTCAAGCACCCCTTTGTCCTTGCGTCTGAACAATGAATACGGAGGCGTGATCTGCACCGAGAAAGAGAGGTCCGAACCCTGGCGCGGATAAATCTGCTGGTCGGTGGAAGTTCTGGACAATCCCAATGTGTAGCTGAGGTTGTGGGAGATACCGTCATCGAATATGAAGTAGTTCGAGTACCAATCCCTCAACTTGTATGTCTGCCAGCTGAGCTGGTTATACAATACGAAATAGTTGTCAGGCCATTTCAGACGGTTTCCGAGTCCCGCAGAAAATCCGTACACCTCGAACTGCTTGTCATTGTTCAGGATGTTCCACATGAGGTAGGAGTTCGTCTGACGGCTATAGTAAGCTGAAAGGCTCAATGACGTAGGCTTCTTGCCGAACAGCCATGGCTCCACGAAACTTGCGGAAAGAGATGAATAATATGTACCGCTGGTCTGGAATCTGAACGAAAGGTTCTGTGCATCTCCAAGCGGAACAGGTCTCCATGCGCTCTTGTCGAACATACGTCTGGTGGAGAAGTTGTTGAAACTTACACCCACGGTGGCGACGAATGTACGTCCTCCCCATCCTCCGGAGAGTTCCAGCTGGCTGGAAGGCTTCTCGGTAACATTGTAGACAATATCGACGGTGCTGTTCAGCTGGTCCGGAAGAATGGACCAGCCCTTCGCCGGATCGGCTATCGCCTCAGGATCGAACTGACCGAGAGATGCGATTTCTCGGATGGACCTCTCGAAGTCGCTCTGGCTGAACAGATAACCAGGTCTCGTGAACACCTGACGGCGCACGACGCGCTCGTTGGTAAGGTCGTTGCCGTTGATTATAATATTGTTCAATGTCGCCTGCTTGCCCTCAGCAATTCTCATTTCCACGTCCACGGAATCACCGACCACGTTCAGCTCGACCGGCTGGACATTGAAGAAGAGGTATCCGTTGTCGCGGTAAAGCTTGGAGACGTCAATATCTCCCTGCTTTCCGCCGCCCTGGAGACGTTTCTCCATCGTAACCACGTCATAGACGTCACCTTTCTGAATCTGGAGAATGGAGTTCAATGCCTCTGAAGTATAGACGGAGTTTCCGGTCCAGGTGATGTTCCTGAAATAGTACTTGTCACCCTCGTCAAACACGAAATCAATTCCGAGCCTGCCAGGTTTCACGGTGTAGATGGAATCACGGAGAAGTCGGGCATCCCTGTAGCCCGCCTCGTTGAAGGCGCTGATGAGGGATTTCTTGTCATTCTTGTACTCCTTGTCATTGAACTTCTTGCTGCTGAAGAAGTTATAGAACTTTGCAGACTTGGTCTTCTTCATCGACTTGGCGAGCTTATAGTCGCCCACATGGTCATTGCCGATGAAATTGATGGTCTTGATCTTGATTCTCGGGCCGCGGTCCACGTCATAATTCACGCGGATGGCATTGCCGATGATGGTATCTTTCTGGACACGAGGCTCCACCCTGACGTCGAGGAAGCCCTTGTCCTTGTAGTATCGCTTGATGATGTCGACGGACGTCTTCGCCACGTAGTCGGAATACTCGCCTCCCCGTTTGAAGTTCAGACGCTCCTGAAGATCTTTCTTTTCACCGCTCTTCACTCCGGTAAACGTCCATCTGGTGACTCTCGGACGCTCTTTCACGACCAGTTTCAGGAAGATGGTATCTTTCGATGCCGAAAGCGAATCGGCATAGACGGCCACATCCTGGAAATAGCGCTGCATCCACAGACGGTTCACGATGGACGAGATGTCCTCACCGGGAATCGTAACCTCCATTCCCTTTCTGAGACCTGTCTGCTGCAATATCTTGTCATTGTGGAAGCCCTTGTTTCCCTCGACGGAAATGCCGCCCACAATATATTTGCGGGGATTATTGTAATCTACCTCTATCGAACTGCTTTTCTGCTGCCCGAATGCCACGGTCTGCATAAGGAGGAGCACAGCCAGGCAGAATATCCGATTAAAAATCTTCATTCTTTTCTAAGAAAGTGTTTTATATAAAATATCTCACAAATATACGGCAATTATTTCACTTTTCCATAACGGCGGTCGCGGGATGCAAATTCGGCCAATGCCGCGGTGAAATCTTCCTTGCCGAATTCCGGCCACATCTTCTTGACGAACAGGAGTTCCGAGTATGCTCCCTGCCACAGGAGATAGTTGCTGATACGCTCTTCGCCGGAGGTGCGGATTATCAGGTCAGGATCAGGAATTCCGTCGGTGACCAGATATTTGGAAAAGGCCGACATATCAGTGATTTTGTCAATGTCTTCGCCGGAATGCTCTGCCGCAAATTTCTTCGCAGCCTGGAAAATATCCCACTTGCCGCTGTAGCTCACGAAAAGAATCAGGTCCAATGCAGTATTCTCTCTGGTCTTTTCTTCCAGAGCAGCAATCCCCTGCTGAAGAGCCTCAGGCAGACGCGCAATATTTCCGAGAACACGGAAACGCACTCCGTTCTTCATGAGCATCTCCACCTCCGATGCAATGGAATCCATCATCAGATGCATGAGGAAGTCGACTTCCTCCTTAGGTCTGCCCCAGTTTTCTTCGGAAAAAGCATAGAGAGACAGGTACTTCACACCTGCCTCGGCAGCAGCTTCCGCCACGACACGCACCGTCTCCACGCCTTTTTTATGGCCGAAGATACGTTCATGCCCCTGTTCACGTGCCCACCTTCCGTTTCCATCCATTATAATGGATACATGGACGGGGATTCTATTCTCATTTTCCATCTGGTATTCTTGATTTCAGTCGCTGTAATTCCTGATGTCCTCGCCCCAGAACAATTTGCTCATAAGAGCCTTCACGAAGTTCGAATTCCGGAGCCGGATACGTTTTAGCGAAAATTGTGCCATAGAGACATGGAGCTCCACGGACCCGTCGATACGCATTGTCCTGTTGTCCATGGTGAGGACGGCAGATTCGTCGCGGGATATGATGGAGATGCCGATACGGCTCGTTTCCGGGACCACGAGCGGACGCACATTCAGGTTATGCGGAGCAATCGGCGCAATTATCAGGACCTTGGAGTCCGGGGTACAGATCGGGCCGCCTACGCTCAATGAATACGCGGTGGATCCCGAACTGGTCGCAACCAGCAGTCCGTCAGCCCAATACGCCGGCAAAGCATTGCCGTCGAGGGTGACTTTCACGCCCAACATCGCCGCGCCGTCCCTGTGAACCGCGATTTCGTTCAATGCGAACGGCCAATACTCCCCGTCAGGGCGGAGTTCTCCTCCAGAGGCCGAGACCGAAAGCATGGTCCGGTTTTCCAGCTCGTAACCGCCGTCCAACAGGGCATTTGCGACATCTTGCGGACGGTTCTCCGACAGAAAGCCGAGTCGTCCGAGATTGACACCGAGAATCGGGACTCCGGAATCTGCGACCAGTTGGGATGCCGACAGGAAGGTCCCATCTCCGCCGACGCTCAGGACTGCATCTGTGCCATCCTGCAGATTATCATTCGAATCAATCTCATACATAACCGCGCCGGCCCCCTCCAGTTTACTCTTCATTTTAAGGAAACCGGGGTCCGCGGACAATGCCTTATTCTTTAAATATACACCGAGAAGCATTTTCAATGCGGGATTTTATCGTGGGATGCCAAAATTAGCACTTTCTTTACAATATTTGCATAATAATAATTATTTTTGTCAAGATTTGAAGAATCAAGCTATGACAAGGCTAAGTGTAAACATCAACAAAATCGCGACGCTCCGCAATTCCAGGGGCGGAAATCTGCCGGACGTGGAAAAAGCGGCCTGCGACTGCGAAAGATTCGGTGCAGAAGGGATTACCGTCCATCCGAGACCGGATGAAAGACATATAAGATATAGTGACGTAAGGGAGATCAAGCCTCTCATCAATGTCGAATTCAACATTGAAGGAAATCCGATACCTAAATTCATTGACCTGGTAAAGGAGGTGGGGCCTGCGCAGGTGACACTGGTGCCGGACGCCGAAAATGCGATAACCTCGAATGCGGGCTGGAACACATTGGAACACAAGGACTTCCTGACGGACATTTGCCGCGAATTCAAGAACGCCGGCATCAGAACGTCGATTTTCATTGACCCGGATCCGGCCATGGCCGAGGGTGCTGCCGCCTGCGGCGCCGACAGGGTGGAACTTTATACGGAGGCTTATGCGTCGCAGTATGCAGCCGGCAGGGAACGGGCGATCGAGCCTTATCTGCGCACTGCCGAGAGGGCGAGGGATTGCGGTCTGGACATCAATGCAGGCCATGATCTGAACCTCGTGAACCTGGAATATTTCATCAGGACGATTCCTTGGACAGCGGAGGTTTCCATCGGGCATGCCATCATCTGCGACGCGTTGTACATGGGACTGGAGAAAACAATTCAGGCATATTTGTCGAAGATTAAAATATTTTAGTAACTTTGCGACATTGTGCCCATTAAAAAGGACGACGCATAGTAGGCGTTAGAAAACAATTAAGGAAAAATAAAACAAATTAAAATAAAGATGAAAAACACACCATTGATTATCAGCATCATAGCTCTTGTTGGCGTGATTGCACTCGGAGTAATGTCGCTTACAGGCAAAAAGGCTGACACCGCCGGCGCTGAAGGAACAGAGGCTGCCGCAACAGCAGAGAAAGGCGCTATCGTCTATTTCAACATTGACCGCGTCCTTTCAGAGTACGACATGGCGAACGACCTGAGGTCCGTAGTCGAGTCCAAGGCGCAGGGCATCCAGGAAGAAATGAACAGAAGGGGCAACAGCCTCCAGAAGGACGTAAATGCTTTCCAGGAGAAGATCAACAAGGGTCTCCTTACCCGTTCAACCGCTGAAATCCAGGGCCAGAATCTCGAGAAGAGGAGAAACGATTTCAATGAATTCGCTAACCAGAAGAATCAGGAAATCGCTGAGGAGCAGCAGGTTATGATGAACAATATCGGCGACGCCATCAAGCAGTTCCTCGACAAATATACAGTCGAGAAGCATTATTCAATGGTAATCGCTACATCCGGTGACATTCTTCCTTCACCTGTAGCTGCTGCCGACAGTTCTCTCGATGTTACTGACGACATCATCACCAGACTGAACGATGAATACGTCAAGAACAAATCAAAGAATTCTTCCAAGTAGAAACCAAATAACTGAAGTGTGAGAATCGCAGTATTATCCTGCTTCTATCCTTTCAGGGGAGGTATTGCCCAGTTCAACGCAGCTTTGTACGCAGAACTGGGCAAAACTGATATTGTCGGGGCGTTCAATTTCAGCCGGCAGTATCCGAATTTCCTTTTCCCGGGAAAAACACAGTATGTAACCCCTGACGATGAGGCAATGCCTGTGGAAAGTACGGCTATACTGGACACGGCGAATCCTTTTTCGTGGATAAAGGCAGCCAAGAAAATCAGGAAATGGAAACCGGATGTCCTCATAATGAGATATTGGATGTCCTATTTCGCGCCTTCGCTCGGATTCGTGGCAAGACATGCCGGCAAAGGGTGCAAAGTCATCGGGATACTGGACAATGTCGTACCTCACGAGCAGCGGTTTTTCGACACTCCTTTCACGAAATATTTCCTGGGAGGATGTGACGGGTTCGTCACGATGTGCGATGCCGTCACGGAGGACCTCCTGAGATTGAAACCGGATGCCAGATACATCATGCGCCAGCATCCGCTTTACTCGCATTTCGGAGAAAAATTGAGCAGAAGAAAGGCGGAAGAGGCTCTCGGGCTGAAACCGGGGATGAAGAACATCCTGTTTTTCGGTCTGATAAGGCAGTACAAGGGCCTGGACATCCTTCTGGAGGCATTTGCAGGGCTTGACGACAGCTACCAGCTGATTATCGCCGGCGAGCCTTACGGGTCATTCGAACCATATCAGAAAATCATTGACTCGATACCGGGCAAGGACCGGATCCATATCTTCCCCAAGTATATAAAGGACTCCGAGGTCAAGGATTATTTTTCCGCAGCTGACGTGACCGTGCTGCCGTACAGGAGCGCGACGCAGAGCGGAATCAGCTCGGTGTCATACCATTTCGAGGTACCGATGATTGTCACCGATGTGGGAGGATTGAAAAGCACTATCGGGGATACGGGCACGGGAATTGTCGCCGAGAAGGCCGAGCCCGACTGTATCAGAAGAGAGATTGAAAGCTATTTCGCAGAGCCGGCCACAAGGCAGGACTGCATCGAGCGCATACAAAAAGAGAAACGCAGACTATCCTGGTCGGCATTCTGCACAGACCTGAGAACGTTTGCAGAAAAGTTGTAAAGACGATGATGAGAACGATTATTCCAGCTATTTGCACATGTGTAGCCATTCTTGGAATCATTTCCGGAACGGCTGGGGCTCAAACATATATACCGACTCCTGTAACAGTATCGAAGGATAAGGTGAAGGGCAGCGACGGCAAGGTGTATTGGTCACATGTAGTGCTGGAAAAACAGACATTGTTCTCCATCGCGAAAGCCTACGGGGTCAAGACTGACGACATCCTGAAGGCAAATCCGAATCTGGACTTGGGTCACGAGGGACTGAAGAAGAATTCCATCCTTCTGATTCCGGTGGTGGAGGCTGCAGCCGAGGCTGTCAAGGAAGAGCCGGAGCAGAAAAAGCCTGAGAAGGCAGCTGACAAGAAAAAGAATGACAGCTACACCATCCATGTGACCAAGTGGTATGAGGATATCGGAGACATCGCCTACAAGTATTCCATCCCGAAAGAGGTCCTGATGAAGTACAACGGGCTGACCAGCGAAAAGCTGAAGAACAGGCAGAAGCTGCGCATCCCGTCGCCGGAGGTGGTCAAGGTTATGGGCGCCGAGAAGGAGAGCGCCGCCAAGACAGAGCATAAGACATTGACGGACAATGTTTCTGTCAATGACGTGCAGCAGCCGGAGGTGCAGGAAGAGGAAACGGAGAGCCCGTACATGCGTTCGAAGGTGAATGCTCTGCTCATGCTTCCGATGAATGCGTCGTCAACCCCTAGCGAAAGCAACATGGATTTCTACAGCGGCGTCCTCATGGCTGTAAGAGATCTTGGGAAACAGGGCATCAGCACTGACCTGAGTGTCTACGATGTAGCGGGAGGTGCAATGCCGATAACCACGGAGCGCCTGAAAGCCAGCGACTTCTGCATTGGCCCTGTAAACAAGGACGGCATAAGCAGGGTACTGGAGCTCGCGCCGGAGGACACTTATATCATTTCTCCTCTCGACCACAGGACTTCCGGTCTAGTGGCAAACCACAAGAACATGATACAGGCTCCGACTTCGCAGCAGGTGCAGTACGCCGATCTTCTGGATTGGATAAGAAAAGAGAAGGTTTCCGGTGACCATGTCATCGTGATAAGCGAGAGCGGCGTGACCGGGCCGATGACCCATGCGATAGAGAATTCCGGCATCCCGCACACGAATTATTCCTACGCGATTCTCCAGGGAAGAAACGTGGCCAATGCATTGACCTCGATCATGACTTCGACCGGCACCAACCGCGTGATCATCAATTCCGAAAGCGAGGCGTTCGTGAATGATGCTGTCCGGAACCTGGACATGCTGGTGTACAGAAAATTCAATGTCATTCTCTACAGCCCGTCGAAAATCCGTTCTTTCGAGACCATCGACGTGGACAATCTCCACAACCTGAAGACCCGCGTTTCCACGGCGTACTACATTGATTATGAGAGTCCTGCAGTAAGGAGATTCCTTCTGGAATACAGAGCTTTGTACAACACCGAGCCGACGCAGTTCTCGTTCCAGGGCTATGACCTTGCATATTTCTTCATTTCCATGAAAACGAAGTTCGGCAAGTCCTGGATGGAAAAGGTGGCGCGTCTAGGAAACAGCGCCATGATGCAGACCGATTTCTTGTTCAGGGAGTCCTCTGACGGAGGTTACATCAACGAAGGCGTGCGCCGCATCGTTTACGGGCCGGATTACTCGGTCAGGATCGTGAGGGAGTAGGACGATACAGCAGTCGTAGAGCATAAGTCTCTGTTTCATAACGTATTAGCCATTTTCAGAGTTATTGTTTTGCCGACTCTGAAAATAGAGAATTACTTAATAATCAATGGTTTACACTCCACAGCCAATTGTGGACATAAACGCGCCCTGGCGGGGGTTGTGCCGCCACATGGCCTTCCAACACGCTTTACTATATCCACTATTTCCCGACAAACTGTCAAAACTAGAATTTCGTGCAGCTTAAAACGTTTTCCGCGCACAACAAGTCAGAAAACAGTCACGACGTGAGCAGAAAACGTTTTAACACGCACGACGAACCTCGCGGAACGCAGGCGGGACGCGGCCACGCCTCGGAATTAGAGGCATTGATTATCAATAAGTTAGAAAAAGCAGTGTGGAAACGCTGCAAAAAAATGTCGGCGTTTCCACACTGTCGTTAAAAATACGTATGATTATCAACTGGTTACCATATTAGTCCGTGGCACCGTCCCGCCAGTAGTGCTCTATCTCCTCAAGAGATTTGCCCGTAGTCTCAGGGACCAGCTTCCACATGATGAGCAGGTATGGAATACACATCAGGGCGAAGAGGAAGAATGTTCTGACATTGCTATACCACGGACATTGTTCGGATACATTTCCGTACAAATCATTCCGCCCTGGTAACAGGCCAGCGGAGGGTCTTCTTCAGGGTGAGCGGCAGGGTTGTGACAATGGTGGAGGCGTCACGGTTCAGCTGGAGGGTGTATGTGCCCTCCTGGCTCACGAATGCAGAGAGGGATTCGTCAAAGGATGCCAGGTCGTAGGCTGAGAAGGTGAGCTCGAGGGTTGCCGAAGAGCCGGGAGAAAGCACAGGGGTCTTGGCAAAGGCCTTTAGCTCCCGCACAGGCTTGTACAGCTCCGATTCTGGAGCGGAGGCATAGAGCTGCACCACATCCCTGCCCGGGCGGTCACCCGTATTGGTCACCATGAGGGTCACGCGAAAGTCATTGCCCTTGCGGGTGAGGGCTGCATCAGACCACTCGAAGGAAGTGTAACTCAGACCGAAGCCGAAAGGGAAGGATATCTTTTCAGGGGCTTTGGTGCAGAAATAGCGGTAGCCGACATCCACTCCCTCAAGGTATTCCGTCCAGCCAAGATTGCGGATTTTCCTCTCTGGTGCATCATATTCCCAGTCACTCCTTTTTGAGGTGTAGTCAAAAGGATAGTTCTCGGAGGAAAGGTGGTCACGGTAATCCAGAGGGAAGGTCATAGGGAGTCTCCCCGAAGGGTTCACCTGAGCGGAAAGGACTGCAGCAGTGGCATTTCCAAGTTCCTGACCCGGGAGCCAGTTCACGAGGATTGCATCGGGAAGGTCCTTCCAGGACGCCGTCTCGACCACTCCGCAGACATTCAGCACCACGACAACCTTTCTGCCGCGTGAATGGAAGGCGGCACAGGTCCTGCGCAGAAGGTCCAGTTCATCTTCGTGAAGATAGAAATCCCTAGTGTAGCGGTCATTGTACTCCCCGCTCAGACGGCCGAAAGAGATGACTGCAATGTCGCTGTCAGCAGCACGCATCCCCAGAAATGCATCGCTGAGGAAAGCCTCGGCAGGGAAGGTTCTGTCACCAAGATGCTTGCGGGAATTTTCCTCTCCGAGCAAAGCCTCGGAATAGTCCATATACCTTCTGTAAACCGCATCAGTCTTCGGATTCAGGATGAAGCCGGCATTCCGCAGGCCCTCGTCCAGATTCACCTTGTAGGACGAGTTCACGAAACCCGCACCGATTCCGGCCACGATTCCGTCGTAGGCGTTCACTCCCAGAAGGGAGACATTGGCACCCTCAGCCAGAGGCAATGCCCCGTCTTCATTTTTCAGAAGGACAATGCCGTCTGAGGCAGCTGAGGCACTAACCCTGGCATTCTGCTCAAGCGAAGGGGCATCCGAATAGGCATATTTCCTGAAATGAGGGGTCTTGAGCACATATTCCAGCACCCTGCCGGCACAGATGTCAAGGTCCTCCACGGCAAGCGCCCCCGAGCGGACCGCAGCAATGATTTCATCCACCTGAGCCTGTTCTCCCGGCATCAGAAGGTCATTTCCGGCGTGAATCTGGGCAGGGGTGTCCCTCTTGCCGAACCAGTCGGAGACCACAATGCCCCTGTAGCCCCAGTCCTTCCGAAGAACATCCGTCAGTAGGAAGCGGCTTTCCATCGAATAGGTGCCGTTGACACGGTTGTAGGAAGACATCACGCTCCACGGATTCCCCTCCTTGACCGCAATCTCGAAACTCTTGAGGTAAATCTCCCTCAGAGCCCTCTGAGACACGACAGCATTGTTCTGGATACGGCAGGATTCCTGGTTGTTTGCCGCGAAATGCTTTGCGGAGGTCCCCACGCCGCAGGACTGTATGCCCCGGATCATTGCCGCAGCACATTTCCCGCTGAGCACCGGGTCTTCGGAATAGTACTCGAAGTTTCTGCCGCACATGGGATTGCGGTGAATGTTCAGCCCCGGGCCGAGGATGACGTCACAGCCATACTCCAGGACTTCATTCCCGATTGCCCTGCCGCAAGCCTCAATCAATTCTGAATCCCAGGTAGCCGCCAGCATCGTCCCCACTGGAAAGGCTGTGCACCAGTATGTCCTGTCATCATCTTTCCTGAGAGGGTCAATGCGCAGTCCGGCAGGGCCGTCAGCCATCACGGTGTGAGGTATTCCGTACTTGTCGAAAGCTTCCGTGATTCCCGCTGCACCGGCAACCATCGCGAAGGTCTTCCCTCCGACAGTCCCGTCACCGGCATATCCGGCAGACCAGGTTCCGCAGACAAGCGCGGCCTTTTCCTCAAGGCTCATAGCCTTCACTATGTTTTTCACGGGGTCTTTACCCAGACGAGGCGTCTTCTGCGCGTGGGTAGGTACGACATTGAGCGACAGTGCCGCGAATGCGGCAAGTAGTATTTTATATCCTTTCATATACGGTATGTTTTATTATCAAAATTCAGAAACCCTGTAGGTGAGATATGTTATTTCCGTAGAGTCGACGGCGCTTATGCTGAAATCGGGACTTTCTTCAAGGAAATATGTACTCAGGTGGATGGATGTCGAGCCGTCGCTTGTGAAATCGGAGTCGATGTGACTGCCCATCCTGATGTGAAGGATTCCCTTGAAGGCGATTCTCAGGCTGGCACCTGAAAGGAAAAGTTCAGGCAGGCGTTTCTTCTTGATTTTCAATGGTTCACCTGGGGCCAGGAAAACATTTTTTTCAAGAGAAATGTTGCAGAGATTGCCGTGGCGTATTTCATTGATGTCCCAACCGGAAGCGGAGAAATCGAAGCCGAGGGAAAACAGGCGGGCGGATGTCTCCGGGGATTCGTAGCAACCTGCAAAACCGACATAACAGCCGTGGGAATGTGCTCCGGCAGCAATCTGCCTCAACTGTTCGTCAGAAAATGCGTTGACATTTCCCATACAGTACATATACGGTGCTCCCACATACCGGCATTGCTCCACCACTTCCCCAACGGTGGGAAAGGACTTGTACTCCATTATCATTCCCTTGTGCCCGAGGTTTCTGCGACCGCCGTAGAGGATGTAGTCGTCGCCCATAATGCTGCGGATTATTTCCAGGGAGGTTTCATCCACATACTGAATCATAGGGGCAACCCCACAACTGCGACATTCGAGGAGAAATTCTTCGAGGGATGTGATCGGGGTGCGGTATTGCGGATCTGAGGAACGGTAGCGGTACTTTGTGCGCAGAGTGTCGAAAGGAGTCTGGCTGATGACCACCTCGGGAGCGAAATTGCCTTCAAGGTCTTCGACCTGGTAGCCTAGCATACCCCTGTAGCCGTGAATGACAAGGTACTTGCCGGGGGTAGCCGTAGGGTGGAGATTCGCCTCGACATAGCGGAAGCCCAGCCGGGCGGTGATTCTGACGTCAAAGACGCTCTGACAGGGAATCAGAGGGTTGCTGTCCTTGTAGATCGTGTCGATGAAAAGATGGCTGTAATAGGGGTGGCCAAAGCGGAAGAGCGTGTCAGTCCAACGGCTGGAGAACCCGTCGGGCGTGCAGGGCTGAGCAACGGATGTCCCCGGAAAAAGAACCAGGGACAACAGCAGCAGAGCGCACAGGCGGAGTCGCGGGAACGGGAGCATAGAGTCAAAGAATGTCCGGTTCTTCCCAGATTTTGTCCTCAGTGCATCTGACAATCAGGCTGAGAGGGCCGCAGGCAACACGGAAATCACCTTTCTCAAGACGCCATCTGCCGTCCTGGCCCACAAAGGCAAGGTCGGAGGCTTTGACGCTGAGAGTAACCTTCTGAGTTTGCCCCGGTTCGACGGCAACCTTGTCGAATGCCCTGAGACAACGCACGTCAGGGACCTCGCTCGCGTACATATCACTTGTGAAAAGCAGCACTGCCTCCTTCCCGGCACGGTTTCCGACATTTTTCACATCGACCGTGAATGTCAGGACATCATCCGATGAGAACTCCGTCCTGTCGCAACAGAGGGATGAATATTCAAATGAAGTGTAGCTCAATCCCTCACCGAACTGCCACTGGGAATCCATCTTTGCGTCATAGTTGTACTCCCCTTCCATAGTGGCCACATTCTCGGAGACCTTGTAGTCGTACGGAGCATATCCGGCCGTGTACTTCGGCCAGGTGAAAGGAAGTTTTCCGCTGAAGTTCACATCTCCGGCGACAAGGGAAGCGAAAGCATCTCCGCCATAATTTCCCGGGAGCATCAATGCCACAACCGCGTCGGAAAGCGGCTCAATTTCACGGATGACCCGCGGACGGCCTCCACTGTAAGCCAGTACAACAGGTTTTCCGGTGCGTGAAAGCACCCTGACCAGTTCCTGCTGGTTTGCAGAGAGGTTCAGGTCCTTCCAGTTTCCGGGTGTCTCGCAGTAACTTCTTTCTCCAACGCAGGCAACAATGACATCCGCTCCGGAAGCAGCCCTGAGCAGGGTCTTGAAATCAGGCTCGCCTTCTTCGTACCAGTTGTCCCCCTTTTCAGGAGCATACTCCAGGCCCGGGCACCAGGTCACCTGACCGGGGAAACGACCGGAAAGAGCCTCGTAAATCGTGTTGTAATCCTTTGAGTGGGCATCAGATGCATCTCCCTGCCAGGTGTAGGACCAGCCACCGTTCAGACAGCGCATAGAGTTGGCATTCGGGCCGCAGACAAGGATTCTTTCAGTGCCCTTCAGAGGCAGCACACCATTGTTCTTCAGCAGGATCTCGCTCTCAAGGGCTGCTGCAAGGGCATTGGAAGAGAAGGCCTCACACGCGAAGTCAGTGTATCGATTAGTGTCCCAGACCGAATTCTCGAAAAGACCCAGGCGCATTTTCAGCCTCAGAACGCGACGCACTGCATCATCGATTCTGTCCATACCCACTGCCCCCTCTTCAACAAGTTCCTTCAGGTCGATGCAGAATTTCCAGGTTGAAGGTACCATTGCCATATCGATGCCGGCATTGATTGCCAGCCTGACGGCATCCTTCTCGCTTGTGGCAATTCTGTCGCGGTAGTAGAGATTGTTGATGTCATTCCAGTCCGTCACTATCAGCCCGTCCCAGGCAAGATTTTCCTTCAGCCAGACTGTCAGGAGCTTGTGGTTGGCATGGAAAGGTACTCCGTTGTTGGAGGAGGAGTTCACCATCAGGGAAAGGGCTCCGTTTCTGATGCATTGTTTGAAAGGTTCGAAATATTTTTCCCTGAGTTCGGCATCACTGACCTTCGAAGGGGTCCTGTCCTGTCCGGACACAGGGACTCCATAGGCCATATAATGCTTGATGCAGGCCGCTATGTGGTTGCAGTCCACATTGCCGGGGTCATCTCCCTGAAGTCCGTGCACCGTCGCCTTTGCAAGTTCGGCGTTGAGATAGGTATCCTCTCCGAAACTCTCCCACATCCTGGGCCAGAGAGGTTCGCGGCCAAGGTCCATCACCGGAGAGAAAGTCCAGGGTACCAAAGCGGCTCGGGTCTCGTAGGCCGTAACCCGGCCCATATCCTCGGCATATCCTCTGCTGAAAGTCGCCGCAAGATTGATTTCCTGAGGGAAAAGGGTTGCTCCCGCTATGTAGGAGGCGCCGTGAATCTGGTCCAGGCCGTAGAGGCACGGAATTCCGATTTCCTTCAAGGATTTTTCCTGGATTTCGGAGATGATGCGGACATATTTTTCCTTCCGGGGCGCGCTGTTGCCGATGACATTGAGAATTGAGCCGACCTTGTATTTTCCGAAGACGGTGTCCATCAGTTCGGGCACAAGGTGTTCCCTTTCCTCGTCCATTATCACCCCGATTGTCAGCTGTGTCATCTGACCAATCTTCTCCTCGAGGGTCATCTTCCCTAAAATTGCTTCAATTCTTTTCTCCACTGCACTATCACAGGGGAGAGCCGGTTCAACGGCAGCGCCGCAACCTGAAATTGTTCCGAGCGTCACTCCGGCCACGGCAATAGTTTTCAATCTGTTCATTGTAATAATCAATTATTCAACAACAAGGTTGTCAATGTTTCCTTCGATGACGACGGAGGAATCCGGGCTTGCAAAAAGAGCTTTGCCGTTCCTCTTCAAATGACTGAGTTTCAACCCGTCAATCCTGTTGTGGAAAGTCCTGGCTTCAAAAACCGAAGCGGCAGTTCCGTCATCATCGATGCAAATATAGGAAAGTTCCACATCAGACATCACACAACCCGGAACAGAATTTTCATCCTGTGCAATCACGATTGCCCTCGAACAGGATCTGAGATGGTCGAAATAAAGGTTTTCCGCCACTATGGACTGCATCTGCGGTGGTCTGCCTTCCTTCCATTCCGGAGATTTGATCTGATGGATGGCGAAAGCACCGCGGACATCGTCCTTCTGTGCAATTGTGTTGTGCTCCAGGAATATGCAGGAAGACACCGTGCAATTCCTGATTGCTCCGGATGAAACCGCCTCATTTCCAGCCTCGGGGCCAATTACCACACCCCTGGCAAAATCAGCCCAAATGAGGCAGCCTTCAATCCGTATGTTTTCAAGGTCGGACATAGGCTTTGCATTGTGCCTGACCTTCAGGGTAATGCAGTCATCATAGCAGCGCAGGAAGCAGTCTTTCAGGAGCACGTCCCGGGAGCAGACCACATCGATCCCATCTCCGTTCAGAATCCAGTTGACCAGGTTGATATTCTCGATTCTGACATCGGACATATTGTAAACGGAAATCGTCCAGCTAGGGGAATCTATAATGGTAACATCCTCTATGACAAGATTCCTCCTTCCCGGACTGCGGTCCTTGTTGCACTCAATCAGTAGTTCGCCGCTGGCCCACTGGGTACCTGTGTGAGGGAGTTCCGCTCCGGTGATGATGCCGTGGCCTGCGATTCTGCAGTCGCTGCCCTGAATCTCGACAGCAGCATAAAGTACTGCACCATAGTCCACATACAGGGTTTGTCCCTGCTTGAGAACCACCTTCCCTTCGCGATGTTCACCAGGGCCGTAGTAAATCACGGAAGGGTCATCCAAAGAAGGTTTCTCCCTGTCGGGGATGTTGCAAATCAGGAATAGGTTCGTTACACGGTCGTCGTCAAATTCGACCGAAATCTTTCTGTGAGAATATTCATCAACCAAAAATTCAACCGTGTGGTTGTCAACTACTTCCGGAACAATACCGTAATGAGTTGGCCTGATGCGAACATCTGAAAAGGCATCCCTGCGCCTGACCCTGACTCTGAGAGGAAAGTCCCCGGGACATTCCACAAGGGCTATGGACATCGTGTCTCTTAGGGCCTTGGAATTGTTCCAGTCATTCCAGATTTCCGGGTGATGAGCCGCAGAATCGGAACACAGGGCTTTATATACCGTTACGGGAACAAAGCCGTCTCCGCGGTCAACTTCGACGACATAGTCGGTCCCACGGCCGGAGGCCGCGGACAAAGCTAAGGGCAGAAGCAGGAGAAGGGTAAGAATCTTCCTCATAGGTTTTTCCAATGATCCGGTTCTACATAAGGGAAATATTCAACCATGGAAGAATCCGTCCCCACGAAAAGGGAGTCCACACCCAGAGGAGTGCCTGATTCAAAACGGGAAGCTTTCACAAGAACGGGCTCAGTCACCTCGAAAGGTTTCTCGTAGAGAGGAGAGGAAGAGCAAGGAGTGCTTCCGTCGGTTGTGTAACGGATTTCCGACGGATATTTTTCACATTCCAGGCTGACCAGGGCGCTTCCCGATGATGCCACGGAACTGATGTCAATCCTGTCTGAGAGAGGATAGCAGTTCAGACCCATTGAACGGAGAGAGACAACGTGAGCATTCATCCTGCGTTTGAATGAGTCCCAGTCACGCAGATGTGACGGTGTCCAGCCAAGTTCCGCAACTGCAAGAAGACGAGGAAAGACCATATATTCCAGATGCTGACAGTCATCGATGAACTCGCTCCAGGCACAACCCTGGACTCCAAGAAGATTGCCGGCAGCCTCCTCTGAGCAAATCCATTCGATTTCCCTGTCGATTTTCTGCCCCAGAATGAGTTCCTCATTGAAAAGAGCCTTCTGAGGGGTGTCGGCAAGAGGTTCCATAAGGTAGACCTTTCTGACTGGAGAATATCCTACCATTGCCCGGGGCTGGGTCTGGGGAGTGTCCTGATACCAGTCGAAATACAGGGCTGCCCCTGGGGTGAATATTACCTTCTGGCCCTTGTTCGCTGCCTGTGAGACATATTCCTGACCACGGTAGGAGTAAACCACCGATTCAGGATAGAGTTCGTTTTTGCTGATTTCGTCCCAGCCGCACATTATCTTTCCCTTCGAGTGGAAATAGTCCTCAATCCTGTCAACCATATAGCACTGGAGTTCATCGTAGTCCGGGATGCCCTCCCGTTCCATCAGGGCACGGCATTTCGGGCAGAGAGTCCATTCCTTCTTGCGGGCCTCGTCTCCTCCGATGTGGATGTAGTCAGAAGGAAAGACCTCCATTATCTCGTCAAGGACATTTTCAAAGAATTCGTAGGTCTGCGGATTTCCGGCACAGAATTCACCGCTTGTGTAGGCCCTACCCTTGCAGCACAACTCCGGATGGGAGATGAAAACTGCATCGGAATGTGCCGGGAATTCGATTCCGGGGATTACCTCGATGTGGTTCGCAGCGGCATATTCTACTATTTCCCGGAGTTCCTCCTTGGTGTAATAACCGCCATAGGCATTCGGAGTACCCTCGTCAAGATAATGTCTGTCCTGCTTGTCCCACCACTCGATCCAGCTTTTCTGAGTGCGGAAGGAACCTTTGGCTGTAAGCTCAGGGTAACGGTCGAGTTTCACTCTCCATCCACCGTTGTCTGTCAGATGAAGGTGAAAGTAATTCATCTTGTAGCGGGCCATCTGGTCCAGCAGAAGGAAAATTTCCTCCTTAGGAAAAAAATGTCTCGAAACATCCAGATGGAATCCCCGGTAAGGAAAGCGGGGAACATCTTCAATCCTGACACAAGGCAGACCCTTGTCCGTCAGTATCTGCAGCAGGGTCTGGACAGCGTAGAAAGCTCCGTCCTCATCTGAACAGTTCACAGTGATTTTCCGTCTTCCGACAGTCAGCCTGTAGCCCTCGGCTGGGATTGACTTGTCATCGACAAAGTTGACACAGGCCATCGGATTCGCACGGAATTCAGTGCTGTCTGTGCGGAACCATCCGCCGGAGAGCGAGATTGCGCCCGGCTGCGGGACAATAGACAGGTCCTCCGGACTGGGGGAAGAGCAGCAGACGGCGCAAAGTAAGGCCGCCGCGGCCATCATCAACTTTTTCATATTGTTTAATATTCAATTTCTATATTATCACCGCTGACCAGCCATTGGGAAGTGTTCTGAATCAACGTCCCATTGTAGGTTACATTCTTGATTTCCAAGCCTTTGATTGTGTTTCCATTCGAGACCACCGTAGAGATTCCGCACCCTGTGTCCGAAAGGATGGATATGTTCGAAAACTTCACCCTTTTCATCAGGCAGCCTCCCTGCGATGGTTTCTGCCAGACTGAAACAGGCCGGCCGTTCGGACGGATGTTGTCAATGACGATGTCCTGGAAGCTGATGTCTGAAATAGTGCCGGATGTGGTACCGCCCGAAGGATACTGGCTGATGCACAGACCTCCACGGTCGTCATTGGAGTAATTGCTGTTTTTTGTCGGATAATCAAGCACGGTGCAGTTCGAAACAAGCACATCGTGGATGCATCCGGTCTGTGTTGAGCCGCTCTCCGGACCAACGACGATGCCACCGGCAAAGTCAGCCCAGATGAGGTTGTCCTGAATGGTGATGTTTTTGGTATCATCAAGGGAAAGATGATTGACCTTCATGGTAATGCAGTCATCATAAGTCCTGATGAAGCAGCCCCGGATTACGGCATCGCTGACGGAACACAAATCGATTCCGTCCCCGTTCAGAATCCAGCAGATTATGTTCGTGTTCTCGATTCGGACATTGTCAGTGCGGTAAATCGAAAAAGTCCAGCTCGGAGAATCAACGACGGTTATGCCCTCTACCGTGAAACCGTTGCGGGTGCCGGTTTTTGTAGCATTGGTTTCAATCAACTGGTAGCCGCTGGCATATCTGTCTCCAGTGTGGGGGAGACGTGCTCCTGAGAGCACTCCCCTGCCCTTGATGGCCGTGTTGTCACCGACCGAATTGATTTTGGCATAGACGACGGCACCCTCGTCTATGTAAAGTGTCTGGTTGTCCCTCAGGGTAATCCACTGCGGATTCCACACTCCGGGACCGTAGTAGATGACATTTGAAGGGAGATTTTCGGGGTCAGGTCTGTCCGGATCCGGTTTCTCGGGCAGGACCATCAGATTGTGGAAACGGTCCCCGTCATATTCAATGGAGAACTTCCTGGCCTGCCAGGAAGGTATGGTGAGTTCGATCGTGTTGGCATCCACGGCCACCGGAACGATTCCCGAGAGGGTCGGGCGCACTTTCACGCTTGAGTAGAATCCGCTGAGTTTCTTCACCCTGATTGTCACGGGAGAATCAAAATCTGCGGTAAAATTCACGAAACTGGCAGTGTCGCGCAGTCTCTTGGAGTTGTCCCAGTCATTCCAGATCTGTGTGTGATGGTTCGGAGCATCCGACACAAGGGCATCGTGCACAAAGGCCTCCTTCCACTGTCCGTCGCCCTGAAGAACGCTCACGCTGTAATGAATATTCTTTTTGAGGACTTCCTTCAGCTGGACCGTCTTTCCCCAGACTTCAGGCTGTGCAGAGTCTGCGGAAGACATTTTCACCCAGCAGGCGAGAAGTCCGTCAGTCTCGAATCTGGAGAAATCCAGTTCAAGGGAGAGACTGCATCCCATGACAAGAGGTTTGGTGAGGGATATGTCAATCCTGTCGGTTTTCAGGCCGTCAATCTTCAAGTCCACCGGAAGAATCCAGTCACCATCCCCACACATCGGCATCAGGAAAGACCCTGTCTTAGGCGTTTCTCCTGTCACCTCAAAGGTCTTCGACCAGCCACCGTCCTTTGCCGAAGTAATCCATCCCGGCAGGGAAATCCTGTCCGCAAGGCCTGAGATTGTCGTCCTGGCAGAAACCAGAGTCTGAGGAGCTCCCGTGACAGTCATAGTGAACGACGGGGTAAAAAGAGTCAGAGGCACCGCCGAAGCATCGGCTTGAGAAGACTTTCCGTCCCAATGCCACAGCCCCGGCAAATCCGAGGCCGTGTCCTTGGGATAGAAAAAGTAGGATGACAGAGGAAGTCCCTCCGTCCTTGCCCCTATGACAAATTTTTCCATCCTGTCTGAAGCGATGACATTCATCCTCTCCCCGGGAGTGAGCACCGTGGCTGGTCGTTTGGAAGATCCCTCGGCCACATCCACGCAGTCTTCACCCTTGAAAGAATAGACTATGCAGTCCCAGTCCTCCATCTCCTGAGGCATTCCTTCGACCGGAACCTCGAAAGAACCGTCAGGAATCTCTGAAGAGGGAACTTCAGACCGCCTGCAGGCGGCAAGAGAAAGTCCTGCCGCTGCAAGCATAAGAAAATATCTGCCTGTTCGAAGCATAATGGTTCAGAAATTATTTCGCCTCGAATGCAATGACATATTTCGCCATCTGACCTTCCTGTCCGGCTACTACAGCACCGTCGATGACGATTGTAGGCTGGAATGAATCTGCCTGATAGTTGTCACCACCGACATAGTAAACATCTGTCCAGCCGAGGTCTGCAAGAACGTATGCTCCCTGCATAATGGTCATATACTTACCGTTGATGGTTGCAAGGCCAAGTTTGTTGTCGATTGTGCGGCCGATGAAGCAGCGTGACCTTGTGCCATTGAAGCCCTGCCCGAGGACCTCGGTGTCACCGTCGTTTGCCATAGCGTCTGCAAAGCGGACCTTGTAGCCGTCAACGACGAGGGCAGGGTTGAAGTATGCGGCGCCTGTAACGGCCCAGTCCTCACCTTCAACCTTGAAGTCATCCCTGAAAGGAGCGTATGACGAGTCATCAAGTTTGGTTCCATAGTCGAAACCGAAGTCGGAAGCCTTCCTGAAGTCACCAAGGACGTGGAAGATGTCTGCACTAGGGTCAGGGGTGATTCGCTTCAGGCCCATCTTGCCATTTGAGTCAAAGCCGAAGCAAAGACCGTGGGACGTTCCCTTGGCCTTCACGCCTGTCCACCAGGAAGCGGATGCCTTGGATACGATATGTCCATCGGATTTCACCCAGCAGGTCCAGGCAGCAGGACAGCCGCTCATTGTAATCAGGGAATTTACACTTTCAGCTGGTTTTCCGGAAGAAACGGCAGTCGCGTCGGAGATGATCTTGCCCTTGTAGTCACGCTCGTTGAAAGTAACGATAGTGAAATCGCAGGTAGTCATATCAACCATTGCCTTGCTGGCATCATAGTCTCCCAGAAGACCCATTTTTGCAATCTGGTCCTCATAACCGGAGTTGTCCCACCAAGCCTGTGTCTCGCCTCCGGTGTTAGGTGCAGGTACCTGTTTCTTCAGAGCTTTGGAATTGAGGACTGTCAAAGAAGGAATCTTTGCCCTCTGAGCATCGGTGGTAGTCTCCTCGAAGCCCCAGGCTTTCGGATCTCCAAGAACGGCGGAATAGTCAATGCTGACAGGGAATTTCTTTGTTGTGGCGCCAACAGTGATGGTAATTTCTGCAGGACCTTCTGAAAGGTCAACGGTTGGATTTTCCACCTTGGCTCCCTCCATCAATGCCCCTTCACCGAAGACAAGGGTAACCTTGCTGCGGTCCATTCCGGCTGCGTAAGTGATGACGAATGCCTTTGTAGCCACATTGTAAATCACAGCATATCCGCCTTCCACTGACACTTTTGAACCGTCAGCCACAGGAAGGGCATTTGAAGTGATGGTCACGACATACTGAACTTTCTTCCCATTAGGGTCGGTGAAGTAGATGTTCGGGTCGGTGCTTACATCATAGTTGCCCGGATCCGCAGGGAAAACGAGTTTCCATCCGTCATTCACATTGAGGATGAGCTTTGCTGCAGAGAAGTTCTCGGCAGTAGTGAATCTGAAGGAAATGGTATTGTCAACGACAACGCCTTCAACTGTCTCTCCTTCAACTTCAAGGGAAATTGCATCGAAAGGTTTGTCAGAATAGACAGGACCTTCAGGAGTTTTTTCTGTACAGGAAGCGAGCATTCCAAGCGTAATCACGCAAAGAGCGCTCAGGAACAAATTTTTGAGTTTCATAAAAGTGTTGTTAATGTTGTGTCTGTAAAATTGCCCTACCATCCGGGATTGACCTGGAGATTGGAGTTTTTGTATCTTTCGTAATCGGAATAAGGGTAGAGATAGTACTTGTCATCCCATTTCCTTGTCTGAACAAGGTTCTTTGTGTAAGCCACTGTCCCGCTCGCCTCATCCTTCACGAGAGAAAGCCCGTAGATTTGGGTATCCCCGCACTGGAGTTTCCATCTTCTTGTGTCCCAGAAACGATGATTCTCAAAGGCGAACTCGACGCGGTTTTCTTTCTGAACGGTCTTCAGGAAATCAGTCGTCGCACCCACCTGACCGACACCTGCCCTTGCACGGACGGCATTCAGGGCTTCCAGCGGAGACATAGTGTAGTTCACCTGTCCCAGACTTCCCTTGAAAGAGGCATCACCTGTCGCAAGGTAAAGTGCCTCGGCGTAAATCAGGTACATTTCCGCAAATCGGATGATGGGATAGATGTGAGGGTATGAAATCGAATTTCCAGTCACGAACGAGGTCTCCTCTATGAGGTTCTTGCGCAGGTAGTAGGAAGTCGGGGTCGCACCTTTCTTCGGAAGTGCGTTCTGTCCGCCCTCCCACATTTCCAGAGGTTTACCCTTGAACATCGAGCCGTTGACATAGAAAGTCTCTGCAAAACGCGGGTCTCTCTTTGACGGGTCGAGGGCGATGGCACGGTGGGCAGGATTGTCCCAGTCGAAAGGAGTACCGTCCAGCAGGTCGAATGCCTCGGCAAGGTTCTGCGACGGGCAAGATCCTGAATTTCCGCCCTCCACTCCCATTGGGAAATTGGAACTTTCAAGACCGTTGCTTGCAGAACGGATGATTCCGAATATGTAACCCTTTGCATTGAAGTTATTGATCTTCTGTTCTTTGACAAGGGAATACCAACCACTGTCAATGACCTCTTTGGCTGCCGCCGCAGCTTTTTCATAGCGGGTTTTGTCTCCGGTCGGATTGTGAAGCGGACTGGCATCGTAGAGAAGCACCCTCGCCTTGAAGGCCATTGCCGCTCCCCTTGTGATTCTGTTTGTCCTTCCGGTGACAAATTCCGCATAGCTCACCGGGAGTTTCGGTGTAATCTCATCCAGTTCTCCTACAATCCACTCTGTCACAGTGTGAAAATCCGAAGGAACCATTTCATTGACCTTTGCCGGGTCGGCGCTATGATCCATCAGGACGATGTCACCGTAGCGTCGCATCAGTTCAAAATGGTACCAGGCACGCAGGAAACGGACTTCGTAGGGATAGTTTTTCAACTGCTGCATCCTGTCCTTGTAATCTTCCAGGTACTGCGTCTGAGGGAAATCGTCAGGTGCATTCTCAAGGAAATAGTTGGCCTGTGCTATGCCTGCATAGTAATGAGAGAAGCAGTCGTTGATTGTGTTGCGGGGACTCCAGGTCCCGTCATAATAGGTTTTGATTCCATTGCTTTCCCACGCATACACAGCATCGTCGGTGGCGCTGCTCTGGGTTGTCCACAGCCATTCGGTGTCAGCATCAAGATAGCTGTAAACGTGGGAGCAGACTTTCTTCACGTTTTCAAAACAACTGAACTGATAGTCGGTGGTCTGGTAGGTATTTTCTGTCTGTTCGAGAAAATCGCAGGAACCCAGGCCGGCAATCAGGGCTGCCGAAAGAGCCATATATTTCATTATATTGTTCATATGACGAGAATTAGAATGTAAATTTCAGTCCTAAGGAGAATGACCTCACGGAAGGATAACCAAGGGATATGGACTCAGGGTCGAAAATCTTGATTCTGTCAACAGAGAAGAGATTCAGTCCCCGGAAGAAAATGGAAATCTCACGGAATTTCGCCCTCATCAATGCCTCCGACTGGAATCCGTAGTAAACATAGACCGAGCGGAGCTTGAACCAGTCGGACTTTTCAACCCAGAAATCACTTCCTCCCTGGAAGTTGTTCCCGTTGCTCAGGGTGGTCAGACGCGGATAGCGGGCATTCTGGTTTTCCGGTGTCCAGCGGTTGTTGTAATAGTGCATCGAGATGTTCTTGTCATCATTGTAGAGCGGCCAGTAAATTGACCCGGTTGTGAGCTGGACATACTGGTTGATGCGTCCGTCGAAAGTGGCCTCGAAACCCAGACCCTTCCATTTGAATCCCAACTGGATACCGTAAACGGCTGAAGGAAGGGTGTGGTATTGATCCATATACTGCTTGTCATTCACGTCAATCACGCCATCCCCGCTGATGTCCTTGTAGCGGATGTCTCCCGGTTTCACTCCTTTTCCGTCGAGGGTGCTGTGAGGGTATTTCGGAAGCAGATTGCCATAGGAATCGAAATCGGAAGTGCTGTAGAGGCCGTCGCTGGTATAGAGGGTCAAGGCCGTGATGGAGTGACCGGTCCGGTACATATAGGAGTAAGGATGGTATTCCTCACCCATTTCAAGAATCTTGTCCTTAGTGTAGGAAATGCAGCCTCCTACGTGCCAGGAGAAATCTCCGACCGTCTGGCTCCAGCTTGCGGAAAGTTCGCCTCCCCAGTTCAGGGTCTCTCCGTTGAAAATGTACGGCGAGCCGAGGCCGAGCAATGAGGAATATACTCCGGAGGATGACACCTTCAGATGTTTCCTGTGGTTGCGGAAAACATCAATGCCTACCTCAAGACCTCCGAAGGCCCGAAGATCGATTCCCACATTGGCCTTGAAGTCCGTTTCCGGGATAGCCCCGTAAGAAGGGTAGGAGCCCTGCATCATTCCGGATTCGGACGAGCCGACCATTGCAACAAATCCACTGCCACCGCCGTTGTTCGGAGTGTCCAGACCGTACCCCAGCCTTGCATCGTAACCGGTGATTCCATAGCTTGCGCGAAGCTTCAGAAGGTCGAGTCCGGAAGCATCCTTGAGGAAAGACTCGTTCGAGATGATCCAGGCTGCAGAAACGGCAGGATAGAAACGATATTTCTTTCCTTTCTCGAGGAAAGCACTGCCTGAGCAGGTCGCCACTACATCCACGAGATATCTGTGGTCGTAGTCATATCCTGCCCTGAGGATGAAATCATTGTAGGAAAACACATTGCACTTTCCCCTGTTCTTCCATCTGTCCATCGACCAGATGAAGGAAGCCTTCACGCCATTCTTGCCGAAGGTCCTGTCGTAGTCAGCCATTGCCGTTACGGAGAAATTGTTGTTGACATTGCTTCCGCCTGCAAGAGCAGATGAGAAGGACAGGTCGGTGTCATTGCCGTATTCGGACCAGTTGAGTTTCTGAACGTCTCCATTATCGTCCCGGCCGTAGGCCATCATTGCATACTTGTAGGTCTTTGACCTGTTGTCATTGATCACCGCACTGTTGTCGAATGCGCCCTTGAGTGTCAGGGAGAGTCCCTGTGTCAGCATCGACAGGTCCTGGATGATCGAGATATCAGCAAGAAGGGTTCTCTGGAGAGAAACCGAATATCCACTCTGGGTGTAGGTCGAAAGAGGATTCGCAAAGAGTTCCGACCGTGCCCAGAGACCATCCTCGGACTTGAGAGGGAAAGCGATTGCCGGAGTGGTGTATATTCCCGAGACATAGGTTCCCGCGTAAGGCTGCTGTGTCTGAGAGAGACGACCCATCATATTGATCCTGATTCGGGTGGTCCTTGTCATTTCCGCTTCAAGGTTGGTCCTGAGTTTGAGACAGGAATTCTGGAACTGGGTGCTGTAGCCGTCATTCATCCTTGTGTTGTTGAACAGGCCGTCGTAGCCGTTGTAGTTGGCGAGCACATAGTAGCGGAAGCGTTCCTCCTTTCCCTCCAGGGAAACGTTCAGGTCGTGGACGAATGCCGTCTTCCTGAGAACTTCCTTCTGCCACTCCACCGAAGGGAAGAGGGAACTGCCCTGTGCGATTCCCTTAAGGTCGGCAGCCGTGTATCTCGGCTGAAGGCCGTCATTGGCAAGTGCCTCATTAACTGCATTGGCATAGGTAAGGCCGTCCGCCATCTGAGGCATTGCAAACGGGGTCTGGACGCCGAAACTGTATTCGGCATTGATTCTCATTCCCGGAGTATGTCCCCTCTTGGTCGTGATGACAATCACTCCGTCCGCTCCCCTGTTTCCGTAGATTGCGATTGCGGCGGCATCCTTGAGAACCGTGATGTTCTCTACCTCTTCTGCTCCGATGAACGCCGGAGATCTCTCGACACCGTCAACTATGTACATCACATTGTTGCCCGAGAAGGAGCCCCTTCCCCTGACAAACATTGCCTGTGCGTTGTCCGGAAGATTTCCTCCGCTTGTCACATTCACTCCGGGAAGCATTCCGGCTATGCTTGCAAGTGCCTGTCTTCCACGGACAATCTGAAGGGCCTGTACCCCTATGCTGGAAGCGCTGACTGTTGAAAGGTCCGTGCTGACAGACTTGTCGTAACCCAGAAAAAGGACGGTGTCCCTGATCGGGTTTATTTCTCGTGCAAAGGAGAGTGAGGCTGACAGCAACAGGAGAGCCAGGGTAATGAATATCTGCTTTTTCATCATTTCAATATTTTCAAGTTACTACCATCCCGGGTTCTGGACCAGTCCATATCCCTTGTTGATCTCATCGGACGGGAACGCGCTCAGGAACCATTTCGGGCTGAATTTATCCTGCCAGATTCTGCCCTGGTCCATCTTTGACGGGTCTGAATAGGTGAGAACAAGGTTGCCCTCCTCGAAAGAACCACTCTTGCGGGTTATCTGGATTCCGTAGAGAATCTTGCGCATCAGGTCCTCCCTCTTCCAAAAAGCGATGTCGAACCAGCGGACTTCTTCGAAACAGAACTCCCTCGCCCTTTCATCTAAAATCTCCTCGCGAAGGTATTTGTCACCTTTGAGGCTGCATTCAGGATAGTCCGGAAGGGCTTGCCCCGAATGAAGCTTGGCGGCATTCGGAAGGGTCATTTCCGGAAGGCCCACCCTTGTACGGGTCTTGTTGAGCCAGGAAAGGGCTTCCTGGGAACGGCCAAGTTCGTTCAGAGCCTCAGCGTACATCAGATAGAGTTCAGGAAGACGGATATAGGCCGAATTGGTGGCCTTGTTGAGGAACTCATCATTGTAATCCCAAAGGAACTTCCTGATAATAAAGCCCGTGGCACATTTCGGATTGGCTGAACTTCCGTGTTCCAGACCGTCAATCCAGGTCTCGGCACAACGTGTTCTGTAACGGTCACCGGCTATCAGCACCGTCTCGTAAAGACGAGGGTCCTTCCCCGTGAAAGGATTGTTGTAAACCGTTCCGTCGTGACCGTGGTCGGAAAGCCATTTTCTGTAATCGGAAGGTGTGCCGTCGGCAGCGGTAAACATATCCACGAAATTCAGGGTCACGCAGCCTCCGCCATATCCCCTTCCTGCCTGTCCCTGGTCGGTCAGACCGAAATAAAACCTGTGATAGGTGTTGGAGTAGGTCGGTATGGCCCTACCGGTGTGGATGATGATTTCCGGGGATTCCCTATCAGCGTAGCAGGTGCTGAAAGCCTGACGGTAGCCCTCGGCGTCATTTGTCTGAGGCATCACCATCCTGTAGGCATCACCGTTTTCCGTGTTCTTCTTGAAGAAATCCTCACAGGCATCAGCCACGGCCTGCCAGTTCTCCTGCTTGTAGGAACCGAGCCAGGTCATCAGTCCGGGATCCTCCTTTACGGAAGCTTTGTTGGCTGCCGTCGGTTCCTGTGCCTGAAGGTAAGGAGTCGATGCATTGAACAGCGGACGGGCCGCAAGTTGAAGCACCCTTGCCTTCAGTGCGAGTGCTCCGGCAGCGGTCATTCTTCCGTTGTCCGCATCTGCGACAGTCCACGGAAGCTCTTTCGCTGCCTGCTCGCACATATTCACAATAAAATCCACACACTGTCTCACCGTCTTTCGGGAATAGTCCGCAGTCATTTCATTTTCCGGGGTGGCATAGTCATCCAGAATCGGCACTCCTCCGAAATGACGGAGCATCTCGTGCATCTGAAGGGCTATGATCATCCTTGCCTCACCTTTGCGAACTTTTTTCTCCTCATCAGTCATATCGGGGACCCTGTCCACATTGTTGATGAAAATCCACGCACGCCTGATTCCTGTCCAGGCGCCTTCCTGATCCGGAAGGAAGCCGAACTTGCCAATTCCTTCATTCTCCGCCTCGGCATTGTAGGTGCCTGCATAGTAGGTCTTGATAACACCTCCCCAGGTACAGTGGCTCTGCATCAGGTCAGTCATTGTATCAAGATTGTCCCAGCCAATCTTGTTCCCTCCGTTCTGAAACTCGTAATTTCCGTTGTTGGAATGGACTGTCAGACAGGTACGGAGCGAGGCGTATGCACCGATGAGTTCTCTCTCGGCATACAACTTCGACGAAAAGATCTGCTCAAGGGTCATATCCGCTCCAGGCGCCTTCTCGAGAAAGTCGTTGCCGAATTTGAGGTCGCTGCAGGAAGAAGCGGCAAAGAGCGCAGCAGCAGCCATTATATTTGTAAATATCTTTTTCATCATCAGAACGTTATATTAATGCCGAAGTTGAAAATCCTGTTGTTTGGATAGGTGTAGGTACCGTCTCCGGTGCTGCCTTCGGGGTCAATGTCATACTGCTCGAGTTCAGAGAACAGGGTCAGAAGGTTGTAACCGCTCAGGAAGACTTTGAAAGATGAGATTCCGGCTTTCCCGAGGGCCTTGTCCTTGAATGTGTAGGCGACCTCGGCCGTCTTGAGCCTCAGATAGGAACCGTCCATCAGCCAGAGGTCGGAATCTCTGGTGTACTGGGTCTTGTTCACGAATGTAAGTCTCGGGAAACGGGCATTGTCCATATTCTCCTCGGTCCACCTGCCGTCAGCCAGATAGGTCAGAAGGCTTCGGGAGTTCTGGGTTCCGAAAGGAGTGCGGTACTCGCCCGAAAGCACCCTCGACGCGTGCAGGGCCCCGGTCCACTGCATAGAAACCGACAATCCCTTCCAGCTGAGTCCCGCCACAAGACCGAAGACATAGTCAGGACGGGCGGAGTAACCGTAAAAGGTACAGTCGTTCCCGTCAATCTTCCCGTCATTGTTCAAATCCTTGAACAGAGGGTCACCCGGTTTGTTTGTTCCGGGCTGCTCCGGAAGAAGGTACCTGCCTTCGTCGTCTTTAAGCAGATTTCCGTCGGAGTCGAAATCGGACGGACGGTAGAACCTGTCGAACACAAGACCGTAGCTCTGTCCGGTAGGGCGTCCCGTCTGGGCCATATACCACTCGTTCGGAGTCACCTCATCCATAAAGATGATCTTGTTTTTGGAATATGACATATTCGCAGTTATCCAGTAGCCTACCTTGCGACTCGGGCGCGTGTCCCTCCATCCCAGAGAGAGTTCATATCCCCAGTTGTCCACGATTCCCAGGTTCATAAGAGGGAGCTTGTAGTCTGTCACCGACGGGGATGTCCTCCTTTTGGAGAGAATGTCCTTACGGTGTTCAAAGAAGAGATCACCGTTGAAAGACAGGCGGTTGTCAAACATTTTCAAATCGATTCCGTAATTCTGCTTGTAGGCCTTCTCCCAGGTCACGTCCTCATTGCCCTGGCGGCTCTCGACCGCATCCCGCAGCATCCCGATGGTCGGATTGATGCCGAACTGCCAACTGCCATAGGCTCCATCACCGACAGCACTGTGGTTGCCGTTCCAGCCTCCAAGGTAGAGGAAACGCTCTCCGGAATATTTGTCATTGCCGACAACTCCGTACGAAGCCCTGATTTTCAGGAAATCAATCACCTTGGCCTTGCTCATCCACTTCTCGGACGAAACCACCCATCCGGCCGAAACGGAAGGGAAGAAACCGTAACGCTTGCCGGGAAGGAAGTTCTCGGAACCGTTGTAGCCGGCATTGAGGTCAAGCAAATATTTCTGTTTGTAGGAATATGTGGCCCTCCAGACATATCCCACATATCCCGTCGGTATGTCGGAATATGAGGAAGGATAATATTTCTTGCTCTGGTTGTAGAGGAAGAGACCCGAGACAGCGTGGTCTCCGAAAGTGCGGTTGTAATTGATTGATCCCTCAAGATACCAGTCCCTGGCACGGCCGGAAGAAGTCTCGGAATAGGAAAGAGGCTCATTGAGGTTGCTGATGCCCTCGGTCCGGTAAACGATAGTGTTGTCAAAACGAGGGTCGGAAATATCCATTCCGGGCTGTGTGACTGAGCCCTTGTAAATCGGAATCCAGGTACTGTCGGTACCCGTCGGAGAACGGAGGATTGTCACGCTGTGAGTAGTGTTGTAGGCTCCCTTGACCTGTGCGCTCAAGCCCTTTGTGACAAAATCGAGATTCTGCTCGATAGCCAGGTCGAGATTCAGGACATTCTGGTTAGTGGTGTAAAGACCCCAGTTGTAGTAATAGTCGTAAGGAGACTTGGTTTCTCCGATCGGGATGTAGGGATTGAAGCCGTTCTGGATGAGTTTCCCGTCCACGAAACCCGGACTCGAGAATGGCACGCACCACATCACGGTCCTCCAGAGGTCCTCGTTCTGCGGTTCCTTGCGGCTGCCCAGACGGCCTCCGATGTTGAGTTTGAGCAAGGTCGTCTTCGTGAGGTTCACATCCACATTGGTCCTGTAGTTGAACCTGTCGTAGCGGAAGTTCGAATTGAAGGTCTCATAATTCTGCTTCAGGACACCGTCCTGGTGCAGATAGCCCAATGAAACAAAGTAGCGGAATCTTTTCCCGCCACCGGACAGGGTGACATTATGCTGTGTCTGCCAGGAGAAATCCTTGAAGATTTCCTTCTGCCAGTTGACATTCGGGAACATTATCGGCTCGTCGCCCTGGCGGAATCTCTCGGTCACATAGTCGGAGAAGATGAGGTTCTTGTCGGAGACTCCGTCGGATTTCTGGGCTTCAGTGAAGAGGGTGGCGTAGGTGTAACTGTCAACACAGGTAAGTTTGCGCAGCGCCTGGGTCAGACCGAACTGGCTGGAAACCGAAATGCTCATCGCGTCCTCGGCACCGCGCCTTGTGGTCACGAGGATGACTCCATTGGCGCCACGAACTCCGAACACTGCCGTCGAAGAGGCATCTTTCAGAACTGTGATACTCTCGATTTCATTCGGGTCCATCTGGAAAAACGACCTCTCGACTCCGTCCACCAGAATGAGAGGGCTGGAAGCCGTGTTGGACAGCGAACCGGTTCCACGCACGAAAATCTGAGGGTCATCCGCACCCGGCTGTCCGGAAGTCTGGACGGTGGAAATTCCGGTGACGGCTCCGGCAAGAGCGCTTGCTGCACTTCCCGCTGGAGATTTCAGAAGTTCGCTCGTGCTAATTGAAGTGATGGCTCCGGTGATGGAGAGCTTACTCTGTTTTCCGTAGGCGATGACCTGAACTTCATCAAGAGTCTGTAAATCCGGCACGAGAGCAATTTTGCCCATCGATGCGGCAGCCTTTACTTCAAAGGTCTCGTAACCCATCAGGGAAATCTCAAGAACTGAACCGGCAGGTACCTTGAGGCTGAACCGGCCGTCTAAATCAGTGATGACGTGGTCTGTTGAAGACTTGGCTTTCAGAAGCACGACCGCACCGATGAGAGGCTCCCCTGTAGAGGAATCCACGACCATTCCGGTTGCCGTCACGGTCTGGGCGGCTGCATTGAAAGAGCCGAAGAAAATGACAAGCGCTGAAATAAGAATCAGCAGCAAGCCTTTGCAAAATCCGTTTGACATTAGCCTTGTTATTAACTTAGGTTTCGACAAATTTAAATCAGCAACAGGCTATGCAAGGTCGAAAATTGTTCACAAAAACTCCACTTGTCAGAGAACCTACCCTCGAATGCTGTCCAGATAGGCTTTCGGCGTCATCCCATACTTCTTCTTGAAGCAGGCGGAGAAATATTTCGGGTCGTTGAATCCGACTGAAAAAGCAATGTCGGAAATCCTCACGTCATCCTTGTTTTCGGTCAATGCCTTGTAGGCGACGGTCATCCTGACATTGTTGATGAATGCTCCCGGCGACATCCCTGTAAGGACCTTGAGTTTCTCCGTCAGGACAGTCTTGGATGTTCCCATTGAAGAGACGAACTCCGGAAGGTCGAAATCACAGTCCTTGTAGTGGGCATTTACGCAGTCAATGGCTCTTCTCAGGAAAGTCTCATCCATTGAAGTGTACTCCATATTGTCCACATCCAGGACAATCTGCTTCCGGAAGTCAGCCCCCTTCCGTTCAATCTTCCTCAGACACTCGACAATCTGGGCATAGAGAAGTTTCATCGAAAACGGCTTGCAGACATACCCGTCGGTTCCAGCCTGCCAGCCTTCAATCTGGCTTTCCTCGGCACTTTTTGCGGTCAGAAGGATGACAGGGATGTGACAGTATTCAAACCTGGACTTGATTGTCCTGCACAGTTCCAGTCCGTCCATCTGAGGCATCATCACGTCGGATACGACGAGCGAGACATCCGAATGTTCCATGATTTCCAGAGCTTCCTTCCCGTCCCCTGCCGTCAGCACATTGAAATGCTCCGCAAGCATACTCTTCACCAGATAGCAGAGTTCCTGATTGTCATCCACAAAAAGAATGGTGTAGTCATTCGACAGTCCCTCGGGACGCTCCAGAACCACTGTCGCAGTATTCAGGACAGGACAACTGTCCTGGGAGGTGTCCTTTCCGATTTCATCCTCCTCAAAGGCCTCCTCCGAGATCGGCAGCCGGACAGAGAAGACATTGCCTTGCTCCGGACTGCTTGACACAGTGATTTCACCTTTGTGAAGAGAGACAAGGTCCTTGACCAGAGACAATCCTATGCCTGTTCCGATGGTGTTGTGCTTTCTGTAGTCACCTTCGTAGAATCTCTTGAAAAGCCCCTTGATGGTCTTCTCGGACATAATATCCCCCGTGTTCACCACGTCAATCATCACCATCCCGTCGGCCAGGGATGAAACCTTCACGCTTATGTCCCCGCCCTTCGGAGTGTATTTCGCGGCATTTGAAAGCAGGTTGTACACTATTTTGTCAACCTTGTCCGTGTCATACCAGCCCTCGATCTGGTCCGGGGAACTCGTGAAGGAAAGGTTCTGGGCCTTGCCGGCAATCAGAGGGCTGAAAGCCTCCACACAAGAAGATATGAACTTCGTGAGATTTCCCCTGGAGACGGACAGTTTCAGATTCCCGCTCTCGACTTTTCTGAACTCGAGCATCTGCTGAAGGAGTCTGGCCAGCCTGGTTGTGTTGACAGACAGGACTTTGGGCAGGTCCGGATTCCATTTTCCGCCTGTCAGGCTCTCCACCGATGCATTGATGATGCTAAGAGGGGTCATCAGTTCGTGGGTGACATTGGTGTAGAACTGGAGTTTCAGGTGATTGAGTTCCTCAGCCTTCTGTTTCTCCATCCTGCTGAGCCTCACAAGTTCACGCGCCTTGATGCGGTCATAGGTGTATCTCCAGATTCCGTAGGCCAGAGCAGCAAAGACCAGCAGATATGCCATAATAGCCCAGGATGACAGGAGAGGATGGCGCAACACCTTGATTCTCAGGATGCGCTCGTGGGTCTTGTCCCTTCCGAGGGTCTTCAGGCGGAAGACATAGTTCCCCGGCGGTACGTTTTCATAACTTGCAGTGTGTCTCCCCTCGGCATCAATCACCTCTTTCCGGTCATACCCTTCGAGGATGTAGGAATATATGTCCTGCTCTCCGGCGCCCTTGTTCAGAAGGGCGAAACTTATTGAAAACGAATGCACCGTGTGGTCTATCCTGACCAGGTCGGCATAGTTGATATCCTTTTCGCAGACTTTCCTGCGCTGTTTTGGGGACATCGACCTCAAAGAAGTCTCTCCGAGACGGAAGTCAGTCAGGCAGAGATTCTCCCTCACGGGGAAAGACGGGGTCTGGCTGCGCAGCGGGAAATAGACGATTCCCTTGGAAGAACCGGCGGCAACCGTCCCGTCAGGCAGATTCACAAGAGTGCTGGCATTGAATGACATCGAAGCATCGTGATCCGAGAGTGAAATATAGTCCACGTCTCCGATTCTGTCACCTTCGGAGTATGTGAAGGAGACAGCGGCATCGGAAGTGGTCACCCACAGTCGGGAAGTGATGTCTGAGGATATTCCTGTAATACCTTTATTATATAGGGCGGAGATATTGTTGATCTGACTGAACTCCCCTTTCTTCCTGTCGTAGAGATACAGCCCGTCAAAAGAGGACCCTGCCCAGACATTCGAGGCCGGATCCACGAAAAGACAGGAAACATTATCAGACTCTCCAAGGGACCATCTGACCAGACTGCCGTCGGAAGGGGAAAGACGATACACTCCGTTGTAGTTGGTAGCAATCCAGACTGAGCCGTCACGAGCCGACTTGAGGTCGGTCACAATCACATCCGAAAGAGGGTCCAGGGCAGCATCCGGCAGATAATCCGCAATTGAAAAAACCTTGTTCCCTGGTGTCATCACGAAAACGCCGTTCCTTGTTCCGATCCAGAGGTTCGATGCATTGTCTTCAGCGATTGCAGTCACTCCCAGATAAGAAAAATCGGGATATTCCTCAGAAATAACCCTCCGAGCACCGCTTCGGGAGGACGGGTCCAGAAGCCATAGCCCCTGACTGTAAGTCCCGAAACAGATTTCCGAAGTACTGCGTCTGCGCGATATTACATCAACGGCCGAAGTGTAGGGGAAATCCCTGAAAGCCGGATATTTCTCGTAAGAGAGGAAACTGCCGTCAAAGGGGTCGTAAAGCACCATTCCGAAACCTGTGATTCCAAGCCAGAGACGACCGTCAGGCATAGGAAATATACTGCGTACCGAATTGGTCCTGAGAGACTTCCTGATGTTTTCAAGGGCATCGGTCCTGAAGTCGGCATCGGGATTTTCCACCTTGAAGACCCCTCCGCAGAACATACTCAGCCAGATATTCCCGTCGTCTGTCCTGAGGATAGAGCTTACCTCATTGTAAGGCAGGTCGTGACCGGGTTCTCCCGGAGCGTAGTTGACGAAAGAGAAAGGATCCGAAATGTCTTCGAGAATGCTCAGGCCGCTTCTTGAAGCCACCATCAGTCTCCCCTCGGAATCCTGTCCGATGTCGTAGATCACATCATCCAGAAGGGATCCTGCCTCCGGCGTGTTGGAATAGACGGTACAGGATAGATTCCCGGGGCCGTGGGGAGCATCGATCCGGAGCAGTCCCTTTCCCCAAGTGCCGACCCAGAGGCGACCTTTGAGGTCCTTGTAGGCCACATTCGACCAGTAAAAACGATCTTCTGAATATTTACGGAATGAGAATGTCTTCGTGTCATATCTGTAAAGCCCGTGCTCACAGCAGCACACCCAGAGATATCCCTCCGCATCCTCGCAGATTGAGGACACCCATTCAATGGGATTGCCATCCATCAGGATTGGGGTGAATTCACCTGTGGAAGCCTCGATGTGCCACAGTCCGGAACTTCCCCCTACCCATACATCCCTCCCGTTGGAGCAGCGAATGTCCGAGGCATTGAGCGTTCCCATCCGTGGGTCTGGTCCTGCGAAGGAAATCTGACCATTGTTCTTGTCCAGGGTGTAAACGCCTTTTTCCGATGCTATCCAGAGCTTGTTCCCCTCCGATTCGCAAACCACGTTTATGTGGCAGTCAAACTTCTCCCCATCCGATTCATTCATTCCAAACACCACCGTCGAAGACCCGTCATACCTGACAAGGCCGCTATAGGTCGGAATCCAGACATATCCTTCACTGTCACTAAACAGCACCCTTACCGCATTGGTAGGCAAGAGCTTGGATGGAATACTCCGGAAAGAAAGAACCTCGGAGGAGAAGGCATTGATGCAAGGCAGGACAGTCAGTGCCACAATCAGCATGGCACGCAGGAGATTCATTGCAGATATCCGTTTCATAAGCAGAGGAAGCGTGTTTCTATAAAAATATTCCGGTTTTGGTCGGCTAAGGTAGAAAATTTTCCGAAATATCTCCTTTTGTTCCGTGAGCCAAATGGAAACACAGCATAATTCAGTATTTTTGTCAATCTGAATAATTCATCTCTTATGAAACATATAAAATTGATAACCGTCATCCTTCTCATCCTGTTCTCCCTAATTTCCAAGGGAGAGGACAGAATCGGAGTACTTCAAATCAACGTCTGGCAGGAAGGTACGTGCGTCCCGGGAGGATTTGACGCCCTTGTGGACAACATCATCGAAAGCGGGGCCGATGTGGTCTTTATGCAGGAAATAAGGAATTACGGAGGCCGGAGGTTCATTCCTCGACTGATTGAGGCTCTCGCCCTGAAGGGCGTGACATTCTACGGAGAGGACACCACCTGTGACAGCGGAGTCATCAGCAGGTTCCCACTCGCGCAGGACGGGAGGAAATGGGAAGGCTGCGGGTCCGTTCAGAGAGTCAGAATCAATGCCGGAGGGCATCCGGTGGCACTATATGCCGCTCATCTGGACTATACGAACTATGCCTGCTACTATCCGAGGGGGTACGACGGGAACACCTGGAAGAAGATACCTGCTCCCGAAACCTCAGTGGAGAAGATTCTGGAAATGAACCGGGCTTCCGGGAGGGACGACACCATCAGGGATTTCATCAGGCTCAGCAGAGCCGACATCGACGAGGGCATCGACGTGATTCTGGCAGGGGATTTCAACGAGCCGTCGCATCTGGACTGGACCGCGCAGACAGCCTCCCTTTGGGACCACAATGGAGCAGTCATCCCTTGGGATTGCTCCACAATGCTTTACGAAGGCGGTTTTGAGGATTCCTTCCGGGTGGTGAATCCTGACCCTGTGTCCTCCCCGGGCTTCACCTTCCCGAGCGACAACTCCGACTGTAACCCTATGAAACTGACCTGGGCCTCTGAAAGCGACGAGAGGGACAGAATCGATTTCATCTATTACTACGGGGAAGGGTCCCTCAAACCTGTGGACAGCAAGGTATTCGGACCTGCAGGTTCGATTGTCCGGGGAAAAAGGACCGTGGAGGAGAATCCTTCTGACATCATCCCCGTGACAGGCAAGTGGCCGACGGACCACAAGGCAGTCCTCACCACATTCGAGTTCGCCCCGGTGGCACGAATCTTCACTCCCTCCATCCCGACCATAGTGGACCGGGAGCACAACATCATCTGCGAAATCTGCCTGGAGTCGTTTTCCGGGAAGGACGTACTGGAGAGTGTCGGGGTCACCGTCTCGGGAATTGACCCATCGGCCATCCGAAATGCCAGGCTGATGTACACGGGAACCAGTTCTGCAATATACTCCCGGACCACATCCTACATACTTAAAGACCAGTTCCGCAGAATCGGCGCGGGGCAGGACACCTGGAGACATCCTGCCTTTGCTGTTCAGACAGCATCCTGCAAGGCGGGGAAAGACGGGAGAATCGTCCTGAAACCGGGGAAAAGCCTTGTCAGGGACAGAAATTATTTTTACCTGAGTCTTGAGGTGGACTCGCGGAAAGTGGACCTGAGCGGGACTTTCGGGGTGGCAGTGGAGTCCGTGGAACTCAGATGCCCGGTGCAGGACGGGAGCGGCTCTTTACTTCGTCAGGCCAGAATCGTGTCCGAAGGTTCCCTTGAGGGTCACAGGTTCGGAATCGCACTGCGCAACCACAAGGATGACAATGTCTTCTCCTACAGAATCCCCGGACTGGTCACCACTCCTAAAGGGACATTGATTGCAGTGTACGACATCAGGCACACCTCCGGGAACGACCTTCAGGACAACATTGACGTCGGTGCCAGCCGGAGTTCCGACGGGGGACGGACCTGGGAGAAGATGCGAACAATCATCGATATGGGCGAATGGGGAGGACTTCCGCAGGGACAGAACGGTTGCGGAGATCCTTCAGTGCTTGTGGACAGCAACACAGGAACGATTTTCGTCTGCGCTCTGTGGACGCACGGACTTGGCAACAGGCACGCATTCTCATTTGCCTCAGAAGGCTACGAACCGATTTCGACAGGACAGATGGTTCTGGTGAAAAGCACCGACGACGGAAAGACCTGGAGCAAGCCTGTCAACATCACCCGTCAGGTAAAGCGCCCCGATTGGAGGCTAACCCTCCAGGGGCCGGGACGGGGAATCACGATGCAGGACGGGACTCTGGTTTTCCCGATGCAATGCCTTGACAGCAAAGGGATTCCAAGTTCAGGAATAATGTACAGCAAAGACGGGGGCGAAACCTGGCACTGCCACTCCAGAGCCTGTGATCGCACCACCGAGGCCCAGGTCGCCGAGATTGCTCCGGGAGTACTGATGCTGAACTGCAGAAACGACCGTCGTCAGGGCAGGGTCGTCTGCGTGACTGATGACCTGGGGAAAACCTGGAAGACCCACCCTTCATCAGGAAGCCTCGTGGAACCCGTCTGTATGGCGGGGCTGCTGAATATTCCGGCTTCCGAAAACATCTACGGAAGGGATATCCTCCTGTTCTCAAATCCGGTTTCCGCCCCTGGAAAAGGAAGGAACCACATCTGCATAAAGGCGAGCCTCGATGCCGGGATGACCTGGAATCCGCTTGACTGTCTGCTTCTGGACCAGGAGGAAGGCTGGGGATATTCCTGCCTCACCTCCATCGGGAATGACAAGGTGGGAATCCTCTATGAAGGCAGCACCTCGCATCTTGTCTTCCAGCAGGTCAGGCTGAGTGACATTGTGAAAAGCATTCCCGCTCCCTCAGGGCTGTCCGTCGGGGAAATCTACTCCGACGATATGATTTTCCAGAGGGACGTACCTCTTGAAATTTCAGGAAGGACTGCACCGGGTCTTGAAGTGAAGGTCACCCTGGGGCCATCGACAAGGAAATGCCGTTCGGCACAGGATGGGACATGGAAGGTCCGCATGCCGGCACTCAAGGCCGGGACAGGAATACCGTTCACCGTGACTGACGGACGGGACACCCTGAGTTTCAGCAATGTGGCAGCCGGTGAGGTCTGGCTCTGCTCCGGGCAGTCGAATATGGCTTTTGAGTTGAAGGGAGCCGACACCTTCAGCAAGGAAGGACTGGACGACCCGATGCTGAGGTTCTACGACATGAAAAGCCATCTGAAAACCTGGGGGCTGGTCTGGAGCGAAGAGGATGCGGGGAAGGTTGCACAGGGAAAGTATTACGACAGGACACGGTGGAACTGCTCGTCAGAGAAGACTGCCGGGGAATTTTCAGCAGTGGGATATTACTTCGGCAAAATGCTCAGGGATAGTCTGAATGTACCTGTGGGGCTGATCTGCAATGCCGTCGGCGGGACGACCACCGAGTCATTCATCAGCCGCAGTGCTCTGGAGAAGGTCCTTCCGGGATTCTGTGACGGATGGCTTGAGGATGAATCCGTGATGGAATGGGCAAGGGGAAGAGCCCGGGAGAATATGTCAGCCTTCAAAGGAGGGTATATACAGCATCCTTTTATGCCGGCATATCTTTTTGAAAACGGCATCCGTCCACTGGAGAGATTTCCAATCAAAGGGGCAATCTGGTACCAGGGAGAGTCGAACGCAGAGAACATCCCGCAGCACGAAATCCTTTTCAGGACCCTTGTGAACTGCTGGAGGCAGACCTGGGATAATCCCGACCTGCCTTTCTACTTTGTCCAGCTTTCAAGCATCGAACGTCCGACCTGGCCGGAGTTCCGCAACAGCCAGAGGCTGCTCTCGCTGGAGATTCCACATTGCGGGATGGCAGTCTCCTCAGACCTCGGTCACCCCACTGACGTGCATCCGAGGGCGAAGAAACCTGTGGGAGAGCGACTTGCAAGGCTCGCACTGAGGAATGACTACGGGAAACAGGTCGAATGCCTCGCCCCAGCAGCCACCAAAGCCTACGTGAATGACAGCGGGAATGTCACCGTACTTTTCGACAGGCCCATTTCCGTCCCGGGCACAATGCCAGTGCGCGGATTCAGGATTTGCCTCGAAGACGGGAGCGAAATCCCTGCATCGGCGGAGATTTCAGGATCTGACGCTGTGATTCTCTCCCGGGATGCAGGCAGACCCGACGCCGCAGCCGACAGCAAAAACACAAAGGCAGGCAGCAGAACAGCCATCGTGAAGGTGAAATATGCCTGGGATCCCTGGACCGATGCGAACCTGACCGGGACCACAGGTCTCCCCGTCTCTACTTTCGATATTGAAATTGGTGAGTAATTAGGCAAACTCTCGTGCAAGTCACCTGCGGGTTTGAAGAACCTTCCGGAGAATCCTTGTGACAGCCTGCGCCTGGAGGATCATCCCGTGATCATTCGGATGAACCCCCTCAACCATGCAGTCATTGTCCCAACCGATTTCCTCACGGGTCAGATAGTAGAGATTTCCGAATTTCTTCCTCAACTTCCTGTACAGGGCTTCCTGTCTGTCATTCAAGCGGCTGGCATAGAGCCTGTCATGGTTCGTGAAATCATTGGCATAGCCGCTGTGCTCCACCAGTACAATCGGTCAGGAATGATCTGCACGAAGAAGGGCAATGCCTTCCTCAAGACGGGTCTCAAAATCATCCTCGACATTTATGTTCGGCAGGCAGTCTATGACATAGGCGGCAGCATCTATTTGATTGAGAAGTCCGAACACTTCTTTCTCCATCCTGCCGTTTCCCGAAAAACCGAGATTCACGACAGGGCAGCCCAAGCGTCTTTCCACAATGCTTGTCCAGGCCATCCCCGGACGGCTTGCGCAGGCCCCCTGGGCTATGCTCGTGCCATAGACCACTACGGGCAATTCCTCCCCGACTGGAAGGAATTCAAAGACACAGTCCTCATCCACAGTCAGTTCAAGACTACTGACGGAATTATACAAAGGGAGATAGAGACGGTAGGTGTAAATGTCCGTCTGATGTTCATAATCAAGTCTTTCGTAATTGTAGATAACCTCCGTGCCGCTACCCTGGGTGAAAGAAGGGCGGAATTTCGGAGCGCACCAGTGTTCCGTTCCCCGAGTGTCACAGGCAAACAAATCCACCCCGGACACCCCTGTGGCAGGCATATGGAACATCTGCATCCGGTCTTCCAGGACGCACTTCACCACGAGCCTTCCCGTGTTGCTTCTGAAAACCAGACTCAATCCCGAAGAATTGCGACTCAGATTCCAAAGCGCCTCACGCACCTGACTCCGGGCCTGTTCCGGCAGTCGGACATATCCACGCCTCAACTCAGTCCACCCCGTTCCGTGAACCTGAGCCCCCTCTTTCAGAGGGTCGATCCTTCTTCCCTGTCCGTAAAGGACAGCAGGCGCGATGAGAAGCAGCGCCGTCACAAAAATCAGAATATTCCGTTTCATCATAATATATATTTACAATATGCAAATATACTTCTTTATTCCAGATGGGCATTCCATGATACGTGCTTCCGTGTGCTCAATTTCTGAACAAGTTGGCATGTCGATATTTGGTTAAGCAGCGGTGTGTCAGTGTGTTACGAAAGGGAATCCGTGCCAAGTCCCATGAAAAAACATGGGACTTGGCACGACCATTAATCATAATAATTAGCTATAACTGGTTGATAATCAGCAAGTAATACGAAAAATATGAGTATTGGTCTCATGCCAACTTGTTCAGTGCAGGCCAACGGAAGCACGGCACGACGACCCTCACGGAACGCAGGCGTCGGGACACAATCGGAACACAATCGGGACGCGGCCACGCCTCGGAATTAGAGACATTGATTACCAATTAGTTAGAAAAAGCAGTGTGGAAACGCAGCCAAAAAATGTCGGCGTTTCCACACTGTCGTTAAAAATACGTCTGATTATCAACTGGTTACCATATTAGTCCGTGGCCGCGTCCCGCCTGCGGCCTTGGGGTAACTCTGGAGGCGCTTACCCAGTAGCGGACTCTCCACTCACTGAGAGCGCCATCAGCAGCGGCACAAACAATACCTAATTCGCCATCGTTGGTTCATCCTGTGGAGCATAGGCGTGCCTGTAACCTTGGATTATATTCCATTCTCCGCTGCAACTGCGATTTGGGGACAGACTATTGATATATTAGAATTATTCCCAGGTTACTGCATGTCGTCTGTGGTTGGATTTAGGATAGCTATTTGTGCTACGAGAGCAACCGCTATAATGCATCCAAGCACTGCGAAAGCGAGACCAAGATTTCCGCCTTCTGCCCATTTTCCGAGGATCTGTGTGCAAACGGCACCCATCATCACGCCTGTCATATTCATTATTCCGTATGCTGTCGCCCTGAGTTTGGACGGAACGAATTGGCAAAGTATAGGCATATTGTTGGTGTCAAACATGCCATAACCTATTCCGAAAAACAATCCCGCGGCGACTGCGGCGAACATACCCTTTCCAAGGCCAAGTAAAATCAGGGCAGGAATCATCATAGCCAAACCTATGGCGCTTGTGTAAACTCTACCTTTCACATTGCGCTTAACCCATTTGTCGGAAAGAGGTCCACCTGCGAGGATTCCGAGGAATGAAGAAAGTGCAATGGTGATTGTGGAAATCGGGCCAGCTTGGGACATCGGTGTATTTAAGCTATCGGCAAAAAGGGTTGGTAGCCAGTTCTTTGTAGCCCATCCCGGAAGAGATGTAGATGCGAAAAAGAAAAGGATTACCCAGAATGCCATGTTACTGAAAATCATGCCGAAACCTTTGAGAACCGGAATTTTCTGTTCTGGAGTGGCTTGAAATATTTTCCTGCGCAACATCTCTCTTCTCATAGAGCAGGACCATCAGAAGTACCGCATAGGCTACGCCAATGATGCCGAACCAATTAAATGTCTGCTGCCAAGAGAAGGCTGCCGCCAGTGTGGCTCCAAATCCGCCAACGGCCTGTCCGAGGTACAATCCCGTCATGTGAATGCCGATTGCGAAACTTCTGGACTTACCTGTATGATAATCGGCTATCAGAGACAATGCAGCTGGAATGTACAATGCTTCACTGACACCCATCAGTGCCCTGAGCCAGAATGGGACACTTGCAAACTTCCGTGGCATAATGTGACATAAACATATACTTGAAGGT